>Ga0233424_10000236_pt1 | contig 75176 bp, 81 predicted proteins | sample Watercolumn_Towu_FD_181011 | JGI IMG/M metagenome (GOLD analysis project Ga0233424, IMG submission 181011) | Freshwater microbial communities from Lake Towuti, South Sulawesi, Indonesia - Watercolumn_Towuti2014_125_MG | ecosystem: Environmental > Aquatic > Freshwater > Lake | place: Indonesia... | reverse complement strand
GGGCTCGACCGTCGTCGTCGCGGTGTCCGGCGGTGCCGACTCGCTCGCACTGGCGGCGGCCACCGCGTTCGAGGCCGCGAAAGTCGGGGTGCGTGCGACCGCGGTGACGGTCGACCACGGTCTGCAGCAGGGGTCCGCCGAGGTCGCCGCCGAGACGGGACGCATCGCCGGACGGCTCGGATTGGAGGCGCTCGTCCTCCGCGTCGAGGTCGACGGCGACGGGGGTCCGGAGGCGGCCGCGCGGGATGCGCGCTACCGCGTGCTCCGGGACGCGGCGGGCGAGATCGGCGCGCGGGCGGTCCTGCTCGGACACACCCTCGACGACCAGGCCGAGACGGTCCTGCTCGGACTCGCCCGCGGCTCCGGGGCGACGAGCCTGCAGGGCATGGCGCCGGACCGGGAGGACGACGACGGCCTCCGGTGGCTGCGTCCGCTGCTCCGCGTGCGCCGCGAGACCACCCGTGCGTTCTGCGGCGCGGCGGAGCTGCAGCCGTGGGAAGACCCGCACAACACCGACGACCGCTACACGCGGGTGCGGGTGCGTCGCCACGTGCTCCCGGTGCTGGAGACGCAGCTCGGCCCGGGTATCGCCGAGGCGTTGGCGCGCACCGCCGAGCAGCTCCGGGAGGACGCGGAGGCGTTCGACGAGATGATCCACGAGACGATCGAGGACATCGTCGAGCACGCCGAGGCCGGGATCTCCGTGAGCGTCGCCGCGCTCGCCGCCAACCCGGCCGCGCTGCGCAACCGCATCATCCGGCTCGTGGTCGACAGCGAGTTCGGGGCGAGCCTGAGCCGCGCGCAGACGATCGAGGTCGCCCGCCTCGTGACCGACTGGTCGGGTCAGGGCCCGATCGATCTGCCGGGGTGCGCCGCCGTGCGTCAGGGCGGCCGGATCGTGTTCACCGCCGCGACCCGCTGAATCGCAGGCCGCGGCGGCGTCGCGTTCTACTTCTTGCCGCCGAAGAGGCCGCCGAGGATGCCTCCGAGGTCGATGCCGCCGCCGGAGCCGCTCTTACCGCCGCCGAGGAGGCCACCCAGCACGTCACCCAACCCGCCGCCGGAGCCCGAGTCGCCGCCGCCGAGGATGCCGCCGATGACGTCGCCGATCCCGCCGGAGCCCTCCGCGCCCGCGTCCGCCTTCGCCGTCTTGTCCTTGGTCGCGTTGGCGATGAGACCCATCACGATCGGCGCGAGGATGGGGAGGAGCTTCCCGAAGTCGATGCCCGGGGTCGCCTTCGACTCCGTCAGCTCCTTCGTGACCTCCTTCTCCTTCCCGCCGAGGATGTGGGAGACGATCTTCTCGCCGTCTTCCTGGTCGATGTCGTCGACCGTCGCCGGGCTCGACGCACCGCGGTGCTTGCCGAGGGCCTTCTCGATGGCCGCCGATCCCTCGGAACTCTCCGCGTTCTTGGCCAGCCCGCCGAGCAGCACGGCGCCGCCCTGCTCGACCGCGACCTTGGCCTCGTCGCGCGACACTCCGAGCTTCTGCGCGATGTCGTCGAGGGGGACCTGGCTGAGGATGTCGTGAGTCGCCATGGGGATCTCCTTCCGTCGGGGCGTGCGCCCGCGTCACCGTCAGAGTAGTGCGGCGTCGTCCTGCGGGGGAGGGTACGCGCCCGCGACCGGAGCACACGGTCACGTCACCTAAAATCGATCCATGCGCGCCGCGGAGATCCAGGACGACCTTGCACAGATCCTCGTCACCGAGGAGGAGATCCACGCCAAGCTCGACGAGCTCGCGGCGCAGGTCGCGAAGGATTACGAGGGCAAGGACCTCATCCTCGTCGGCGTGCTGAAGGGCGCGGTCATGGTCATGGCGGACTTCGCGCGAGCGCTGCCGTTCCACGCGCCGATGGACTGGATGGCGGTGTCGAGCTACGGCGCCAGCACGAAGTCGAGCGGTGTCGTGCAGATCCGGAAGGACCTCGACACCGACCTGCACGGCAAGCACGTGCTCATCGTCGAGGACATCATCGACTCCGGCCTCACCCTGAGCTGGCTGCTGGAGAACTTCGAGTCCCGCGGTGCGGAGTCGATCGAGGTCCTGGCGCTGCTGCGCAAGCCGGAGGCCGCGAAGGTCGAGATCGACTGCAAGTACGTCGGCTTCGACATCCCCGTGGAATTCGTCGTCGGCTACGGACTCGACTACGCGGAGCGCTACCGCAACCTCCGCGACGTCGCCGTGCTGGCACCGCACGTCTACAGCTGACGCTTCGACAGGCTCAGCGACCCAGGCGGGCTCAGAAGCCGGGCGGGGTCAGCGACCCGGGTGGGCTCAGCCACCGAGGCGGCAGCGCCGACAGCGTTGCGCCGTGGGTGAACGCACAGCGGCCCCCTAGCACGGAGGCGATACGCTGATCCGACCATGGATGTGAAGAAGCTCACCCGCAATCCGCTGATCTACGTCGCTCTGATCGGCGTGCTGCTCTTCGGCGGATTCCTGCTGATCTCGAACCTCGGTGCGCCGAAGCAGATCACGACGCAGGAGGGGCTCGAGCTGCTCTCCGGCAAGACCGTGACCGAGGTCGTCACCACCGACGGCGATCAGCGCGTAGACATGACGCTGTCGAAGCCGTTCGAGGGCTCCGAGAACGTCCAGTTCTACTACGTCGAGGCCCGCGCCGACGAGGTGGTCTCCGCGATCGATGCGGCCGCGCCGAAGGACGGCTTCAACGACGCCGTGCCGCGCGCGACCTGGTTCGACGGCTTCCTCTCCCTGCTGCTTCCCCTCGTGCTGCTCGGCCTGCTGTTCTGGTGGCTCCTGTCGTCCATGCAGGGCGGCGGCGGCAAGGTCATGCAGTTCGGCAAGTCCAAGGCCAAGCTCGTCAACAAGGAGACCCCGACGGTCACCTTCGCCGACGTCGCCGGTGCCGACGAGGCCATCGAGGAGCTCCACGAGATCAAGGAGTTCCTGCAGGACCCGGCGAAGTTCCAGGCCATCGGCGCCCGCATCCCGAAGGGCGTGCTGCTGTACGGCCCTCCCGGAACCGGAAAGACCCTCCTCGCCCGTGCCGTCGCCGGCGAGGCCGGTGCCCCGTTCTACTCCATCTCCGGATCCGACTTCGTCGAGATGTTCGTCGGCGTCGGTGCCTCCCGCGTGCGCGACCTGTTCAGCCAGGCCAAGGAGAACGCCCCGGCGATCATCTTCATCGACGAGATCGACGCCGTCGGCCGTCACCGCGGCGCCGGCATGGGCGGCGGCAACGACGAGCGCGAGCAGACGCTGAACCAGATGCTCGTCGAGATGGACGGCTTCGACCCGAACGCGAACGTCATCGTGATCGCGGCCACCAACCGTCCCGACATCCTCGACCCCGCGCTGCTGCGCCCCGGCCGCTTCGACCGTCAGATCGGTGTCGACGCCCCCGACCTCAAGGGCCGCCAGAAGATCCTCGAGGTGCACAGCAAGGGCAAGCCGCTGTCGAAAAACGTCGACCTCGAGGTCGTCGCCCGCAAGACCCCCGGCTTCACCGGTGCCGATTTGGCGAACGTGCTCAACGAGGCCGCGCTGCTCACGGCCCGCTCGAACGCGCAGCTCATCGACAACCGTGCCCTCGACGAGGCCATCGACCGCGTGATCGCCGGTCCGCAGCGTCGCACTCGCGTGATGAAGGACAAGGAGAAGCTCATCACGGCGTATCACGAGGGCGGACACGCGCTCGCGGCGGCGGCGATGAACTACACCGACCCCGTGACGAAGATCACGATCCTGCCCCGCGGCAAGGCGCTCGGCTACACGATGGTGCTGCCGCTGGACGACAAGTACTCGGTGACCCGCAACGAGCTGCAGGACCAGCTCACCTACGCCATGGGCGGTCGCGTCGCCGAGGAGCTCGTCTTCCACGACCCCACCACCGGTGCGTCCAACGACATCGAGAAGGCGACCTCGATCGCCCGAAAGATGGTCATCGAGTACGGCATGACGACGCAGGTCGGTCCGGTCAAGCTCGGCACCGAGGGCGGCGACATGTTCGTCGCGCGCGACATGGGCCGTGGCCGCGAGTACTCCGAGAAGGTCGCGGAGCGTGTCGATGCCGAGGTGCGGGCGCTCATCGAGCAGGCGCACAACGAGGCGTACGCGGTGCTCAGCGAGAACCGGGACATCCTCGACCGTCTCGCCCTCGCGCTCCTCGAGGAGGAGACCCTCGACCATAACCGCATCGCGGAGATCTTCACCGAGGTGAAGAAGCTCCCCGAGCGTCCGCTGTGGCTGTCCAGCGAGGACCGCCCGGTCTCGGAGCGGCCGCCGATCGAGGTCCCGAAGAAGGACGTCTCGCTCGCCGCCTCCGTCGAGGCGCCGACGGCCCCGCCGCGTCCGCAGCAGGGCTCCGCCGGAGCGGGCAACCCTCGTCCCGCGACGGCGTGACGTGACCGTCGACAAGGGGCGCGTCGAACGGCTCACCAGGGAACTCCTGGAGGCGATCGGCGAGGACCCCGATCGTCCGGGGATCAAGCAGACGCCCTCCCGGATGGCCGAGCTCTACGCGGAGTTCTTCGCGGGGGTGGGCGAGGATCCCGCCGAACCGCTCGCCCACACGATCAGCGTCACCCGCGGGCCGGCGCCGGACACCCTGCCGTCCGGTGCCGTGCTGCTGCGCGACATCCGCTTCCGCTCGGTGTGCGAGCACCACCTCCTGCCCTTCGCGGGACACGCGCACATCGCCTACCTTCCGGGCGAGCAGGTCGTCGGTCTCGGTGCGCTCGTGCGCGTCGTGGAGATCCTCGCCGCGCGGCCGCAGGTGCAGGAGCGGCTGGGGGAGCAGATCGCCGACACGATCGCCGAGAACCTCGACGCGCGCGGCGTGCTCGTCGTTCTCGATGCCAGCCACGGCTGCGTGACGATGCGGGGCGGACGGCAGACCGAAGCCTCGACCCTGACCATCGCAGCGCGCGGGGTCTACACGGATCCCGTGGCACGCGCGGAGTTGGTGACCCTGATCGGCATGACCGTGCCGGGGGCCGGGACGTCGCGCGCATGACCGGCATCTGGGGCATCGTCAACGTCACCCCCGACTCGTTCAGCGACGGCGGGCGGTACCTCGACGCGGACCGCGCGGTCGCCCACGGCCTCCGTCTGCGCGCGGAAGGAGCGTCCGTCCTCGACGTCGGGGGCGAGTCGACCCGGCCGGGCGCGGAGCGCGTCGGGGTGGACGAGGAGCAGCGCCGCGTCCTCCCGGTCGTCGAACAGCTCGCCGCGGCCGGTGCCGTCGTCAGCATCGACACCCTCAACGCGTCGACCGCCGTGGCGGCCGTCCGCGCAGGGGCGCGCATCGTCAACGACGTCTCCGGCGGACTCGCCGACCCCGACATGCGCGCCGCGGTGGCGGAGTCGGGTGCCGACTTCGCGATCGGGCACTGGCGGGGCTTCTCCGCCGACATGTATGCGAACGCCGACTACCGGCGCGTCGCCCGAGAGGTGGCCGGCGAGCTGCGCGAGCGCATCGGGGAGGCGGCCGCCGCCGGGATCGCGCCCTCCCGCCTGATCGTCGACCCCGGTATCGGGTTCGCCAAGGCCGGTGCCCAGAACTGGGACGTGCTGAGGGGCCTCGACGAGATCGTGGGCCTCGGTTTCCGCGTGCTGGTCGGGACGTCGCGCAAGCGCTTCCTCGCCGACGTGCTGCAGGAGGCGGCCCCGGGCGGTGACGGCGTCTCCGAGGAGCGCCGGGACCTGGCGACCGCGGTGACGAGTGCGCTCGCGATGCGCGCCGGCGCCTGGGCGGTGCGCGTGCACGACGTCGCGGCCACCCGCGACGCCCTCGCGATCACCCGCGCCTGGGAAGGCTGAGTGCGAGGTCGGAGCGTCGCCGTACCCTAGAGGCATGGACTTCCTCGACGAGATCGTGCTGACAGGGCTGACCGTGTTCGGCCACCACGGCGTCTACCCGCACGAGCGGGAGAACGGGCAGGAGTTCACGGTCGACCTCCGGTTGCGGCTCTCCCTCGAACAGGCCGCCGCGTCCGACGAAGTGGCCGACACCGTGCACTATGGCGAGCTCGCGGAGCGGGTGGCCGCCGTCGTCGCGGGGGAGCCGGTGAACCTCATCGAGACCCTGGCCGAGCGGATCGCGGACGTCGCCCTCGGCGACCGCCGCGTGCAGCAGGTGACCGTGACGGTGCACAAGCCGCAGGCACCGATCGCCCTGACCTTCGACGACGTGGCCGTGACGGTGCATCGGACGCGGGCTCCGGAGTCGCTGGAGGACATCACCACATGAGCCGCAACCTCACCCGCCCGCCGGAGGTGCCGGGCCCCCGAGCTCCGCGCCCCGAGACGGTGGCGGTCGTCGCGCTCGGCGCCAACCTCGGAGACCGCGAGGACACGATCCGCGCCGCGGCCGCGCGCATCGGGCGGCTCCCGCTCGTCTCGGACGTGCGCCTGTCGCGCCTGTTCGAGACGGTGGCGCTGCGCGTGGACGGCCCCGATCCGGACGCCCCCGGGTATGTGAACGCGGTGGCTCTGGTGACCACCCGGCTCGCTCCCGAGATCCTGCTCGGCATGCTGCACGCCATCGAGGACGAGAACGGCCGCGTGCGCGGCGAGCGGTGGGGCGACCGCACCCTCGACCTCGACCTCATCGCCTACGGCGACGTCGTCTCGGACGACCCCCGGATCCAGCTGCCCCATCCGCGGGCGGCGGAGCGGCTGTTCGTCCTGGAGCCGTGGCTCGACATCGACCCCGACGCCGAGCTCGTGGGGCGCGGCCGGGTCGCCGATCTGGCGGCGGACCTTCGCGCGCGAGGCGAGGGATGAAGCGCACCTCCGCCGGACTTCTCGCCGTCCTCGCGCTCGTCGGCGCCGGGGCCGGCTTCATCCTCGACCAGATGCTCACGGCGACGGGGCGGGCCACGTTCACGCCGTCCCTCTTCCTCCCGGTGCTGCTCGTCCTCATCGCGGGCGCATCGCTCGGGGTGGCCTGGCCGGTGCGGCGCAGCGTCCGCTCCGGGGTGCGCATCGACCCGTTCCGTGCCCTCCGGGCCGCGACCCTCGCGCGGGCGTCCAGTCTGCTGGGGGCGATCCTGGCGGGCTTCGGGGCAGGACTGCTGGCCTTCCTCCTCACGCGCCCCATCGATCCCCCGATAGGGTCGACTGTGGCCATGGTGGCGCTGATCGCGAGTGCGGTCGTGCTCGTCATCGCCGCTCTCGTAGCCGAACAGTTCTGCACCCTGCCGAAGGATCCTGATGACTCAGAACCCAGAGACCGCGCCCCTGAACCCGGCGGAGGGCACTGACCTCGGCGCCCTCGACCAGGGCACCTACACGGGCCTGCGCACGGCGCGCAACGAGGCCCGCCTCGAGCTCGACGGCACCTGGCACCAGATCTCGCCGCGCTACGTGGTGTCGCAGATCGTGCAGAACGTCATCTTCCTGGCGATCGTCGTGGCGGCGGCCGTCGTGCTGAACATCGTGCTCGAACAGGACTGGGTGTGGATCCCGGCCGGGGTCATCATCCTCATCACGCTCGTGACGCTGGTCATCCTCCCGCGGCAGGCGCGAGCGATCGGCTACATGCTGCGGGCGGACGACATCGTGTTCCGCAAGGGCATCCTGTGGCAGCGCATGATCGCGGTGCCGTATGGCCGCATGCAGCTCGTCGACATCACCCAGGGGCCGCTCGACCGGGCGTTCGGCATCTCCCAGCTCAAGATGGTCACCGCCGCGGCGACCACCGGTGTGCAGATCCCCGGCCTCACCCAGGCGGCGGCCGAGGCGCTGCGCGACACGCTCATCCAGGTCGCCGAGACCCGCCGGACCGGCCTGTGAGCGAGTCGCAGCTCCCCACCGCCGCGCCGGGGCAGACCTCCGCGGGCACACCGTCGACGCACCTCGCGGACGGTGAATGGCACCGGATGCATCCGCTCACGCCGCTCTTCAAGGGCGGCCTGGCGCTCATCATCGTGGGTGGCATCGTGATCGCGAACATGCGCGACCGGGTCATCGCCTGGCTCGTCGGGCAGTTCGCGCCCGAGGAAGCGCACTACGACGACTACACCGGCGGCGACCCGGTGGACTGGGTGCTCGCGAACAACTTCGCGCTCATCGCGCTGCTGGGTGTCCTGGCGCTCGTCGTGGTGCTCGTGGCGATCTTCTGGTTCGTCTGGCGCTTCCAGCAGTTCCGCATCACCGGCGACCATGTCGAGGTGCGCAAGGGCATCATCTTCCGTTCCCATCGCCGTGCTCCCCTCGACCGCGTGCAGGGTGTGAACCTCACGCGGCCGTTCCCGGCACGCATCATCGGGCTCGCGAAGCTCGAGGTCGTCGGCGCGGGCACCGACGCGAACGTCGCGCTCGAGTACCTGGCGACGCCGCGCGCCGAAGGCGTGCGCGCCGAGATCCTGCGCCTGGCCTCCGGGGCTCGTGCCGCGCGGCACGCGGCGTCGGATCCGCAGGGCGCAGCGACGCCGGGCGGGACCGCTCCGGCTTCCACCCGGGCGCAGCTCGTCGGCTCGATGAACGAGGGCGTCAACGGCCTGCTCGCCGGTGTGGACCTGCAGGACGTCGTCCCCGAGAGCGTCGTCAAGATCCCGGCCGGCCGGCTGATCGGCTCGCAGCTCATCTCCGGGCTGCTGTGGCTGGTCTTCTTCGGCGTGATCTTCGCGATCGCGATCGGGAGCACCCTCATCGGCATCCTCGTCGACGGCGATCCCGACGGCGGGATCGTCCTCCTCGGCATCGGTCTCGGCATGGGCGTCCCCATGGTCATCGCCGTGGTCGGTATCACGTGGGCGCAGATCTCCAAGTCGCTGCGCTACTCCATCGCGCCCACCCCCGACGGCGTGCGCATCACCTACGGGCTGCTCACCACCGTCACCGAGACCCTGCCGCCCGGCCGCATCTTCGCGGTCGAGGTGTCGCAGTCCCTGCTCTGGCGGCCGTTCGGCTGGTGGACCATCAAGATCAACCGGATGAGCGGCAAGAGTGCCGCGCAGCAGTCGTCGAGCAGCGGTCAGCAGTTCAACGTCGTGCTTCCGGTCGGCAAGCGCGCGGACGTGGAGCGGGTGCTGTCGCTCGTGCTGCCCGACGTGCCGGCTGAGAGCATCCCCGCGCTGTGGGACCAGGGCGTCGTCGGTCCGACTGACGCCGACCCCTACCGGACGATGCCGCGCCGGGCCTGGTGGCGGCGACCGTTCTCCTGGAAGCGCCACGGCTATACGGTGACGACGGACGGCCTGCTCCTGCGCCGCGGCGTCGTGTGGCGCAAGCTCGCGGTCTTCCCGCTCGCGCGTCTCCAGGGCGTGTCGCTGAGCCAGGGGCCTATCGACCGGGCCCAGGGGGTCTCCGGTGCACAGGTGCATACCGTGCCCGGGCCGATCACCGGCCTCCTCTCGGGGCTCGAGCGCGCCGACGCCCTTGCGCTGCTCAACGAGGTCAGCGTCGCCGCGGCCGAGGCGGCGTCCCGCGACCACACCCACCGCTGGAGCGAGCACGCCGCGGCCGGAACTCCGGTCGCACCGCCCGCTCCGCCGGTGTTCGGCGGTCCTGCGACGCCGACGTCTCCCGCGTTCGGAGGGGCGGCATCCGCTCCGTCCGCTCCGCCGGCTCCGCCCGCTCCGCCCGCGGGCGTTCCGGGGCCGGCGACGCCGCCGCCTCCGGTCCCGCCCGTCCGGACGCCTCCGGTGACGCCGCCGCCGGCGCCTCCGGTCACGGCGCCTCCGGTCGCTCCGCCCTCCGTTCCACCGGTGGCGCCGCCACCGCCGCAGACGGCGGCCCCGTCCGCCCCGCCGGCGTCGCCCGGCTCGGTCGTGCCTCCGACGCCACCGATCCCGCCGGCGCGACCGGACGCGCCGCGCGAGGAGTGAGCGTGGTGCGTGACGGCCGTCTCGGCGTCGGCATCGTCGGCGCGGGGCGTGTGGGCCCTGTTGTCGGCGCCGCGTTGGCCGGAGCCGGACATGCGATCGTCGGGATCACGAGCGGATCGGACGACGAACGTGCGTCCGCGGTTCTCCCGGGCGTCCCGGTGCTGGACACCCAGGAGGTCGTGCGGCGCGCCGAACTGGTGGTCCTCGCGGTCCCCTCCGCCGAGCTTCCGGCCCTCGTCTCGGGCATCGCGGAGCTGGGCGGGTGGCAGATCGGCCAGCTCGTCCTGCACACCGATCCGGCGCAGGGCATCGAGGTCCTGCGCCCGGCGGCGGAGCGCGGTGCCATCCCGTTGGCGGTGCATCCGGCGATCACGTTCACCGGGACCTCGATCGATCTCCGACAGCTGCAGGCGGGATTCGCGGCGGTCACCGCTCCCGCCGCCGTGCTCCCGATCGCCCAGGCGCTGGCTGTGGAGATGGGGTGCGAACCGGTCGTCATCGCCGAGGCCGACCGTCCCGCCTATGCCGATGCGATCGCCACGGCCACGGAGTTCTCCCGCTCGATCATCGGCCAGTCGACCTCGCGGCTCCGTGAGATCGGCGTCGAGAATCCGGGCGGGTTCCTCTCCGCGCTGGTGCAGTCGACCGTCGAGCGGGCGCTGCGCGACGCCTCGGAACCGCCGCCACTCGTCTGATCGGGTGCGGGCGTGTGATCGTGCGCGCAGCGCCGCCAGCCGACCGCTTCCCGGCTCAGCGTCCTCCGGAGAAGCCGCCGCCGCCACCGCCACCGGAGAATCCGCCGCCGAACGAACCGCCGCTGCTGGATGATGTGCCGGTGGACGGTGCGGAGTACGTCGCCGCCGCCGTGGAGGAACTCATGAACGCCACGAGCGAGGTGCGAAGCGCGACGGATGCGGGGTCGCCGATCCAGGATGGGCCGTGCGTCTCCCGGCTGTATGCCGTCTCGAGCACGCGGCCCCACTCATCCTCCATGCCGAACAGCATCGCGTAGGGGAGGAGGCGCTCGTAGATGTGGATGACGTCCACGCCCTCGTCGGTACGTCGTTCCGCCCCGGTGTAGGACTGCAGCATCCGCAGCCGGTCCTCCTCGGCGACGCGGATGAACTCGCGCACCCCCTGCAGGTGTTCGTACGCCTGTGCTCCCTCCGGAGTCAGGACCGTGTGCCGCGAGAAGGTGAAGAAGCTGGAGGCCGCGACGAGGAGGGCTCCGACGGAGATGGCCAGAAGCGCGGGGCCGGCGGACAACCGTCCGGATGCGACGGCGACGACGGCGACGACGAGACCGGCGACGGCGAGGGCGATCGCCACGGACTGCAGGATGACGGCCGCGCGGCTGCGCACCCTGGTCGTCAGGCCCCGGCGGGCGGCCTCTTCGCGTCCGTTCGTCGTCAGCGCCGTCATCCGCGTTGCGAATGCCTCACTCTCGGCCGGCAGGTCCACGACGCCGTCCGCACCCGCGTGGAGGAAGAGCGCGTCGAGCGCAGCCTGATCGAGGGGACTCGGCGCGCTGCCGTGGGGCCGTCGTCGAAGCCGTGGTGCTCCGGTCGACGTCCCGTCCTCGATGCGCAGCGCGCCGCGGACGGCGAGGTGCACGATCTCGGCAGGGATCACGTTCTCGGCTCCGGGCAGGATCGCGGCGGCGAGGAGGGGCGGCTGGTCGTCGGGGACGTCGTACTGCGCCACGATGATCCCGGTGGCGCGACGCCGACGTCGTGCAGCGCCCACGGCGACTGCCCATCCGACCGCGGACAGACCCACGGCGCCGGCGGCAGCGACGGCAGGCCCGAGATCGGCGACCGCGTCGGGCATGCGGGCAGCGGGCTGAGTCACTGAGCCGGGATCGAAGCCGACGGCCACCGTCACACCGTCCGCGGCGGGCAGAGGCCCGGCTTCGACGTGGAAGGAAGCGGCTTCTCCGTCCGCTATCGGTCCCTCCAGGTCGCAGGGCTCGGTGGATCCGGAGGGGCCGATGTAGCACTTCGTCGCGCCGGTGAGATGGGCGGTCAGCACGGCGTCGAACCGGATGTCGGCCTGGAACGCCTCGATCGGTTGCGTGCTGTCGAGCGGGAGGAGATCCCAGTAGAACTCGTCTGCGGCGTGGGTGCCGGACGGGTCGGGTGCGCTCCCGACGATGATGTCGCGCATCTCGTACTCGATGACGTAGGTGGTGAGGCCGTGGACGAAGTCGTCGTCGCCGGTGAGGATGAAGAGCGTCCCGTCATCCTCGTCGGTCTCATACGGGACGGCGGCTCCGTCCTCATCGGTGACCGCGAGCACCCGGGTGTCGATGTCAGCGTTCTTGTATGCCGTCGCCAGGCCGCGCACGATGCCGCGGTTCTGGTCGGCGTCGGGGAATCGCGCGACGAGCGTCTCCCTCACCTGCATGTGGGCCCGGCCGTCATCGTCGAGCCCGACGTCGTACACCGCGTCCCACGAGGCGTAGGAGAGCTCGTCCACATCGGCGGCGGAGACGACGGTGGTCGCGGTCGCCGGGGTCGCCGCGACGGCGACTTCCGGCGCGAGGACAGGGACGGTGGCGAGAGCGACGACGGCGCTCGCACGGAGGATCCGAGTGGGGGCCATGCTTCGAGGCTACCCAGCACGCCGCGGGGCGAGGACGTCCCGCGCCATCTCGGTAAACTGGGGAGGACTTGCAAGGAGCCCCGCACATGACTGATGCGCCCGCCGCGCCCGAAACGGCTTCGGCCGCCCCTTCCACCGAAGAGGACATCCACGAGCAGAAGGCCGTCCGCCTCGCCAAGCGCGAGCGTCTGATCGAGAAGCGCTCGGACGCCGGCGGCGGCGCCTTCCCTGTCGCGGTGCCGGTGACGCACAGCATCCCCGCGCTGCGTGCGGAGTACGGCGACCTCGAGCCCGGCGCCGAGACCGGCGTGGTCGTCGGCGTCGCGGGGCGCGTGGTGTTCAGCCGCAACACCGGCAAGCTCTGCTTCGCCACGCTCCAGGCCGGCGACGGCACCCGCATCCAGGCGATGATCTCCCTTGCCAATGTCGGCGAGGAGTCGCTCGCCGACTGGAAGGAGTACGTCGACCTCGGTGACCATGTCTTCGTGCACGGCGAGGTCATCTCCAGCCGCCGCGGTGAGCTGTCGATCATGGCGGACGACTGGACCATCGCGTCGAAGGCGATCCTGCCGCTTCCCAACGCCTACGCCGAGCTCAGCGAAGAGGGGCGTGTGCGCAGCCGCTACCTCGACCTGATCGTGCGGGAGCAGGCGCGGACGACCGTGCGTGCGCGCGCGGCGGTGAACGCGAGCCTGCGGGCGACCTTCGCCGCCCACGGGTACCTCGAAGTGGAGACGCCGATGCTGCAGGTGCAGCACGGCGGTGCATCCGCCCGCCCCTTCGTCACCCACTCCAATGCGTTCGACACCGAGCTCTACCTCCGCATCGCGCCGGAGCTGTACCTGAAGCGCGCGGTCGTGGGCGGGATCGAGCGGGTGTTCGAGATCAACCGGAACTTCCGCAACGAGGGCGCCGACTCGACGCACAGCCCGGAGTTCGCGATGCTCGAGGCCTACCAGGCCTACGGCGACTACAACCAGATGGCGGCCCTCACGCAGGAACTCGTCCAGCAGGCCGCGGTCGCCGTCGCCGGGTCGACCACGGTCACCTGGGTGGACGGCACCGAGTACGACCTGGGCGGCGAGTGGGACCGCATCTCGATGTACGAGTCCCTTTCCGCCGCCTCCGGACGGACGGTCACGCCCGCGGACTCCGTCGACGACCTGATCGCCTTCGCTGAGGCGAACGGGGTCGACGTGCCGCCTCAGGCCACGCACGGGAAGCTCGTCGAGGAGCTCTGGGAGCACTTCGTGAAGGGTGACCTCGTGCGGCCGACCTTCGTCATGGACTTCCCCGTCGACACGTCTCCCCTCGTGCGCGAACACCGGTCCGTCGAGGGCGTCGTGGAGAAGTGGGACCTCTACATCCGGGGCTTCGAGCTGGCGACCGGCTACTCCGAGCTCGTGGACCCCGTCATCCAGCGCGAACGCTTCGTCGAGCAGGCGAAGCTCGCCGCGCGAGGCGATGTCGAGGCCATGCCGATCGACGAGGAGTTCCTGCGGGCTCTCGAGCACGGCATGCCGCCGTCCGGGGGCATGGGGATGGGCATCGATCGACTCCTGATGGCGATCACCGGCCTCGGGATCCGCGAGACCATCCTCTTCCCGCTGGTCAAGTAGAAGCGAGGCGCTCACGCTCCACGCCGCCCGTGGAACGCCCACTCCGGCAGAACGGCGCCGCACATCATGGTGTCCAGCAGCAGCGCGAGGCTGTACCCGGGATCGATCTCCCTCGCCATGTCGAGGTAGCGCCCTGCGTGCGTGGCCCGGCCGAGCGCCCAGGAGAGCCAGGCCGCGACCGTGAGCGGGCCGGGGCGTGCTGCCCGCGGTGCCAGGGCGGTGGCGTGTCGGACGGCGTGCAGCGCCGCGCGGAGGCGCTCCCCGTCCGGCGCCGGGCCGCGGCCGAGGAACACTCGTCCGATGTCGTCGGGCACCGGCGCGCCGGAGGCGGCGAAAGCCAGCTGCGCCTCCATGGTGCGAATGCCCCGACGGTGATCGGTGGCCCACTGGGCGATCGCCACATCGCGCACCGGCGGACGTCCGAGACACCACACGAGCGCTGCGGTGTCGAACGGCCGCAGACTGTCGTGGTGATGGACCACTGACTCGAGGAAGGCGGGGATGTCGTCGAGGAGCGCGCACGCCGAGATCACCTCCGGCTCTGCGGAACGAGAGGGGTCGGCCTGCCCTGGCGCGAGGGCGGCGTCGAGCCCGCGCAGGATGCGCGCCATCTGGTCCTCCTCCGCGGCGGAGACCGGCGGGAGCCCCGCGCCGGAGAACTGATCGCCGGAGACGTCGCCGAGGGAGGAGGCATCCGGCGGCGGAACGATGTCCGACAAGGGATGCAGCGTCGGATCCTCGTCGTCATACCGGGCCCATCCCTCGGGCGTCACACACAGGGCCTCGACGGTACGCAGCCCCGCTTCCTCGGCACATCCGAGAAGGGTGTCCACCGTCACAGCCTGAGGGAGGACGAGGCCATCGGGCGTCGTCTGGGGTGGTTCATCGGTGTACACGACGACGGCCAGCGCATCCGTACCGGGGACGCGGCCGAGCAACTCGACGGCCGCGGCGGCGTACTGCAGGGGAGGAACGGCGGCGTCGGGCAGATCGAGGCGCATCGCCCCGTCGCTGCGGCTGCCGTGGAACGGGAGGAGGGCGATGCTCTCGTGCGGCGTGAACCCTGCGAGGGCGGGCACGATGCCGAGGAACTGGGCGGAGTCGGAGGCGCGGAGCACGGTTGTCATGAGGAGAGGTTCGCGTGCCCCCGTCTCCGTCGGAGCGGGTCCGGCGCGATGTGGACGAGATTCCTGTGAAGCGGCGCCTGTGCACGAGTAGTCGCTCGCGTACGATGGAGGCATGGACAACTTCTGGCTCGCCGCGGCATGGTCGCTCCTGCCGACGGTCGGCGTCAGCATCGTCTTCTTCGTCGTTCTCCGCGGCATCCTCCGGTTCGACCGCACGGAGCGGAAGGTCCACGCGCAGATCGAGGCCGAGGAACGCGCCGCGCGCGGACTGCCTCCGCGGGCCTGAGTCCGCCCCATCCGCTACTGTGAAGCGAGCGCGCCGGGTCCGGCGCGACCCGGGGTGACGACGATCCCCGGTGTGGGTGAGGGGGCGTGATGACCGCGGAGTCCTGGGGCTGGTGGGTCGCCGCCTTCGTGCTGGTGCTCGACATCATCATCCGCGTCACCGCGATCATCGTCATCCCGCGCAACCGCCGGCCCACCGCGGCGATGGCCTGGCTCCTCGCCGTGTTCTTCATCCCGGTGGTCGGCGTCTTCCTGTTCCTGCTGATCGGCAACCCCCGCCTGCCGCGTGCGCGGCGCCGCAAGCAGGAGCAGATCAACGAGTACATCGCGGAGACCAGCGAGCACCTCCACTTCGGGACGCTCCGGCCGAACGCCCCCGCCTGGTTCGGGCCGATCGTGCAGATGAATCAGCGCCTCGGCGCTCTGCCGCTCTCCGGCGACAACGGCGCGCACCTCATCTCCGACTACCAGGAATCACTGGACGAGATGGCGGAGGCGATCCGCACGGCGCAGGACTACGTGCACGTCGAGTTCTACATCCTGCAGTCCGACGACTCGACGGACAACTTCTTCCGCGCCCTCGAAGAGGTGGCTGCTCGGGGTGTGGCCGTGCGCGTGCTCCTCGACCACTGGGCGAACCGCGGCAAGCCGCGCTACCGCCAGACCATCGCCCGTCTCAACGAGATGGGCGCCGAGTGGCATCTGATGCTCCCGGTGCAGCCACTCAAGGGCAAGATGCAGCGCCCTGATCTGCGCAATCACCGCAAGCTGCTCGTCGTGGACGGCAACATCGCCTTCCTGGGATCGCAGAACATCACCGACTCCACCTACAACCTGCCGAAGAACATCCGACGCGGTCTGCACTGGGTCGATCTGATGGTGAGGCTCGACGGACCGGTGGTCTTGAGCGTCAACGCGATCTTCCTCAGCGACTGGTACAGCGAGACCGATGTCGTGCTGGAGGAGATCGACATCTCTCACGCCAACATCGGATCGGGGGACCTGGACTGCCAGGTGGTGCCGTCCGGTCCCGGCTTCGAGGTCGAGAACAACCTGCGCCTGTTCCTCGCGCTCCTCTACGCGGCGAAGAAGCAGATCATGATCGTCAGCCCGTACTTCGTCCCGGACGAGGCTCTGCTGCTGGCGGTCACCGCGGCCGTGGACCGCGGTGTCGAGGTGCAGCTGTTCGTCTCTGAGGAGGGCGACCAGGCGATGGTCTACCACGCCCAGCGGAGCTACTACGAAGCGCTGCTGCGCGCGGGGGTGCGGATCTGGATGTACCGGAAGCCCTACATCCTCCACACGAAGAGCCTCACGATCGACGATGAGGTGGCCGTCATCGGGTCGAGCAACATGGACATGCGCTCGTTCGGCCTGAACCTCGAGGTCTCGATGCTCGTCCGCGGCCAGGAGTTCGTCGCCGAGATGCGCGAGGTCGAGGACAAGTACCGGTCGTTGAGCCGGGAGCTGACCCTCGAGGAATGGATGCAGCAGCCCCTGCGCTCCACCGTGCTCGACAACCTGGCACGGCTGACCTCCGCGCTGCAGTGACCGCGCATTTCGTCAAGCCCCATTTCGGGCGGGGGAACCCGCCGCTAGCCTGAGGGCATGACTCCCCGCAGGCTTGTGATCGCCGTGTCCTCCGCGCTCGCCGCCGCTCTCGTCCTCGCCGGCTGCACGGTCGGTCCCGGCGGAGCGGCACCGCACTCGACGTCCGACCCGTCCAGCGGTCCCGGGAGTGCGGGGAGCAGCGACGACCAGGACGACATGGACGCGACGCTCCTCGACGACGGACGGATGTTCGCCATCGTGAGCTGGGGATCCTCGACGTGCCTGCCCCAGGTCGACGACATCACCGCCGAGGGACAGCGGGTCTCGGTCACCCTCGTCGAGCCGGACGCCGATGGTGCGACGGAACAGGCCTGCACGGCCGACCTCGCACCGCGCGCGAGCCTGGGCGCGCTGCCCGAGGGGGTCGACCCGACGAAGGACATCACTCTCGTCGTGACGTACGGGGACCTGCTCGACGAGATCGACGTCGATGCCGATCCCGACGCCACGGCGACACCGGGATCGTCGACCGAGTATCAGCCTTCGGCCGGCTGGTTCGACGACGGTGGGCTCGTCCTCCTGACCTGGGGATCCTCCAGCTGTGCTCCGGTCGTCGAGTCCGTCGAGGCCGACGGGTCCACGGGGACCGTCACGTTCGTCACCGACGAGAACCAGGTGTGCACCATGGACATGGCGCCGCGGGGCACGGTGATCGAGTTCGCCGAGGACGAGGTCGATGATGATGGTCCGTTCCAGCTGACCTTGGTCGGCGGCGGTCTGGAGGGCACTGTCGACGTGCGCTGAGGAGGCGACTCCTCAGAGGATGTGCACCGGGTGCCCGGTGGGCAGAGCCAGCAGGAGTGCGCCGGGGTCGGCACGGCAGGTGACGCGCACGGCCTCGCCGAACTCGTCGCCGTCGAGCTCGATGGGCGTGGGGGCGGGCGCCGCAGCTTCGGCGCGGGCGCCCCGGAAGTAATGGACGGACGCGTCCGTGCCACGGCGCTCGAGCACGAGCCGTCCGGCACGGAACCGGCGCAGCACGGAGTTGTCCCACCAGATCTTGCGCCAGACGCCGAGCCAGCCGAGGACGCCGGTCGGCTGGATGACCGCGACGTCGAGGGTCGCGTCGGTGATCGACGCGTCGGGGATCAGGGAGATGCCGGCCGGAAGGGTGCCGCAGTTCGCGAACAGGATGCTGTGCACCTTCGTGGAGTGCAGGCGCCCTGTGCCGATCTGGTAGACCGCGCGGAAGGGCTTCGCGCGGGGGAGTGACCGGGCGGCGCCGTCGACGTAGGCGATCCAGCCGACGGACTTCTTCAGATCGGCACGGGTGTTCGCGATCATGTCGGCGTCCAGGCCGATGCCGGCGAGCACGACGAACGCATGCTCCTCCTCGCCGCCGTCCTCCCTGGTCATCCGGGCCCAGCCGATGTCGATGGGGTGGTGGAAGTCGCCGAGGGCGGCACGGATCATCTCCGCGGGGTCGGCCAGCGGGAGACCGAGGTTGCGCGCGAGAAGGTTCCCGGTGCCGCTCGGGAGGATCGCGAGTGGCACGCCCGTATTGGCGATGGCTTCGGCGACCGCCCGCACCGTGCCGTCGCCGCCGGCCACGAGCACGACGTCCACCCCGCGCGCGAGCGCTTCCGCCGTCGCTCCCTGCCCCGCGTCCTCCACGGTCGTGGGGTAGAAGGCGGGGTGGTCCCATCCGGCCTCGCGGGACAGGTCGCGGACCTGGGCGCGCAGACGCTTCCCGTCGATCTTCACCGGGTTGTACACGAGCGCCGCCTGCTTCCGAACGGGAGGACTCGTGGTCATGGCGCTACTCTAGACCGGCATCGTCCGAGGAGAGCAGCACGGGTGGAGGGATACCCGGCAGCCCGGTCCCCGGGCGCACACCTCGTAGACTTGCGGCATGATCGACCTCGCACTCCTCCGCGACAACCCGGAGATCGTCCGCCGTTCGCAGGCTGCCCGTGGCAATGACCAGAGCACCGTCGACGTCGCACTCGAGGCCGACCGATCGCGCCGCGCCGCGCTCGCCGCGTTCGAGGAGCTGCGCGCCGAGCAGAACGCGTTCGGCAAGCAGGTGGCGAAGGCGCCCAAGGAGGAGAAGGCGGCCCTCGTCGCGCAGGCCAAAGACCTCGCGGACCGCGTCAAGCAGGCCCAGCACGCGGCGAACGAAGCGGCCGAGGCCGCTGCCACGGCACTCGCGCGGATCGAGAACGTCGTGATCGACGGCGTCCCGGCCGGCGGCGAGGAGGACTTCGTCGAGCTCCGTCGCGTGGGCGAGGTCCCGGCGTTCGACTTCGAGCCGCGCGACCACCTCGAGCTCGGTGAGCTTCTCGGCGCCATCGACATGGAGCGGGGGGCCAAGGTCTCCGGTGCGCGCTTCTACTTCCTGCGCGGGATCGGTGCCCGACTCGAGATCGCGCTCATGAACCTCGCTCTCGACAAGGCGTTGCAGAACGGCTTCGTCCCCCTCATCACGCCCACCCTCGTGCGCCCTGAGATCATGCAGGGCACGGGGTTCCTGGGGGAGCACGCCGATGAGGTGTACCACCTCGACAAGGACGACGACCTCTACCTCGTCGGCACCAGCGAGGTCGCTCTCGCCGGGTATCACAAGGACGAGATCGTGGACCTCGCAAGCGGGGCCCTCCGTTATGCCGGATGGTCCACGTGCTACCGCCGGGAAGCCGGCTCGCACGGCAAGGACACCCGGGGCATCATCCGCGTGCATCAGTTCAACAAGCTGGAGATGTTCGTCTACACCACGGCTGAGGACGCCGAGGCCGAGCACCTGCGCCTCGTCGCGCTGCAGGAGGAGATGCTGACCTCGCTCGGCCTCGCGTACCGGGTGATCGACGTCGCCGCGGGAGACCTCGGGTCGAGCGCGGCGCGGAAGTACGACATCGAGGCCTGGGTGCCCACACAGGGCGCGTTCCGCGAGCTGACCTCCACCTCGAACTGCACGACCTTCCAGGCGCGTCGTCTGGACGTGCGCTACCGCCCTGCCGTGGAGGAGGGCGGTACGGCGCCGAAGACCCAGCACGTCGCGACCCTCAACGGCACGCTCGCGACGACGCGCTGGATCGTCGCCCTGCTCGAGACGCACCAGCAGGCGGACGGCTCGGTGCGGGTTCCGGAGGTCCTGCGCCCCTACCTCGGCGGACTCGAGGTGATCCGCCCGCTCGCCGACGAGCAGAGCACCCGGTGACGGCGCCCTGGCTGGTCGGCCTCGACGTCGACGGGACCATCCTCCTGCAGGACGAGACGATGAGCCCCGGTGTTCCTGAGGCCGTCGCCCGCGTCCGCGACGCGGGACACGTGGTGACCATCGCGACCGGTCGCAGCTGGATGGCGACCCGTCGCTACGTGGAGGAGCTCGGCCTCACCGCCGAGTACGTGGTGTGCTCCAACGGCGCCGTCACGATGCGCCGCGACGGGGACGACTGGGAGCGCTGGCACGTCGAGACCTTCGACCCGACACCCGTGCTGGCGCTGTTGCGGGACCGGCTCCCGGACGCGCGGTACATGGTGGAGCTCGGCTCGGGGCAGCGGCTGTTCACCGAGCAGCTCGACGACTGGACGCTCGACGGCGGCCGTCAGGTCGACTTCGAGGAGCTCGGGGCCCTCCCCGTCTCCCGGATCGTCGTCGTTTCACCCGGGCACGACGAGGACGACTTCCACCGGCTCGTCGCCGATGCCGGGCTCAACGAGGTCTCGTACGCGATCGGCTGGACGGCCTGGCTGGACATCGCTCCGCAGGGCGTCGACAAGGGCACGGCCCTGGAACGCGTGCGCGACGAGCTCGGTCTCGACGCCGCGCGCGTGCTCGTCGCCGGAGACGGACGCAACGACATCGGCATGTTCGGCTGGGCGCGCAGCGGCGGCGGGCGCGCGGTGGCCATGGGACAGGCGCCGGTCGAGGTGAAGGACGCCGCGGGGGAGATCACCGCCGACGTCGAGCAGGGAGGGCTCGCCAGCGCCCTGGACACGCTTCCAGCGCCCGCCCAGGTCGACGCCGGAGAATAGAACTCGGCTAGACTCGCGCCTGGTCGACAGATGCTTCTGTCGGGAGGGTTGTCCGAGCGGCCGATGGAGCTGGTCTTGAAAACCAGTGGGCAGAGATGTCTCGTGGGTTCGAATCCCACACCCTCCGCTTCCTGAGCGCGGTACCCCCGCCGCGCTGAATCCGAAAGGGCCCGAGTGAGCGACAACACCCGCCGCCGCCGCACCGTCGCGCGACATGGTCAGCTGCGTTCGCCCGGCGCCGTCAGCCAGCTCCTCCGGCTTCTCGCGATCAGCATGGCGGTGGTCCTCGTCAGCGGTATCGGCGTCGCGGCCTACTTCTACCTCGATTTCTCCAGCACCGTCTCGGCGAACGCCGTCGACCTCGACGGGCAGGAAGACGTGCCGCCGGACATCGGAGAGTACAAGGGCGGCTTCAACCTCGTCCTCACCGGCGTCGACACGTGCGAGGACGACTACAAGCAGTACTTCGGCGATCGGTGCACCGGCGGGGATGCCGAGGGCACCCTCAACGACGTGAATCTGCTCGTGCACGTCTCGGAGGAGCCGCGGCGGATCACGGTCGTCAGCTTCCCGCGCGACCTGATGATCCCCATCCCGTCCTGTGAGGACGAGGACGGCAACGCCACCGCCGCGATGAGCAAGCAGCCCCTGAACGTCGCCTACACCGACGGCGGACTGAACTGCGTCGTCCGCACGATATCGGCCCTCACGGACCAGGAGGTGCAGTTCGCCGCCTCCGTGACGTTCGGCGGCGTCATCGAGATCACCAACGCGATCGGCGGCGTCGACGTCTGCCTCGCCAACCCGATCCGCGACCGCTACACGGGTCTCGACATGGCAGCCGGCACGCACACCGTCCAGGGGCTCGAGGCTCTGCAGTTCCTCCGCACCCGTCACGGCGTCGGCGACGGCAGCGACCTGGGCCGCATCGGCAACCAGCAGCAGTACATGTCGAGCCTCGCCCGCAAGCTCATCAGCGGCGAGGTGCTGGGCAACGTGCCGGTGATGCTGAAGCTCGCCAACACGGGCATCCAGAACCTGGAGACGAGCACGTCGCTCGCCGATCCGATGACGATGGTGAAGATCGCTCTCGCCGTGAAGTCGGTGCCGTTCGAGGACATCGTGTTCGTGCAGTACCCGACCCTGGAGGACTGGGACGACCCGAACAAGGTCGTGCCGAACGACGAGGCCGCCGCGGCGCTCTGGGACGCGATCGAGGCCAACGCCCAGCTGCAGATCACGCACGAGAACACCAGCAACGACGGTGTCGTCGTGCAGGAGCCGACGACACCCACCGAGCCCGCCGAGCCCACCACCCCGACGCAGGAGGCGACGCCGACCCCGACGACCGCTCCGGACGTCGTGGCGCTGCCCGATTCGATCAAGGGCAACTCCGCCGCGCAGCAGACGTGCTCGAACGGCAACGTGCGCTGATCAGCGCTCAGGCGCTCCGCGGGCGGTAGACCGTCGGCGGGTGCGTCGTCGCCACGAGGGCGCGAAGCTCCGAGAGCTCGGCAGGCGCCGCGCCGAGCGCCCGCGCCTGCACGAGGACGTTGCCGAGGGCCGTCGCCTCGACGGGGCCGGCCAGGACGGGAACCCCGGTGCGGTCCGCCGTCGCCTGGCACAGGAGCCGGTTGAGGGACCCGCCCCCGACGAGGTGGATGACGTCGACGGAGTGCCCGGCGAGACCGCCCGCCGTCCGGACGGCGTCGGCGAACGCGGTGGCGATGCTCTCCACGACGAGCCGGACGAACGCGGGACGCGAGGCGGGGACGGTGGTGCCGCGGGAACGCAGGAGATCGCTGATACGCGCAGGCATATCGCCAGGGGCCGAGAGCGCGGGGTCGTTCGCATCGAACACCCCCGACGGCGGCGCCGCGGCAGCAGCTTCGGCGAGCAGCCCCGACAGGTCGATGGGCGCTCCGTCCTCGTCTTCCCAGGCTCGCACGGTCTCGCTGAGGAGCCAGAGTCCGGTCACGTTGTGGAGGACGCGGAAGCGGTCGTCCACGCCGCGTTCGTTGGTGAAGTTGGCGTCCCTCGCCGCCGCCGTGAGGATCGGCTCGACCCGCTCGACCCCGACCAGCCCCCAGGTGCCGCAGGAGATGTACGCGGCACGGGGTGAGGTCATCGGGACGGCGACCACCGCCGAGGCGGTGTCGTGCGAACCCACGGCGATCACCGGCAGATCCGCGCCGATGCGCTCCGCGACCTCGGGGCGCAGCCGACCGATGACCGTGCCGGGGTCGACGAGGTCCGGTAGGAGGGAGGCGTCGATGCCGAGGCGGGTCGCGAGCGCCCGGTCCCAGGTGCCGGACTCCACATCCAGCAGCCCCGTCGTCGAGGCGTTGGTCCGTTCGGCGACGCGGGCGCCGGTGAGGAGGAAGGCGAGGAGGTCCGGGATGAGGAGCGCGGTGTCGGCGTCGTGCCTGAGTTCGTCCGCCCGGAGCTGGTAGAGCGTGTTGAACGGGAGGAACTGCAGGCCGTTGCGCGCGTGGAGGTCGTCGAACGGGACGAGGGCGTGCACCTCGGCCACTCCTCGAGCGGTGCGATCGTCACGGTAGTGGAACGGCTCCGCGAGCAGCTCTCCGGCGCGGAGGAGGCCGTAGTCGACGGCCCACGAGTCGATCCCGATCGACTCGATCCCCGGTTCCCGGCTGACCGCTTCGGCCAGGCCGTCGAGCACATGGGCGACGAGCGCGTCGAAGTCCCAGTGCAGACCGTCGGCGCGGGCGACCGGGCCGTTCGGGAAGCGGGAGACCGGCTCGAGCTCCAGGACGCCCGGCCCCACCCGGCCGATCATCACGCGGCCGCTCGTGGCGCCGAGATCCACCGCCGCGACCGCACGAACGTGTCGTGCGGCCGCGGGCGAGTGGTCGTCGGTCATCGCAGGAACGCCGCGGCGACGCCGGAATCGACGGGGATGTGCAGACCGGTGGTCCGGCTCAGCTCGGGACCGGTCAACACGAAGACGGCGTCCGCGACGTTCTCGGGGACGACCTCGCGCTTGAGGATGGTGCGGTTGGCGTAGAACTGGCCCAGGTCTTCTTCCTTGACGCCGTAGGTGGCCGCCCGGTTCGCTCCCCACCCGGAGGCGAAGATGCCGGAACCGCGGACCACGCCGTCGGGGTTGATCCCGTTGACCCGGATGCCGTGCTCGCCGAGTTCCACCGCGAGCAGTCGCACCTGGTGCGCCTGGTCGGCCTTCGTCGCCGAGTACGCGATGTTGTTCGGACCGGCGAAGACGGAGTTCTTGGAGGAGATGTAGATGATGTCGCCGCCGAGTCCCTGATCGATGAGCACCCGGGCTGCCGCCTTCGAGACGAGGAACGAGCCCTTCGCCATCACGTCGTGCTGGAGATCCCAGTCCTTCTCGGTCGTCTCCAACAGCGGCTTCGACAGCGAGAGACCCGCGTTGTTCACGACGAGGTCGAGGCCGCCGAACGCGAGCACCGCCTCGTCGATCGCCGCCTGCACCGCGTCGGCGTCGGCGACATCGGCGGCCACGCCGATGGCGACGTCCTCGTTCCCGAGCTCGGCGGCCGCGGCTCTGGCCTTGTCCAGGTCGAGGTCGGCGATGACGACGCAGGCGCCCTCCGCGGCGAGGCGCGTCGCGATGGCCTTGCCGATCCCGCTCGCGGCACCGGTGACGAGGGCGATGCGGCCCTGGTGGGACTTCGGCTTCGGCATCCGCTGCAGCTTCGCCTCCTCCAGCGCCCAGTACTCGATGCGGAACTTCTCCGCGTCGGAGATGGGGGTGTAGGCCGACAAGGCCTCGGCACCGCGCATGACGTTGATCGCGTTGATGTAGAACTCTCCGGCGACCCGTGCGGTCTGCTTGTTCGCTCCGTACGAGAACATCCCGACGCCGGGCACGAGGACGATGAGTGGATCCGCACCTCGGATCGCGGGGGATTCGGCGGTCGCGTAGGCGTCGTAGTAGGCCTGGTAGTCGGCGCGGTAGGCGGCGTGGAGCTCCCGCAGGCGTTCCGTCTGCTCCTCCAGGGTCGCGGTGGTGGGCAGGTCGAGGAGGAGCGGCTTGACCTTGGTGCGCAGGAAGTGGTCGGGGCAGCTCGTGCCGAGAGCGGCGAGGGCCGGAGCCTTCTCGGAGGCCAGGAAGTCGAGGACCACGTCGCTGTCCGTGAAGTGGCCGACCATCGGCTTGTCCGTCGACGCGAGCCCGCGGATGGTGCCGGCGAGGGCGGCCGCGCGTGCGCGGCGCTTCGGCCCCGGCAGGGCCTCGAAGCCCGATCGCGTGCCGCCGAACGGTGTGGGGGAGCCGTGCTCCGCGATGTGGGCGGCGGCGGTGTCGATCATCCACCGGGAGTTCGCCTCCGCCTCCTCCGAGGTGTCGCCCCACGCCGTGATGCCGTGGCCGCCGAGGATCGTGCCGATGGCCTGCGGGTTCTCCGCCTTGATCTGCGCGATGTCCAGTCCGAGCTGGAAGCCGGGGCGGCGCCACGGCACCCAGACGACCCGATCGCCGAAGATCGTCGTCGTGAGCTCCTCGCCGTCGGCCGCGGTGGCGATCGCGATGCCCGAGTCGGGGTGGAGGTGATCCACGTGCGGGGCGTCGACCAGGCCGTGCATCGCGGTGTCGATCGAGGGGGCGGCGCCGCCCTTGCCGTGCAAGCAGTAGTCGAACGCGGCGACCATCTCGTCCTCCCGCTCGACCCCCGGATAGACGTCGACGAGCGCGCGCATACGGTCGAGGCGGAGGACCGCGAGGCCGGCCTCGGTCAGGGTGCCGAGGTCACCGCCGGAGCCCTTCACCCAGAGGAGCTCGACCGGCTGCCCCGTCACCGGGTCGATCTCGGTGCCCTTGGCGGAGGTGTTGCCGCCCGCGTAGTTCGTGTTCTTCGGGTCGGCGCCCAGGCGGTTGCTCCGCGCGATCAGTTCGGCGGCGGTGGGGTTCGTCATGTGAGTCCTCGGTTCGTGAGTGAAGATGCCCGGTCGACGCCGGAGAGTCAGGGGAGTTGCAGGATCCGAGCCGCGAACCGATCGATCGTCGCGGCGAAGGCGGATTCCTCGGGGCGATTGAGGTGGCCGTGGGTGGTGCCCGGCTCGACGACTACTTCGACCTCGACGCCGGCAGCGGCGAGGGAGCGGGCGAACGCCTCGCCGGATACTCGGAGCTCGTCGGTCTCGTCGTTGACCATGATGGTGGGCGGGAAGGAGGAGAGTGCTGCGGGCTCTGCGGTGCCGGGGACGGCATAGACGTCCGCCGTGTCGGGGTCGCTCCCGAGGTAGTTCTCGTACATGCCGCGCACGAAATCGGGGGTGAACACGTCCGCGGAGGGATCTCCGTCGAGCAGGGCACGCAGCTCCGGGTCGGGAGCGGCCTGCACCGCTTGCAGGGTCGGGTACGCGAGGACGGCGAGTGCGGGCACGGCGCCGCCCTCGTGCGCGAGGCGGAGCGCCGCGCCGGTGGCGAGATTGCCGCCTGCGCTGGCTCCGCCGATCGCCCAACCTCGCGACGCGACGTCCGACATGGCGGCCCAGCGGAACGCGGAGACCATCTCCTCGTGCGCGACGGGGTAGTGCACGCCGCCGCGCCTCTCCGCGCCGAGGCGTGCGCTCCACTCGGCTGTCATCGGGGCGAGGGCGTAGTCCACGCTCATGACCGCGATTCCGCGATCTGCGAACGCCCGTGCGACGGCGTCGGCCTCCGGCATGTCGATGTCCCCGCCCGCGAATCCGCCGCCGTGAGCCCACACCAAGCCGTGGCCGCTCGGCGACTCCGGGGAGTAGACGCGCACGCGCAGCGGCCCGTGCGGCCCGTCGAAGACGTGATCGTGGATGTCGTGCGCGCTCATACGCTCAGGCTCCCCAGCCCGCCTGCACGCCACCCACGCGCTCCTCCGCGATCTGCTGCCCGTACCCGGAGGCCGCGTACGCCGCCATCGGGTCCGCGGGCAGCCCGCGCTCCTCTCGCCACGCGGCCAGGGCCGGGCGGACGTCGGTGGAGAAGGCGTCCATGAAGACGGCGTTCGCCGCGAGCACGTCGCCGCTGCGCTGGGCGGTCGCCAGCGCTTCGCGGTCGACGAGCAGGGCGCGCGCGGTCATCTCCTGCACATTCAGGACGGAGCGGATCTGCCCGGGGATCTTGTCCTCGATGTTGTGGCACTGGTCCAGCATGAAGGCCACGTCGGGGTTGTTCAGCCCGCCGCCCCGGATCACCTCGAACAGGATCCGGAACAGCTGGAACGGGTCGGCGGCACCCACGATGAGGTCGTCGTCCGCATAGAAGCGGGAGTTGAAGTCGAACGAGCCGAGCTTGCCGAGGCGCAGGAGCTGCATCACGATGAACTCGATGTTGGTGCCCGGCGCATGGTGGCCGGTGTCGAGGCAGACCATCGCCTTGTCGCCGAGGGCGGTCACCTGCACGTAGGACGTCCCCCAGTCCGGGACGTCGGTGTGGTAGAACGCCGGCTCGAAGAATTTGTACTCGAGCACGAGGCGCTGGTGGTCGCCGAGACGCGCGTAGATCTGCTGCAACGAGTCGTGAAGGCGATCCTGGCGTCCACGCAGGTCGGCCTGACCCGGGTAGTTAGACCCCTCGGCCAGCCAGATCTTCAGGTCGCGGCTGCCGGTGGCGTCCATGACGTCGATGCAGGCCAGGTGGTGGTCGATGGCCTTGCGCCGCACGGCCGCATCCTCGTGGGTGAGGGCGCCGAACTTGTAGTCGTCGTCTTGGAAGGTGTTGGAGTTCACGGTGCCGAGGGCGACGCCGTGGTCCTCGGCATGCCGGCGCAGATCGTCGAACGAGTCGACCAGATCCCACGGGATATGCAGCGCCACGGTGGGGGCGAGCCCGGTGTGGGCGTGGACCTGCGCGGCGTCGGCGATCTTCTCGTACGGGTCACGGGGCGTGCCGGGAGTGCTGAACACCTTGAACCGGGTCCCGGAGTTGCCGAACGCCCAGCTGGGCAGCTCGATGCTCTGCTTCTCGAGCGCGGCGAGGATGTCGGGGGTGAGGATGCTCACGATGCACGGCCTTCGTTGTCGGTGGCGGGTGTGGCGCTCTCGCCGGCGGCGGCGAGCTGGTCTTCGAGGTGGAACACCTCGGTGAGAGGGGTGGCGGCCTGATCGGGACGGCCGTCGAGGCCGAGGAAGAAGGGGGCCATCTCGGCCTCCCAGCGTGCGGCGACGGGGGAGGCGGCGAGGTACGCCTGCGCAGCCGCGTCGTCATCGGTCTCGTAGTAGCCGAAGAGCACGCCGCCGCTTCCGAGGAAGAGGCTGTAGTCGCGTCGTCCGGCGGCCGCGATCTCGCGGAGCATCTCCGGGCGTACCGGTGTGTGACGGGCGAGGTACTCGGGCAGCAGCTCGGGCTTCACCTGGAGCTGGAAGGCGACGCGGGTCATGCGATTCCTCTCGGGGTCCGGCCGGCGCCCGCAGGGAGCGCCGGCCGGAGGGCGACTCAGAAGTCGAAGTCGCCGATGTTGTCGGCGTCGAACACGAACGGGTCGCCCAGCAGGACGACGCCGTCGGCGCCGACGGTGTACTCGCCGAGGTCGCCGGCCTCGAAGGTGTCGCCCTCTTCGCCGGTGATGTCGCCGGCGATCAGGGCCTGGGCGGCGTAAGCGGCCAGGTAGCCGAGGTCGGCCGGGTTCCACAGCGCGAAGGCGGTGACGGTGCCGTCCTCCACGTACTCGCGCATCTGGTTGGGGGTGCCGAGTCCGGTCAGCGCGACCTGGCCCTTGAAGTCGGACGTCGACAGGTAGCGCGCCGCAGCGGCGATGCCGACCGTGGTGGGCGAGACGATGCCCTTGAGGTCCGGGTGGGTCTGCAGCAGCGCGGCCGTCTTGTCGAACGACGTCTGGTCGTCGTCGTCGCCGTAGACCGTCTCGACGATCGTGATGTCGGGGTACTCGCTGGCGACGTACTCCTCCATCAGCTCGATCCAGGCGTTCTGGTTCGTGGCGTTGGCCGACGCGGAGAGGATGGCGATCTCCCCGGCGCCGCCGATCTGCTCGGCGATGAGGTCGATCTGCACCTTCGCGATGCCCTCGGAGTCGGCCTGGTTGATGAACAGGTCGCGGCAGTCGGTGTTGGTGTCGGAGTCGAAGGTGACGACCTTGACGCCGGCGTCCCTGGCCTCGTTCAGCGCGTCGCAGATGGCCTGCGGGTCGTTGGCCGAGACGACGAGGGCGCCGACACCCTGCTGCGTGGCCGTGTTGATGTAGCTGACCTGGGCGTCGGGCGTGGCCTCGGCAGGGCCGACCTCGGAGAACGTGCCGCCGAACTCCTCGACGGCTTTCTTACCGCCCTCGCTGGACGTGTCGAAGTACGGGTTGCCGAGGTTCTTGGGCAAGAAGGTGATCGAGGCGTCCGCCCCGTCGCCGCCGCCGTCTCCTCCGCCGTCGGTGGAGCCGGCGCAGCCGGTCAGTGCGACCGCCGCCGCCACCGCGAGGGCGGCGAAGGCGGTGACACGCTTGCGTGCAAACGTCATTGTTCGTTCCTTTCGTCGGGAGATGCCGCGGGCGCGGCGTCCATCGGTGCCTTCGTCGCTGTGGCGGCACCGGCGGGGGGTCTGCCCGGTCGGCGGCGTGCCTTCTGCAGCCAGGCCAGGAAGCTTGCGGCCACCACCGAGATCACGAGGAGCGTGCCGGTGATGATGTTGATGACGTCGGAGGTGACGTTCACCAGGCGGAGTGCACTCGCGAGCGCCCCGATGAGGAAGGCGGCGGCGATGACGCCGTAGATCTTGCCGCGACCGCCGAACACCGACACCCCGCCGAGCACGACGGCCGCGATGACCTGGAGCTCGAGGCCGGTGGCGTTGTCGCCGCGGGCGCTGCCGTAGCGGAGCGTATAGAAGATGCCGGCGAACGCGGCGACCGCTCCGGACAGCACGAACAGGATGAGCTTCGTGCGCTCGACGTGCACACCGGAGAAGTGCGCCGCGTCCTTCGACAGACCGATCGCGTACACCCCGCGGCCGAACGGCGTGAAGTGCAGCAGGACCGAGAAGACCGCGACGAGCAGGAGGAACGGGATCGTGATGACGGGGATCGGGGTGCCCGCGATCTTCGCCTTGGCGAGAGCCGTCCAGAACTCCGGGAAGTCGGTGACGGCGGCCGTGCCCAGCAGCCCGACGGCGAGGCCGCGGAAGAGGGCGAGCGTGCCGATCGTGACGGCGAGCGAGGGTAGTCCGACGACGGTCACGAGGAAGCCGTTGAACGCTCCGCCGACCACGCCCACGACGAGGGCGGCGAGCGCGGCGAGCTCGAACGGGAGCCCCGCCTGCACCAGCGCGCCGGTGACGACGCTGGACAGCCCGACCATGCTGCCCACCGAGAGGTCGATCTCGCCGGTGATCATGATGAGGGTCATCGGCAGGGCGATCAGGAGGATCGGCGCGATGTCGAGCAGCAGGTACGTCAGCGTGATGGGCTGTCCGAACCCGCGGATACTGGAGGCCGAGACGACCGCGACGAGCAGGAGCAGGCCGACGATCGCGGCTTCGCGCGTGAGCAGGAGCCGGCGCCACAGGGGCTTGTCGTAGTCGCGGATGACGCGGGTGGTCGCGGTGGCGGTCGCGGTGGTCATGATTCGTCCCTCGCCTCGATGAGCCGCCGTCTCTGCCGCACCGCGAGCACGCGGTCGAGCACGATGGCGCCGATGATGAGCAGGCCGACGACGGCACGCTGCCAGAAGTCGGGGATGCCGAGGATCGGCAGTGCGCGGTTGATGGTCAGCAGCAGCACGGCGCCGATCGCGGCGCCCCACACCGAGCCGATGCCGCCGGTGATCGCGACGCCGCCGATGACGGCCGCGCCCACCGCGTCCAGCTCCCATCCCGCTCCCGCCTGGGAGTTGATGGTGCCGTACCGGGCCGCGTAGAAGACGCCGGCGAGTCCGGCGAGAGCTCCCGACAGGACGAACGCGGTGAGCACGCGGCGGGTGACGCGCAGGCCGTAGAGCTCGGCCGCCGCGGGGTCGGAGCCGATCGCGTAGAACTCCCGGCCGCCGCGGGTGTTCTTCATGTACCAGGCGGCGATGGCGAGTACGAGGACCGCGACGATCGCGAGGATCGGGATGCCGAGGAGCTGCCCTGTGCCGAGGGCGAGGAAGTCGCGCGGCATGTCGGAGGCGTTCACGCGGTCGCTGCCGGTCCACAGCACGTTGATGCCGCGGTAGGCGTAGAGGGTGCCGAGGGTGATCACCATCGCCGGCACCTTGGCGTACGCGACGAGCGCGCCGTTGACGAGGCCGAGGAGGGCGCCGAGCACCACGGCGGCGACCACGACCAGGACGATCGGGATGCCGGGGATGTCGATGAAGAGCCGACCGGTCAGGTACGCGGTCAGACCCATCACGGAACCCACGGACAGGTCGACGTTGCGCGTGATGAGGACGATGGCCTGTCCTACCGCGACGAGCACGAGGATCGACGGCGTCAGCAGCAGGTCACGCCAGCCGTCGGCGCTGAACAGGAACTTCGGGTTGTTGAGGGTCGCGGCGGTGACCACGAGCACGAGGGCGAGGAGGATGCCGAACTCGCGGGCCCTGCCGAGACCGGAGATGCGCTTGGTGAGCGCGGAGACGGGGATGGCGGTGGTCACGAGCTGAGCTCCGATGCGTGCGTCGCGGCGAACATGACGTTCTCGGAGGTGGCCTCCGAGCGGGGGATCTCGGCCGTGATGCGACCCTCGCGCATCACGAGCACCCGGTCGGCCATGCCGAGTACCTCGGGCAGCTCGGACGAGATCATGAGGATGCCCATGCCCTGACCGGCGAGCTGGGACAGCAGGCGGTGCACCTCGGACTTGGTGCCGACGTCGATGCCGCGGGTGGGCTCGTCGATGAGCAGCACCTGCGGCTGCGTGGCGAGCCACTTCGCGAGGACGACCTTCTGCTGGTTGCCGCCGGAGAGCGTCGCGGCGACGGTGTCCAGGGCGTGCGTCTTCACCTCGAGCCGCGAGGCCCACTCCCGAGCGGCGCGGTTCTCCATCGCGGTGGTGAGCAGGCCGAGGAGGGCGAGACGCCGGCGGATCGCGAGGGTGATGTTCCCGCCGACGCCGGCTTCGATGACGAGGCCCTGCTTCCGGCGGTCCTCGGGGACGAGGGCGAGACCGGCGCGCATCGCGTCCACCGGACGGCGGGCGCGGATGCGGCGGCCCTTCATGCGCACGCTGCCCTCGCGGTACCCGTCCACGCCGAAGACCGCGCGGGCGACCTCGCTGCGCCCGGCGCCGACGAGGCCGGCGAGCCCGACGATCTCGCCCGCACGGACGGAGAACGAGATGTCGTGGAAGAGGCCGGGGCTCGTGAGCCCCTCGACCTCGAGCAGCGGCTCGCCGATCGTCGCCTCCTGCTTCGGGAACAGCTCGGACACCTCGCGGCCGACCATCTGGTGCACGAGTTCGTCGACCGTAGTGTCGGCGATGGCGGAGGTCGCGATGTACGCGCCGTCCCGCATGACCGTCACGGTGTCGCAGAGCGCGAACACCTCGTCGAACCGGTGTGAGATGAAGATGAGGCCGCGTCCCTCATCGCGCAGGCTCCGGGCGATCGCGAACAGCCGCTCCACCTCCACGCCGGAGAGCGCCGCGGTGGGCTCGTCCATGATGAGCAGCGTGGCGTCGAGGGAGACCGCCTTGGCGATCTCGATGACCTGCTGATCGGCGATCGACAGGCCCTCGGCGGGGCGGTCGGGGTCGATGGTGACGCCGAGGCGGGTGAAGAGGCGCTCGACCTCGTGGCGCATGGCCTTGCGGTCGATCCGCCCGAACCGCCCGGTCGGCTGGCGCCCCATGAAGATGTTCTCGGTGACGGAGAGATCGGGGAAGAGCGTCGGCTCCTGGTAGATGACCGCGACGCCGGCGGCCTTCGACTGCGCGGTCGAGGTGAAGTCGACCTCCTCGCCGCGGAGGCGGAAGACCCCGCCGTCGCGCTGATAGAGGCCGGCGACGATCTTCACGAGCGTGGACTTGCCGGCCCCGTTCTCGCCGACGAGCGCGTGGATGGAGCCGGGGTGGACGGCGATGGTGCCGGAGCGCAGGGCGATCACCGACCCGAACGCCTTCTGGACGTCGGCGAGCTCGAGCACGGGCGCCGTCGTGGGTGAGGACATCATTTCTCTCTCCATTGAGGGAATGAATCGTTTCAAACCCTGATGCAGATGAGACTAGGGGCTGTGTTGACGCGTGTCAATACGACATGAGAGTCTGAGGCGATCCCCGCGGATGAGTCGTTTCAGCGGCGGGAACCGGAGGGAGGGCGCGATGGCCGTCAGCGTGCGGGAGGTCGCCGAGGACGCGGGTGTCTCCGTCGGGACCGTATCGAACGTGCTCAACCGGCCGGAGAAGGTGGCCGCGGAGACCGTCGCGCGTGTGCAGGCATCCATCGACCGTCTCGGGTTCGTGCGCAACGATGCGGCGCGGCAGCTCCGTGCGGGGCGCAGCCGGACGATCGGCCTCGTCGTGCTCGACATCCGCAACCCGTTCTTCGCCGAGGTCATCCGCGGAGCCGAGGAGCGCGCCGACCAGCACGGACTCTCCGTCCTCGTCGCCAACAGCGACGAGAAGCAGGAGCGGGAGGCGATGCACCTCGATCTCTTCGAGGAGCAGCGGGTGACCGGCGTGCTCGTCACTCCCGTGGCGGAGTCCCTGCCGCGGTTGGTGCGGATGCACGAGCGCGGGACGCACGCGGTGCTCGTCGACCGGGAATCGCAGGATGAGCGGTTCGCCTCGGTCGCCGTCGACGACGTCGAGGGCGGACGCATCGCGACCGAGCACTTGCTGGCGGTCGGCCGTCGCCGGATCGCCTTCGTCGGCGGCCCGGTCGCGCTGCGCCAGGTCTCCGACCGCCTGAGCGGCGCGCAGGCCGCGGCGGCCGCGGCGGGGATCGGGCTGGAGTTCATCCCGACCTCCGCGCTCACCGTCGAGGAGGGGCGCCGGGCCGGCGCCCAGATCCTCGACCGTGCCCCGGGGGATCGGCCGGACGCGGTCTTCGCGGCGAACGACCTCCTGGCCCTGGGCCTCCTGCAGAGCCTGGTGATGACCGGTGACGCCCGGGTCCCCGAGGACATCGCACTCGTGGGCTACGACGACATCGACTTCGCCGCGGCCGCCGTGATCCCGCTCAGCTCGGTGCGGCAGCCGGCCGCCCTCATCGGCTCGACCGCCGTCGACCTGCTGCTGCGGGGACAGGACGAGGTGGCACCGGCGCCGGAGCACGTGCTGTTCCGGCCGGAGCTCGTCGCCCGCCGCTCGACGACCGGGGAGTGACCGCGATCAGGCCGGCGTCGGGGTGATGCGTTGCGCGCTCGCACCCCGCATGATGCGGGCGACGGCGGTGATGAGGAAGAGCTGCCCGGTGATCCCCTCGGCGATGGCCACCGCCTGCACGCCCGGTCCGACGGGGACGAGGTTCCCGTAGCCCGTCGTGGTCAGTGCCGTGAACGAGAAGAAGAGCTGATTGCCGAGCGAGTCGTTCGCCGCATCCCCGAACAGCGGGGTCGGCAGCAGCAGCGACAGCAGGTTGTAGACGAAGGCGAAGAACATGCCGACGAGGATGTACGCGGTCACCGCGGCCAGGAGCGCCTCGACGTCGAGGCCTCGGCGGGTGACCTGGTGCGCGATGATGGCCCACGGCGCGACCAGCAGCGCGATCATGGAGGCGGCGGAGAGGGCGACGGCGAGGGCGGGGCTGTCCGTGGCGAAGAACGCCGCGAGAAGGGCGGCCAGGCCCGCGGCCGAGAGCACGACCCACGACACCCGCTGCACGAGGGCGTGCGCCCTGGTCACGCGGAACACGATCGCGACCGTGACCAGCATCGCCAGGAACGCCCAGGGGCTGGGGACCGTGCCGGGCTGGGCCGCACACAGCCCGTACGACACGATGAGGAGGGCGAGCACCGCGGCATAGCCCAGGGCGCCGCGCCTCGGGTCGGCCGGGGCGGCGAACCCCGCGCGGACGTGCGCTCCCGATGGCTCGGACATGGCGACTCCTCTCGCGTCCGCGGGGCCGGACCCTCGCAACGTGCGGCCAGTATCGCAGGGCGATCGGGCCGCTCCGGGGATCATCCGACACCGGCGGTTCGTGACCACGCGCCGGACCCGTTATGATGGTGGGGTGCATCCGTGCTCTCGAGCCGGATGCCTGGAGACGTCGCATAGTCCGGCCTAGTGCACCACCCTGCTAAGGTGGAGTCCCCTTACGGGGACCAGGGGTTCAAATCCCCTCGTCTCCGCACTCGGTAAGGCCCGAATCCCCTTGGAAACACTGGGGTTCGGGCCTTACTCTCTCTGATTTGCCACCAAATTGCCATCAACCGCGACGCCTGTGAGGGCATCGATTCGTGCCAAAAGGGTCTCGATATCGTCGTCGAACAGATCAGCATAGATGTCGAGCGTCATCGCGGCGGACTCATGGCCGAGCATCCGCTGAATGGCTTTGACGTTGCCACCGGCGCTCACGGCGATCGACGCGGCCGTGTGCCTCAGCCCATGAAGAACCATCGGCTCGACGTTGGCGGAGCGCAGGGCACTCTTCCACCATGACTTCGAACCGGCCGACGCTCGAACTCGCTTCATGTAGGTCCCGGTGGGGCCGGGAAACACTAGCGCTTCCGCCGGCGCCCCGGCGACGATCGGAGCCAGAGCGTCTGCAACCACTCGAGGTACCGGCACCTGGCGCGCGCCCGCTCGCGTCTTCGGGGTGCCCTCATGAATCGTCCCCAGGGTCTCGACCGCGTTGCGTCGAACAGACAGCCGGCGACGCTCCAGGTCAACGTCCTGGACTCGTAGAGCGATTGCCTCGCCCCACCGAAGGCCGCAGTACCCAAGCACCAGTACCAGCGCTCTGTGCGGCCCTGAGGCGTCTGCTACAGCGTGCAGTTCGGCGGGAGTGAGGTAACGGTGTTCCTGACGTGATGTCCTCCGCGGCAATGAGTCGATACCGTCCGCAGGGTTCCTCGGGATACGGCCATCGCGAACCGCTTGCTTCAAGATCCCGTTCAGCACGCCATGCGCGCGCAGAGTCATCGTTGGCGACTTGCCCATCGAGGCCACCCATTCGGCCACCTCGCTATTGACGATGCGCCGCAGCTCAACATCAGCCCAGCGAGGTCCGACGTAGTTCCTCCACGACGCCTCGAGCGGCGCGTACGAAGACGGCTTGAGCTTGGCCTTCTTCAACGCCAACCATGCCGGCGCCAACGCTCCTACCGTTACACGCGCTTTGCGCGGGTCAGTCCATTCCCCGGTATTGAGCTTGGTCTTCTCCGCTGTCAGCCACGCCTCAGCCTGGTCGCGGTCAGCGAATCCGCGCTTTTCGATGATCTTGTGCGACGGCGACCGATACCGCGCCCGCCAGAGAACGCCCGACTCTGCCTTCTTCGACGGGTATGAGTAGACGTTCTGGACAACCCGCCTAGCCATCCGTGGTGCGCCAAGCCTCTCGCATGATCGCCTTGATGGGCTCGCTGATGTTCTCGTCATGCTCAAGCGAGCCCCGGGCCAGAGCGAGGGCTTCCGTCGCGATGGACACCGGATCAAACCTCAAGGCATCGCGCAGGTTGTCGATCTGGCGTTCCGGGAGCTGGCTATCGTCGTCGATCTTGCTTACGAGACGAGCTACTTCTAGCTGGGCGTGCAAGAGCCGCTGGCTCGCGAAGAACACATCGTCGTATGCGGATTGCACCGGGCGGAGTACGAGCGACACCGCGAGCGAATTCTTGCCATTGACCAGGGAGCCTACGTCATCGAGTTGGAGTGCGCGCGCGAAACCAGCGGCTTCGCCGATTGTGGCCCTGCGGTTGCCCGACTCGATCTTGTAGATCGTCTGTTGCTGAAAGTCGAAGCCCAGCGCCTGCATCGCCTCGGCGAGTGCTGCCTGCGACAGACCGCGGCGCTCGCGCGCTTCTCTGAGGGTAGGTCCGAAGGTCTTGTCGACGTTTCGCATCGTCTTGCGAGTCTCTGGCATGACTCCACCGTAACGCTCATCGGGTGTGGAACACGGGTTGTGTTCAAAACGAAATGGCGTGTACACTGAAGTAGCGTTAGGAAATGCGGAAGACCAAACCAAAGGAGGGTTACATGACGCGTAGCGGATTCGGAGATCTGCTCACCCCCGACGAGGTGTGCGAGCTGATCCCCGGCATGACTAGGGCGAAGCTCGCTCAGATGCGATTCAGTGGCACCGGGCCGTCGTACTTCAAGCCCACCGCCAAGACGGTCGTCTACGACCGCGATGTCGTCCTCGGCTGGCTGCGGTCCACAGAGCGCGTTGGCACCAGCCAGTTCGCGGAGGCTGGATGACCTCAATCTCTGGTGGCGCTGAAAGGTCGCGCGACTACTACTCCCTGACATACCGGGACCCCACAGGGGAAACGGCCGTGCGGAACCTAATGGGCCGTTCCGTGCAGATCTCATGGGAGAACGGAGCAACTATCCACCTGAGCGTGGAAGACCTTCGCCCATTGTTGGCCCAGTTCGACTTCCGGGTATCCCGAAAGGGTCACATCTGGGGAGAAAAGAAAGCCGCCCCTCTGCTGCAACAGAGCGACGGCGATAGTCAAATGAAGGAGATTCGAAATGACTGGTAACACCAGTATCGCAGATGCGCGCGCCAACCGCACCTTGTTGGTGGCGGGGGTGGAGAGTACAGCGGCAACTTCACCCCCAACCCGCCGCGATCCAGGCTGGGAAGAATACTCCGCCGCATATCTCCGGGCGCACCCAGAAGTGTCAGCCTCGGCGCCCTCGTGGACTGAGGAACTCGAGTTCCTGGACATCGAAGACGAGGTGGAGGGGACTGTCTTCTCCTTCTCCCGTACGATCCGGGACGTCGAGCTTTACGGCGGGGGACGCCTCCACCCGGACGGCCGCGTTGAGCTCTACGACAACGGAGTGCCGAACATCTACATCCGCGAGGAACTTCGCGCCGACCAAGACCCGGACGTCGCACGTTGGGCGATGGACGTGGCCGAAGACCTCGTCGCTGCTGCGTTGTTGTTGCGAGCAGAGCCGAAGTTGTTGCGGCGATCTGCTCAGGTCGACGCCGAGTTGCAGAGGCTGGACATCTGATGGCCTGCCGGTTCGAATGGTGCGATACGCCAGCCGACTACCACGCCGACGATATCAGCTATCACACGTGGGCGTTGGGGCACGGGATGTTGTTGGCCGTTCAGAACGATGGAACGCCGATCAGTAACTGGATGCCCGACTGGGACGAGTGGTGGATCGATGAGCCGGGGGAGATCGACACCGAGTACGAGAGCGTCGTCGAGATGCTACGCGCTCTCCCCGACAACTACCGGCGCTTCCGTGACGAGCTCTTGAACGACCCGCTCTTCGCCGACGAGGTCGCCACGATGCAGGCCAGGGATAAGGAGGTGAGGAACCGTGGTTGAAACCAAGCATGACCGCGGTGCTGTTCGGGCATGGGCTCGCACAAACGGCATCCCCGTCTCAAAGACCGGCAACATCGCACGTCATGTCCGAGAGAGCTTCCTGGAAGCCCACCCAGAGCTGAACCCCGAACTGCAAGCACGCAACATCCGTCCGGATCTCTTCGCCCTCGCCGACGACATGGCCGAAGCGGAGATGGTGAGAACCGGCCGTTTGAGCTTCGAGCCCCCGGCGGACGAACAGCGGCGTGAAGAGCCGCGGTCTCTGGCTGACTGGCTCAGAATTCGGGACGAGCTCGCGGACGCGATCGCACAGCATGTCGGCGGTTCTCCTTCCGTCCGAGAGGCAGCCGAAGCACTCCTTGTGCAGGGCTGGATGCGGAACGTTGCTGCCTGACGGACCGCCTCGCGCCCTAATCCGGTGCCCCTTATCCCCAGCGATGAGGGGCACCGTCCGTTTCAACTGAACACAGACCCTGGGGAAGGGGACCACATGACCACTCAGAAGAAGGAGAGCGCGTTCGAGAGACGCATGAAGGAGTTTCACAAAGCGCGCGAGCGGAACGCAGCCAGCCGGCAGCGGGCAAAGGGAGGTGACGATGACCGATCTGTTCACGAAGCTCCCGCACTGGCTGATCAGGGAGAGTGACCTCGACGGCAACGAATTGCTGCTTTACATCGCGATGCTGAGCCGCGCGAACTCGAAGGGGATCTGCTTCCCGAGCGTCAGCCTGCTGGCCAAGGAAGCGAGGATGTCGGAGAGCACGGTTCGCCGTACCCGCAAGCGCTTGGTCGATAAAGGTCTCGTGACTGTGACGCGGCGGATGATCGGCGATTCACGGAACGACTCGAACCTCTATCAGGTCGCGTTGCCGAAGCGCCCACCGGTCAAGTTCGTCGAGGACGACCCTGTGGATAACTTGCCGCCCGAACCGCCTGATGACGTTTCGAATGGCAGTCACAGTGACTGGGGTGGTTCCACCGTGACAGTACCCCCCTTTCAGGGTGACCGGTGGGGTGGTGTCACGGTGACTGGGGAAGAAGAACCATTACAAGAAGATCCATTTAAGAAGACTCTTAGCGTCGAAAACGACGCATTCGAGTTCAGCGACCTGGGGATAACAGAAGCGCAATGGTGGCTTCTCTCCGACCTCTACATACACCTCACAGGCAAAACGCCAAGCGACCGCACTCAAGCCGAATGGCGCGTACTGAGCTCAGACGACGCTCGCGAACTCATCGGCCGCTTCTACTCGAACGTCGGCAGGAACGACGACTACACCGGTCCGGAGTTCGGGACGCCCGCCTACGCGGAACTTACCGAGCGCGGAAAGAAGTGGGCCGATGGTGGGATGATCCCCGCCAACGTCCTGACCGGAGAAGCCGCATGAACCGACTCGCGGCGTCCAGACCGCAACTCAAAGAAGGGAGAACCCGATGGGCGCAGCAGCCCCAAAGCCACTCAACTTCCGAGCACTAAGCAACGCCTGGGACGACCCACTCGCATTCGCCCGCGAACTGAGCCGCTATTACTCACAACTCGAAGCCTCGGGACACAGACAGCCCACGCGCGACTGGACGACCGCACTTCGAAAGGAGAAACCAATGAACACCAACGAGGACACCCCCACAACCGGGCTCAGAGACCCTGCCGGCCTCAACAAGACCGAACCGGGACTATACGCACCCGAGGACATGCAGAAGGTCGCAGCAGGCCTCTACGCACCAAAGGAAGCCCAGTGACCATCCGAGCAGCAGTCCTCTGCGACGAAACCGGATGCGACGCCGTATTCGCCAGCACCGAACGACTCGCACACTACGAACTCATCAGCGAAGCCCACAACGACGGATGGGCATCAACCCTCTCAAACGGACGGTGGCGCAACCACTGCCCCGACCACGACAACAACTAACCAAAGGAGAAACCATGAACATCACACTGCGCGACGGCGAAGGCGTCACCATCCGCGAGACCGACAGCGAGCACCTCGTCGAAGTTGCCACCCGCATCAAGGCACTTCGCGACACCAGCAAGGCCTCAAGCAAGGAACACAGCCGGGCCATCCAGAGCATCAACAACGACCACGGCCTCAGCGACCAGGGCAAGAAGGAACGCATCGACGCCCTCGAGAGCGACCGTGCCGCACAGCGCAAGACCGCGATCGCGACCGAGAAAGAGATCATCAAGAACAAGATCAGCGAGATCGAACGGCGACTGGACGGATACGTCGGCTACACGAGCGACAACATCATGGCTTTCCGTGACGCGCAGGACCGAGCCGAGAGCATCACGAGTCCCGAGAAGGCAGCAACCGTCATGGCCCGAGCGCTTCGTACCAACGACAGGACACTCGCGCACGCAGTCTTCCGTCGAGCAGTCGAGGAGCGATGGGATGACGCACGCCGCGCCTTCGCCAACGAGAACCCCACCGTCGCACAGCTCGTCGGCGACATCCAGAAGCTCACTGCGCTCCATGAGAACAGCTTCAACCGCGCCGTCGCATACATGTAAGCACGCGAACGAGGAGGGCTCTACGCACACGCGTGGAGCCCTCTCGCGTACCCAGGGCCCGGTCCCCCCTGACGCCACCTCTGGCGGGTCTCCGGGGCTTGGGATCATCTCTCCCCGGCATTTTTTTCCAAGGATCCCGAGCGCGACCTGGGTGGTGAGGATCTCTATCTCGACGCTTTCGGAGGGCTGATGGCGCAGAACGGACGTAGCGATGCACTTCGAAAGAGGCATCGAGCAAAAATCGCGAAGTCGAAGCCCGCATGTCACATCTGCGGGATGCCGATCGACTATTCGCTCAAGTATCCGGACCCCAAGTGCTTCGTCGTGGACCACCTCGTCCCCATCGCGAAGGGGGGTTCCGATGCGCTGGCCAACAAGAAGGCAGCGCATCACCCACGAATGCAACAGCAAGAAGCGAGCTCGAGACTATGCGCCGATCATTCGGCGTAGCGGTGCGCTCGATTAGTGAAGGAGATTCAGGTGACTAGTGAACAGATTCAGAGTGAGCCGGCCGAGGTGCCGACTCCAGCGGATGTGGCGTCGCGGATTGCGCCTCGGAAGCTGACTCAGGAGCAGATCGACCGGGAGGTGACGCGCGCTTTGCGTGACGCTGAACCCGGTCTTAAGCCGGCGGACTACGACGAGGTGAAGGCGTCGGCTGAACGGGCTGATGTTCTGACTCGGAGGATCGCCGAGATGGAGAAGGAGGTTGCGGATGCGCGGCTTGAGTCGTTGCGCGTGTCCGTTGCTGCTCGTTTCGGACTTTCGGAGGAGGACAGGGATGTGCTGTTGACGGGTACTGATGAGGCGACGTTGGTGTTGCAGGCCGAACGGTTGGCGCGTTCGACAAAGCCGATGGGGAATGTGGCGCGGCGAGAGGGCGGCACGGTCCAGAAGTTCAACAACCGGGCGGACCGCGAGATGCGCGAGTTCGTCAACGACTTGTTCGGTAACGACCCGTACTCGGTTTGAGGAGAAGCGATGACTGATATCAAGACGCTGATTGAGAAGCAGAAGCGTATGGCTGAGGAGCTGGTGGCTGAGGCTGAGGCGTATTACGAGAAGGTTGGGCCGGTTGAGGTGGAGACCGTGTTCGGTGACAGGCCGGCAACGTTCCGGGTGCCGTTCATGCATCCGAGTGAGTTCAGTGAGCTCGCTGACCGGTTTGCGCCTCGCCCGGGTGTGGCGGTGGATATGCCGTTGTGGTTCAACCTCGACGCCGTTGCGAAGAACTACCCGGGGGTGACGCTCGTCGTCGATGGCGAGGTGGATGACTTGTTCCGGGTGCGGGAGAAGCAGGCGGTGTATATGTGGCCGGAGCTGTACCCGCAGATGCCGCCTGAGGATCAGAAGGAGTTCCGGATGGCGGTGTGGGGCCTGAATGTGTGGGAGCCGCAGCAGCGGCGTGAGGCGCTGTTGGCCCGCAAGAAGGAGGAGGCTGCTGATGCCTGAGCGGGTGGTGAAGGTCCGTCTTTCTGCGGTGGTTTCGGACTTCGAGAAGTCGATGCGCGATGCGGCGAATGCGACCGCGACGGTGGGCACTGAGGCGGAGAAGCTGGCGCAGAAGAAGCAGGCTTTCAATCAGCTTGGGGCCGCTGGGGTGGCGATGGGGGCGGTGTTGTCTGCTGGCCTGGCGGTCGCGGTGAAGGCGTCGATGGATTTCGATGCTCAGATGTCGAATGTGCAGGCGGCGACGCATGAGACTGCGGCGAACATGGATCTGTTGCGGCAGGCGGCTTTGGACGCCGGCGAGTCGACGGTGTTTTCGGCTACGGAGTCGGCTCAGGCGATCGAGGAGCTGGCGAAGGCGGGTGTGTCGACGAAGGACATCCTCGGTGGCGGTCTGGCTGGCGCTCTGGATCTGGCGGCTGCCGGTGGTTTGGATGTTGCGACGGCTGCTGGCATCGCGGCGACTTCGTTGCAGCAGTTCAATCTTGAGGGTTCGGACATGGCTCACGTCGCGGATCTGCTTGCTGCGGGTGCGGGTAAGGCGATGGGCGACGTCTCTGATCTGTCTCAGGCGTTGAACCAGTCGGCGCTTGTCGCGAAGCAGACGGGTCTCTCGATTGAGGAGACGACCGCGGGATTGGCGGCGTTCGCGTCGGCCGGTCTTCTTGGTTCGGATGCGGGCACGTCGTTCAAGACGATGTTGCAGGCGTTGAATCCGACGTCCGCGCAGGCAGCAACACTGATGGAGAAGTACAACTTGCAGGCGTACGACGCTCAGGGGAACTTCGTCGGGCTGTCGGAGTACGCGGGCCGGCTCAAGGAGGGCCTGTCGGGGTTGTCGACGGAGCAGCAGAACGCGACTCTCAAGACGATCTTCGGTGCTGATGCTGTTCGTGCCGCGACGGTCCTGTACCAGCAGGGCGCGGAGGGCATCGAGAAGTGGACGGACGAGGTCAACGACCAGGGCTACGCAGCCTCCACGGCGGCCATGCGGCTCGATAACCTCAAGGGCGACGTGGAAGCCCTCGGGGGTACTTTTGAGACCGCTCTGATCGATACAGGGTCGACGGCAAATGACACTCTACGGACGATGGTGCAGGCGCTCACAGGCCTGATCGGCATGTACAACGATCTGCCCGAGCCGGTACAAGCATCGGTGATGGCTCTGGGCGGAGCTGCGGCCGCTGTCGCTCTTACAGGTGGTGCGGCTTTCCTCGCCGTTCCGAAGTGGTTGGAGTTCAAGGCGACGGTGGAGGCGTCCACCTGGACGATGAAGGGCATCGGTCTGACGGCCGGCGCCGCGGGCCTCGCTCTCGGTGGGTTGTTCCTCATCGTGGGTGAGCTCGCCTCCCAGCATCAGAAGGCGCAGGCGCGAGCGCAGGCCTACGCGGACTCGATCGAGGACGGAACGAACAAGCTGTCCGATGCTGCACGCTCCACGGCGATCGACGAGCTGCAGAAGGGCGGCGAGCTGCTGACGTTCAACTGGCAGTCCGCCTTTGACGCGGCGGAAAAGCTGGGCGTAGGGGCTGATGTGGTCACGGATGCGGCGTTGAAGAACGCGGACGCGATCGACGAGCTCAGCACCTACTACGACGCTCTGAACGGCGACCAGGAGGCGTTCAACCGCATCCAGGAGGAGACCGGGATGAACGCGTATGAGGCCCGTGCGGCGCTCGAGGCGATGATCGGTGGCATTCAGAAGCAGAACGGGGCGATCGATGAAGCCATCCGGTTGAAGGGGCAGGAAGCGGAGGCAACTTCGACGTCACAGGCGCAATCTGAGACTGCCGCAGATACGTACCTTGCGCAGGTCGATGCGGTGGAAGCGCTCGAGAGCCAGTTGACTCAGTTGATCGACACGATCAATGCCGCGAATGGTGTCGGGCAGGATGCGGTCACGTCGAACATCCGGTATCAGGAGACGCTTGCAGCGGTGAACCAGGCGATTGCTGATGGTTCGCGTGGCCTGGATGTCTCGACTGAGGCTGGTCGGGCGAACATGGACATGCTTGTGGGCCTTGCGTCTGATTCGCAGGCTGCGGCGGCTGCCCAGTTCGAGCTTGATGGGTCGACTAAGGGTTACACGGATCGTATGCGTGCAGGCCGGGAGGCTTTGATCAACTCGGCGATTCAGATGGGTGCCACGAGGAGTCAGGCCGAAGCCCTGGCAGACAAGATCTATGCGATTCCGACCGAGCGGCAGATCAAGGTTCTGGCTGACACGTCCCAGGCGCACGCGAGCTTGAACGGGATTCTGGGCCGGTTGAACGAAGCGGTTCGTACGCACTTCAACATCCCGGTTTCGACGGTCGGTGTCGGCACGGTACTCAAGACGCCGGGTATGTCTACGGGTGGTCCGGTTCGTGGCCGTGGTCCGAAGGGTAAGGACTCTGAGCTCCGGTTGCTTGCGCCTGGTGAGCATGTGATCCCCGCTGATGAGGTTGATGCGGCGGGTGGGCACTCCGCGATCGAGGAGTGGCGGGCGACCCTTACTGCTGGACCCAGTGTGTCCGACCAGCAGCAGCCCTACTGGGTTGCTTCGCAGACACCTGTCGTCGTCCAGGCCGCCGCACCCCAGCCCATCTCCCTTGATGGGTTTGCGATCTCGGGAAGGTTGGAGATTGGTGGGGACGGGCTCGCTCAGATTGTGGATGGACGTATCCATCGAGCCTCGACCGCTAATCGTGTCACGCTCGAAAACGGATGGAGGAACTAGGTGGCGATAACCGACCCGGCGCTCCTCACTCGCTTCCTCTCCCACTATCGCGACCGTGAAATCGCGTGGATCATGTGGAACTACTACCTGCAGTCCGGTCGCGGACGCGCACTACGCCCACCCGTCGACAAGCTGTTCGCCTGGATCGGCGAGTAGCGGCCGTGCCGGTCACGTCTCGCGGTTCGCGCGTTGGCTAACCGTGGAAGCCGGACACCCCCACCCAACTAGTGTCGGGTGGGGGTGTTACCTGGTTACGAGATGCGTCAACACGGTTTTGCCAGCGAGATGCTCGTGCTCCTCGCTCTCTGTCCTGCTCAGAGGGGCGGCATACCGGCACCGATGCGGCGGGTGTTGACCAGGGTCCTGTACCCGTCCCACTCGGCCTGGGTGACGTTCTCCGGCGCTCCCCACAGCTTGAATTCGCGCTGGGCGGCGCCGAGGGAGAGAGGCTGGAACGTGAACTCGCCCACGATCGCGCGACGGCGGAGATCCGGTTCGTCACTGTTGACACCGTCGATGTTGTAGATGGTTCGCATTTCAATGTCTTTCGGTGAGGGAGCAATGGGGGGCGTGGAGGTTCCCGCGAGGGGGGCGTCGTTGATGAACAGGTCAGGGTCGAGAGCGACGTTGTTTCGGTGGATCTCGATGTGGAGGTGCGCGCCGTAGGACTGGCCAGTGTTGCCTACCTCACCGATCTTCTCTCCCCGGCGGACGGGGCCAACGGGTGCGCGAGTACCGGGGAACATGTGGGCATAGATGCTGCGGTAGCCGTCTGCGTGCTGGATCCACACGCTCTCCCCGTACGCCCCTCCCGATCCAGTAATGCCGCTGATGATGATGTCGCCGTCAGCGACCGCGTGAATCGGCGTCCTGATCCCAGGCGTGTAGTCGATGCCGGCATGCAGTCCCTGGCTGTACGCACCGGTGAATCCGCGCGATCGCCCGGAGCGGAAAGTGAACGGATACCCCCAAGCGACTGCCGCATACGCACCCGCGGGGCTGAGAAGCTCAACGCCAACCGCGGCTGCCACAGCAGCGACAGTTGTGCCAGCGAGAAACCCTCTTCTCGATACCGATACGCGTGTGGAGGATCTGGCGAGCTGCTGCCCGACTGACGGAGGACTCATGCGGCTCAACGTAGCAGCACCTTGGGTTCACTCTGGCGATGGCACGGGAGCGCGCCGGCCCTGTCGCGATGAAAGCTCCAGCCTGGAGGGCAAGAACTGACCACTATGGTTGCGCGCATGGATGTCAGCTTCTTCATGACCTATATGGGCGCCCTCGCTTCATTCCTCGCGATCGGTGCGATGGTGACCCACCTCCTCCTCAGCAAGGAAATCCTGCCCGCGGGATCAATGCTCGAAGCTGCGCAATGGACCTTAGCGGTCCTCTCACTCGTCGCCGCGATCGTATCGATCATCGACACCATGGTTGAGGCGGTCGGTCCAGCCGGAGACGCAGTCGGTCCGTCCGTCAGCGGGATCGTTCTGTTCGTCGTGCTGACGGTGATAGGCATGGCCGCGATAGTCCTCGCTGCCGTGGCATACGACGCGCACAAGAGGCGCAAGGTGCACGCCCAGTAGTCACCGACGGCGCCCCTCGAGGGCTTGGATACGCAGATCCATCGCCGCGATGACTCGGGCTTGCGCCTCAGCGAGCGCCAGCAGCGTGTCAACGATGTCGGACATGTTCGCGTTCTCCGGGTCCGCATGCCACTGGATAGCAAGGGCCTGCACCTGGTCAGAGCTCGCGTGGAGCCAGTCGTTGGCAGATGACGGGAGTCGCGGATCGTCCAGTTCCATAGGTGAGAGAGTAATTCCTTAGTCGATGGCCTTCCGCCGAAAGTTCCTACTCGGCGGGATTCTCTGTTCCGTGCGGTGCTTGCCGTTGTTCTCGGATCTTGAACCAGCGCTCTACCGCGTGGCCCCAGTACAGGGGGCCTTCTGGTGTGACGGATACCGGCCTGGGGAAGCTCGGTGTGCGGAGGAACTCCGCAGCGTGCCGGGGGGAGGTTCGTGTGATGCGACTGATGCCGCGCAGACCGATGAGGGTGGGGATCAGCGGCTCGGCCAGCGGGGTCGGTGTCGCGTTCCGCTGCGGCGACTTCCAGGCCGGTGTAGTCAAGCGGTTTCGGCGTCGATTCCGAGATCAGTGACACGGCGCGGATGGCCGCGTCGATGAAGGTCGGCTCCTCGAGCGTGAGAGTAAATGTGCCTTCGAGGAAGTCGCGATCTACGGAGACGGCTGCTCCGTAGGGCATGAGGTTGCCCATGATGTCGACCGCGGTGTCTTCCGCGAGATCCCCCAGAAAACGTGATGGCGACATGCCACAGCGGCACGACGATTCCCCTTTCATCGCTGCACACCGGGCGCGCGCCAACATGCGGCGGCTCCCTGAGCCCGGTAGGGATGCGCCCCCGCGATCCCTGCTCTCAGCCTGCCCGGGCGTCACCGGAAAGTCGAATCGAGTGGTGCCTATCGAAGGAGAGGGACAGTGCCCCATGTCGGGTCATGGGGCACTGGACGCGGTCTCCGGTTCGTACTACAGGTCCCACTCGGGATCGTAAGACTGGGCGGTTTCGAGGGCGCCCGAGGATGTGTAGTCCGGTTCTTGCTGGATGATGACGCGAGTGCTAGCGCTGATGAGCACGCTTGCGATCCCGTTGGTAGTGGCGAGCGTGAGGAAGCCGGGCTCCGTGCGAGCGATGTTCTGAATGCGAGACATCACGTCGGTCAGGTCGGAGCCCGAAGTCAGGTAGAAGTCGTGGCCGTCGATCGCGACGCGGGTGCGTAGGGAGTCTTGGTTCCGCGAGTCCATGATCCAACCCTACGTCCGGTGGGGAGAGTGGCACGTTGGGGTTGAGGCTCGTCTGGTGACGGGAGTATCGTGCGTGGTTCCCTGGGACGGCTCCACAGAGTGATACTGGGTAGGCGGCTTTGGCTGCGGTGCCGCTCCCGTGCTGCTCCCGTCAGCACACGAGGACAGCCCCCATGGTTGGCCCATGGGGGCTGCGCAGTCTCCGGTCGTCTTCTGAAGAAGATCCCGGTCTCTTGCCTCCCCCGAGGTGGAAGACCGGGTGAGGTCAGCCGTTGGCGGTCGAGCGCGCCCCCGCGCTCACGGCCCCAGCACGTTCGCCTCGCGGTGACCTCTGCAAGCTCGGGGGGACGAGCTCGCAATCAGAAAACTACTTGTGTGGTTTGATTCGCTCCTGGACGTTTGCTCAGAGCCCCGTCTATTAACTGACTTCTGCGGCCCCGGTCGACGGGTCGAGCTGCTTCCCGGCGGGCGGCTCCGGGACAAGGTACAAGCCTGTGGGGGAGTTCGCGGTGAAGGCGAGCGCGTCCACCCATGCCCTGCTCACCGCGGGCTGTCGTCCCTGGGAGTACTTGAAGATCAGGTTGCTTCCCGGGTGAATCCAGACCGTGGTGCGGCCGCCACCAACGCTGGCATCCTGCTTCCAGGTGAACCCGAATGGTTCGCCACGGCGGAGCTTTGTGGTGATGACGAGCTGGATATGAGCGAGGGCTCGATCGTCGATTTCGATCTTCTGGTCACCTTCGTAGATGAAGCGGCCCACGGTCCCCAATCCCTTGGTCAGACGTTTGAGAGCTGGCCTGTTGGCCGCTCTTCGCGACTCCAAGATTGCCACACTCCCGGACTCGTTCTTGACCAACGGGCCGTGAATAATCACCCGGTGTGGAAAAACTACCTGGGTGGGGTATGTTCATCGAATGGGAACTATCCAATACGGCAGCGACAGCGAGATCCACATCGAGGACCGCGCCCTCGCGCACCTCAAGGTCGCGATCTCGACGAAGCTGCGCCGCAACGAGAGCTTCACGCTCTCCTGGCGGCACCCCGACGGCGACGCCCCCGGACGGTCCACAATCTGGCTGCACCCGTCGATCCCGCTGCGCTTCATCTTCGATGGCGTCGAGACGCCGGACCTCAATGCCAAATGGCTCCAGGCGCTGATGGTTGAAGCGAGCTCGTCCGGTGGTATCTCGCTCACGGATGAGGTCACTGACGGCCCGATGGAGCTTGTCTCCGGCGCCGCCGGTGTCACGGCCTGACCGCGCCTTCCTAGCCTCTGGCCCCCCCCGTCGAGCATCCGCGCTCGGTGGGGGCCTCTCGCATGCCGATCGCTTGTTAGGTCGAGTGGGGCGTCGGTGCTCGGCTTAGGGCTTATCTTTTCTGTATGGGAAAGCTCGAGTACAACAGTTCGCGTCCTCCGATCGAGGTGGAGGACGCGCTCTTGGCGCACTTGAAGATCGTCATCGCGACGAAGCTGCGCCGCCAGGAGAGCTTCATGATGACCTGGCCTTCGGGGCTCGAGCGGCCGGGGCGTCTGTCTACTTGGATGCACCCTTCGATCCCGATGGTGATCGAGTTCGATGACGAGCAGCCAACGAAGATCGACCCCGTTCGTGTGAGCACCATGATGGAGAGGCTCAACGCACGCGGCGAACTCATCCTCGACGACTTCACCTCTCGCGACCGGGACTAGGAAGAGCTGAGCGGTATCTCTGCACGTCTACCTACGCCCGACCTCATTGCCTCGCCGCGATCAGACCGGCATACTGGCTGCGATCCCTTCTCTGCCTCCCCGCAGAGGAGGGATCACTTAGTCGTTTCGATACTGTCGCCGAAACAATGGGGCGCATTGGCAGCACTAGATCGGTCCGATGTGACGGCTTAGCTGTCTATTCTGGCGGGACCGACGGTACGGGCCGTAACATCCGGATCCGTTGGACCTATGGTCTGTGCATGGCGTCTCGTCGCACCAAGGGCACTGGAACGATCTACCGAGACCAGCGCGGATACTGGACAGTCGCGGTGCCCATGCCGCCCAGGGACAGCAAGAGACAGCGCAGTGTGAAGCGGTTCAAGGACCGCGGATCAGCCGTCGCTTACCTTCAAGATCTCCAGCGCTCCCGAGCGGGCACCGATCTGCCCTCCGCCACCGCGTACCCGTCCGGTGGCTCGACCACGGTTGGCGAGTGGTTCGACTACTGGCTTGCAGAGTGCGTCTATCCGCAGCTTCGACCGAAGACGGCAGACGGGTATCGGTCTATCGCCAACACGAGGATCATCCCCGCGCTAGGCGCCGACACACCGCTGGCAGCCGTCCGAGCCGCGGACATTCGCCGCATGCACCGCTGGATGCGGGATCAGTGCTCCCCGACGACAGTTCGCAACGCGCATGTCGTCGCCTCACGCGCCTTCGATGTCGCCGTCCGTGAAGAGGAGATCGAACGGAACCCGGTCCGGCTGGTTGAGCAGCCACGGCCAGCACGTCCACAACTCGACGTTCCCACCACACAAGAGCTCCGTTACCTTCTCGAAGCGCTGAAGACGCGGCCGGATGGGCTCAAGTGGATGACGTACATCCTCACGGGTGCACGCCGCGGTGAGGTCGTCGGACTTGAGGTAGGTCGTGTCGGCTCACACCTCGATATCAGTTGGCAGATGCAAACACTTAGACGCGGCGACAACGGTCTACCCATCGCCCCACCGGATTTCGAGTACCGGCACCTGTACGGGGGCTTCTTCCTCACCAGGCCCAAATCGAAAGCAGGCTGGCGCACGGTACCGCTCATCAACCCACTACGGGACATGATGGAGCACCACCTCGCGACAATGGAGTCGAACGCTTGGGGACTCGTCTTCACCCGCAAAGGCAGGCCCATCGATCCGAATATGGAAACGCGCCTGTGGCCGGCCGTTCAGAGGGAACTTCTCGGAGAAGACAGACACGTCAGGCTGCACGACCTCAGACACGCCGCCGTCGACCTCCTCTATGCCGCAGACGTTCCCGAAGAGCTGATCGTTGAACTCGTCGGACATTCAACGCGCGCCATGACACGCTCCTACAAGAGCCCCGCTCACCTCGACCGTCTCTCCCGGGCCATGACCGGCGTCGAAGATCTCCTAGCTTGAATGTCGGCACATGCTGACACGACTTCTGAGTATCGTCTCTCCTGACTACGGAGGTGGGGAGCATGGGTGACTTCGAGAGGGTCTTTCGCGAGATAGTACGTGAAGAGTTGGCGGCTGCTCAGGGGGTGCTCGCCGCGCACTCGCTTTCGGCGAAAACCATCGGTGCGGCGGTTCGAGCCGAGGCTGCTCGTGCGGGCAAGAATCACTCCGAGCTCGCTCAAGCGCTTGGAGTAAGCCGCCCGACGATCGCTGGTCGGCTCAGCGGAGCCTACGAGTTCAAGCAAGCCGAGCTCGAAAAGATCGCCAATCTTCTCGGTATCTCCCCGTACAACATCATCGAGTCAGCAAGCATGGGACAGAGATTCCACAGCACGGAGCTGAGCCAAGCCGAGATAGACCGAGTGTTCGTTCGTGACTCGTGGGCTCAGCCGCCTCGCTCTGTGGCTGCTCGGGGAAGGCGAGCTCGTCGCGGCTCCTGAGTCGTGCCACGTTTTTGCCATCAATCGACTCGAATCCAACGCCACCAATGCGGGTCAAACGTTCGCTTGATCCGCGAGATTCTCGGGATCTCGGTGAGATGGCGGTCGGTGGCTAGGTTTCAAATCCCCTCGTCTCCGCACAGAGAAGCCCCGACGAGTCCGCTCGCCGGGGCTTTCGTGTTCTCGCGTGCGGGCGGGCCCTCCTCACGCCTTCGCCCCCGGCGCCCAGGTCGGGTCGGGGGAGAGCGCGGCTGAGATCTTCCGGCTGGCTGCGCCGAGCTGCCGGGCCTGCGCCGGGGTCAGGGTGTCGAAGACGACGCGGCGGATGAGGGCCTGGTGTGCGGGGGTCGACTCCTCGACCTTCCGGTGGCCCGCGCCGGTGAGGATGCCGAGGGTGAAGCGCCCGTCCTCCGCATCGACCTCGCGCCGGATCCAGCCTTTCGCCTCCAGGCGGGTGACCGCACGGGAGAGCCGGGACAGTGTGCTGTTCGCGTAGCCGGCGAGGACACTGAGGCGGAGCGTGCGCTCCGGTGCAGCGTCGAGGGCGTACAGGATGCCGTGCTCGAAGTGGGTCAGTCCGCTGTCGTGCTGCAGCTGCGCGTCGAGGGCCGCGGGGAGCCGTTCGAGGAGCGTCGCGAGCGCCGACCAGACGTCCATCTCGTCGGCGTTCAAGGGGGCGCGGGAGGATGGCGACATTCCTCCACCGTAGCGGTCGATCCGTGCTCTTTGCTTGCTTGGGAAAGTAAGTGGAGACTAGGATGACTTGCTCAGGCAAGTGAAGCGGGTGGTCCGCGGAAGTGAGAGGGAGACGGATGGAACTGGGGCTGCGCGGCAAGAGGGCGTTCATCAGCGGATCGAGCCAGGGGATCGGATACGCGGTCGCGTCCACTCTCGCCGCCGAGGGGGTCGATGTCGTGATCAACGGTCGTGACGAGGGACGGGTCGACGCGGCGGTGCGCGTGCTGGCCCTCGCGCACCCGGAGGTGACCGTGTCCGGGATCGCCGCGGACTTCACCGACCCGTCGCAGGTGGCGCGGCTGACGGAGCAGCTCGGCGACGTCGACATCCTCGTCAACAACGTCGGTCTTTTCGGACTCGCCGACTTCGCCGACATCACCGACGAGGACTGGGCGCGCTACTTCGAGGTGAACGTGATGAGCGGCGTGCGTCTCTCACGCTCTCTCCTGCCGGGGATGCGGGAACGGGGCTGGGGGCGCATCGTCTTCGTCAGCAGCGAGTCCGGCGTCAACGTCCCGGCCGACATGGTGCACTACGGCGTGACGAAGGCGGCGATGATCGCCCTGGGCAACGGGTTGGCCAAGCTCACCCGCGGCACCGGCGTGACGGTCAACACCGTCCTGGGTGGCCCGACCTACTCGGAGGGCGTCGCGGCGAGCGTCGCCGCCGTCGCAGCAGCCCAGTCCGTCTCCGTGGACGTGATGAAAGAGGCGATCATCGGACAGAACACGACCACACTCCTGGAGCGCTTCCTCGATCCGACCGAGGTCGCGGACCTCGTCGTCTACCTCTCCAGCGTCCGGGCCTCCGCGACGAACGGCGCCGCGCTGCGGGCGGATGGGGGCGTGCTGACGGCGATGCTCTGACCCGAGCGCGTCACTCGCCGGGGCCCATGGCTTCCGGTATCCTCGCGGGCATGCCTAGACCCACCCAGACGCCGCAGCGCGAGGCCTTCGGCTCGCGGAACGTGTTCATCCTCTCGGCGATCGGCTCGGCCGTGGGTCTCGGGAACATCTGGCGCTTCCCCTACGTCGCCTACGAGGGCGGCGGCGGTGCGTTCCTCATTCCGTACCTGTGCGCGCTGCTGACCGCCGGTATCCCGCTGCTGTTCCTCGACTACGCGATCGGCCACCGGTTCCGGGGCTCCGCGCCCCTCGCGTTCCGGCGTCTGCACCGGGCCGCCGAACCGCTCGGCTGGTGGCAGGTGCTGATCTGCGTCGTCATCGCGGTGTACTACGCGGTGATCGTCGCGTGGGCGGGCATGTACACGTGGTTCTCCGCGCAGTTGACCTGGGGCGCGGGCAACGAGAACGACTTCTTCTTCGTCGACTTCCTGCAGTCCGCCGACGTCGCGGAGGTCGGCCTGTCCGGCGAGTTCGTGCCGCAGGTGGGCCTACCGCTGATCGCGGTGTGGCTGATCGTCATCATCATCATGGCGCTCGGCGTCAAGCGCGGCATCGGTCGCGCCAACATGATCCTGATGCCGCTGCTCACCCTCATGTTCGCGGTGCTCGTCGTGCAGGCCCTCTTCCTCCCTGGCGCCTTGGACGGCCTCAACGCGTTCTTCACGCCGAACTGGGAAGCTCTCGCCGACCCGGCCGTGTGGGCCTCCGCCTACGGGCACATCTTCTTCTCGCTGTCCGTCGCGTTCGGGATCATGGTGACGTACGCGTCCTACCTCAAGCGCAAGACCGACCTCACCGGGTCCGGTCTCGTGGTCGCGTTCGCCAACTCCGGCTTCGAGATCCTCGCCGGCATCGGCGTGTTCGCCGCCCTCGGGTTCATGGCTCAGGCGCAGAGCACGGATGTCTCCGGTGTCGCCACCTCGGGTATCGGTCTCGCGTTCGTCGCGTTCCCCACGATCGTGTCGCAGGCGACCGGCGGCTCGATCATCGGCGTGCTGTTCTTCGGCGCCCTCGTCTTCGCCGGGATCACCTCGATGATCTCGATTTTGGAGGTGATCGTCGCGGCGCTGCAGGACAAGCTCGGCTGGGCGCGGGTGCGCACCACCCTCGTCGTCTCGATCCCGCTGGCCATCATCTCCGCCGCCCTGTTCTCCACCACCACCGCGCTGTCGGTCCTCGACACGACCGACGCCTTCGTCAACGCCTTCGGCATCATGGCGGTCGCTCTCGTCGCGGTGATCGTCGTGGCCTGGGTGCTGCACAAGCTGCCGCAGCTGCAGGACCACCTGAACCGCCGTTCGAGCTTCCGCGTCGGCCTGCTCTGGCGCCTGCTCGTGGGTGTCCTCGCACCGCTCGTGCTCGGGTACCTGCTGATCACGGAACTCCTGACGAAGATCGCCGAGCCGTACAGCGGCTACCCCGGCTGGTTCCTCGGCGTGTTCGGCTGGGGCATGGTCATCGCGCTGGTGATCGGGGGAGTGTTGCTGTCGCTGGTGCCGTGGAGCAGGCGCTCCCGTGCCAAGGACGACGTCGGGTACGACGACTTCCTGGACCAGGAGGAGTACGCCGCCGACCCCGAGACGACGAGCATCGCCGTCCCGGCGGCGCAGACGAAGGGAGCGGGCGCATGACCACCACCGCGATCGTCATGATGATCATCGCCATGGTCACGGTGTGGGGCGGTCTCATCGCCGCCGTGGTGAACCTCGCCCGTCACCCCGAGGTGGAGGACACGGAGCCCGCAGTCCCGACCGAGCTCTGAGCACCGACCCGATCGCATCGGGTCGGAACGGTCGGGTGCGCGGATGGACAGCGGCCAGACGATGAGGGGGAAAGGAGGGCCCCCGTGATCGGCACGCTCAACGCCCTGGTCGACCTCGTCGAGGCGGACCACGGCCAGGAGATCGACGTCGCTGCGTTCGCCCGTGCGCATGGCACCACCGAGTACCACCTGCGCCGGATGTTCTCGGCGCTCGCCGGGATGCCGTTGACCGAGTACGTGCGGCGTCGTCGGATGACGCTCGCCGGCGCGGAGCTCGCCGCCGGCGCGCCGAGTCTGCTCGATGTCGCCGTTCGGCACGGCTACGGCTCGACCGAGGCGTTCGCCCGGGCGTTCCGCGCCGTGCACGGCATCGGGCCGGCGGACGCGCGTCGGCACGGGGGTCCTCTCCGCACACAACCCACGCTCCGGTTCCGCCTGAGCGTCGAAGGGAGCACCCCGATGGATGTCACCATCACCCACCGTCCCGCATTCGTCCTCGCCGGGCATGCCGCGGAGGTCCCGCTGATCCACGTCGGCGTCAATCCGCACATCCAGGCGCACATCGCCGCGATCCCGCCCGAGGAGCACGCCCGCCTCAAGGCGCTCGGGAACGAGGAGCCCGCGGGCATCCTCGCCGTGACCGCCGACATCGACCCGGACGCCCCGGAGGGGACGCCGTTGACCTACCTGCACGGGGTGGCCGTGCGCGACGACACCGCAGTCCCCGACGACCTCGACGCTCTGCGCGTGGCGGAGGGTGCCTGGGCCGTGTTCGGCGCGAGCGGCCCGTTCCCGGAGACCCTGCAGAATCTGTGGGCGGCGACGGCGACCGAGTGGTTCCCGTCGAACCCGTGGCGGCTGCGACCCGGGCCCTCGATCGTCCGCTATCGCGAGTTCACCGGCGACACGGCCTCCTGCGAGCTCTGGCTCCCCGTCGAGCAGAGCTGACCGTGCATCGGGTCGGGCCCGAGCGGCTCGACCCGATGTCGGTGCCCGGTGGCACACTGACCGCACGACGTACCGAGAGGCGGGCCATGGCGGCGATCGATCCCAAGAAGACCCTCGACGCGTATCAGGCGAAGCGGGGCGCCTTCCGTGTCCTCGAGGTGCCGCCGCTGACCTATCTGATGGTCGACGGCGCCGGAGATCCGAACACCGCTCCGGCCTTCTTCGACGCGGTCGCGGCGCTCTACCCGCTGGCGTACACCCTCAAGTTCGCCAGTCGCGCCGAGCTCGGCATCGATCAGGTCGTGATGCCCCTGGAAGGCCTGTGGCATGCGCCGGACATGGCGTCGTTCACCACCCGGCGCGACAAGTCGACCTGGCTCTGGACGCTCATGATCATGGTGGGCGACCACGTCACTCCTGCCCTGTTCGACCGCGCGGTCGAGACGGTCGCGGCGAAGAGCGCGAAGAAGGGGGAAGAGCTCCCGGCACTGGCTGCCGTCCGGCGGGAGGTGCTGGACGAGGGCCTCTGCGTGCAGACGTTGCACATCGGGCCGTTCGACGATGAAGGCCCGGTGCTCGAGGAGCTGCACGAGCGCTTCGTTCCGGAGAACGGTTTGCGGATGCGCGGGCGGCACCACGAGATCTACCTCAGCGACCGTCGTCGCGCAGCCCCGGAGAAGCTGCGCACCATCCTGCGGCAGCCGGTGGAGCGGATCACCTGAGCGCTTTCGCACCGGGCGTCCGGAAAGCAACCCCCTGATTCCGGCGGTCCGCGGCGGATACTCTTCGAGGATGAGCACCGTCAAGCATGCGGCACGCGTGGCGAAGGACTCCACCGCGTTCCGGCGGACCGCCCGCGCAGGATTCGTGGTCCTCGGCATCATCCACATCATCATCGGCGCGATCGCCATCACGATCGCGGCCGGCGGGTCGGGGGACGCCGACCAGGACGGCGCGATGGAGCAGGTGCGCAACAACCCGATCGGCGGACTGCTGCTCCTCGCGATCGCCGTCGGCCTTCTCGCGCTCGCCGTGTGGCAGGTGGCGAGCGGGTTCCTCGCCGCCGACCCCGCGGAGACGAAGAAGTGGGGCAAGCGCCTCAAGCTCTTCGGCATCTCCGGGACGTACCTCGTGATCGCCGGCCTCGCGCTCATCTACGCCGTGGGGGGGCGCGCGGAGTCCTCCGACGCCTCGAAGACCCTGAGCCAGGTGGTCTTGTCCGCGCCCGGCGGGGTGGCGCTGCTCGTGGTGATCGGTCTCAGCGTCATCGGCGTCGGCGTCGGCTTCATCATCGGCGGGATCATGCGCTCCTTCCGCAAGCTCATCGACGTGCCGACCGGAGCCGCCCGCGCCGGGGTGATGGCCCTCGGCATCGTGGGCTACATCGGCAAGGGCATCGCGGTGGGGGTCACCGGGGTGCTTTTCGTGGTGGCCGCCGTGACGCAGGACCCGGAACGCGCCGCTGGTCTGGACGCCGCTCTGCACAGCCTCCTCAGCCTGCCGTTCGGGCGGCTCATCCTCGGTGCCGTCGGCGTCGGCTTCGCCCTGTACGGGGCCTTCTGCATCGCCCGTGCCCGTCTCGCCCGCATGTCCTAGTCCTTCCGCGCTTCCGCCGGGCACGACGTCGGAGATCGTTGCCGACACGCCGCTCGATGGTCGGGCAGCCCGGCGTGTCACGCCCCGTCTCCGAAGCTGTGCCCGTCCGGAGCCGGGCCCCGGTCAGCCGGAAGATGGGAGACTGGAACGATGAGCGCTTCTCCCGGAGTCGACGTGATCGCCCCGCTGACCGAGACCGAGGTGGAGCGGATCCGCGAGGACTTCCCGATCCTGCACACGCGCGTCCACGGCCACCCGCTGGCGTACCTCGACTCGGGGGCGACGTCGCAGCGTCCGGAGTCCGTGCTCGACGCCGAACGCCGCTTCGCCACCACCATGAACGCGGCCGTCCACCGCGGCGCCCACACGCTGGCCGCCGAGGCGACCGAGCTCTTCGAAGACGCCCGCAGCACCCTCGCCCGGTTCGTGGGCGCCGATGACGACGAGATCGTCTGGACCTCGAACGCCACCGAAGCGGTCAACCTCGTCGCCTACTCGCTCTCCAACGCCTCCCTCGGCCGGGGTGGTGCTGCGGCCGAGCCTCTCCGGCTCCGCGAAGGGGACGAGATCGTCACTACCGAGATGGAGCACCACGCCAACCTCATCCCCTGGCAGGAGCTCGCCGCGCGCACCGGGGCAACGCTCCGGGTCATCCCGCTCGACGACGACGGGGCCCTCCGTATGGATGCGGCCGCGGAGATCATCTCGGAGCGCACGAAGCTCGTGGCCTTCACCCACGTGTCGAACGTGCTGGGCGTGATCAATCCGATCGAGACCCTCGTCGCGCTGGCCAGGGAGGTCGGCGCCCTCACCCTGCTCGACGCCTGCCAGTCGGCTCCGCACCTCCCGCTGGACCTGCACGCGCTCGGCGTCGACTTCGCGGTCCTCTCCGGCCACAAGATGCTCGGCCCCACCGGCATCGGCGCGCTCTACGGTCGTCGCGAGGTCCTCACCGCGATGCCACCGTTCCTCACGGGCGGCTCCATGATCACGACGGTGACCACGACCGCGGCCGAGTACCTGCCGCCGCCGCAGCGCTTCGAAGCGGGCACGCAGCGGGTGTCCCAGGCGATCGCGCTCGCCGCCGCGGTCGACTACCTCTCCGCGGTCGGGATGGATCGCATCGCCGCGCACGAGGCCGCGTTCGGGCAGCGTCTCGTCGAAGGGCTCGGCGCGATCGACGGCGTGCGCGTCCTGGGCGCGGGCATCGAGTTGCCGCGGGTCGGTCTCGCGAGCTTCGACGTGGCCGGCATCCACTCGCACGACGTCGGGCAGTTCCTCGACGACCAGGGCATCGCGGTGCGCGTCGGTCACCACTGCGCCCAGCCGTTGCACCGTCGGCTCGGCGTGACCTCATCGACGAGGGCGAGCACCTATCTGTACACCACCGCGTCCGAGGTGGACGCTGTCATCGAGGCGGTCGCCGGGGCGATCGCGTTCTTCGGGAGGGGCGCATGAGCGACCTGCAGAGCCTGTACCAGGAGCTGATCCTCGACCACTCGCGCACGCCGCACGGCTTCGGCCTCCGCGAGGAGATCCCCGCGCAATCGCATCAGCTCAACCCGACCTGCGGCGACGAGATCACGCTGCAGGTGCATCGAGGCGCCGACGGCGGCGTGGAGGCGATCGCGTGGGAGGGACACGGGTGCGCCATCTCCCAGGCCTCCGCGTCCCTGCTCGCCGAGCTCGCCGAGGGCCTCACCGTGGACGAGCTCGAGGTGCGCATCGCTGCCTTCCGCGAGGCGATGCGCTCCCGCGGCACGATCGAGCCGGACGAGGAACTGCTCGGCGATGCCGCGGCGCTCGGGGGAGTCTCGCGGTACGTGGCGCGCGTGAAGTGCGCCATGCTCGCCTGGGTGGCGGCGGAGGACGCGCTCACGCGCCTCTGACCGCGTTCGCCTCCCTCCTCGCCGGGAATAGCATCCGGCGGCAGGCGTTGGCCCGAGCATGACAACTCTCGGAATCATCGGAGCAGGCAACATCGGCAGCCAGGTCGCGCGTGTGGCGGTGGCCAACGGCTATGACGTCGTGATCGCGAACTCGAGAGGGCCGGAGACCCTGGCCGATCTCGTCGCAGAGCTCGGGCCGCGCGCGAAGGCGGCGACGGCGGAGGAGGCGGCCGCCGCGGCGGACGTGGCCGTGGTGACGGTGCCGCTGCACGCGATCGATCAGCTTCCCGCCGCGCAGCTCGCCGGGAAGATCGTGCTCGACACGAACAACTACTACTTCGAGCGCGACGGGCACATCGAGGCCCTCGACAAGGGCGAGACCACCACGTCCGAGCTCGTGCAGGCGCAGCTCCCGGACTCGAAGATCGCCAAGGCGTTCAACCACATCTACGCCGCGGAGATCACCACCGACGGGACCCCGGCCGGTACGCCGAACCGTCGCGCGCTGGCCACGGCCGGGGACGACGCGGAGGCCGTGGCCTTCGTCACCCGCTTCTACGACGAGGCCGGTTTCGACACGGTCAACGTCGGCCCGCTCAGCGAGTCGTGGCGGGTCGAGCGCGACCGCCCGGCATACGTCATCCGGCAGAACGCGGAAGAGCTGACGGCCAACGTCGCGCGGGCGAACCGTCTGCCCTGACCCTGGCGCGCGCCCCGGTCTGGGATACCAAACTTGGCCAATCCCGGGCCGGGGTGCGACAATGCCCGGATGGCGGGGGCTGTGGGGGTAGGCGGGGAACTCGAGTCGGTCAGGGTCACGAGGATCCTCCGAGACGACATCGTGCTGGGGCGGCGCGCGCCCGGTTCCCGGCTGGTGGAGCGGGATATCGCCGCCGAGCTGAACGTGTCCCGACTCCCGGTGCGGGAAGCCATCCGCACGCTGGTCGCGGAGGGCGTGGTCGTCGCACGGCCCCGGACGTGGGCCGTGGTGCGGGAGTTCACCCATGACGACATCCGCAACTTCGCGGAGGTGCGCGAGGCGATCGAGACCCTCATCTTCGTGTTCGCGGCCGAGCGTCACGATGCGCAAGGGCTCGCCCGGCTGAGCGAGGTGTACGAGCGCGAAGTCGCCGCGGCCCGGGCCGGCGACGCGGAGACCGCCCGGACGGCGGCCGCGGCGTTCCATGAGGTCGCCGTCGACCTGGCGGGGAACGAGATGCTCGGCGAGCTCATCGCCGTGTTCCTGACGCGCTTGCGCTGGCTGTTCGGACAGCACGACGATCTGGAGGCGATGGCGGAGGAGCACCGCGTCATCCTCGAGGCCGTCCGTGCGCGCGATGTCGAGGCGCTGCGGCGGATCGTCCCCGCGCACCTGGCGAGCGGGCACTCCGCGGCCGAACGGCGGCTGGCGCAGACGGCGACCACCTGAGGCATCCGTCGGGAGAACGACCCCCGGACGCGCCGCGAGCGGTTGTATCCTTGTCCGGTCGGAGTCGGTCCGGTCTGTTCGCGCTGTCCTGGGGAGCGAGATGCGAAGTCTTGCTGTCGTCGTCGGGGGGATCCTCCTGCTCGGAGGTGCTGCACTCCTGGTGGTGGCCGATCAGGAGCGCGCCGCCGGTGTCGCCGCCGTGAAGGCGGAGATCGCGCGGATCGAGCAGGTGCTCGCGGAGTCGCAGGCCGAGAACCTCGAACTGGCGGAGCGTCTCACCGCCCTGAGGTCGCGCATCGCGGAGCAGGACGCCGAGCTGAACGACACGACGGGCTTCCTCCCGTGAGGCGCCGGGTGCTCGCGGTGACGGTGTCGGCGGCCGTGCTCGTCGCGGCGGCCGCCGTCGCGCGCTCCGACGCGCTGGACCAGGAGCGCGCCGAGGCGGTGGCCGAGCTCTCCGTACTGGCCGACCGGTCATACGACGCCGCACAGCGCACCGACCACCTGTCCGGCGCCGTGGCCCGGGCCGAGCAGGACGCTGAGGATCGGGCCTCCGTCCTGGCGGTGCGGCCGGCATTCCTGGAGGAGCTCTCGACGCTGGCCGCCGTCCTCCAGGGCGCGGACGGCAAGGTCGACACGGCGGCGCATCTCGCGTCCGCCCGGTCCGCGCAGGAGACCGTGCGCGCCGAGCGCCATGACCCGGACACCGTGGTCGCGGCGACCGCGACGGTGGAGGCGCTCACGCAGAAGGTCGGCACCGAGGTCGCCGGGTGGCAGGCGTCGCAGAGTGCCGGTCCCGGCGGGCCCGCATGGACGTCGAGCGGGCCGGACGGCTACGCGCGGGTGCGGGCCGCCCTCGACAGGGTCGGCGGCGGGGGCGTCGGCTTGTACGAGTCGTCGTCCTGTGCGGGCGGCACAGCCCCGGCCTGCGCCAACAGCAACGGGTACATCAAGTACCGCGCCGACATCACCGGCTGGAGTGACGGACGCCTGAACTGGGCGATGGCGCATGAGCTGGCTCACATCTACCAGTTCCGGGTCTGGGGCACCCTCACCTCCTCGGGCGCGTACGGGGCGATGTTCGGCGGCGATCCGGAGTTCCTCGCCAACTGCATGGCTGTCGTCCGCGGCTTCCCCGGGGCGGTGGGTTGCTCCGGGGAGCAGCAGGCCTGGGCCTCCGGAATCTGGGTCGGCGTCGTCGGCTGAGCCTCGGCCCGATGCCGCCTGCCGATGTCGGACGTCTGCGGCAAGCTGATCCGGAGCGATTCCGGCCGAGACTGCGCGGCATCCATACCGGTACGCTCGAGAGAAGGAGGTGCCGGTGGGACGGACTGCGGATGCCATCGCCGAAGGCGTCGCGATCGCGACGGCCGCTGCGCGCCTCGCCGTGAAGAATCACATCCTCATCGGCACCATCGCCGAGGACGGCATCTTCGACCTCGACAAGTACGTCGAGGATGCGAGGGCTGCTCTCGAGGCGATGGCCGAGGAGTCGGAGGAGGCCGCCGCCACGGTCACGGCCTTGCGCAAGCGCGCCCGCGGTCGACATTCCGACCCGGTCGGCACGCACGACTACCGCGACCGCGATGTGCGCAATCTCCGGCGGCGGGCGAAGCAGTCGCTCGGCGTCGCGCAGCGTCTGCGCGAGATGATGGACGACCGGCCGCAACTCGAGAGCATCGTCGAGGAGGCGCGCGCGGCGGCCTGGGCCGACGTGCGGCACAACCTCGACCGCCGGCTGCGCGTCGAGGGCATGCGACCGGACCAGGATCCCGACTACGCGCGCATGCGCGAGGCGCGGATGCAGGCGCTGCGACTGGTCGATCTCCAGGCACTCTCCTCGGAGCAGCGCGCCAAGGAGAAGCGGCGGAAGAAGCAGGAGAAGGCGGCCGCGAAGGCGGACTGAGGCCTCGTTTCGCTTTCCGGTCTCGTCTGTTGTAGGCTGGTCGTCGGCCCGCTGAGCGGTAAAGCACCGCGGGTCCTGCGCCTCTAGCTCAATGGATAGAGCATCTGACTACGGATCAGAAGGTTGGGGGTTCGAGTCCCTCGAGGCGCACACTGTGTTGAGACAGTACGGAACCCCCGTCGCGGAAGCGGCGGGGGTTTTCGCTGTTCCGGGGTGAGTGCTCCGGTCAGAGCAGGCTGGTGATCGCCGGGTCGCGCTCGGCGAGGTCGGCCGCCGTGGCCATGATGGCGGTGCGCATCGCGGCCACCGCGACCGCGGGGGTGACGTCGGAGCGGTGGGCGAGGCTGATCGTCCGGGACATCGCCGGGTGGGCGAGGCGCGCCGACCGCAGGGCGGGGCGTTCGTACAGCACCATCGCCGGGACCACCGCGACCCCGACGCCTCGTTCCACGAAGCGGAGCACCGCATCCATCTCCGCACCCTCCAGCGCGAGGGTCGGGGTGAGGTCGGCGGCGCGGAAGGCGGCGTCCATCGCGGCGCGCAGCTCGTAGCTCTCATCGAACTGGATGAGCGGGAGGGTCGCGAGGTGCGCGAGGCTCACGGATGGGCCGTGGGTGACCGGAGGTGCGGCCGCCGACGAGATCACCACGAGCTCCTCCGCGAGCAGCGGGATGTGCGTGAGACTGACTCCTGCGGGCACGGGCCCCTCGGACTGGGTGACGAGGGCGATGTCGACGGCACCGACGGCGAGCTGCTCGACGAGCAGCCGGGAGCCTCCTTCGGTGAGGTGCAGGTCGATGCCGGGGTGGGCGGCATGGAACGAGCTGAGGGCTTCCGCGACGAGGCTGATGCAGAGGGTGGGTGGGGCGCCGAGGCGCACGCGGCCGCGACGGAGTCCGGCGAGCTCGGCCACCTCGTCGCGGATGGCGTCGGCTTCGGCGAGCATGCGCTGCGCGCGGGGGAGGACCGTCTCACCGGCGGCGGTCAGGGCGATGTGGCCGCGGGCGCGATGGAACAGCTCGGCGCCCAGCTCCCGCTCGAGGGTCGAGATCTGACGGCTCAGCGAGGGCTGCGCGAGGTGGAGGTGCTCGGACGCGCGGGTGAAATGGCCGAGGCGGGCGACTTCGACGAACCCGCGGAGCTGCTCGAGGTTCATATCCATAGCGTACCCGCATGGTTTCCAGACGAACTATGCATTGGAGTTATTAGGATCGCCTAACTAGCGTCGAGAGCATGAATGCACCCGAACGACAGATCTCCACCACGGTCCTCGTGATCGGCACCGGAGGCTCCGGGCTCCGCGCCGCGATCGAGGTCGCCGAGCACGGCGTCGACGTGCTCGCCGTCGGCAAGCGCCCGCGGCAGGACGCCCACACGTCGCTCGCGGCCGGTGGCATCAACGCGGCGCTCGGCACGATGGACGCCGAGGACAGCTGGCAGCAACACGCGGCGGACACGATCAAGGAGAGCTACCTCCTCGCCAACCCCCACACGGTCCAGATCGTCACCCAGGGCGCCGAGCGCGGTATCCGCGACCTCGAGCGCTGGGGCATGGACTTCGCCCGTGAAGGCGACGGCCGCATCTCGCAGCGCTTCTTCGGCGCGCACACCTACCGCCGCACCGCCTTCGCCGGCGACTACACGGGCCTCGAGATCCAGCGGACGCTGGTCGCCCGCGCCGAGCAGCTCGACGTGCCCATCCTCGACAACGTCTACATCACCCGCCTCCTCGTGCGCGACAACGTCGTCTTCGGCGCCTACGGCTTCGATCAGGCCGACGGCACGCGCTACCTCATCCATGCGGACGCCGTGATCCTCGCCGCCGGCGGACACAACCGCATCTGGCGCCGCACGTCGTCGCGCCGCGACGAGAACACCGGAGACTCCTTCCGGCTCGCCGTCGAGGCGGGGGCGCGACTTCGCGACCCCGAGCTGGTGCAGTTCCATCCGTCCGGCATCATCGAGCCCGAGAACGCCGCCGGCACGCTCATCTCCGAGGCCGCGCGCGGGGAGGGCGGCATCCTCCGCAACGCACTCGGCGAGCGGTTCATGGCGAAGTACGACCCCGAGCGGATGGAGCTGTCGACGCGGGATCGGGTCGCGCTCGCTGCCTACACCGAGATCCAGGAAGGACGCGGCACCGCGAACGGCGGCGTCTGGCTCGACGTGTCGCACCTGCCCCGCGAGACCATCATGACCCGGCTTCCGCGCGTCTATCAGACGATGATGGAGCTGCAGATGCTCGACATCACGGCGGACCCGATCGAGATCGCGCCGACCGCGCACTACTCGATGGGCGGCGTGTGGGTGCGGCCGGACGACCACCAGACCGACGTCGAGGGGCTGTACGCGATCGGGGAGGCATCGAGCGGACTCCACGGCGCGAACCGTCTGGGCGGGAACTCCCTCATCGAGCTGCTCGTCTACGGCCGGATCGTCGGTCAGGCCGCCATGGCCCACGCCGCGGGGCTCGACGCCCAGCGCCGGTCGGCCGATGCGGTCGCCGCCGCTCGTGCCGAGATCGACGACCTCCTGGCCGCGGAGGGGCGCGAGAACGTGCGGGCGCTGCAGCGCGCCATCCGCAACCTCATGACGGAGTACGCGGGCGTCGTGCGGTCGGAGGAAGGGTTGAAGGCGGGCCTCGCCGACCTCGACATGATCGAGGGGCGGATGGAGGACATCGGCATCCACCCGGACATCGCCGGATTCCAGGACCTCGCGCACGCCTTCGATCTCAAGGCCTCCGCGCTCGCCGCCCGGGCCACGCTGGAGGCGGCGCGGGAGCGTCGGGAGACGCGGGGATGCCACAACCGCAGCGACTTCCCGGACACCGATCCCACGCTGCAGGTGAACCTCGTGTGGTCGCCGACCGCCGGCGTGACCCGCGAGGAGATCCCCGCCGTCCCCGACGAGATCGCCGAGCTCATGCGCGACGTCGACACGACGGGCAAGCTCGTCGAGTAGATCCCCGAGACCCCGCTTTCGCGTCGAGACCCCGCCCTGCAGATGTCTGCAGGGCGGGGTCTCGGCGGTAGTGCGGGGTCTCGGGGAGGGGGTCAGTCGACGCCGAGGCCGACGGCCTCGTGATCCGGCTCCGGGTCGTCGCGCTTCGGGGCCTTCGGCTCCTCGCCGGGGGCCTTCTCGGTGCTGGGCTCCTCCAGCTCCTCGGTGCTCGGGACCTCGGCCGGGTCCGCGTCTTCGGGGGAGTCCGCCTGCTCCGGCGTCGTCGCCTCACCCTCCGTGGTGTCGGAGGCCGGGGTCGGGGTCGGGGTCTGCGCCTCGGGCGAGAGGTCGTCGTTCGCGGTCGGTTCGGGAGTGCTGTCGGTCATGATCGTCCCTTTCTGCGATGTCGTGCTCTCAGCCTGCCTCCGCCTCTCCGGGAGATGAAGGGCCTTGACGCGGACCCGCCGGCCGCGCGGTTAATCGCGGTGAACCGGAATCCCGAACTCGGCGTAGCCTGGAGGGGTGACTGCGTACGTCTCGGCCTTCGACCTCTTCTCCATCGGCGTCGGCCCGTCCAGCTCGCACACCGTCGGACCCATGCGCGCCGCGCTCGACTTCGCGCGACAGCTCTCCGCCTCCGGCGAGCTCGACCGTGTCGGTCGCGTCGAGTGCACGCTGTACGGCTCGCTCGGCGCCACCGGGATCGGCCACGGCACCCCGGATGCGGTCGTCGCGGGGCTCCGCGGTCTCGCTCCCGAGACGTGCGATCCGGCGGCCGTCCGTGCGGCGTGGTCGGCGTATCCGGAGGGGGAGCCGCTGCGGATCGACGGCGCCCATGCGGTGCCGTTCCAGAAGGACGACATCGTGTTCGCGCCGCGGACCCGTCTCCCCGGGCATCCGAACGCCATGACGCTCATCGCCCGTGAGACCGACGGGACCACACTGTTCGAGCAGACGTACTACTCGATCGGCGGAGGCTTTATCCGGCGCGAGGGGGAGGAGGCGCACCTCTCGACCGGTGCCTTCCTGCATCCCTATACCGATGCCGCCTCGCTGCTCGCGGTGTGCGATGACCTCGGCCTGTCCATCGCGGAGGTCGCTCGCCGCAATGAGACGGCGCTGCGGAGCGAGGAGGAGGTCGCCGCCGGCCTCGATGCGATCTGGGACGCGATGGCGGGCTGCGTGGACGCCGGACTCCACGCCGAGGGCGTCCTTCCGGGCATGCTGCAGGTGAAGCGCCGTGCGGGCACGATCCGCGCGCAGCTCGAGGCGGTCGAAGCCGACGGGCACCGGGAGCTCCCCGGCGAGTGGCTCGGGGCTTTCGCGCTCGCGGTGAACGAGGAGAACGCGGCTGGTGGCCGCGTCGTGACGGCACCCACCAATGGCGCGGCCGGAATCCTCCCCGCGGTGGCGATGTACTGGTGGCGCTTCCTCGCGGACTCGGGCCTCGGTGCCGGGAACGCGGTGACGCCGTACGGCGAGCTCGTCGGCAGTGCGCTGCTCGGGTTCGACGGCGCCCCGCCGTCCCCTCCGGCGCTCGACGGGGCGGATGAGGAGATCGCGGAGGCGAACCGCCGCCGGGGAATACGCAGGTTCCTGCTGACGGCTACCGCCCTCGGGTCGCTGTTCAAGGCCAACGCCTCGATCTCCGGCGCCGAAGGCGGGTGTCAGGCCGAGGTCGGTTCCGCCTGCGCGATGGCCGCAGGCGGGCTCACCGCGGTGATGGGCGGCACGAACCGGCAGATCGAGAACGCCGCGGAGATCGCGATGGAGCACCACCTCGGCCTCACGTGCGACCCGATCGGCGGGCTCGTGCAGATCCCGTGCATCGAGCGCAACGCCATCGCCGCCTCGACGGCCGTCACCGCCGCCCGCCTGGCGCTCCGCGGTGACGGGAGCCACTACGTCTCGCTGGATGCCGTCGTCGAGACGATGCGGCAGACGGGCCTCGACATGTCGACGAAGTACAAGGAGACGAGCGAGGGCGGTCTGGCGGTGAACGTCATCGAGTGCTGACCTCGCCGACCCACCCCCTTTCGCGCGCCCCGGCCCGTTGCGTGCGCACGGAGGGGGGTGGCAGGCACACAGAGGGGTGGCTCGACGGTGGAGGGGAGGTCGGGGAGTGGGGGCTCCGCCCGGCCGCCTGGGAGACCTCGAGATCGTGAACCACTGGCGCTCGTTCCTCGGGCAGCCGCAGCGGTATCTCCGGCATCTGCTCGGCGAGTGAGGATCCGCGGAGCCGTAGGCTGACGGGCATGACCGAGCAGAAGGCGCCGAGACGACGCGGGCGCCCGCGTGGCGGCACCGACTCCCGCGAGCGCATCGTGTCCGCGGCCGTCGACGAGTTCGGCGCGCAGGGGTACGACGGCGCCACGGTGCGGTCGATCGCCGCCCGCGCCGGGGTCGACTCCGCGCTCGTCCACCACTACTTCGGCACCAAGGCCGACCTCTTCGCCGAGGCCGCCGGAATACCGCTGCGCCCCGACCTCGACGTCCCCGAGATCCTTGCGGGGCCGAAGGACGAAGCGGGGACGCGGCTCGTCCGCTATGTGCTCGACGCGTTCGAGAAGCCCGACGTGCGCCGCCGCGGTGTGCTGCTCCTGCGGACGGCGATCGGGAGCAGACTGACGACGCCCCTGCTCGCCGGCTTCCTCTCCCGCGAACTGCTCTCCCGTGTGGCGCGCCGCCTCGATGTGCCCGATGCCGACCTCCGCGCCGCCCTCGTGGCGTCGCAGATCGCCGGCATGCTCATCGGCCGCTACGTCCTGCAGCTCCCCGCGCTCGCCGGCGCCTCCGTCGACGAGCTCGTGGGCCGCGTCGGCCCCACCGTCCAGCGCTACCTCTTCGACTGACCCTCACCGCGGCGGGCACACATTCGGAGATCTCGGCCGCCGCGCCGGACGGCGCGGGCCGGCGACGGCGTGTCGATCCGGAGCTCCGGAGCTGTGCCCACCCGAGAGCCGTTGACGCCCGACGAGGCGAGGCGCATAATTCATCGCATGATGAATAATGCGGCCGTCGAGATCACGCAGCTGCGCGTGCGGCGTGGGGCCGTGTCCGTGTTCGACGGCATCGATCTCGCCGTGCCGCGTGGCCAGATCACGGGTCTCCTCGGCGCCTCGGGGTGCGGCAAGACCACGCTCATGCGGTCGATCGTCGGTGTGCAGCGGATCGCCTCCGGTGATGTGACTGTCCTCGGCGAGCCGGGCGGGTCCCGCCCGCTCCGGCACCGCGTCGCATACGGCACGCAGGGCGCCTCGGTCTACGGCGATCTCAGCGTGCGGCAGAATCTCGCCTACTTCGCGTCACTCCTGAAAGCGCCGAAGGGCGATGTCGACCGGGTCATCCAGGAGGTGGGCCTCGGCGCGCAGGCGGGGCAACTCGTCGATGCGCTGAGCGGCGGCCAGGCGACGCGGGTGTCTCTCGCGGTGGCACTGATCGGCTCCCCGGAACTGATCGTGCTGGACGAGCCGACGGTCGGTCTCGACCCCGTGTTGCGGGCGGAACTCTGGACCCTGTTCCGCCGCCTGGCCGATCGGGGCGTCACGCTCATCGTGTCCAGTCACGTGATGGACGAGGCGGTGCGCTGCGACCGACTGCTGCTGATGCGGGAGGGGAGGATCATCGCCGACACGACGCCGTCCGTACTGCTCGCCGACACCGGAACGACCGACGCCGAGGCCGCGTTCCTTGCGCTGATCGAACGCGACAGGGCCGCCGGCACCGCGACCACCAGGCGCGCACGCCGAGAAGCGCACGAGCGCCAGGAGGAGGACGGGACATGAGCGGCCGACGGCTGTTCGCGACCGCCGGCCGTGTGCTCACGCAGCTCCGACACGACCCGCGGTCGATCGCCCTGATGCTCATCGCCCCGAGCCTGCTCGTCGGTCTCTTCGCCTGGCTGTTCAGCGAGCAGGACGGTGTGTTCGATCAATTCGGAGGTGCCATCCTGGCGCTGTTCCCGTTCATCGTGATGTTCCTCATCACGTCGATCACCACCTTGCGCGAACGCCGTTCCGGCACGCTCGAACGGCTGATGACCACGCCGCTCGAGAAGGCCGACTTCATCCTCGGGTATGCGCTCGCGTTCGGGCTGATGGCCGTGCTGCAGGCGGTGATCACGGTGTCGTTCGCGGTCGGGGTGTGCGGGCTCGACGTGGACGGGCCGCTGTGGCAGCTGGGTCTCGTCGCGGTGGTCGACGCACTGCTCGGCACAGCCCTCGGCCTCCTGGCGAGCGCGTTCGCCCAGACCGAATTCCAGGCCGTGCAGTTCATGCCGTTGCTGGTGTTCCCGCAGATCATCCTCGGCGGGTTGTTCATGCCGCGCGACCAGATGCCCGACGTGCTGTACGCCATCTCCGACTGGCTGCCGCTCAGCTACGCGATCGACACGATCAACGCCGTCACGGCGGGGGACGAAGAGTGGGACGTGTTCGGTCCGCTGCTCATCGTCGTGGCCTTCGCGGTCGGCGCTCTGGTGCTCGCCGCCCTCACGCTGCGGCGGCGTACACGCTGAGCCGGAGTCCTGGCCCAGGTCAGCGCGCGGCGCGGTTCTTGGTGTGCTTCGTCGGCACGGCGGCCCAGGGGTCCTCGGGCCAGGGGTGCCGGGGGTAGCGGCCGCGCATCTCGGCGCGCACCTGCGCATAGGGGCCCGACCAGAACGAGGCGAGGTCGTCCGTGACCGCGAGCGGCCGCCCCGCCGGGGACAGCAGATGGAAGAGGACGGGGACGCGGCCGTCCACCAGTCGGGGAGTCTCCGCCCACCCGAAGCACTCCTGCAGCTTCACCGCCACGACGGGCCGTGCGGTCGCGTCGCCGTCGGGCTCCGGGTAGGTGATGCGTACCCGGGAGCCGCTGGGCACGTCGAGCCGCTCCGGGGCGAGCGTCTCGAGGTGCACGGCCTCGGGCCAGGGCAGCAGACGACGCAGCGCCGATGACAGATCCAGCCGACTCGCGGGCGTGCCGGAGGCGAGAGCGTCGAGCTCCGGTGCCAGCCACACATCGAGCGATTCGAGCAGACCCGCGTCCGACACATCGGGCCAGGGGTCTCCGAGTTCACGTCGCAGCAGTGCGAGTCGGCGCCGCAGGGCCTCCGCGCCGTCGGACCACGTGAACATGCCGAGGCCATCGCGTCGGAGTGCTCGGCCCACGGCATCCCGGCCTTCCGAGGCCGACGGGCGCACCGGCACCGATGAGCGCACGATCGCCCCGATCCGGCGTTCGCGGCGGGCCTGTACACGGCCTCCGACGTACTCGGCCTCGACGCGGTCGCTCATCAGGGGGCCTGCCGCGCGCTCCACCTGCTCCTCGGTGAGGGCCGCTGCGGCGCGGATGACCGCACCGGAGCCGGCTGCCGTCCGGGACGAGGTTCGGGCGACGTCGGCCACGGCGAGCCATTCCGACGCGGCCGGAGCGCCGCTGACACCGGCCCGGCTGCCGGACGCCAGCAGGAAGGTCGCTCCCGATCCCGAGTGCTCGACGCGGCGGGCGACACGCTCGGGGAAGGCCAGCGCGATCACGAGCCCGACGCCGTCGAGACCCGCGCGCGTGTCGGGCGTCATGTCGACGAGGCGTTCCAGACGACGCGCGTCCTCTCGCCAGCGCCGGGCCTCGGCAGTGCCCCCTCCGCGCAACGTGACGAGAGCGCGGGCGACGTCGGCGTCCGGGGTGCGCTGATCGCCACCCAGGAGCGCCACGACCTCGGCGGCGAGCCGGCTCCCCACCGCGGGGCTGCCGTCACGCAGCGCTCTGGCCAACCGCGGATCGGTGGGGATTCGTGCCAGGGCACGGCCCTCTGCCGTGGCGCGCCCGTCGTCGTCGATCGCTCCGAGACCGCGGAGCACCGTGACAGCATCGGCCAGGCTGTCGGCTCGCAGCGGTTCGATCATGCGCAGGTCGGCACCGCCCGGGGCGCCCCAGCAGGCGAGCAGGAGGGCGGCGTCGGTGAGGTCGGCCGTGGCGATCTCCGGGGATGGCCGCGCGGGAGCGGCAGCATAGGTGCGCTCGTCCACACAGCGGATCACGGTGCCGGGGCCCTGCCGGGTGGCGCGTCCGGCACGCTGCACACAGGAGGAACGGGAGGCGGCGGTGGTGACCAGGCCCGTCATTCCGCGCGCGGCGTCGCGCTGCGGCTGCCGTGCCAGACAGCTGTCCACGACCAGCCGCACACCCGGCACTGTGAGAGAAGACTCGGCGAGCGAGGTGGCGACGATGATGCGGGGCGGGGCCTCCGGCGCACGACCACGGATCACGGCGTCCTGCTCCGCTGACGGGATCCGGCCGTGCAGCTCTCGCACATCGAAGGTGCTGTTCCGGTCCCGGACGCGTCGAGCGATCTCCGACACCTCGCGCGCGCCGGGGGCGAATACGAGCACATCCGCTTCGGGATCATCCCGGACGAGCTCGGCGGTGGCGGTGGCGGTGACACTCGCGACGTGGTCGAGGAAGCCACGGGTGACTCCGCGTTCGTCGAGGCGGGGCGCGGAACTCGGTGCCCAGCGCTCGGTGAGGGGGAAGGCCGGGACGTCGTGGTCGATGATCGGCGCGGGAGCCTCCTCGGTGCCGATGACCGCAGCGATCCGGTCGGCGTCGAGGGTGGCGGACATGGCGATGACGACGAGGTCATCTCGCAGCTCGCGAACCTCGGAGAGCAGGCCGATGAGGAGATCGGTCTCGAGGGCCCGTTCGTGCACTTCGTCGATGATGACCGCGCTCACGCCGTCAAGTCCGGGGTCGTCCAGCATCCGTCGCAGGAGCACGCCGGCGGTGACGAACTCGACCCTCGTGTCCGGCCCGACAGTGCGCTCGCCGCGGACGGTGAAGCCCACCCGGGATCCGAGCGGGGAGCCATCGAGGTGTGCGAGTCGGCGGGCGGCGGCACGCGCGGCGACCCGGCGGGGTTGGGTGACGATCACGCGGCCGGTGCGGCGTGAGGCGAGCAGCGGCGGGACGAGGGTGGTCTTGCCCGTGCCCGGCGGCGCGGTCACGACCACGGATCCGCTCGTGTCGAGGGCGGCGGAGAGCTCGTCGAGGGCGCCCGCGAAAGACAGACCGCCGCCGATGGCGGTGAGGTCGAAGGCAGCGCGGGTCACCCGTCCAGTCTGCCCGGTCGATCGACGCCCGGAGCCGTTCACAACTCAGGAGATGCGGGGGGATTCGGAGCGCAGAGAGGGATCGCCGCGTCCGTGCCCGCCGATCTCCTGAGTTGTGAACCGGCGGAGGTGGTGCCCGACGACAGTACAGCGGATGCCGCGACCGAGTCGGTCGCGGCATCCGCTGTTATGTGCTGCTACTCCGCGTCGGGAGCCGGGGGAGCGGGCGGCGGCGGGGTGGTCGGTGCGGGTGTGCGCGGCGCGGGGGCCGGTGCGGACGCTTCGGCGACTCCCGCCCCGAAGCCGCGGCCGACGGCCTGTCCCTGGATGATGCCGGCGAGATCGAGGCCGGTCGCGGAGTGCACGCTGTCGAAGACCGAACGCAGGGCTTTCGCGCTGTCGGCACCGACGACGTTGGACGCGCCGTCCTCGCCGGATCCGCCGACGATCGAGACGCTGCCGATGGCGGCGTAGCCCTTCGCGAACTCCGACATGATCGACGGCAGCACCTCCAGCACGCGCTGCGAGAGGAAGGCATCCTGGTTGGAGGCGATGGCCTTGGCCTCGGCCTCGACAGCGGCGGCACGGGCTTCACCCTCGGCGCGGATCGCCTCGGCCTCGGCGTTGGCGCGCAGCCGACGAGCCTCGGCCTCCGCCTCCGCCTGGGCGCGCAGCGCGTCGGCGTCACCGGTGGCCTTCGCGATCGCGGCCGCCGCCTCACCGTCGGCGCGCGCCTTGTCGGCCTGTGCCTGCTGCTCGGCGATGCGGGTGCGCGCCTCGGCCTGCTTGACCTGCTCGATCGCCGCCGCCTCGGCCGCCCGCTCACGCGTGTACAGCTCGGCCTGCGCGCGGGTCTCCGCCTCGTACCGCTGCGCGTCCGCGACGCGCTTGACGTCGGCGTCGAGCTGCGCCTGCTTGTTCTCGGCCTGCTGCTGGAGCACGGCCTGCTCGGCCTGGGCGCGGGCGAGCTGCTCGGCCTGCTCCGCTTCGGCGCGTGCGCGGCCGATGCCCGCGTTGGCGTTGGCGGTGTTGGTGTCGAGGGCGGTCTGCTCGACGAGGTTCGCCTCCTGGTTGGCGATGTTCTTCTGGTTGATCGCGCGGTCGGCGTTGGTCTGCGAGATCTCCGCGGCCTGGCGCTTCGCCTGGATCTCCGGGGCACCGAGGGACTGGATGTAGCCGACCTTGTCGGTGATGCCCTTGATCTGGAAGGAGTCGAGGATGAGGCCCTGTTCGGCGAGCTCCTGGGAGACGTCGGCGGCGATCTGGTCGGAGAACTTCTTGCGCTCCCGCATGAGCTCCACGACGGAGAGCGTCGCGACGATGCCGCGCAGGGCGCCCTCGAGCTGCTCGGTGGTGAACTGCTCGATGGCCTTGTCCTGGGAGGCGAAGCGCTCGGCGGCCCGGCGCACCAGCAGCGGGTCGGAGCCGATCTTGACGATGGCGACGCCGTCGACGTTGAGCGTCACGTTGTCGAGCGACTGGGCCTCGGCGTTGAGCGACACCTGCCGTGAGCGGAGGGAGATGATCTCGTGGCGCTGGGTGATCGGGTTGACGAGCGACTTCCCATTCACGATGACTGTGACGGGCGATTCCGACATCTCCGAGCTGCTCGTGCCGTCGGCGCCGATCACGGCACGCTGCACCTTCTGCTTGCGTCCGGAGATGACGAGCGCTTCGTCGGCGCGAGCCACCTTAATCCAGCTGCGGGCGAACAGCAGCAGGATCAGCAGGACGACGATCGCGGCGACGACCGCGATCCCGATGACGATGAGGATGCCGACGATTCCGGCGATCTCCATGGATGACCTCCCTGGTTCCCCCCGAGGGGGCGGTCCGATATGCCCACGGTCGATGTGGGCGTGCGCAACCCACCCTGCCAGAAAAGAGACGCCCGCCACCGCGTCGGGCGCCATCATGCCGGTATCGGTGGGCGTTCCTCCCGTCGCCCTGCCTGTGGAGGAGGGGAGCGGTCAGCGGGTGCGGAGCTTCTCCGCGAGGTCGCGCAGCAGACGCAGCTCCTCGTCGTCGAGGCGTGACATCCGGTCGGCGATCGACCGGCCGTGCACGGTCGCGAGCGCACGGAAGGCCCGGGCGCCCTCGTCCGTCGCGCGGATCAGGGCGCCGCGGCCGTCGTCCGGGTCGGCGCACTTCGCGACCAGTCCCCGCGTCACCATCCGGTCGACGAGGCGGGAGACGCTCGGCTGACTGATGAGCATGTTGGCGGTGATGTCGCGCAGGCGGGCGGTCATCTCCGGCGAGCGCGTGACGGTGAGCAGCACGTCGTACTCGGCCTGCGTGATGTCGCTGGTGTCGAAGTCGGCCGCCATCTCGGTGAACAGTTCGTGCTGCGCGCGGAAGAGGCTTTCCCAGGCCTCCAGCGCGAGCTTCCGATCGGTCATCCTCACAGAGTACCGGGCGCAGTAAAGGGCCGGTCGGAGAGGCTCCCGACCGGCCCTTGTCCCTTGCACCAAGAGTGTCCTGCAATCACATG
>Ga0233424_10000234_pt1 | contig 75831 bp, 66 predicted proteins | sample Watercolumn_Towu_FD_181011 | JGI IMG/M metagenome (GOLD analysis project Ga0233424, IMG submission 181011) | Freshwater microbial communities from Lake Towuti, South Sulawesi, Indonesia - Watercolumn_Towuti2014_125_MG | ecosystem: Environmental > Aquatic > Freshwater > Lake | place: Indonesia... | reverse complement strand
CCATCTACTGCCATATGGACTACGGCAAGAAGGACCCCTCGCTGGGCTGGCGCTTCACCGATGCCTGGCTGTCCATGGCCGGCACCGCCGACAAAGGCATTCCCAACGGCATGCCGGTGGACGAGTGGGGCATCCGCGTGGCCGATGACAAGTGCACCCCGGTGGGCGCCTCGGTCAGCCGCGGCGGTGCCACCAACTCGCCGGCCGCCGTCTACGCCCTGACCAAGTACGTGGACTGGATGAAGAAGTACGCGCCCAAGGAAGCCACCGGCATGACCTTCGGCGAGGCCGGCCCCGTGCCGGCCCAGGGCCAGATCGCCCAGCAGATCTTCTGGTACACCGCCTTCACCGCCGACATGACCAAGCCCGGCCTGCCCGTGGTCAATGCCGATGGCACGCCGAAGTGGCGCATGGCCCCCGGCCCCAATGGCCCCTACTGGAAGCAGGGCATGCAGAACGGCTACCAGGACGTGGGCAGCTGGACCTTCTTCGCCAACCACGACGCCAACAAGACGGCCGCCGCCTGGCTGTACGCGCAGTTCGTGACGGCCAAGACCACCTCGCTGAAGAAGACCATCGTCGGCCTGACCCCGATCCGCGAGAGCGATATTCGCTCCAAGGCCATGACCGATATGGCGCCCAAGCTGGGCGGTCTGGTCGAGTTCTACCGCAGCCCCGCCCGTGTGGCCTGGACGCCCACCGGCACCAACGTCCCCGACTACCCCAAGCTGGCCCAGCTCTGGTGGAAGAACGTGGCCCAGGCCGTGACCGGCGAGAAGACCCCGCAGGCCGCCATGGACACCCTGGCTGACGAGATGGACCAGGTGATGGGTCGCCTGGAGCGCGCCGGCATGGCCAAGTGCGCGCCCAAGCTGAACAAGAAGGAAGACCCCAAGAAGTGGCTGTCCGACAAGGGCGCACCCTGGGCCAAGCTGGCCAATGAGAAGCCCAAGGGCGAGACCATCGCCTACGACAAGCTGCTCAACGCCTGGAAGGAAGGCCGCGTGCGCTAAGCCTCGCGTCCCAGGCCCGCCCGGCCTCGCCGGGCCGGGCTGAGATCCGACCCCCCGCCGCCTTTCGGGCGGCGTTTTTCATGCGCTGGCGCAACAGGCGCAGCGGCATTTGGTGAACCCCGCGTAGCCGCGGTAAGCAGCGGTTACGGCCGTGCGCTTTTGCCGCCGTCGGCGGGGCCAGGCTCGGGACAATCGCGGCCATGCAAGTCCTCCGCCCCGCCCCCTCGTCCGCCCGCCTGCTGCCCGCGCTGACCCTGCTCTCCAGTCTGCTGCTGGCCGCCTGCGGCGGCGGTGGCAGCAGCGACAGCAGCAACACCCCCGCCAGCACCGCCAGCGCCCCGCCCGGGACCCCCCCCCCCCCCCCCAGCACCCCGACCACGCCCACGCCCAGCACGCCGACCCCACCCGCGGTCGCGCCCGCCGATTCCGGCCTCAGCAGCGCCCAGCAATGCGAGCTGAGCGACTTCCAGGCCGAGCTGCTGCGCCTGGTGAACGAGCGGCGCGCGCGCGGCGCGGTCTGCGGCACCGAGAGCCTGCCCGCCGCCCCGGCCCTGAGCTGGAAGGCCAGCCTGGCCCAGGGCGCGGCGCGCCATTCGCAGGACATGGTGGACAAGAACTTCTTCAGCCACACCGGCTCGGACGGCAGCAATGCCGGCCAGCGCATCAGCGCCGCGGGCTACAGCTGGAGCCGCTGGGGCGAGAACATCGCCTATGGCTACACCAGCAGCGCCGCCGTCGTGGACGGCTGGATGAAGAGCGAGGGCCACTGCCGCAACATCATGAACGCCGCCTTCACCGAGATGGGCCTGGCCTGCGTGCGCCAGAGCCAGAGCAATAGCGCCAGCAGCATCCGCTGGGCCTGGACCCAGGTGCTGGCCACGCCGCGCTGAGGCCTCAGGCCGCCTTAGGCCGCCTCAGTCCCCAGCACGCAGCAGCGGTCGCGGCCGGCGGCCTTGGCCTGGTAGAGCGCGCGGTCGGCGCGCTGATAGACCTCGCGCGCGCTGTCGGTGGGCCGCGCGGGCGTGAGCCCGGCCGAGGCGCTGTAGGCCAGCATGGGATGCTCGGCCAGGGGCCGGGCCTCGCGCAGGCGCTGCAGCAGGCGCTCCACGATGAGCTGGCCCTGGGTCGCCTCCACATCGGCCAGCAGCAGCATGAACTCCTCGCCGCCCAGGCGGCCGCAGGCGTCGCCGCGCCGGGTGCTGAGCTGGAGCTGGCGCGCGAAGTCGCACAGAACCCGGTCACCGGCCTCATGGCCCAGGCCGTCGTTGATCTGCTTGAAGCGGTCCAGGTCCAGCAGCACCACGGCCAGGCGGGCCTGCGGCTGCTCGCGCAGGCGCTGCAGCTGCTCGTCCAGCAGCTGCAGCACATGGGCGCGGTTGCTCAGGCCGGTCATGGCATCGCTCTGGGCGGCGCGCAGCGCGCGGTCGCGCTCCTGGCGCAGGGCGCGGCCCCCGGTCTTGAGCGCGGTGATGTCGCTGGCGCTGCAGTACATCCAGCCACTGGGCAACAGGGTCTCGCTCATCCAGATCCAGCGCCCATCGGCCAGATCGGCCTCGAAGGCGCGGAAAGGCAGCTTGCCCCGGCGCGAGGCCGCGGCCGCCAGCCAGGCCTCCAGATCGGGGTTGGAGACCACGCTGCCGCGTGCGGCCAGGGCATTGGCCCGCATCATCATCAGCCAGGTGGTCTGGCCATCGGGCGCGGTGTGGAAGGCCGCGCGGAAGGCCGGGTTGGCGTAGCGCAGCACATCGCCCTCGTCGAACACCGCCAGCAGCTGGGGGCTGGCCTCGTGCAGGGCCAGCAGCTGCGCCTGATCGTGCGGGAGGGCGTCCATGGGGGCGGCTCGTGTCGGTCTCAGCCCTGCGCTGCCGGCAGCGCGTGCAGGGCCTGGCCCTGGTCCTCGAAGCTGCGCAGATTCTCCAGCGTGGTGGCGGCAATCGCGGCCAGCGCATCGCTGGTGAAGAAGCCCTGGTGGCCGGTGATCAGCACATTGGGGAAGGTGAGCAGGCGGGCCAGCACATCGTCCTGCAGGGCCTCGCCGGAGAGGTCGCGGAAGAAGCAGTCGCCTTCCTCCTCGTACACATCCAGGGCCAGGCCGCCCAGCCGGCCGCGCTTGAGCGCGTCGATGGCGGCCCGGGCATCCAGCACCGCGCCGCGGCTGGTGTTCAGCAGCAGGGCGCCGGGCTTCATGCGCGCCAGGGCAGTGGCATCGATCAGGTGATGGGTCTGCGGCGTCAGCGGGCAGTGCAGGCTCACGATATCGCTGTGCGCCAGCAGCTCTTCCAGCCCCACATAGCGCAGGCCCAGGGCCTCGCAATCGGGATTGGGCCGCGGGTCGTGACCCAGCAGCCGGCAGCCAAAGCCCGCGCCCAGGATGCGCGCCAGGCAGGCGCCGATCTTGCCCGTGCCTACCAGGCCCACGGTGCGCCCGTGCAGATCGAAGCCCAGCAGGCCGTCCAGGGCGAAATTGCCTTCGCGCACCCGGGCATGGGCGCGGTGGATCTTGCGGTTCAGGCTCAGCAGCAGGGCGGCCGCATGCTCGGCCACCGCGTGGGGCGAGTACTCCGGCACCCGTGCCACCACCAGGCCCAGGCGGGCCGCGGCGGCCAGGTCCACCTGGTTGTAGCCCGCGCAGCGCAGCAGCACCAGGCGCAGGCCCTGGGCCGCCAGGGCTTCCAGCACCGGTGCATCCAGCCTGTCGTTCACGAACACGCACACGGCCCGCGCGCCGGCGGCCGCCGCCACGGTGGCGAGCTCCAGGCGCGCCTCCAGATAGTCGAAACGCCAGCGCCGGCTGCCGGGATCGGCCGCGGCGCGGGCCTGCTCCAGGAACTCGCGGTCGTAGGGGCGGGCGCTGTAGACCAGCACCCGGGAGGTTTCGGTGGCTTGCGGCGAGCTCATGGCCTAGCCTAGCGCAGCGCGGGCGCTTTGTTCAGCCACCCCGACCCTGAAACATCAGGCGTTCCGCCAGCTCTCGCTGGGCCACGGGCAGGGTGGCGCTGGCGGCGATCAGGCGCAGGGCCTGCTCGCAGCTGCCGCCGCTGCCGGCGCCGGGGCGCCAGAGTCCGGCCAGCAGGCCCGGCGCCTGGGCACCCAGGCTGCGCCGCACCACCTCCAGCTCCACGGCATTGGGCGGGCGCGGCAGCCAGCGCGGCGGTTCGGCCTGGGCGGCCGCGGCCAGCCAGCTGCTCTCCCGCGCCTGCAGCTCCTCGGGCAGCTGGCGGTGCAGGCTCAGCTCCCCGGCCAGACGGGCGCGGCAGCGCTCGCTGCCCTGCTGGCCCAGGCTGGCGCGCAGCTGGGCGCCGAGCAGCTGCAGATAGCGGCGGCGCAGCTCGGGCGGCAGGCCCGTGATCAAGTCGGGCAGGCGCGGCGCCAGGCTGCGCAGCGCGGCCTGCTGGGCGGCTTCGTCCGCCTGCTCGGGGCCGGTGGCCGGGGCCTGGCGGGCGGCCAGCATGGCGGCGCCGGCCTCGTCCAGCAGGCCGGGGAAGCGCTGCTCCAGCTGGTACCAGCTGGGGTTGGCGCGCAGGGCCTCGGCATGGGCGCGGGCTTGGCCGGCCTCGGCCCCCTCGGGCAGGCTCACGCTCAGGGTCAGCGGCGGCGCCTGCACCAGGGACTGGCTCACCAGCTCCTCATGCTTGGGGTACCACATGCTGTGCGGCGGGGTGCGCAGGGTGCGTTCGATGAAGGACTCGGGCAGGCCCATGCGGCGGTAGGTGGCGGCCAGCTCGCGGTTGGCCATCTCGTCGAACACCGGGTTGAAGGTGCCGCTGGAGGCGCGGTGAAAGCCCAGCTGGGCGCCTGGCATGAGCTGGCGCCGGCCGCCGGCCAGGAAGACCAGGGTGCAGGCGCTTTCGCAGCCGCCCACGGCCCGGGTGTCGGCCCCGGCCTTGCGCACCATCTCCACCATGCGCTCGGCCTCAAAGACCCGGCCGCCGGGCGAGTGCAGCTCCACCAGGCGCAGGGGCTCGGGTCGCCCGGCCAGCAGGGTTTGCAGCCGGGTGGCGTCGCCCATGCCGATGGGGCCGCTCAGGCGCAGGGTGCGGCCGTCGCCGGAGAGCGTGAGCTCGGCCTGGCCGATGGGGTCGCGGCCGCGGGCCAGCTGCCAGTACTCGTCCATCTGCGGGCCGAAGCCCACCAGGGCCGAGGCCAGCAGCTGCACGGTGGAGCCCAGCAGCAGCAGGCGGGTGAGCCAGGTCCACAGGGCCCGGCCACCCTCGCGCAGATAGCGGCTGGCGGCGCGCCAGGCGCCCACGATGCACCAGACATCGATCACGATCAGCAGGGGCCAGGCCAGCAGCACCGCGATGCTGCCCGCCTGCAGGGCCTCGCCCTTGAGGCTGATCCAGGTCATCAGCGCGGTGAGCGCGGCGCCCAGGGGCAGGGAGAGCAGGATGTTGTTGATCCAGAAGGCCTGGACCAGGCTGAGCTGGCCGCGCCAGTGGCGGATCAGGTAGCCGTCCTCGTCGCGGGCGGTGCTGCCGTCGCGGCGCTGGCGCTTGAGCACCCGGGTGCCGGCCAGGCGGTCGTGCCAGGCGCGCCGCTCGGGGTCCCACAGCACCCACAGAAAGCCCAGGCCCAGGGGCAGGGCCGAGAGCCCGTAGCCCAGCCAGCGCAGCAGGGCCTGCACCAGGCTGGGCCGCTGGCCGGTCTGCGCGTCCACCACCCGCACGCCCAGGAAGAGCTTGCCCGGCGTGGCGCCCTGCCAGGCCCACAGGGCTACGGCCAGCAGGCCCGGCAGCAGCCAGTTGATGAGCAGGCTCAGGGGCCGGCGGTCGTCCAGGCGCGCGATGGGCTCGCCATAGGCCAGCCACATCAGGGGCATGCTCAGGGCCAGCATCAGCAGCGCATCCAGCAGCAGGGCCCAGGCCCGCGCGCCAAAGCCGGCCGGCGGGGGCAGGCGGCGCGGCGCGCGCCGGGGCGGCGGGCGCAGGTCCGGCCCGGCGGGGGCGGGCTGGGGCTCGGCGGTGGGCAGGCGGTCGGGTTCCAGGCCCAGCACGATGATCTCGTCCGGCTTGGGGGGCTCTTGCATGATGGGGCGCTCCCTGCGCGTGATGGCTTCTTCTGCCGGCACTCTAGCCGGGTGGCGGGGCGCTCAGCGCCCGAGAAACGGCAGATTTGTCACGCGAGTCGCCGCGCTGGCGGGGGAGGAGCGCGCGGCGCGGCGCTCAGCGGTCCAGCAGGGGAAAGCGCTCGGGGTCCACCAGGCTCTGGCTGGTGCGCAGCACCTGGCCCGCCTTGAAATGCACATTGAAGCGCAGCAGGTAGCCGCCCTGGTCGGGCGTCACGTTCCAGTCCCAGACCTCCTCGCCGCTGTTGGCAAAGAAGACGCGGCTGCGCTCGCGGCCCAGGCGGCGGCTCACCTGCTCGGGGCTCATGCCGGGCCGTATGGTGCTGAAGCGGCTGGCCTCGTTGAGCGTTTCCTCCACGCCCAGCAGGCGGCCGCTGCGGTCCAGGCGCACCAGATAGCAGGTGCGGCCAAAGGGCTGGGACGAATACTCCAGGGTCTCGCCGCCGTCCTCGTTGGCCCAGCGGCGCACCGGCGCGCCATAGCGGGACTGCACATCCTGGGCGCTGCTGAGCCCGATCTGCAGGGCCGGGTCGTGGTCCAGCGTGGCGCAGCCCGCCAGCAGCATCAGGGCGGGCAGCAGGCCGAGCAGGGGGCGGAGCAGGCGCATCGCGGTCAGTGGGTGTGAGGGCGGGTCGCCACGATTATTCCGCAGCTCGCCCGGCGTGGCCGCCGCGGTCAAGCTCGGGTCAGCTGGGCGTCGCACAGTGGGGCATCTGCAGTTCTTTGCCGAAAGCGCCCATGACGATGAAGACGGATGCCCAAGACCTGTACCGCCACAAGCGCCGCAGCCCGGCCGAGGCCCTGGACCTGCTGCGCGATGGGGATTTCATCATCGTGCCCACCGGCGTGGCCGAGCCACCGGCCCTGCTGACGGCCCTCTCGGAGCAGCGGCGGCGCTTCCACGATGTGAAGGTGGCCCAGATCCTGCCGATCCGCAAATTCGGCTACTTCGATCCTGAGACCTCGGCCCATGTGCGGCATATGGCCTTTTTCTTCGGCGCGGCCTCCCGCCCCGGCGGCCAGGCGGGCTGGATCGACTTCATCCCCAGCTATTTCTCGGAGATGCCCCAGCTGATCGCGCGCGGCCAGATCCCGGCCGATGTGGTCTTCGCCCTGGCCTCGCCCATGGATGCGCACGGCTATTTCTCCCTCAGCCTGGGCGCGGACTACACCATGGCGGCCCTGGCCAAGGCGCGCGCCATCGTGCTCGAGGTGAACCCGAACGTGCCCTATGCCTATGGCGCCTGCCAGGTGCATGTGTCCCAGATCAGCGCCCTGGTGGAGGACGAGACCCCGGTGCTGGAGGTGGGCCTGCCCAGCATCGGCCCGGTGCAGGAGGCCATCGGCAAGTATGTGGCCGAGATGATCGAGGACGGCTCCACCCTGCAGATCGGCTACGGCGGCATTCCGGACGCGGTGGTAATGCAGCTCAGCGCCAAGCGCGATCTGGGCGTGCACACCGAGATGATCGGCGACGGCATCCTCAGCCTGGTCGAGTGCGGCGCCGTGACCAACCGGCGCAAGAACTACCTGCCCGGCAAGATGGTGGCCACCTTTGCCCTGGGCTCGCGCAAGCTCTACGACTTCATGCACCGCAACCCGGGCCTGGAGATGCATCCGGTGGACTTCACCAACGATCCCTATCTGGCCGGCCAGAACGACAAGCTCGTGGCCATCAACGCCACCCTGCAGATCGATCTGCTGGGCCAGTGCGGCTCGGAAAGCCTGGCCCACAAGCCCTACTCAGGCACCGGCGGCCAGGTGGACTTTGTACGCGCCGCCAACCGCTCGAAGGGCGGCAAGGCCTTCATCGTGCTGCCCTCCACGGCCAAGGACGACAGCATCTCGCGCATCGTGCCCACGCTCTCGCCCGGCACCCATGTGACCACGGGCAAGAACGATATCAACTACGTGGTCAGCGAGTACGGCGTGGCCCAGCTGCGCGGCAAGAGCGCCAAGCAGCGGGCGCAGGAGATGATTGCCATCGCCCACCCGGACTTCCGCGCCGAGCTGCGCGAGGCGGCGCGCGCCCTGCAGCTGCTGTGACAATCGTCCCCATCTCGGGCTGGGTGGATGGGGGAGCGATGCGGATTGGCGGCGCGAAGGCGGTGGCCCTGGCGGGCGTGGTGTTGCTGCTGTTGCTGCTGCTCGCCGGCGGTGCCCGGGCCCAGGCCCAGGGCGCAGCCCCTTGCACCGTGGTCTATGGCCATGGCCGCAACCACGACGCGAGCCAGCCCCAGCAGAACCGTTTCTGGGACGCGCTCAACGCCGAGTTCCATGCCGCGGTCCTGCGCGCCTGGCAGGCGCCTGAACGGCCGGTTCGACCCTTGCTGCTGCCGGTGGCCGCCACCGACCTGGGCCGCAATCTGGCCCAGCTGATGGCCCTGGCGAGCGAGCGGGGCTGCTCCCGCGTGCTGGAGACCGCCCTCTTTGCCGACTACGAAAGCGGCAGCCTGGTGGCGCGCCTGCGCCTGTATCCCCTGCACGGCAGCCTGGGGCCGCTGGCGGCGCCCGGGCGGCTCAGCGTGGGCGCGCCCCTGCTGACCCAGCAGCGCGAGTTCGAGCTCACGCCGCGCAGCCTGGAGCGCCTGCGGCCCGAGGCCCTGGGCGCCGAGCTGGCGGCTCAGGCCCTGCAAGACCTGGCCCCCTAGACCGCGCGCTCCGGCGCCGGGGCGGGTGAGGGTGCACGCGGCAGCTCCAGGGTGAAGCAGCTGCCCTCGCCCAGGCGGCTGCTCACCTGCACCCGGCCGCCCATCTGCTCCACCAGCAGCTTGACGATGGTGAGCCCCAGGCCGCTGCCGGGCAGGTGGGCCGTGCCCGGCAGGCGCTTGAAGGGCTGGAAGAGCAGGGCCTGGTCCTGCTCGCTCAGGCCCGGCCCCTGGTCCTCCACCGCCACCCGCACCCACTGCGCGTCGCCCTGCACCGTCACCCGCACCCGGCCGGCCGGGCGGTTGTACTTGCAGGCATTGCTCAGCAGATTGGCCAGGGCCTGGCTCAGGCGCTGCGCGTCGCCCAGCACCTGCAGCTCGGCCAGGGCCGGGTCGGGCAGGGGCGGCAGCTCCAGCGCGATGGCGTGCTCGCGCAGCTCGCTGGAGACCAGGGCGGCGGCCTCGGCAAGCACCGGGGCCATGGGCACCGGTGTGCGCGCCACCTGGTAATGGCCGGCGTCGATATGGCTGATGTCCAGCACATCGTCCAACAGGCGCAGCAGATGCTTGCCGGCGGCCTGGATCATCTCCACATGACGCCGCGGCCGTGGCCCCAGGGCCTCGGGGCCGCCCAGCAGCAGCAGGTCCGAGAAACCCAGCACCGCGTTCAGCGGCGTGCGCAGCTCATGGCTCAGGCGCGAGAGGAACTCCATGCGCGCCGCCGCGCTGCGCTCGGCCGCCACCTTGTCCAGGGCCAGTTGCTCCTGCTGCAGCTGCAGGCTGATGTCGCGGATCACGCCCACCATCTTGCGGCGCTCGCCGGCCTCGGGGCGGCCGTGCACCTGGCCCGTGACCTCCAGATGGCGCAGGGCCACCTCGCCATGCTCGGGCCGGATGCGAAAGCGCTGGCGGAACAGGCGCGGCTCGGCCGCCGCCGGGGTGGGGCCGGCCTGCACGGCGTCGTCCAGGCTGTGCTGCAGCACGGGCACGTCCTCCTGGGTCACCAGGGCGCGCAGGCGCGCACGCGGCAGTTCGCACAGGCCCTCGGCATCGGGGCGCAGGCCGTAGATGGCGCAGGCACGGGCGTCCAGCAGCACGCGGTCATCGTCCAGGTTCCATTCGAAGATGCCCAGGCCGGCGCTGGCGGCGGCCAGGGTCCAGCGCCGGTGGGCGTCCTCCAGCGCGGCCTCGGCCCGCATCTGGCGGCGCAGGCCGGCGCGCAGCATCAGGGCCGCGGTCAGGGTGAGCAGCAGGGCGGTCAGCACCAGCAGGCCGGCCAGGCGCTGGTAGGTGGCGCGCGAGGCCTCGCCCAGGGCCTGGCTGAACTGCTGCTCCAGGGTCTGCAGCTCGGTTTCCAGCGCGTCCAGCGCGGCCAGGGTGAGCTCGGGCCGCGGGTCGGCCGCCACGCCGGCGCTCTCGATGCGCTGCTGCAGCTGGGCGGCCGCGGCCAGCAGCTCCAGGATGTGCTGGTCGGCACGCCGCCAGGCCTCCACCGAGGCCTGCATCAGCTCGCTGCGGCCGAACCAGCGGTACAGGCGGATCATGCCGGGAATGTCTTCGGCCGCATTGCCGCCGCGGCGCAGGGCGGCGCTCACATAGTCGCGGTCCAGGGGCTCGCGATCCAGGGCCAGGCGCGCCTCGCGATCGCCCAGGGGCACGGTCAGCGCGGCGTGGAACTGCGCCAGCTGCTGGGGCGAGCCATTGAGCGCGTAGCTGCGCAGGTGCTTGAAGGCCTGGGCCCGCGCCTGAGACCACAGGCTCTGCCCGCCCACATAGGCGCGCGAGGCCGAGAGCATGTGAAAACCCAGCAGGCACAGCGCCAGCATCAGCACATTGCCCACCAGCAGGGGGCTCAGCACCAGGGCATAGGGCAGGCGGCGTCTTGGCGGCTGGGCCCGGGGGGCCGGGTCTGGCGTCGGTGCATCCGTCCTCATCTCACTCCCTTGACGGGCTCGGGGCCCGCTTGTGCCCGGAGCCCCGCGCAGGGGCGGCTCCAGGTCTGGTCCCAGTATGCGTGTCCCGGGCCGGGAGGGCATGGGGGGCGCCCCGGAATTGCGGTACGTACCGCCCGCCGCACCCATCATCATGAATGCGATTTACTCGCATCTAGAATAGGGCAGGTCCAATTCCTGGCGCTCCGGCCTTGCGGTGCGGCGCGCAAGCCCATCATGTCCGCAGTTCCGCCCCTGACCCTTGCCCACGCCGAGATCGGCGCGGCGCACCGGGTTGCCGCCCTGGTCCCGCCCTCGCATGCGCCCGAGTGGGGGCCCTGGCTGGAACAGATCGGCTTTGTGGCGGGCGAGCATGTGAGCGTGCTCAGCCGCGCCCTGCCGGGGGGCGACCCCCTGGTGGTGCGCATCGGCCAGTCCACCTTTGCGCTGCGCCGGGCCGAGGCCGCCTGCATCGCGCTGCGGAGCCCGGCATGAGTGCGCGCGGCGAGGCGGTGATCCATGTGCACCCGGCCGGTCCCCTGCTGGCCCTGGTGGGCAATCCGAACTGCGGCAAGACCGCGCTCTTCAACCGCCTGACCGGCAGCCGCCAGAAGGTGGCCAATTACGCCGGGGTCACGGTGGAGCGCAAGGAGGGCCGGCTCAAGACGGCCGCGGGCAAGGTCCTGCGCCTGCTGGACCTGCCCGGCACCTACAGCCTCTACCCGCGCTCACCCGACGAGCGCGTGACCTGCGATGTGCTGGCCGGCCGCGCCCGCGGCGAGAAGCGGCCGGACCTGGTGGTCTGCGTGCTGGACGCCACCAATCTGCGCCGCAATCTGCGCCTGGTGCTGGCGGTGCAGCGCCTGGGCCTGCCCATGGTGGTGGCGCTGAACATGGCCGATCTGGCGGCCCGCCGCGGCCTGCAGATCGACACCGAGGCCCTGGGCCGCGCCCTGGGCGTGCCGGTGGTGCGCACCGTGGCCACCCAGGGCGAGGGCCTGGACGCGCTGCGCGCCCTGCTGGACCGCGCCGAGCTCTGGGACACGCCGGCCCCGGCCGAGCTGTCGGCCGACGGCGCCCAGGACCAGGCGCGGGTGAGCGCCATCCTGCAGCAGCTGGGCCTGGACCGCGACACGCCCGAGCTGCCCAGCGACCGGCTGGACCGCGTGCTGCTCCACCCCCTGCTGGGCCCGCTGCTGCTGGCCCTGCTGCTCTTCGGTCTGTTCCAGGCCGTCTACAGCTGGGCCGAGGCGCCCAAGGGCTGGATCGAGGCCGCGGCGGCGGGGCTGGGCGAGCTGGCGGGCGGCGCCCTGCAGGGCACGGCCCTGGACGGCTGGCCGCGCAGCCTGCTGGTGGACGGGCTGATTGCCGGCGTGGGCGGGGTGCTGGTCTTCCTGCCCCAGATCCTGATCCTGTTCTTCTTCATCCTGGTGCTGGAGGAGTCGGGCTATCTGCCGCGCGCGGCCTTTCTGCTGGACCGGCTCATGGGCGGCGTGGGCCTGTCAGGGCGCAGCTTCATTCCCCTGCTGTCCAGCTTTGCCTGCGCCATTCCCGGCATCATGGCCACGCGCTCCATCGCCAACCCGCGCGACCGCCTGGTCACCATCCTGATCTCGCCCCTGATGACCTGCTCGGCCCGGCTGCCGGTCTATGCCCTGCTGATCGGCGCCTTCGTGCCCCAGCGCGAGCTGCTGGGCGGCTGGGTGGAGCTGCAGGGCCTGGTGCTCTTCGTGCTGTATGGCGCCGGCATCCTGGGCGCCATGGCGGTGGCCTGGCTGCTCAAGCGCTTCACGCAGAGCGGACGCCAGGTGCGGCCCCTGATGATGGAGCTGCCCGCCTACCACTGGCCCAGCGCGCGCGCCGTGGCCCTGGGCCTGTGGCAGCGCACCCAGATCTTTCTGCGCCGCGTGGGCGGCGTGATCCTGACCCTGACCCTGCTGCTGTGGCTGCTCTCCAGCTTCCCCGGCGCGCCGGCCGGAGCCACCCAGCCGCCCATCTACTACAGCGTGGCCGGCTGGATCGGCCGCGGCCTGGCCGTGCTCTTCGAGCCCATCGGCTTCAACTGGCAGATCAGCCTGGCCCTGGTGCCCGGCATGGCGGCGCGGGAGATCGTGATCAGCGCCCTGGGCACGGTCTACGCGCTCTCGGCCGCCGGCGAGGAGGCCGCCCAGGCGCTGAGCCCGCTGATCGCGGCGCAATGGGGCCTGCCCACGGCCTTTTCCCTGCTGGCCTGGTTTGTGTTCGCGCCGCAATGCCTGTCCACCCTGGCGGCGGTGCGGCGCGAGACCGGGGGCTACAGGATTCCGGCCGTGATGCTGGTCTACCTCTTCGCCCTGGCCTACGCGGCCGCCTTCCTGACCTACCGCATCAGCGGCTGGCTGCTGGGCTGAGGGCCCAGCGCCAGGGCAGCGGGGTTCAGCTGCCGATCACGCCGCCATCGGCCTTGCGGATCACCAGGGTGGCCGAGCGCGGCCGGCCGTCGGCGCGGAAGTCCGGCCAGTTGGAGATCTTGCGCGGCTCGGCGGGGTCGCTGCGCTCGCTGGGGCTTTCGCCCGGGTGCTGGATGTTGATGAACATGGTGCGGCCGTCCGGCGTGCCGGTGGCGCCCGTGATCTCGCAGCCGGCCGGGCCCACCAGGAAGCGGCGCACCTCGCCCGTGCGCGGGTCGGCGGCCAGCATGGCGTTGTTGCCCAGGTTCTTCAGATCGCCCTTGCCCATGGCCGAGGTGCTCATATCGGTCTGGATCCACAGGATGCCGCGGCCGTCCACCCACAGGCCATCGGGGCAGCCCAGGGCGTCGCCCTGCACATTGCCCTTGGCCTCGGCGCGCTCGTTGCTCGGGGCGCCGGCCAGCAGGAAGTGGTTCCAGGCGAAGCGCTCGCCGTCGAAGTCGCCGTCTTCCTTCCAGCGGATGATGTGGCCCATGCTGTTGTTGGCGCGCGGGTTGGCCGCGTCCACACCGGGCTGATTGGCGCCGCCGCGGTTGCTGTTATTGGTCAGGGTGCAGTACACAAAGCCCTGCGGGTCCACGGCGATCCACTCGGGGCGGTCCATCTTGGTGGCGCCCAGCGCGTCGCTGGCCTGGCGGCTCTTGATCAGCACCTCGCCCTGGTCGGCAAAGCCCTGGGCCGCGGTGAGCGGCCCCTCGCCATGGCGCAGCGGCAGCCAGCGGCCGCGGCCGTCGGCCTCGAAGCGGGCCACATAGAGCGTGCCGTGGTCCAGCAGCTCGGCATTGGCCTTGGCGCCGCCGGGGCGGATCTTGTCGCGGCTGACGAATTTGTAAATGTACTCGAAGCGCGCGTCCTCGCCCATATAGACCACGGCGCGGCCCTCGCGGGTCTGGGCCACGGTGGCGCCTTCGTGTGCGGCGCGGCCCAGGGCTGTGCGCTTGATGGGGGTGGAACTGAAGTCGTGGGGGTCGATCTCCACCACCCAGCCGTGGCGGTTGGCCTCGTTGGGGTGCTTGGCGGCGTCGAAGCGCTCGTCGAACTCGGCCCAGCGGTAGCCGCCGGTCTCGCCCTTCTTCAGGCCCCAGCGGGTCTGGTGGGCGTCGGGCTGATCCGGACCCTTGAAGTAGTTGATGAAGTTCTCTTCGCAGGTCAGATAGGTGCCCCAAGGCGTGATGCCGCTGGCGCAGTTGTTGAAGGTGCCCAGCACGCGGCGACCACTGGCATCGGCCGCCGTCTTCATCAGCGCATGGCCGGCGGCCGGGCCGCTGAGCTGCATGGGCGTGTTGGCCGTGATGCGGCGCGCCCAGGGCGAGGGGCGCACCAGGTCCCAGCGGCCATCGGCCTGCTGCGCCACCTCGATCACCGAGACGCCGTGCGCGGCCTGGGCCTTCTTTACCTTGGCGGCGTTCCAGGTCTTCATGCCGTCCGGGTGCAGCAGGCCGTCGTCGGTGTACTCGTGGTTCATCACCAGCAGGCCGCTTCGGGAGCCGTCCTGGCTGAAGAAGTGGATGCCGTCATGGTGCATGCCCAGCTGGGCCTCCTGCTCGGCGGCGCTGTTGCTGCCGTCGAACTTGAAGGCCGGGCTCTCACCCGACAGGCCCACCGGGTCGCCCCAGGGCGCGATCACCTGCACGGTGTAGCCCTCGGGCACGAGCACGCGGTCGGCGGTGGACACGGGCACGCTCTTGAAGCTGAAGAGCGGGCCGCCCTGGCCGCTGCCGCCGGTGGCGCAGCCCGCCAGCGGGGCCAGCAGGCCGCCCAGGCCCAGGCTCACCCCCAGGCCCAGGCCGCCGCCCAGCAGGCGCCGCCGCGCCGGGTCCGAGACCTCGTGGATGCTCGCATTGGCGGAGCGGTTGCTGTCTTCCATCTGCTCGAAATCCTTGGCCATGGTGGCGTACTCCAGGGGCTGCCGACAAAGCCTGCAAGGATTGCGGCTGCACATGACAGAAGCGTGACAGGTCGCCATGCCATGATCGCGCCCATGCCGCCGCGCTTCGAGCATGCCCGCGACCAGGCCCAGTACCGCCGCCCCGTGCACCGCGCCGGGGTGGAGCTGTACCACGCCTCGGTGCTGCACCACCGCTTCGCGCCGCACACGCACGAGGCCTATGGCCTGGGCGCCATCACAGCCGGGGTGGGGCGCTTTCGCTGGCGCGGGGCCGAGCATCTGGCGCCGCGTGCCACCCTGATGCTGATGAACCCCGAGGACGTGCACACCGGCCAGGCCGAGCTGGACGATCAGGCCTGGGGCTATCGCATGGTCTATCTGGACCGCAGCCTGCTGGCCGAACTCAGCGGCGAGCCCGACTGGTGGTTCGACGCGGCGGTGGCCCATGACGCGCGCAGCGCCGCCACGGTGGCCGGCCTGATCGCCGCGCTCTGGCGCTGCAGCCCGCAGGACGATCTGGCCTTTGACAGCGGACTGGCCCGGCTGGTGCAGGCCCTGCGTCCGCACGTCCGGGTGGGCAGCCCGCGCCGCGCCGAGGCCGCCATGCGCTTCACGCCGGTGCTGGACTTCATGCGCGCCCATCTGGACGAAAAGATCGAGCTGGCGCAGCTGGCCGCGGTGGCGGCGCTGAGCCCCTTTCACTTCCTGCGCAGCTTCCAGGCCCAGACCGGCGCCACGCCCCAGCAGCAGCTGATGGCCCTGCGCCTCTTCGAGGCCAAGCGCCGCCTGGCCGCGGGCGAGGCGCCGGCCGCGGTGGCCGCGGCCGTGGGCCTGGCGGACCAGGCCCATCTCACCCGCGCCTTTGCCGGGCGCTACGGGCTCACGCCGGGGCGTTACCAGCAGCAGCTGGGCGTGGCGGGGGCGCGCTGCGCGCGCGGGCGCTGAACGCGCGCCCGCCTGCGCGTGCCGGACGAGTTCAGTCCAGCCCCATATTCGCCTTGCGTGCCACGGCGCCCAGGCGCTCGTACTCGGCCAGGCCCAGGGCCTGCAGCTCCTGCGGGCTGGAGCTGCGCGGCGTGAAGCCGGCCTGCAGCAGCTTTTCCTTCACCTCGGGCAGGGCCAGGGCCTCGACAAAGGCCTGGTTCAGGGCCTTGAGCATCGGCGCGGGTAGATGGGCCGGGCCGTAAACGCCGAACCAGGGCTCCACCGCGTAGCCGGCCAGGCCGGCCTCGGCCATGGTGGGCACCTGGGGCAGGGCGGGGGAGCGGCTCTTGCCTGCCACCGCCAGCGCGCGCAGCTTGCCCGACTGGATATGGGGCAGGGAGGCGGGCAGGTTGTCGAACATCAGGCCGATATGGCCGGCCAGCAGATCGGTGATGGCCGGCGAGCTGCCGCGGTAGGGCACATGGCTCAGGTCGGTGCCGCTCATCTGCTCGAAGAGCACGGCCGCCAGATGCATGGAGGTGCCCGCGCCCGCGGTGGCGTAGTTCATGCCCTTGTTCTTGCGCGCCGCCTCGATCAGATCGGCCACGCTGCGGATGGGCGAGCTGGCGTTCACCTCCACCACGATGGTGGAGTAGCCCAGCATGCTGATGGCGCTGAAGTCCTTGCGCGGATCAAAGGGCACGCTCTTGTAGATGTGCGGGTTCAGTGCATTGGTGGAGATGGCGCCGAAGCCGATGGTGTGGCCGTCGGGGGCGGCCTTGGCCACCGCGTCCATGCCCAGATTGCCGCCGGCGCCGGGCTTGTTGTCCACCAGCACCGGCTGGCCCAGCTTCTCGGCCACCTTCTGGCCCACGGTGCGCGCCACCAGATCGGTGGTGCCACCGGCCGCATAGGGCACGACAAAGCGGATGGGCTTGCTCGGGAAATCGGCCGCATGGGCCGGGCCGCCAAGGCCCAGCAGGCCCAGGCCGGCGAGCGCCAGCGCGGCGCCGCCCAGGCGGCGGCGTGTGTGTTGTGTGGAAGCCGGATGGGGCAGCTTGCCGCTGCTGCACAGGTGCTGAGGCATGGACGGGTCTCCTCACGCGCGGAGCGCGTTGTTCTTGGGTCTCGGAGCGTCCAGCTTAGCGGGGAGGGCGGAGGGGCGGGGGACCTGGTGTTCGGGAACCGCCCTTGTGTGTAAGGCGTGCGGCCCTCGCGGCGAAGCCCTCAGGCTCGGCGGCGGGCGCGGGCCGCCAGCAGGCCCAGACCGGCCAGCAGCAAGGCTGCGCTGGCGGGTTCCGGAACGGCGTTGACGGCGCCTTGGAGCACAAAGGGGAGCTCCATCGCCGCGGGCGTTCCGTCCGGCAGCAGTGCCGCCGAGAAGGAGCCGGCGTTCACGGACTGCATGGCATTGCCGCGCACACTGGCGTCTGCCACCGGAGGCTGCCACGGACCGGAGCTCAGCGAACCGCTCATGGACCAGCGCAGCCAGTACTGGCCCTGTGCCAGTTGCAGATCGGGGATGTCGGCACTGGCGCGGTAGATGGGGCGCTGCACGCTCGTGAGCGCGTTGGGCGCCACGCGGTAGCCGATCAGGTCACCGCTGCCGAGTTTGGTCTTGCCCTGGGCCACCAGGGTGCCGTTGTTCACGTCGCCGGCCATGATGCTCCAGGACACGGTCTGGAGGGTGAAGGCCGTGGCATTGTTCTGGATCGCAAAGAAGTCGATGCTCTGGAGCGTCCATCCACTCGCAGCCGTGACGGCAAAGTCGTCTGCCACCGCGTTGGGCGAGGTCGCGCGATCCTGGATGCCGAAGCCGTAGAAGGTGTTCGGCGTATTGCGTGTGCCGACGGACAGTCCGTTGCTGCCCACCGCGGCGCCGTTGTCATGCAGGACGGCAGCCTGTGTCAGTCCGGCGATTGCCGCACCGAGGACGGATGTAATCAGTGTCTTCATGGGCGATGTACTCCTCGCGTGTCCCATATTCTTGGCTCTTGATGGGGCGGGAGTATCGCCGCAGTGCCGTGGGGGCACCTCCCCCGGAGCGAGGGAGGTCGGACCCGGGGCTGCGTTTCAGCGCGGGGTGTTGCGGATGCCGGGGTCGACCTTGATGCGGCGGCCGCTGCTGCTCTCGATCACGTGGACGGTGAAGGCGAAGTCGCCGGCCGTGGTGCAGCGATCGCGCAGGGTGACCTGGGTCGGGCTGATGAACCACAGGTCCGGGAAGTCGGTCGTGGCCTCGTTGAAGGTGATCGGCCCCTCCGGATCGAAGACATAGCCGGGCGTCTGGAGCTGGAAGTCGATCAGTGCGTTGCTGGTGTCCACCGTGACGGACTCGGGCGTGCAGGTGGCCGTCGGCGGATCGGTGACGTCGCTGGCGGTGACAGAGAACGAAAACACGGGCTTGTCGGTGGGGGTCATGTCTTGCTACTCATGATGTGGCTGGCCTTTTGTGGCGTCGCCGGTTTCTCGGGAGCGCCAAGCAGGCGCTGCAGCACCTGCCGATCTGGATGGAGGTAGGCGCTTGCCCCCAGCTTTTCGGCTGCACGCCGGGCTTCTTCAGTATCACCTAGCAGGAATTGCGCTTGACCGAGCAATGCAAGCGCACGCGGATCGTTCCCTGCGGGGCGCAGGCGCTCGGCGGCCGTGATCCAGTACTGACGGGCCTGCTCAGGTGCCTGAGCTGACAGTTGGCGTCCGAGCTGTATTTCAAGCGCAGCATTGACTCGCTGATGCTCATGGCTGAACACGGCCCCGCCCTGTGCCAGGTCTTGCATCTGACGCAGATGCCGGCGGGCGGCCTCGATATCAAGTCGGCCCGTCTGGGCCTGAAGCAGAAGAACTCGTCCGGCCAGTCCGCATTGCCAGTCCAGCTTGCTGGCGTCAGCTTGGCGGAGCAGGTCGACGTCGCGGCGCAGGCCTTGCATCAGGGTTCCCAGCTCGGCCGGCCGGCCCAGGTGCGCCAGGATTTCGCCCATGCCGAGTCGAACCGCACTGAGCTGATGAAGCCCGTCGAGGTTGTCGGGGTCCTGGGCCACCAGCGGCTCCAAGGCTGCCGCCGCCGCCTTTGCGCTTTCCAGCGCCTCGAGAGGGCGTCCGAGGTAGAGCTGTATCTGGCTGATCTGGTGCTGGCTGGTTGCAGCCTGACCTTGCAGATCGCGGCTGTCACCCGATGCGGGCATGGCGGCGATGACCGCCATGCGCTCCCGCTCCAGGCCCAGTGCGCTTGCGTAGTCGGCCCTGTCCAGACTGGCCCTGGCCATCCAACCCAGGGTGCTGGCCAGGTCCAGGTTCAGGTCGGGGTCCTGGGCCACCAGTTCCAGCCAGCGTTCGCGGGACTGCGCCAGATCGGACAAGGCTGCGTCGGCTTGCCCCATCTCCAGTTTGAGCACGCCGAGATTGTTGAGGGCGTAGGCTCGTTCGCTGCGCCATTCGTGGCGCTGAGGCTGGACCTTGCCCAACTCGTTGGCCAGCGCGAGGTAGCGCTGAAACTGGGTCAGGGCTTCCTGCTGCTGACCTCGGCGCCAGGCCACGAAGCCCACCCAGTAGGTGCTTTGGGCATGGTCGAACAGGCGCTGCCCGTCACCTGGTGCGCGCGCCATGAGCTCGCCGGTGCTGGCCGTGGCTTCGCGGAACATGCGATACGCCTCGTCGAGACGGCCGCGCTTCTCGGCAATCTCGCCCATCAGATGCAGGGCTCTTGCCCGCCGCCCCAGTGAGTCGGCGTCGCTGCGTGCCAGGTCTTGCGCGTTGTAATAGCCCAGTGCCTTGTCGCCCACGGCGTCCAGCACATCCAGCCGCCCCACCGGCTCCAGCTTCTTGCGCAGATCGCCCAGCATGAACTCGATCAGGCCTTCGGCCTGGGTGCGCTGGGTCTGGGCTTCGTGGGCTTTCCACAGGGCCAGGCCGATGCCGGTGGACAGGCCCAGGGCGGCCACACTGCCGGCGGCCACGCCCAGGTAGTGGCGGCGCAGGAACTTGGCCAGGCGGTAGCTGCGGCTGTCCGGCCGCGCCGCGATGGGCTCGTGCTGCAGCCAGCGGCGCAGGTCTTCGGCCAGGGCGGCGGCGTTCTCATAGCGCTCGCTGGGGCGCTTCTTCAGGGCCTTGGCGCAGATGGTGTCCAGGTCGCCGCGCAGCTCGCGGGCGCGGCGGGCGTCGCCCTGGATGCGCAGCTGATCGGACAGGCGCTTGGGCTCTTCCTCCACCACGGCGCGCAGGCGGTCCAGGGCTTGGGCCTCCACGCGGGTGGCGCCGGCCGTGGGGTGCTTGCCGCCGCTGAGCAGCAGATAGAGCAGCACGCCCAGGGCGTAGACATCGGTGGCGGTGCTCACCTCGCCGCCCTGCACCTGCTCGGGCGCGGCGAACTGGGGCGTGAAGGCGCGGCCGGCCTGGCGGGTGAGCTCGGTGGCCTCGGCCGGCTGGGTGCTGTCGCCCAGCAGCTTGGCAATGCCGAAGTCCAGCAGCTTCACCTGGCCCTGGCGGTCCACCAGGATGTTGCCGGGCTTGAGGTCGCGGTGCAGGATCAGGCGGTTGTGCGCATGGGCCACGGCGGCCAGCACGTCCAGGAAGAGGGTGATGCGCTGCGCGGTGTCCAGCTGCCGGCTCTCGCAGAAGCGGTCGATGGGCAGGCCGTCTTCCACATACTCCAGCACCAGATAGGGCTGCAGCCCGTCCTGGGCCACGCCGGCATCGATCAGGCGCGCGATATGCGGGTGGGTGAGGCGGGCCAGGATCTGGCCCTCGCGGGCGAAGCGGGCGGCGTCACCCTGGCCCAGCAGGCCGGTCGAGAGGAACTTGATGGCCACCTGGCCCTCGAAGCGGCCGTCGGTGCGCCGGGCCAGCCAGACCGAGCCCATGCCGCCGTGACCGATCTCGCGCTCCAGGCGGTAGGCGCCCACGGTCTGGCCGGGCAGGGCCACCACGGCGCTGAGCGTGGGGGGCAGGGCGGGCTGGGCCAGAAAGCCCTGGGCTTCCAGCTCGGCGTCCTGGGCCAGCAGGCGCTCCAGCTCGGCGGCCAGCTCGGGTTCCAGATCGCGCAGGGCGGCCAGGCGGGCGGCGCGGGCCGTGGCCTCCATGTCCAGCAGCTCGTCCAGCAGGGGGCTCAGACGCTGCCAGCGCGCCTTGGGGTCGGTGGGCAGGCCGCTGCTGCCGCGGTGGGGACCGCTGCTGAGGGGATCGATGGCTTGCATGGGCGCGTGTCGGGTCGGCTCAGCCGCGCAGGGCCGTGGCCAGGAAGAGCCGGGCCTTCTGCCAGTCGCGTTGCACGGTGCGCTCGGTCACGCCCAGGGCCTGGGCGATCTCGGCCTCCAGCAGGCCGCCGAAGTAGCGCATCTCCACCACGCGGGCGAGGCGCTCGTCCAGGGCGGCCAGCTCCTCCAGGGCCTCGTGCACGCGCAAGACCTGGTCCTCGCCCTGTGCGGGCAGCTCGGCCACGGCGGTGTTGAGCGTCACCTGCTGGTAGTCGCCGCCGCGGCGCTGGGCCTGGCGGGCACGGATCTGGTCGATCACGATGCTGTGCATCACCTTGGCCGCATAGGCCAGAAAGCGGCCGCGGTCGGCAAAGTCCAGCTCGCCGGCCTGGTGCAGGCGCAGCCAGGACTCGTGCACCAGGGCCGTGGGATTCAGCGCCGTGGGCTCGCCCGCCTGGTGCAGGCGCTGGCGGGCCAGGCGGCGCAGCTCGGCATACAGGCGCTCCAGCACCCGCTCGCCGGCCTGGGCATCGCCCTGGCTGGCGGCCTTCAGCAGCAGGGTGATGGGGGGCGCGACCTCGCTCATGGTGGCGGCACTCTAGCAGCGCCATGGCGAAAAAACTGCGTCGCGCATGTCGGGTTGGCGCGCGGCTTAGCGTTTTAAGAAATGAGGGCATGAAAAAGGTGCCGGCCGCGGTCAGGGAGGCAGTGGCCGGGACCTTCATGCCCTCCTCCGGTGCAAGCGGCCAGGCCGGCCCCGGGGCTGCCAGAACACAAAGACCCTTGGAGGACCCCCTCATGGACACGCGCCTGCCCCCCTGCTCTCTGCCGCGCCCGCCGCACGGAGCGACCGAGGCCGCCCTTGCCGATGCCGGCCCCACCCCCGAGCTCACCGTGCGCACGCCGCGCCGCCCCGATGTGCCGCGCCTGACGGACGCGGGCCAGTTCGCCGCCCTGCTGGACCGCCAGCTGGGCGAGTGCCGCCGCTACGGTGCCCGCGCCGCCGTGCTGCTGCTCGAGGTGGAGCCTCAGGGCGATGGTGCCCAGGCCGCGCTGGCCGGCGAGGCCCGGGAGGCCCTGCTGCAGGCCCTGGGCGCCCGCCTGCAGGCCCGGGTGCGCGGCACGGATGTGGTCAGCCGCATCGGCGAGCAATGCTTCGGCCTGGTGCTGATGAGCGCCGGCCGGCCCGAGGCCGAGGTCGTGCGTGCGCGCCTGCACAAGGCCTTGTGCGGCCCCTATGGCGTGGAGACCCAGCGTCTCTACGCCGTGCTGCGCATGGGCACGGCGGTCTACCGCGAATCGGGCATGAGCGGGCGCGAGCTGGTGCAGGCGGCCGAGGCCACCCTGCATGGCGCCAGCACGGCCCCCCAGGCACATTCCCACCCCCCGCTGTCGGCGGGTGCGGCGCCCCAGCTGAGCCTGGTGCGGGGCTGAGCCGGACCGCAATCCGGTACAAGACGCCCGCGCCGGCGCCGGGGCATGATGGCCCCGATGTTTGCTGGAACCCTGTTTGCCCTCGCGGCCGGCCTGATGTGGGGCCTGGTCTTTGTCGCGCCCCTGATGCTGCCGGACTATCCGGCGGCCCTGCTCACCGTGGGGCGCTATCTGGCCTTTGGCCTGATTGCCCTGCCCCTGGCCCTGGTGGACCGTCGCGCCCTGCGCGAGCTGGCGCCCGGCGACTGGCGCGAGGCGCTCAAGCTCAGCGCCATCGGCAACTTTCTCTACTACCTCTGCCTCTCCGCCGCCATCCAGCGCGCGGGCGGCCCCCTGCCTACGGTCATCATCGGCACCCTGCCGGTGGTGATCGCCATCTGCTCGAATCTGCGCGACCATGAGCGCGACGGCCACCTGCCCTGGCTGCGCCTGGCGCCCTCGCTGGCGCTGATCGCCACCGGCATTGCCTGCGTCAACCAGGTGGAGCTGGCGGCCCTGGCCCGCCAGGCCGGGCCGGGCGAGCTGCGCCGCTATGCCGAGGGCGCCCTGCTGGCCGTGGCGGCCGTGGCCTGCTGGACCTGGTACCCCATCCGCAATGCCGACTGGCTGCGCGCACACGGCGACCGCAGCCCGCGGGCCTGGGCCACGGCCCAAGGCCTGATGACCCTGCCCCTGGCCCTGCTGGGCCTGGCCGCCCTGCCGGCGCTGCAGGCCCTGGGCCTGCTGGACGCGGGCCTGGACCTGCCGCTGGGGCCGCGGCCCTGGGCTTATATGGGCCTGATGCTGGCGGTGGGCCTGTGCGCCTCCTGGCTGGGCACCCTGTGCTGGAACGAGGCCAGCCAGCGCCTGCCCACCAGCCTGGTGGGCCAGCTGATCGTGTTCGAGACCCTCTCGGCCCTGGCCTATGCCTTTGTGCTGCGCGGCCAGGCCCCGGCGCCCCTGACCCTGCTGGGCATCGCCCTGCTGGTGGGTGGGGTGGTGTGGGCGCTGCGCGTGAAGCCCGTCACAAAAAAGGCCTGAGCCGCCGCGCCTCCCCCTCTGGTGGGGTGCGGCAGAGGCGCCACAGCGGGGGCGCCGGGCCGCGTCACAATCTCGTCGCAAGAACAATGATCGGCGACGAGATGAGGGAGGGCGCGCGCATGCACGCACGCACAAAGCTTTCGGGGCGCGCCGCGCCCCGCCTGGGCCTGCTGGCCACCGCGATGCTGGTTCTGGCCCTGCAGGGCTGCGGGGGCGGGGGCGGCTCGCCCGGCACGCCGGTGCTGGGCAGTGGTGGCAGCAGCAGTAGCAGCGGGGGCAGCAGCAGCGGTGGCACGGCGGGCGGGCTGGAAAGCCCGGTGCCCAGCGCCAGCGTGGCCCAGCAATGCGCGCCCGGCAATGAGCTGGCCCCGGCCAGCCGCCGCACCGGCACCCTGGAGAGCGAGAAGCGCTGGATACGCGCCTACTACGACGAGAACTACCTCTGGCGCGAGCAGGTGCCGGCGCGCGACCCGCGTCTACTGGCCTACAACGGCCCGGCCCAGCAGGCCCTGGCCAACTACTTCTACGATCTGCGTACGCCCGAGCGCACCGCCAGCGGCGCGGCGCGCGACCGCTTCAGCTTCATGATCCCCGAGACCGAGTGGACCCAGCTGATGCAGGGCGGGGTGAGTCTGGGCTATGGCCTGGAATGGACCCAGGCCTCTCGCACCGCACCGCGCGGCCTGCGTGTGGCCTATGTGGAGGCGGGCGGCACCGCGGCCCAGGCGGGCCTGAAGCGCGGCGACCGCGTGCTGGCCGTGAACGGCATCTCCACCGACACCAATGACGAGGCCCAGTGGCGCCAGGTGCAGGCGGCGCTGTATCCGGAGGCGGCCGGCACGGCGCCCGAGTTCCGCATCCAGCCGCGCGAGGGCGGGGCCGAGCAGACCCTGCGCCTGAGCGCGGCCACCCAGCGTCTCACGCCCGTGCCCCAGGCCAAGGTGCTGAGCGCCGCCGACGGCGCGCGCGTGGGCTATCTGGTCTTCCACGACCACAATCTGCCGGCCGAGACCCAGCTGGCCGCGGCCCTGCGCGACTTCGCCGCCCAGGGCGTGTCGGACCTGGTGCTGGACCTGCGCTACAACGGCGGCGGCTATCTCTTCATCGCCGCCCAGCTGGCCTATATGGTGGCCGGACCCGGGCCGACGGCGGGCCGGGTCTTCGAGAGCCTGCGCCACAACAGCCGGCGCCAGTCCGAGAACGAGGACAGCCCCTTCCGCAACCAGAGCTGCCAGCCCGATGCCAGCTTCCGCTGCACCCAGCAGCAGACCCTGCCGGCGCTGAACCTGCGCCGGCTCTATGTGCTCACGCAGCCGGGCACCTGCTCGGCCAGCGAGTCCCTGATCAACGGCCTGCGCGGCGTGGATGTGGAGGTGGTGCTGGTGGGCGGTCGCACCTGCGGCAAGCCCTATGGCTTCAGCGGGCGCGAGAACTGCGGCAACCGCTACCTGGCCATCGAGTTCGAGGGCGTCAATGCCAAGGGCTTTGGCGACTATGCCGACGGCTTCGCCCCCAGCTGCGAGCAGCCCGATGACCTGAGCCGCGATCTGGGCGACCCGCAGGAAGGCCTGCTGGCCGCGGCCCTGGCGCACCGCCAGAGCGGCCAGTGCCCGGCGGCGCGCAGCGCCAAGGCCCTGGCGGCCGCGCCCGGCGCCGAGGCCGCCGTCCTGGCGGCCGGCCTGCGCAAGCCCTGGCCCCGCGAGAACCGGCTGCTGGGCCGGCCCTGAGCCGGGCCAGGCGCTTCAGGCCGCCAGCGGAGTCCGGCTGAGCAGCTGGTCGGCCAGCTCGCCGATGCGGCGCAGGGCGCGCGGGTGCTCCGCGCTCCAGCGCCCGCCCACGCCCAGGCGTATGCAGTGGCGAAAGCGCGGGCTGGCACTGAACATCAGGCCCGGGGCGATGCAGATGTTCTCGGCCAGGCAGGCCTCGAACAGGGCCACCGAGTCCAGCGGCGGCGGCAGCTCCACCCAGAGGATGTAGCCGCCGGCCGGATCGGTCACCTTGGTGCCGCGGGGGAAGCTGGCGGCGATCAGGCCCCGCGCCTCATCCACCCGCGCCGCGATGGTGGCGCGCATCTGGCGCAGGGCCACGCCCGCACCGGTGTGGTTGAGCAGATCGGCCAGGGCCAGTTCCAGCACGCTGGTCTGGGCGCCCGACTGCACGGCCTTGGTCTGGCGCAGCGCCGGGCCCCAGCGACCACCCTCCACCCAGCCCAGGCGCAGGCCCGGGGCCAGGGTCTTGGAGAAGGAGCCGCAGAGCATCACATGGCCGGTCTCGTCATGCGACTTGACGGCGCGGCGCCGGTCCTCCTGCTCGGCCAGGTCGTTGTAGAGCACGTCCTCGATCAGGGCCACATCATGCTCGGCCACCAGGCGGGCCAGGCGGCGGCGTTCGGCCGGCGGCATGCAGGCGCCCAGGGGGTTGGAGAGCGTGGGCACGGCCAGCACGGCCTTGATGCCGGGCTGGGTCTGTAGGGCCAGCTGCAGGGCGTCGATGGACAGGCCGTGGCGCGGATGGGTGGGGATCTCCAGCGCGCGCAGATGCAGGCTCTGCAGGATCTCCAGAAAGCCGTAGTAGGTGGGTGACTCCAGCGCCACCACATCGCCAGGCCGGGTCACGCTCTTGAGGCACAGGCTGATGGATTCCATGCAGCTGTTGGTGATCAGCACCTGGTCGGCATGCAGGGTGCAGCCCAGACCCAGGGCGTGGCGGGCGATGGCGCGGCGCGCCTCCTCCATGCCGGGGCCGGCGGGGTAGGTGCACAGCAGCTCGGCATGGCGCTGCACGGCGCGGCCCAGGGCGCGGCGCACGCGGTCCTGGTCGAAGAGCTCGGGGCCGGGGCAGGCGGCGCCGAAGGAGATGATGCCCGGCGTGGTGGACAGGCGCAGCACCTGCTGGCCCAGCTGGTCCAGCGCCACGCGGCGCGAAGCCGTCTCGGGGCGCGAGGTCTCGGGCTCGGGCAGGCGCGGCGGGCGCGCGGCGACGAAGTAGCCGGAGCGGGGCCGGGCCTCGATCAGGCGGGCATCCTCCAGCCAGCGCAGGGCCTGGACCGCGGTGCTCTGCGACACCCCTTCGCGGCCGGCCAGCACCCGCACCGAGGGCATGCGCTCACCGCGCTGCAGGGTGCCGGCCCGTATCGAGCGCGCCAGGCGCTCGGCAATTTGCAGATAGAGCGGGTCGTCCATGGTCCGTCCATTCTGTGCTGGCCGGCCTGCGCGCGGCCAGTACAGAGGCAGGCCGGGACGGCCGATACAGGCGCTCAATCGCACCGGCACGTGCCGGGTGCGCGGCTCAGAGCTTGGGGATTCGGATGCGGCTGACCATCAGCGAGCCGGAGAGCGCGAACATCAGCACCAGGGGGTGCAGGGTGAAGCCCGCGATCTTGAGCGCGCCGAACCAGAGCTGCTCGCCCAGGGCGCCCTGGGCGGCCGCCACCCACAGCACCAGAACCAGGGCCAGGGAGGTGGGGATGGGCGTGCCCTCGAAGTACTTGACCTTGTCCCCGCCCTCGCTGAGCTTCTCGGCCGTGATGTTGAAGCGGGCCAGGCGCGAGACGCCGCAGGCCACGAAGAAGACCAGGATGACGCGGTCGTACAGGCCCTGCATGCCACAGCCGTAGGCGATGGCGGCAGGGGCCACGCCGAAGGAGATCACGTCGGCCAGGGAGTCCAGCTCGCGGCCCATGGCCGAGCTCTGCTGGCGCCAGCGGGCGATGCGGCCGTCCAGCACGTCGAAGACCAGGGCCGCCGGGATCAGGGCACAGGCATAGAAGAGGTGCATGACCTCGCGGGTCTGCAGATAGGTCATCACCGAGAACAGGGCGCCCATGCCGCAGAAGGCATTGCCCAGGGTGAACCAGTCGGCGAGATGGAACTCGCGGATCATCGAGAAAGGCTTGGGGCGATTCATGCCCGCCAGCATAAGCCACCGGCGCCCGGTCCGGCTGAAGCGGAGCTGAGGCTCAGGCCTGCCGGGCAGGCTTGGGGGCCGGCGGCCGGGCCAGGGCCTTGATGCTCAGATGCCGCACCAGCAGGGGCAAGGGCATGCGCAGCCAGTGGCCGCGCAGATAGAGCAGGCGGCGCGCCGCGGTGCTGCCGCGGTGTTCGCAGCTGGCATGGTCGGGCTGCAGGGCGCGGCGGAACACCGCGTCCATCAGGCGCAGCTGCCAGGCCGGCGGCGCGGCGCTGGCCCGCAGGCGCGCCTGCAGCGCGGCCGGCACAGGGCTGGCCAGCAGGCGCTCGGCATGGCGCAGGGCATAGAAGAGCACGCGTGCCAGACCCAGCGCATGGGCGCGGCGCTCCAGCTGGTCCCAGAAGCCCGCATCGGCGGCGCTGAACTCGCGCAGCAGGGCGTCGATGTCCACCAGATCGCGCAGGCCCTTGTCGAACTCGCCGTCCATGAAGAGGTGGCAGGCACTGTGCAACAGCAGATCGGCGTCGCCCAGGCGCAGCAGGCCGGCGGCGCCGGGCAGGGGCACGGCGGCCTCGATGAGGCGCTGGGCGTCCACGGTGATGCGGGCGGTGCGCGGCAGGATGTTGTGGTGCACATCGATCACGCTGCTGCGCCGCATATGGCGCATGGGCGGGATCTCGTGCATCCACTCGCGGTAGTAGCGCTGGTCGTGGGCCGTCAGCTCTTCGCTGCCTTCCCAGCCGTGGATGATGAGCTCGGACTCCACGTCCTCGATGCGTGCCAGGGGCACCAGGATGTCGATGTCGGTGAGCAGGCGGCCCAGGCCCGCGCGCAGGCCGGCCTGGGCATAGGCCCCGCCCTTGAGCAGCAGCACCGGGATCTGCAGCCCGGCCAGGGCCTGGGCGATGAAGCGGTTTTCCCAGAGCACGGCGCGGTGCTGGCTCTCGGCCACGTTCAGCGCGGCGCGCAGATGAGCCGCCGCGGCCTCCGGCGGGTTCAGGTCCAGGGCCTGAACCCGCAGGGCCAGGTGGGCCAGCAGGCGGCTGCGGCGCGACTGGCGGATCAGCAGGTCCCAGTCGGGCAGGCCCAGGCTGCCCAGGCGGGCGGGGTCGCGCAGGACCTGGATCAGCAGGGCGTCCGGCCAGCTCATGTCGCACGCTCCAGCGGGGCTTCGTCCGCGGCCAGTCGCTCGAAGAAGCGGGTGGCCTCGTCCAGCTGGCTGTAGCTGAAGTCCAGGGACTGGGCCGGGGCCACCATCTCGGCCAGGCATTCGAAGCCGCGGCTGCCGTGCAGGTGGTAGTTGAAGGCATGGTCCAGCAGCTGCATGAAGCCGCGGGCGCGCGACAGGGCCTGGGCCCGCAGCGGCGCACCGGCCTCGTAGCGCGGGAACACGATCCAGCCCAGGCGGGCAGGCTCCTGGTCGCGCCGCACGCTCTCGGCCGGCGGCTTCATATGGGCCACACTGCCCTTGAGGGTGTCGTGCACCACGGCACTGAAGCGGGCCTCGGGCGCGAAGCTGCGAATCACCTCGATGGAGCGGTTCTTCAGGCTCACCGGCCGGGCCAGGGGCAGGAGCAGGCCTCGTGCGGGGTCGATCAGGGCCAGCTCGTCCGAGAGCAGGCGCCAGCCGCGGTTGACCAGGGCGGCGCACAGGGTGCTCTTGCCCGAGCCCGGCGGGGCCGGCAGCACCGCCACCCGGCCGCCGCGCTCGATGGCGGCCGCATGGACCACGATGTACTGGTGGGCATGCTCGGTGACGCACCAGTTCAGCCCCCATTCCAGCATCGGCGCGGCCTGGGCCAGGGCCATGGGGCTGAAGGGGCGGTGGCCGTCCAGCTCGAACTGGGCCTGGGGGCGCAGCCAGCGGCGCAGGCCGGGCTGGGCGTCCACGCGGGGGTGGAAGTCGAAGAACGTGCCCTCCTCGGGCAGCAGGGGGTGCTCGGCGTAGAGCAGGCCCACGGCCTCGGCCACATGGGCCAGGCGGGACTGCAGGCGCAGGCTGAAGGGGCCGGTGCGCAGGCACAGGCGCCCGGCGGCAAGCCGGGCTTGCAAGTCTTGCGGCGGCAAGGCTCCCAGTCTCACGCGCTCACTCACTCAGGCGCTCAGGGTCTCGGCCAGACCGAGGTCCTCGAACTGCTGCAGGCAGGTGCCCAGCTCGGCCAGAAAGGCCTCGTCTTCCACCGCCTCGGCACCCAGCAGGCGCTCGGCCAGCTCGGCCAGGCTCAGCGGCACCGGGGTCTGGCGCAGGGTTTGCAGCACCTCGAAGGCGGGAGCGCCGATCAGGTGCGTGCTGGCATTGGCGGGGTTGAAAACCAAAAACTCGCCGTCCCAGTGCCGGATCGGCGAGTTTTCGGCCAGCAGGCAGGACCAGCGCGCCGCGCCGCTCACGCCGTCATGACGTAGTTGAGATAGCTCTGGAACTGGGTGGCCGTGGTCCACTTCACGCCGGTGCCGCCGGGCTGGTAGCTCTTGCGCACATAGCCTTGCCAGAGCTGCTGCACCTGCAGGGTGCTCATGGGGAAGGTCTTGCCGCTGATGGAGTTCAGGTAGGCGGCTGCGGCCTTGCGGGCCATGTCCTTGTCGGTCGCCCCGGCGGTGGGGTAGGCCGAGAAGTCGTTGCGTATGGCCTTGTACAGGGTCAGGTTGGCGAACAGACCGCTGTCGTTGAAGGCCACGCTGAACAGGCGGCCGGAGCAGCCGTCGGGGTAGGCGCTGGACGCGACGCCGGACCAGGCCGTGGGACCGCTGCCCTTGCTCAGGCTGCAGGACGGGGTCTTGCCGATGCGGCTGGGCGGGGCCGACTGGAAGCCGGTGGGGCCGTGGCAGGTCTCGGTGCCGGCCAGCACGGGGCGGCTGGCCATGGTCATGGCGACCGGCGCCAGACCCAGACCGCCCTTGAGCAGGCGGCGGCGCGCGTTCAGGCGGTCCTGATCGCGCAGGGCGGCGCCTTGCGTGGCGTGGTCCCCATCAGGGGTGGCTTGGTCGAACTGGTTCTTATCCATGGCAGATTCCCGCACAAACAAGTCCCCAAAGGGGCTTTCCTGGCCTTTTACACCCAGTAGAAGTCCAGTGTTTCATACATCCCCGGCCAGGGAAAGCGTCCCCCCCCAGAACGGGTGGCCGCCGTTCAGGCCATGCCGGGCGGCAGCCAGGCGTCAATTTCCTGGGGTTTTCCATAGTGATAGCCCTGGGCGCGCAGGCAGCCCAGCTCGCGCAGGCGCTGGGCCTCGGCCTCGGTTTCCACGCCTTCCGCCACGGCGCTGACGCCCAGGCCCTCGGCCATGCGCAGCACGGCGGTGACGATGGCGGCATCTTGCTCCGACTTGGAGAGATTGCGCACAAAGCTCTGGTCCACCTTGAGGCAGTCGAAGGGCAGGCGCTGCAGATAGGCCAGGGAGGAATAGCCGGTGCCGAAATCGTCGATGGCGATCTTCACACCCAGGCTGCGCAGCTGGCGCAGATGCTCCTCGGTGGCCACGTCCTGCACCAGGAGCAGGGATTCGGTGATCTCCAGGGTCAGGCGCGAGGCCGGCAGGCCGGTTTCGCGCAGGATGATCTGCAGGGTATGGGCGAAGTCCGACTGGATGAGCTGACGTACCGAGACATTGACATGCAGCTCGAAGTCTTCGGGCAGGGCGGCCAGGCGCTCGGCCACATCGCGGGTGGCGCGGCGCAGCACCCAGTCGCCCAGGGCCAGGATCAGGTCCGATTCCTCGGCCACGGGAATGAAGACGCCCGGCGAGATCCAGCCGCGCTCGGGATGCTTCCAGCGCAGCAGGGCCTCCATGCCCGTCATGCGGCCCTCGGCCAGGGTCACGACCGGCTGGTAGTGCACCCGCAGCTCCTCGCGCTCCAGGGCCTGGCGCAGCTCCATGGCCAGGCGGGCGCGCTGGGTCGAGCGCTCCATCATGGCCGGCTCGAACACCACCACCTGGCCCCGGCCCAGGCGCTTGGCCTCGCTCAGGGCCACGCTGCCGTGGCGCAGCCAGTCGCCCAGGCTGGCGGCGGGCAGCAGGCCTCCCACCACGCCGGCGCTGGCGCTGACCAGGATTTCATCCTCGCCCGAACAGAAGGGGTGCTCGAACAGGGCCATCACGTCGCGGCCCAGACGGCCCAGGGCGGCGGGATCCAGGGGGGCGACCAGGCCCATGTGCAGCAGGGCGAACTCGTCCCCGCCCAGGCGGGCCAGGCGCAGACCCGGCAGGCGCTCGCGCAGGCGCTCGGCAATGCCTTGCAGCAGCTGGTCGCCGGTGCCATGACCCAGGCTGTTGTTGATGGCGCGGAAGCCATCCAGGCCCACCAGCACCAGGGCGGCGGGGCGGGGCAGGGCCCAGTCGGTCTGCTCCAGCAGGCCGCGGCGGGTGAGGGCGCGGGTCAGGTCGTCGTAGATCAGCTGCTCGCGCATGCGGCCGAAGGACTGCTGCAGGCGCTCGGCCATCTCGTTGAAGGCGCGCACCAGCAGGGCGGTTTCACGCAGAGTGGCGGCCTCGGCGATATTGCCCGGCGGGCTGTCCTGCCAGCGGTCGCGGGCCAGGCGGTTGGCGGCGGCGGCGGTGTCCAGGATGGGGCGGGTGATGCGGCCAATGCCCCACAGGCCCAGGGCGATGGCCAGCAGGGCAATGCCGCTGACCAGCAGCATGCTGCGGCCCTGGGCGCTGCGGATCTCGCCCAGCAGCTCGGTCTCGGGCACCAGGACCACGATGCGCCAGTCCAGGCCGCGGGTGTCGGAATAGGGGCTGACCCGGCCGAAATAGAGCTCGCCTTCGTGCCGCAGCGTGAAGCCGCTGCCGCTTTCGGTGGGGGCCGCGTCCACCAGCGGCGCCGCCGAGCGCATCAGGGAGATGGCGCTGTCACGCAGCAGCGGGCGGTCGCCGCGCCCGCCCTCGCCGGTCACGCCGCCGGGCTCGGAGTGGGCCACCAGGCGGCCATCCAGCTCGGTGATGAAGATCATGCCGCGCCCGCGCAGGGGTTCGTCGCGCAGGAAGCGGTTCAGACCGTCGAGCTTGACGTCGGCGGCGATGACGCCCAGCAAGTCCCCGTTGCGGCGGACCGGGGCGATGGCCGAGATGGCCACCTCGGCGCGTTCGTCCCGATTCACATAGATGGACGACCAGGAGGGCTTGCCGCTCTGCGCCGCCGGGGCGTACCAGGGGCGCACCCGGGGGTCGTAGCCCGGAAACTCGGCGGTGACGGCGCCGGGGGTGTCGCGGTCGTAGATGCGCAGGGCGCCGCCGGTGTCGGCATCCTTGAGCATCAGGGTGAAGCCGCCGGATTCGCGGCGCAGGCCGGCGTAGTCGCCCTGGCGGCCGCCGAAGCTCAGCACGCTGATCTGGCGCTCGTCTCGGTACAGATCGCCATAGACGCCGCGCAGATAGCGCCAGATCGGGCCCATGTCGCCGGGGCGGTAGAGATCGTGGCGGGCAATCGCATCGGCCAGGGAGAGCTGGATGCGAAAGGGCTCGTCCAGGAACAGGGCCAGGCGGTTGCGCGTGTTGGCGGCCAGCGAATCCAGCTGGCGCGCGCTCTCCTGCTGGATCAGCTGGTCGAGATGGCGCTGCTGCGTCAGGGCCTGCAGCAGGACGGTGGCGATGAAAAGGAGCACAAAGGGCACCGCAATGGCGGTGCGCAGGGAAGGTCTCAGGGCGCGACCCACAAACAATGCTCCTTGGCTGGATCGGATCCGGGTGGGGGTCCGGCTGCGCGATTATCCGGGCAGCTTCCGCCGGCCCGGCCCGGGGATTAGCCCGGGTTCCCGGTCCTTTTCCGCACCGGATTCAGAGCTGGCGGGCCTTAAAGGTGTCGCAGGCCGCGATGTCGCCCTGCTCCAGCCCGCGCTGGAACCAGCGCACCCGCTGGGCGCTGCTGCCGTGGGTGAAGCTCTCCGGCACCACCCGGCCCTGACTCTGGCGCTGCAGGGTGTCGTCGCCGATGCGCGAGGCGGCGTTCAGGGCCTCCTCGATATCGCCGGCCTCCAGCCAGGCCTTGCTGCGCTGGGAGTGGTGGGCCCAGACGCCCGAGAAGCAGTCGGCCTGCAGCTCCAGGCGCACGCTCAGGGCGTTGTACTCGCGCTGCGAGACCCGGCCGCGCGCCTGGTCCAGCTTCTCGCTGATGCCCATCAGGTTCTGCAGATGATGGCCCACCTCGTGGGCGATCACATAGGCCTGGGCAAAGTCGCCCGGTGCGCCCAGGCGCTCGCTCAAGGTGTCGTAGAAGCCCAGATCGATATAGACCTTGCGGTCGCCCGGGCAGTAGAAGGGCCCCATGGCCGCCTGGCCCTGGCCGCAGGCCGTGGGCGTGCTGTCGCGGAACAGCACCAGGCGCGGTGCCTCGTAGCGCTGCTGGCGCTGGCTGAAGTAGGCGCCCCACACGTCCTCGGTATCGGCCAGCACGATGGAGACAAAGCGCCCTGCCGGATCCTGGGGCTTGGCGGCGGGCTCGGCCGGCGCTTCGGCCGGCGCGGGGCCGGGCAGGCCGCCGCCGTCCAGCAGGCCCAGCACCGTCATGGGGTTGATGCCGAAGGCCCAGGCCGCCAGCAGGGCCACCACCAGGCCGCCCAGGCCCACGCCCCGCCCGCCGCCCAGACCCGCGCCGCGGCGCGGGCCGGCATCGCGCAGGTCCTCGACATTGTCGCTTTCGCGCTGACCTTCCCACTTCATCGCCGGCTCCTCGGGTTGACTCACCCGTGTGCGATGTTACGGTGTGGGCTGGATGATCGACGACCTGAGGAGTGGGATGAGCGGGGCCAGCTTGCCGCAGCCGGAATTGCAGGAGGTCTTGTGCCGCCTGCTGGAGCAGGGCCATCCTTTGCTGGCCCTGTTCGATCCGCAGGACCGGCTGCGCCATGCCAATGCCGCCTTCCGCCAGGCCTACTGCCTGGACCCCGGTGCCGAACCCTGCTGGGCTGACATCATGCGCGACAACCACCGCCACGGTCATGGCGCGGTGATCGAGGCCGACGATATCGAGGCCTGGCTGGCCGCCGTGATGACGCGCCGGGGCAAGCAGACGCACCGGGCCTTCGAGGTGGACTTCTGGGACGGGCGCTGGTTCTGGATCCAGGAGACGCTCTCCGCCGACGGCTGGCTGCTGCTGCAGGGCAGCGAGATCACGGCCCTGCGCCAGGACAGCCGGGCCCTGCGCCAGGCTCATGTGAAGGCCTTGCGCGCGGCCGAGACCGATGTGCTCACCGGCTTGGGCAACCGCCGCCATGTGCTGCAACAGCTGCAGCAGACCCTGCCGCGCGAGGACGCCTGGCCGCTGTGCGTGGTGGCCCTGGACCTGGACGATTTCAAGCGCATCAACGACGAGCTGGGCCATGCGGCGGGCGACGAGGTGCTGCGCGACTTTGCCCGCCAGCTGCAGGCCAGCATCCGCCGCGAGGATGGCTGCGGCCGCCTGGGCGGCGAGGAATTCCTGCTGATCTTGCCCACGGCCGGCCAGGGCCAGGCCGCCTCCATCGCCGAACGCCTGCTGCAGCGGGTGCGTCTGGCCCGGCCCCTGGCGGAGCAGCCGGCGCGGGGCTATAGCTGCTCGGCCGGTCTGGCCGAGGCGCGCTGGGGCGAGACGGTGGAAAGCCTGCTGGCCCGGGCCGATGCCGCCCTGTACCGCGCCAAGGCGGCAGGGCGTGATCGCCTGGTGGTCGATGGCGAGCGCGCGGGCTGAGTCCGGCGCGTCTGGGCTTGTGGCGGCCGCCCGGATGGGCAGAATGGACAAGGCGGGCAGGTGCCCCGGGAGCAGATGACGTGAGCGCTGATGAGCCGCTGTCTGGCCGCCGCCGCTGGCTGCTGCGGCACTTGCCCTTGGGCCTGTCGCTGAGCGGCCTGGGCCTGCGGGCGCGGGCCCAGGCCTTGCCGCGGGTGACGGTGCTGCTGGAGGAGTTTCCGCCCTACGCGCTGCGCGGGGCCGATGGTGGCCCCGAAGGCTTTGCCGTGGATCTGACGCGCGAGCTGCTGGCGCGGGCGCGGGTGGAGGCGGTGTTCGAGTTCAACTCCTGGCCGCGCGTGCTGCAGCGTGCGCGCGAGCAGCCCCAGGTGCTGATTCCCGCCATCGTGCGCCTGCCCGAGCGCGAGACGCAGTTCCTCTGGGTGGCCCAGATCAGCCTGCGCCGCGGCACGCTGTACCGTCTGCGCAGCCGCCCGGATGTGCAGGTGCGCGAGCTGGCCGATGCCCGGCGCTATCTCACCGGCGTGATCAAGGGCGATGTGTCCGAGCGCGAGCTGGTGGCCCTGGGCCTGCAGCCGGGCGAGCACCTGGATGCCAGCGCCGACTACACCGTGCTGCTGCGCAAGTTCTTTGCGGGGCGGGTGCAGCTGGTGGCGCTCAACAGCCTGCTGATGGCCGCCACCCTGCAGCGTCACGGCTACCAGGCCGAGGACCTGGAGCCGGTGCTGCGCTTTTCCAGCTCGCGCCCCTCCATCGCCCTGAGCCTGGGCAGCGATGAACGCCTGGTGCGGGCTCTGCGCCAGGCCTGGGAGAGCATGCGCCGGGACGGCAGCGCGGCCGCCATCTCGGCGCGGCACGGCATGCTGCTGCCGTAGTGTGAGCCGGCCCTAGTCGTTCTCGCCCAGGAAGCCGCCGCTCTGGTGGGCCCAGAGCCGGGCGTAGAGGCCGCCGCGCGCCAGCAGCTCGGCATGGCTGCCCTGCTCGACGATCTCGCCGCCGTCCATCACGATCAGGCGGTCCATGGCCGCGATGGTGGACAGGCGGTGGGCGATGGCCACCACGGTCTTGCCCTCCATCAGGCGGTAGAGGCTGCGCTGGATGGCGGTTTCCACCTCGGAGTCCAGGGCGCTGGTGGCCTCGTCCAGCAAGAGGATGGGCGCGTCCTTGAGCATCACGCGGGCGATGGCCACGCGCTGGCGCTGACCGCCGCTGAGCTTGACGCCGCGCTCGCCCACATGGGCTTCGTAGCCCTGGCGGCCCTTGGGGTCGGTGAGGTTCTGGATGAACTCATGCGCCTCGGCGCGCTCGGCGGCGGCGATCATCTGCGCGTCGTCGGCGTCGGGCCGGCCGTAGAGCAGGTTGTCGCGCACCGAGCGGTGCAGCAGGCTGGTGTCCTGGGTCACCATGCCGATCTGGGCGCGCAGGCTGTGCTGGGTGGCCTGGGCGATGTCCTGGCCGTCGATCAGGATGCGACCCTGCTCCACGTCATAGAAGCGCAGCAGCAGGTTCACCAGCGTGGATTTGCCCGCGCCGGAGCGGCCCACCAGACCAATCTTCTCGCCCGGGTGAATCGTCAGGTCCAGGTTCTTGAGCACGGGCTTCTTGCCGCCGTAGGCGAAGCTCACGTTCTCGAAGCGCAGCTCGCCCCGGCTGACGGCCAGGGGCTTGGCCGCGGGGGTGTCCAGCACCGCCACTGGCCGCGAGAGCGTGGTGATGCCGTCCTGCACCGTGCCGATGTTCTCGAAGAGCTCGGCCATCTCCCACATGATCCAGTGCGAGATGCCGTTCAGGCGCAGGGCCATGGCCGTGGCTGCGGCCACCGCGCCCACGCCCACCTCGCCGCGCGCCCACAGCCACAGGGTCAGGCCCGCGGTGCTGGCCACCAGCAGCATGCTCAGCGCGTGGTTGACGATCTCGAAGCCGCTGATCAGGCGCATCTGGCGGTAGGCCGTGCCCAGGAACTCCTGCATGGCGCCGCGGGCGAACTGGGCCTCGCGGTTGCTGTGGGAGAAGAGCTTGACCGTGCTGATATTGGTGTAAGCGTCGGTGATGCGGCCGGTCATCAGGCTGCGCGCATCGGCCTGCTGGCTGGCGGCCTTGCCCAGGCGCGGCACGTAGTAGCGCAGGGCGGCCAGATAGCACAGCAGCCACAGGCCGAAGGGCAGGAGCAGGCTGAGGTCGAAGCTACCCACCACGCCCAGCATGGTGACGAAGTAGATGGTGATGAAGACCAGGATGTCGGTCACGATCAGCCAGCAGTCGCGCACCGCCAGCGCGGTCTGCATCAGCTTGGCCGAGACGCGGCCGGCGAACTCGTCCTGGTAGAAGGACAGGCTCTGGCCCAGCAGATGGCGGTGGAAGTTCCAGCGCAGCCGCATCGGGAAGTTGCTGGACAGGCCCTGGTACTTGCTGATGGCCTGCAGCGCGATCAGGGCGATGCTGCCCACCAGGATCAGGCCCAGCAGCAGCAGATTGCCTTTTTCCTTGGCCCAGAGTTCGGCCGGGGCGGTCTGGGACAGCCAGTCCACCACCGAGCCCAGCATGGCGAAGAGCAGGGCTTCGAAGGCGCCGAACAGGGCCGTGAGCAGGGTCATGCCCAGGATCAGGGGCCGCATGCCGGCGGTGGCCGACCAGACGAAGGCGAAGAAGCCCTGCGGGGGCTGCGGTGGGGGCGTGTCCGGGTAGGGATCGACGCGTTTTTCAAACCAGCTGAACAAGAGACACCTCGGTAAGCGTTCAACCGGCAAGGCTAGCGCAGGGGCGCTGCCAGCGTCTGACAGCAGGCGGCGAATGGCAGAAGGGGCTGCATCAGCAGCCCCTTTTCACTTGCCGATGGCGGGCGGCAGTCGCCCGCGGCAGCGCTCAGGCCCGGCGCTGGCGCCGACGCGCCACGCCGCCCAGCAGGCCCAGGCCGCCCAGCATCAGCGCATAGCTGCCGGGCTCGGGTACGGCCGAGAGGATCTCGATATTGTCGATGCCCACGTTGTAGGCCGTGTTGCGCCACTCGATGCGCAGGCCGGCGGCCGAGCTCAGGTTCAGCTCGAAATGGCTGGGCGTGTTGCCGGCCAGGCCGCCCACGCTGCCCTTGTACTCGTAGAGCAGCTGGCTGCTGCCAAGGTCGAAGATTTTGAGATCGGTGGCGCGGCTGTTGTTGGGGTAGGCGCCCAGGTCGAAGCCCTTGAGCAGCAGGCCGGTCGCGTTCTGCGCCACCAGGTCGATGCGGGCATAGGAGCTGGGGTTGTCGCCGCCGTCGGCCCAGAGCACGCCGTAGAGATTGTTGTAGCCGGTGTCCCACCACTTCAGGCTCGGGTTGCCGGACTGCAGGGGCTGGCTGTAGACCACGTCCACCAGACCGGCCACATCGCCGTAGCTCTGGTTGATCCAGCCGCTGTTGCCGCAGGTCTGCAGGGCGCCGGTGCCGGCGCTATTGCCGGCGCAGAAGGCCGGGGCGGCGGGGCCGTTGCCGAAATCCAGGGTGTGGGCCTGGGCAGAGGCGGTGGCGGCCAAGAGGCCGACCGCCAGCATCAAGTTCTTCATGCAAGCATCCTCAACTCAGAGGACGCGATCCTGCGTTGCCCGGCCGGCGCGGACAAGCCCCGCTTCCGGGGGGGGGGGGGCTGTCCGAGCGGCCGCTTCTGGGCTCAGCGCGAGACCGGCAGGGGCAGGGGCTTGCCCTGGGCCTGCGCCGGGGCGCGCACTTGCAGCAGGCGCGCCAGGGTGGGGGCGATGTCGGCCACCTCCACCGTCTGCTTCACCTCGCCCTGGCCCACCCAGGCCGGACCCCAGGCCAGGATGGGCACATGGGTGTCGTAGCGGTAGGGTGTGCCGTGCGAGCTGCCGCCGCCGCGCGAGCTGTAGAGCCAGTTGGGCTTGACCACCACCTGCAGCGGCGCCGCCACCTCGGGGTGCCAGGACTTGCGCATGGCCTCCAGATACGGGGTCTGGGTGTCGCTGCCCTGCAGTTGCTCCAGGGTGAAGACATCGGCGATGCCGTCCACGGTCAGCAGCAGCTGCTTGGCGGCGGCATAGACCTCGGCGGACTTCAGGCCCTTGGACTGGATCAGCTTCTCGTCGAAGAGGATGCCGGCGCCGGAGTAGCCGCGCGCCCAGCGGCCCTCGCCGAAGCGCTTGCCCAGCTCGGTGTTGAGCCAGGCCAGGGTCAGGCTGGGGTTGATGCGGTCGGCGTCCAGGCCGCGGCTGGCGGCGTACTCGGGCGTGTCGGCAAAGCCGTGGTCGGCGGTCAGCAGGGCCACATAGTTGCCGGGGCCGATCTTGGCGTCCAGGTACTGGAAGAAGCCCTGCAGATAGCGGTCCAGATGCAGGAAATGGTCGTGCGAGAGCCGCGACTCGGGGCCGAAGGCATGGTTCACATAGTCGTGGCTGGAGAGGCTGACCGAGAGGATGTCGGTCTTGTCGTCCGCACCCAGCTGCTCGCCCTCGATGGCGGCGCGGGCGAAGGCCAGGGTCAGCTCGTCACCAAAGGGCGAGGGCAGCAGATTGCCGTAGAACAGCGGGCCCGGCTTATCCATCTTGTCGCCGACGATGGCGGGCAGCTGGTTGCCATTGCCGCCGGTGGACTGCCAGGGCTGGCCGTCCGGCACCGAACGGGCATAAGCTGCCTCGGGCAGCAGGGGCGTCCAGCTCTTTTTGAAGAAGGCATCGGCCGGCTTGGCGGCGTTGAAGGCATTCACCCAGGCCGGGTGCTGCTTCATGTAATAGGTGCTGGAGGCGAACTGGCCGCTCTCGCCCATATACATATAGGCCGTGCCTTTGTGGCCGGCCGGCAGGATGGCGCCGCGGTCCTTGCCCGAGATGCCGATCACCTTGGACTCGGGCTGCACGCCGCGCAGCACATCGCCCACGGTCTCCACCCGGTAGTTCTTGGGACTGGTGCCCGAGAGCGGCGCGGTCTTGTTGCCGATGTACTGGTGGGCCGGGTCCTGGGTGTTGTAGACCGTCTCGAAGGTCTCGCGGTCGCGCCACTCATTGCTGATGATGCCGCTGCGCTGGGGGTAGGCGCCCGAGAGCATCACCGCGTGGCCGGCGGCCGTCACCGTGTGACCATGGGCGTAGTGCGCGTCCGAGAACCAGGCGCCGCGCTGCAGAAAGCGGTTGAAGCCGTCCGGGGCCAGCTGGTCGCGGTAGCCCAGCACCTGGCGCATGGGCAGGCCGTCCACCACCAGGAAGACGATGAGCTTGGGGCGTGCCTGGGGGGCGGCGGCTTGGCCGGGCTGGCTGGGCGTGCCGGCGCAGCCGGCCAGCAGGGCGGCGGCAGCGGCCAGGCTGCTCAGCAGCCAGCGCCGACGCGAGGGATGAGCGTTCATGGCATCAACCTTTTGTGTCTTGTTGTGAGGCGGGGTGGAGCTTAGCCCTTGTGGCCCTGGGCACGGGCGGCTGGCGCGCGGCGGGCCGCCCGGCGCGGCGCGGGGGCGCAGGCCCCAAAAATAATGAGCCGGACCGCACACCAGGTGCAGTCCGGCTCTCTTGCTGTATGCGGCGCCGCTGAACCGGCTGGCTTCAGGCTGGCTGTGGGCAGACCGGGCCGCCATGCCCTTCCCCTCCTCGGGTGTCAGTGCCGCGCCATTCTGTGAAAAAACCTTGCAGGCGCTGTGCTCGTTTGCCCTTGTTTGGGCGCTTTGCGCACGACTGGGCTGGTTTTGGTGTGGCCACAGCCCTGCCGCTTCAGGCCAGGGCCTCGTCCAGCAGCTCCACCCAGTGCCGCACCGGCAGGGTGCTGCCGGACTGCAGCTGCTGGATGCAGCCGATATTGGCGGAGACGATGGTCTGCGCCTGCAGCGGCGCCAGGGCGGCCAGCTTGCGGTCGCGCAGCTGCTTGGAGAGCTCGGGCTGCAAGACCGAATAGGTGCCGGCCGAGCCGCAGCACAGATGGCTGTCGCAGGGCGCCAGCTCAACCGAGAAACCCAGCTCGCGCAGCGCGCCCTCCACCCCGCCGCGCAGGCGCTGGCCATGCTGCAGGGTGCAGGGCGGGTGGTAGGCCAGGCGCTGATCCGGCCGCCGGCTGCCCAGGCGCGACTTGAGCGCCGGCAGCAGATCGGGCAGCAGCTCGCTGAGGTCGCGGGTCAGGGCGCTGATGCGCGCGGCCTTGTCGCGGTAGGCCGGGTCGTGGGCCAGGGCCTGGCCATATTCCTTGACCGTGAGCCCGCAGCCCGAGGCGTTCATCACGATGGCTTCCACCTGGCCGGCCTCGGTCAGGCCCTCCACCAGGGGCCACCAGGCGTCGATATTGCGGCGCATATCGGTCAGGCCGCCCTCGTGGTCGTTCAGATGGCTGCGGATGGCGCCGCAGCAGCCCGCGCCATCGGCCACCAGGGTCTGGATGCCGGCGGCGTCGAGCACCCGGGCGGTGCCGGAGTTGATATTGGGCATCATGGCCGGCTGCACGCAGCCCATCAGCATCAGCACCTTGCGCGCATGGGCCCGCGTGGGCCAGCGGTGGGCCTGGGGCGGGGCCTTGGCCGGCACCTTGTCGCGCAGGGCCGCCGGCACCAGGGGGCGCAGGGCCTGGCCCAGCTTCATGGCCGGGGCGAAGAGGGGCGAGGTCAGCCCCTCCTTGAGCAGCCAGCGCTTGGCACGCTCGGCGCGCGGGCGCTCCACCTGGGCGTCCACCAGCTGGCGGCCGATCTCCACCAGCTGGCCGTACTGCACGCCCGAGGGGCAGGTGCTCTCGCAGTTGCGGCAGCTCAGGCAGCGGTCCAGATGCTGCTGGGTGGCGGCCGTGGGTGTGGCGCCTTCCAGCACCTGCTTGATCAGGTAGATGCGGCCGCGCGGGCCGTCCAGCTCATCGCCCAGCAGCTGGTAGGTGGGGCAGGTGGCGGTGCAGAAGCCGCAGTGCACGCAGCGGCGCAGGATCTCCTCGGCCTGGCGGCCTTCGGGCGTGCCTTGGTAGGGCGGGGCGAGCTGGGTCTGCATGGTGGCGGTGGTGGGGCGAGGGCGGGTGGATCAGGGGGCCAGGGTATAGCTCAGGGCCCAGAAGTAGCGCAGGGGCAGCCACTGCCAGTCGCGCACCCGGGGGCCCAGCAGGGCGCGCAGCTGGGCCTCGTCGGGAAAGTTCTTCATCACCTCGTGCTGGCTGCCGTCGCTGAGCTGGCGCAGCTGGTAGCCATTGCCCTCGGCATCCACACGGGCGATGGGCGTGCTGTCGCCCTCCACATAGGCGTTGTCGATCAGCACCACGCGCGCGCCGGGCTGCAGCTGGGCGTGGAACTGGGCCAGCCAGTCCGCCTGGCGCGAGTGCGGCACATGCGAGAACCACAGGCCGGCAAAGCCCGCGTCATAGGGCGAGGCGGCGCCGGGCGCGACGAAGTCCAGGGCATAGGCATCGGCCGCGCGGAACTGCACCTTGGCAAAGTCCAGGGGCTTGCTGCGCGCCAGGGCCAGCACTTCCTCGTTCAGATCGCTGCCCTGCCAGGCGCGGGCCTCGGCCGTGGCCTCGGGCAGCCAGAAGCCGGTGCCGCTGGCCACCTCCAGCACGCTGCGGCCGGCGAACTGCTGGCGCAGCCAGCGCTTGAGCGTGGCGATATCGGGCTGGCGATGTGCTTTGTCGAAGACGCGCTCGTACTCCTGGGCGCGCTGCGCGTAGTAGCGCGGCATCAGCTCGGTCTGGGAGCGCAGGGCGCTGGGGTCAGAGATCGCCATAGAGCCGTCCGGGATTGAAGAGGCCTTGCGGGTCGAAGGCCTTCTTGAGTTCGCGGTGGATGCGCATCAGCGGCGCGGGCAGCGGCGCAAAGCAGCCGGCCGACTTGTCCTGCGCGCGGTAGAGCGTGGCATGGCCGCCCACGGCCGTGGCGGCCTCGCGCACCTGGGCCGCGGGCAGGGCGCTGGTGAGCCAGCGCTGGCCGCCGCCCCATTCCACGAGCTGCTCGCCCGCCAGCGGCAGCACCGGCGCGGTCTGCGGCACCGAGAGCCGCCACAGGCGCGCACCGCCCTGCACCGCGCGCTCGGCGCCCAGGAAGAACTCGTCGCGCTGGTCGCGCAGGCCGTCCCAGAAGGGTAGGGCCAGGTCTTGCGGGATCAGCTCGCCGCCCAGGCTCTGGCGGGCTGCGGCCACCGCGGCCTCGGCCCCGGCCAGGCGCAGCAGCAGGGCGCCCTCCCAGCAGGCGCTGGCGCTCAGGGGCAGGGGCTGGCCGCCCCAGCGGTTGAGGGCCTGCAGGGCCTGGCCCTGCGCCATCTCGAAGCGCAGCGTGGCCTCGGCCACCGGGCGCGGCAGCACCTTGAGCGAGACCTCGAGGATAGGCCCCAGCACGCCCAGGGCGCCGGCCATCAGGCGCGAGACGTCGTAGCCGGCCACGTTCTTCATCACGGTGCCGCCGAAGCTCAGGGCCTCGCCGCGGCCGTTGAGCATGGTCAGGCCCAGCACATGGGCGCGCACCGCGCCGGCCGTGGCGCGCGCCGGACCCGAAAGCCCGGCCGCCACCATGCCGCCCACCGTGCCGCTGCCGGCGCCGAAGCGTGGCGGCTCGAAAGCCAGGTGCTGACCCTCGGCGGCCAGCACGGCTTCGAGCTCGCTGATGGGGGTGCCGGCCTTGACGGTCACCACCAGTTCGCTGGGCTCGTAGCTGCTGAGGCCGGTGAAGCCGCTGAGGTCCAGCGGCTCGCCGCGCGATGCCGCCGGGGGCGTGTTGCCGTAGAAGGCCTTGCTGCCCTGGCCGCGGATCTCCAGCGGCGTGCCGCGGGCGGCGGCCTCGCGGATGCGTTCTTGCAGGGCCTGGATCTGCGACATCAGAAGCGCTCCAGCTCGGGGAAGGCCAGCAGGCCCTTGCGCACATGCATGCGGCCGTACTCGGCGCAGCGGTTCAGCGTGGGAATCACCTTGCCGGGGTTGAGCAGGCCGGCGGGGTCGAAGGCGCTCTTGAGCGCCAGCATCTGTGCGCGCTCCTCGGCGGAGAACTGCACGCACATGCTGTTGAGTTTCTCGATGCCCACGCCATGTTCGCCGGTCACGGTGCCGCCCAGGGCCACGCTGGTCTCCAGGATCTCGGCGCCGAACTGCTCGCAGCGATGCAGCTGGTCCGGGTCATTGGCATCGAAGAGGATCAGGGGGTGCAGATTGCCGTCGCCCGCATGGAAGACATTGGCGCAGCGCAGGCCGTACTTCTGCTCCATCTGCTGGATGGCCAGCAGGATGTCGGCCAGGCGCTTGCGCGGGATGGTGGAGTCCATGCACATGTAGTCGGGGCTGATGCGGCCCGAGGCGGGGAAGGCGTTCTTGCGCCCGCTCCAGAAGCGCAGGCGCTGGGCCTCGTCCTCGCTCACCGCGATCTGGGTGGCGCCGCTCTCGCGCAGCACCTCGCTCATGCGCTCGATCTCCTCGACCACCTCCTCGGGCGTGCCGTCGCTCTCGCACAGCAGGATGGCCTCGGCCGTGAGGTCGTAGCCGGCGTGCACAAAGTCTTCCACGGCGGCGGTCATGGGCTTGTCCATCATCTCCAGGCCGGCCGGGATGATGCCCGCGGCGATGATGGCGGCCACGGCGTCGCCCGCCTTTCGCATGTCATCGAAGCTGGCCATGATGCAGCGTGCCAGGCGCGGCTTGGGCACCAGCTTGACCGTGACCTCGGTGATCACGGCCAGCATGCCTTCGCTGCCCACGATCACGCTCAGCAGGTCCAGGCCGGCGGCGTCCAGGGCCTCGGAGCCGAACTCCACCGCCTCGCCCGCGGCCGTGAAGCCCTTGACGCGCAAGACGTTGTGCAGGGTCAGGCCGTACTTCAGGCAGTGCACGCCGCCGGAGTTCTCGGCCACATTGCCGCCGATGGTGCAGGCGATCTGGCTGCTGGGGTCGGGCGCGTAATAGAGGCCGTGCGGCGCCGCCGCCTCGGAGATGGCGAGGTTGCGCACCCCGCACTGCACCCGCGCCGTGCGGGCCAGGGGATTGAGCTCCAGGATGCGCTTGAACTTGGCCAGGGCCAGGGTCACGCCCTGGGCATGGGGCAGGGCGCCGCCCGAGAGGCCGGTGCCCGCGCCGCGCGCCACCACCGGCACCTGCAGGGCATGGCAGGCCTGCAGCACCGCGGCCACCTGGGCCTCGGTCTCGGGCAGGGCGACGGCCAGGGGGCGCTCGCGGTAGGCCGAGAGCCCGTCGCACTCATAGGGCGTGGTGTCCTCGGCGGTCCAGAGCAGGGCATGGGGAGGCAGCACCCGCGCCAGCGCGGCGACGACGGCCTGCTGGCGTTCGGTCCGGCTCGAGGCCGGGGGCGCGGAAGGGATGGCGACGGCAGCGGTGTTCACGGCGGCTCTCCTGGGCCGCTAATGTAGCCTGAGCCCCCTGCGCCACGCTGACGCCGGCGGCGGCGGCAGTCATGACTTTTGGGCGGGGAATCATCACCCCCCGGGCCGTGGCTGGCGGGCCTCAGCCGGGCAGCGGGAACCACAGGGCCTTGCGCGCCAGCGGGGTCTCGGGCGAGAGATGGGGGCTGCGCAGGTGCAGCACGCGGCGCGCGCTCACCTGATGGCGGCTCAGCAGGGCGCCGAACTGCTGCTGGCTCAGGCGCTCGAAGCTGCCGTCGCGCACCAGCAGCTCCATGCCACGGCGCAGGTCCTCGGCCAGGCGCGGGCGCCAGGGGTTCACAAACAGATAGAGCGCGGCCGGGTAATGCAGCAGCAGATGCGGCTCGATGGCCAGGTCCAGCTGCGGGTAGGCGGCCAGCTCGGCATCGATCTCCACGATGGAGCGCGGAAAGTAGTCGAAGCGGCCCACCGAGAGCATCTGGAACAGGCCCTCGTAGTGGGTGCTGGTCAGCACCTGCAGTCCGTTGCTGCGCAGGATCTCGGTGTCGGGCCAATCCGGCATCTGGCCGGCCTGGAAGCGCGCCAGCCCGGCCAGATCGCGCAGGCCAGCGAAACGCTCGCGTTCGGCGCGGCGCACCAGGGCCAGGCGCCAGCCGATCAGGCCGCGCTCCAGGGGCACGCGCACCGGCAGCAGGCGCTGCTCGCGCTCGAGGTGGTTCATGGTCCAGAACACATCGATGCTGGACTCGGGCTTGGCCAGCTCGATCAGGGCCCGGCTCTGCACCATGGACGAGGGCGTGGGCTCCAGGCGATAGGGCCGGCCGGCGCGGGCCAGGGCCAGGCGCATCAGCTCCACAAAGTAGTTCACCTGCCGGTCCTGCTGGGGCAGGTGGCGCGGGTAGCCCACCCGTTCGGGCTCGGCCGCCCGGGCCGGTACCGTGCTGCCGGCCGCGGCCGCCAGCAGCAGCCGGCGCCGCGCCATGGCGGCCGGTGTCACGTGCCGCCCTCGCCCACGAAGACGCTGAGCACGCCGGTGTAGCCGTAGAGACGGCCCTGCTGCGCGATCTCGCCGCCGGCGAAGAAGCCCACCAGGGGCAGCTCGCCCAGGCCGTGGCGCAGCCATTGCAGCTCGGCCGAGGGCGCGCCGAAATGCGGGCCGCCGCGACCGGCGCAGCTGATGTAGAGCGCGCCCAGGGCCTGGCGGCCTTCCTCTTCCAGCTCGGCGCGCAGCTCGGTGCAGATGCGCATCAGATCGCGCCGGGCCGCCTCGGGGTGGCGCTCGCAGAAGCTCAGGCTCTGGCCCGGGCTCACGCGCTCGGCCACGCCCACGCCGCGACGCGCGGGGTCCAGGCCGATCAGGTGGCGCACCAGCACCTCGGGGCCGTATTCGCGCCGGCCGCGGCTGCCGGGCTCGGACAGGCCCACCAGGGTGCGGCGCAGGCGCGGCAGGGCCTCGCGCAGGGCCGCGCTGTCGCCCACGGCGGCCACCGGCAGGGCCAGGTCTTGCAGCAGGCAGTCCAGGGCCGGCCGGCCGTCCAGCTCCAGCACCAGCTGACCCTCGCTGGCCGTGATGCGGCGCTCCGGCCCCAGGGCCTGGCAGCCCTGGCTGATGCGGGTGCGCAGGTCCACCCCTGGGCCGAAGCCCACGCCGGAGAGGCCGCCGCGCCAGATGCCGTCGGCAATCTGCAGCGCATCGTCCCGGCCCATGGCCAGACCGCCGAACACAAAGCCCTGGCGCGTCTGGGCGGCCAGTTCCTGCAGCAGCTCCTGCAGCTCGGGCGTGGCGCCATCCGCATGCACCAGGGCCTGCTCGGGCTGCCAGCCGCCCAGGGGCTGGCGGCCGGAGAAGACGCGGAACTGCTCGGGCGGCAGCTCGGCCAGCATCAGGGCCAGGGCGGGCTCGCTGTGCTCGAAGTACTCCACGCCGCTGGCGCAGATGCCGGGCGCGCTGGCGCCCACCCAGGCCACGCCGGGCCAGCGCTGGGTCAGCTCGGCCAGCAGGGCCTGGGCCTGGGGCGTGTAGGCCTCGGTCAGGTAGAGCCAGCCCAGGCTGGGCTGCAGGGCCAGGCTCTGGCGCTGGGCCTCGATCTGCGCCGCCGCCAGTGCCAGGGCCATGTGCGGGTCGGGATGGGTGGCGTGGGCGTGGATGAAGGGCTTGATCATGGGGCGGAGGAGCGCCGCGTCCGCGGGCTCTTGCGCGCGGCCGGGCTCTTGCTGCTGTTGCCGCTGCTGCCTCCGGCATGGCTGCGGGGCGTGGCGGTGGCCTTCTTGACCATGGCGCCGGGCATGGCGGCCGCCTTCTTGAGCGTCTCACCCGCGGCGTCGAAGCTTTGCTTGACGATGGCACCGGCCAGGTTCTTGGCCGCGTCGGTGGCCGTGTCCTTCATGGCATTGGCGGCCAGCTGGGTGAACTGCTGGCTCAGGGACGACCACCACTGCATGGGGTCCACCGTGGGCAGGGCGGCCGCGGGCTCGGCTTCCTTCTTGGGCTTGCTGCTGCTGGCCTTGGGAGCAGGCTTGGTGGCCGCGGGCATGGCCGGCGTCTCGGGCATCGCGGGCATCGCGGGCAGGCCCATGGGCATGGGCGGCACCTTGAGGGCCTGGCTCAGATCGCCCAGGGGCACGTTCATGGACTTGAGCGTGGACAGGGTCATGCGCTGCACCTCCAGGGCCTGGATGGTGGCGCCCAGCATGCGGGCGTTCTGCTCCAGCCAGAACTGCACGGTGCGCAGTTCCTCGATGCGCTTCTCCAGCTCCTCGGGGTTGAGCGTGGGCGCCACCCACTGGCCGATGCCCGGCAGGGCCGCGCCGGCGTTCTTCACCAGGCCTTGCAGAAAGTCGAAGCCGGGGACGAATTTGGTGAAGCTGTTGCTGCTGTCGGCCATGGGGTCTCCTGGGTCTTGTCGGGGCGGGCGGGAAGGTGCCAGCTCGATGGTAAGCCTAGGGCGCTTCAAATGTGAGTCGGCCCTTGCCCTGGCTGAACTGCATGCGCCCCAGCAGGTCCATGCCCAGCAGGGGCGAGCGCAGCTCGGGCAGCACGGTCACCGGCAGGCGCTCGGCGCGCACGCCGCCTTCCAGCGTGATGTCGGCGCGGCTGCGCCAGCCTTGGACCACGCCGCCGGCGGTATGCGAGCGCACCTCGCCCTCGGGCTGCAGGCCGGCCTGGCGGGCCAGGGCCTCGGGCAGGGCCGTGCCGCTGGCGCCGGTGTCGACCAGGAAGTCGGCCTCCACGCCATTGATGCGGCCGCGCCAGTGGAAGTGGCCATCCGGCGCGCGCAGCAGCACGATGCGGCCGGCCTGCAGCTCGATGCGCGCCTGCTGCTGCTGATGCTCCCAGCCCTTGAAGCCCAGAAACACCAGCAGGGTCACGCCCAGCCAGACGGTGGCGATCTTCAGGCTGTGCGGCAATTCCTTTTGCGTCATGCCGCTACCATGCCACGGAATCCATGACCCCAGGACCCAGCCCCATGCCGCAAGCCCCAGGAATCCGCAGCGTCTTTCACCTCGCCATTCATGTGCGTGACCTGGACCAGGCCCGCGCCTTCTACGGCGGCCTGCTGGGCTGCCAGGAGGGGCGCAGCACCGCCACCTGGGTGGACTTTGACTTCTTCGGCCACCAGCTCTCCCTGCATCTGGGCGAGTCCTTCGCCACCACCCGCACCGGCCGGGTGGGCGAGCATCTGGTGCCCATGCCCCACTTCGGCCTGGTGCTGCTGCTGCCCGACTGGCAGGCCCTGGCCCAGCGCCTCACGGACGCCGGCCAGGAATTCGTGCTCAAGCCCCAGGTGCGCTTCCCCGGCGAACCGGGCGAGCAATGGACCATGTTCTTCGAGGACCCCTTTGGCAACCCGATCGAGGTCAAGGGCTTCGCCTCGGAGGAGGGGATTTACGCGCACTGAGGGGCCGCGATCCGCCGCGCGTATCGCCGGCGGATGGCGTGGCCTCAGCGGAACCCCATCGCCCGTCGCAGCCGCACCTCCGGCTTCACGCGGTGCTCGGCCTCCAGCTGGCTGAGGAACTCGTCGGGGGTGAAGGCCTCGCCCAGGATCTCGACCTGGTGGCGCACGGCGGCAAAGTCACCGGGGGTGAGCTGGTCCAGGGCGGCCAGGCGCTGGCGCTGATCGGCATCGGGCGGGGTGCCGGACTCACGCTCGAACATCAGCTCGCGCTGCTCGGGACGCAGGGCCTTGAAGCGGATCTTGAAGGCGAAGCGGCGCAGCGCGGCCTCGTCCAGTTCCTCGAAGAGATTGGTGGTGCAGATGAAGACGCCGGCAAAACGCTCCATGCCGGCCAGCATCTCGTTGACCTCGCTGAGCTCGTAGTGGCGCTCGGCCATGCGGCGGCTGCGCAGAAAGCTGTCGGCCTCGTCCAGCAGCAGCACGGCGCCCTCGGTCTGGGCGCTCTCGAACATGCGGGCCATGTTCTGCTCGGTCTCGCCCACGAACTTGCTGGCCAGATCGCTGGCGAGCTTGATCATCAGCGGGCGGCCCAGCTCCTGGGCGATGTGCTCGGCCAGGGCAGTCTTGCCGCTGCCGGGCGGGCCGTAGAAGCACAGATTGCCGCTGCCACGCCGGCGCAGCGCCTCCACGATGCGCGGCAGCTCGAAGCGTGATTCCACATTCAGCAGTTCCAGCGCATAGCGCGTGACCACCGGACGGCGCGCATGCTCGTGGCCTTGCTGGCCCAGGGCGCGGTCGGCATTGGCGAGCTGGCGCTCGATCAGGGCCTCGGCCTCCAGGCCCGATTCCACGCTGCAGGGCGCGGCCAGCTCCGCGAAGCGCACCGCGGTGCGGATCTGGGCGGGTGTGAGGCCGCGGCGCTCGGCCAGACGGGCGGCAAACTCGGTGCTCACCTGCACCCCGCCCAGGGCGCGCTGCACCAGGGCGGCCCGCGCACCCGGCGGCGGCGACTTGAGCTCCAGGTGGTACTGGAAGCGGCGACGGAAGGCGGGGTCGATCTGCTCGATGCGGTTGGTGACCCAGATCACCGGCACGGGGTTGGTCTCCAGGATCTGGTTGACCCAGGCCTTGCCCGAGACCGAGCCCGAGGCCGGCGCATCCAGCGCGGCATCGAGCCGCGCCATCAGCTGCACGGTGTCGGTGGACAGGGGCGGGAACACGTCCTCCACCTCGTCGAAGAGCAGGGCCACCTCGGGGCTGGCCTTGAGGAACTGCTGGCTGATCTGCAGGCTGCGGTAGCGGTCGCGGCCGGAGAGGGAGTTGCCGTCGCGGTCGGCGTATTCCACCTCGTAGAGCTGCAGGCCGGCGGCCTCGGCCGCCACCTTGGCCAGCTCGGTCTTGCCGGTGCCGGGCGGGCCGTAGAGCAGCACGTTCACGCCCGGCTGGCGGCGCGCCACGGCCTCGCGCAGCAGGCCGCCCAGCAGGGCCAGGTCTTGCGCGACGAACTCGAAGTCCTGCGGTCGCAGCTCGCTCTTGGCGGCCGGGCGGGTGAACACGGCCATCAGATCGCCGGGCGCGGGGTACTCCCGCATCAGCACCGGCGGCAGCTGATCGCTGACCTTCATCAGGTCGGCCAGGTCGGTGATGTTGTGCTCGGAGATCAGGTTCTCCACCATGCCGATGCGCTCCAGGCGCGAGCCCGCGCGCAGGGCCTCGGCCACCTCTTGCGCGTTGACATCGGCCACCGCGGCGATGGCGGCAAAGGCCTCCTGGGCGGTGTTGACCTTGAACTCCACCAGGGCGCCGCGCAGCTCGCGCTGGTAGCGGGCCAGGGTGCCGTAGAGCAGGATGGCGCGCTCCGCCGGGTTGAGCTGCAGCAGCTGGCCCAGGGCGGCGATGTTCTTCTCGACCAGGGTCGATTCCTTCTTGAGCTGGCGGTCCAGCCACTCGCAGGTGGTGGCCAGCAGGGCCATCATGTCCTTGGGCGCGTCCTTGATGTACTCGTCCAGGTAGAAGAAGAGCGTGGCCTCGGCAAAGGGGCCGTGCCAGACGCCGTAACGTTCCAGGAACTCCTCGTCGCTCAGCGCGGTGTGGCCGGCCCAGAGCTCATTGCCCTGGCAGCGCTGGGCCAGATAGGCGCGCAGCCGCGCCAGCACGCGCAGCGGCCAGACCAGGTGGCGGCCGGTGAAGGAGAGCAGACCGTTGAAATCGCGGCGCAGATTGAAACGGGCCGCGTGCTTGACCGTGAGCGTGAGCACGAAGTGCGAGCACATGCGGTCTAGCACCGGCGCCCGGGCCAGACCCGGTGATGCCAGCACGCGTGCGTCCGCCATGCGCTTGACCATGGACCACTCCTCTGCTCGACGAGCCGGTGCCGTCAGGGCACCGGGTTCGGCCCCATCTTGGCGCAGCGCGCCGTGCTGTCAAGGCCCGCGGGCCGAAGAGCCGGCGCGGCTGAGGACTTTTTGGGATTCGGCGAAGGAGAGGGAGGCTGAAAAGGGAAGGGGGCGAAGGCGCGCCGCGGCGAGGGCGGCGGCGCCTGGAGCTTCAGTGCATGACCACGGGCTGCTGGCCCAGATTGGCGTATTGCTCGATGAAGTCGTCGATGTCTTCCTCGCTGGGGTCCTGTTCCATCAGCGATTCCACGCCTTGCTGGAACTGCTCGGCCAGCGCGCCTTCGATGAAGATCTCGCGGCGGGCGTACTTGTCCACGATCTCGAAACCGCCGCGGCTGAGCTGCAGCTCGGGCTGGCTGGCATCGTGCTGCAGCAGGCCTTCCACAGGCACTTCAAACTGCACCACGATGAAGCTGGGGGAGTTGTAAAGCATGTGCATGATGACTCCTCGTTGCCCGGTAGCTGTGGTCAGCCTAAGTCCTTTCAAGACCGGCCTTGGAGAAATACTGGCAGAAGCACCCGTGATTCGGGGGATACCCCAGCGCGCATGTGGTGCAGGAACGTCAGTACTTCACGCTGTGATGCCGCTGTCATCATCAGGGCTGCAAGATCTCGCTTTGCAGCTCGAGCTCCCAGCTGCGCTGCTCGCCCGCCAGCGGCCCCTGGCTCTGGCGCAGGCGCACCGGCAGATGGTGGCGTGCCGGGTCCAGCCAGACCTCGATGCGGGGCTCGTAGTCCGCCGCGGCCTCGCGCCGCAGGCGCAGGGCGCCCGGCACCGGGCCCACGGGCAGCAGCAGGTCCTCGCGGCCCAGCACCTCGAAACGCCAATCGCCCAGCTCGCCGCGCAGACCGGCCACCGGCAGCAGGATCTGCGCGCCCTCGCGCCGCAGCGCGGGCTCGGCCTGCAGCAGGGCGGCCAGCTGCAGCATCCAGCTCAGGCGGTCCTGCGCACCGGGCGGCAGGGGCTGCTGCTCGCGGCTGGCCGAGAAGCTGATCAGGCCCTGCTCGCGCCGGAAATTGGTGGCACGCCGCTCGCGGCCGCGCTGCTCCTCGGCAAAGCGGCCCGGGGCCAGGCCCAGGGCGTCGAAGCCGCCCTCGCTGCGCCAGGCCGGCAGCTCGCGCCCGCCCAGCTCGCGCGCCAGCCGCGCCTGGTAGCGGCCGCCGGCGGCCTCATCACCCTGCCACTGCAGCTGGGCCGCACCGGCTTCATCGCCCTGACGCAGACGGTACTGCCAGTGCAGGGCGGGCGGGGCCAGATAGCGCGGCGCCGGCTCGGGGGGCGCGGCCGCGGAGCTTTGGACGGCAGCTGCCTGGGGGCGTGGAGCCGCGGCGGCGGAACGCGGCTGGGCCGGGGTGCGGGGCGCGGGTGCTGTGGCTTCTGGTGCCGGACGCGGCATCACGGGGGCCAGCGTGACCCGCTGTGCCGGCAGGGGCGCGCTCTGCGGCGCGGGCGTGGGCTCATGCTCCGGCAGCCAGGCGGCCAGCAGCAGGGCGTGCAGGCCCAGGGCGGCCAGCAGGCTCAGCAGGAATAGGCGGCGGCCGCGGTGTCGGGGACCGCGCGCACCGGCAAGGGGAAGACTCATTGGACAATGCTGCCATGTTCCCTCGCATGCGCACTCCCATCGCCCGATGAAGCTCGCCACCTACAAGGACGGTTCGCGCGACGGCCAGCTGGTCTTGGTCTCGCGCGACCTCAGCCAGGCCCATTACGCCAACGGCATCGCCACGCGCCTGCAGCAGGTGCTGGACGACTGGAACTTCCTCTCGCCCCAGCTGGAGGAGCTCTACACCACGCTCAACCACGGCAAGGCCCGTCACGCCTTCACCTTTGACCCCCGGCTGTGCATGGCGCCCCTGCCGCGGGCCTACCAGTGGCTGGACGGCGCGGCCTACCTCAAGCACGAGGCCTTGCTGCACCAGGCCCGCGGCGCCGAGCTGCCCGAGAGCCTGCGGCGCGAGCCGCTGATCCGCCAGGGCGGCAGCGACGGCTTTCTGGGCCCCTGCGAGCCGGCGCGCTTTGCGTCCGAAGCCATGGGCATCGATTTCGAGGCCGAGATCGCCGTCATCACCGGCGATGTGGCCCTGGGCGCCTCGCCGGCCCAGGCCTTGGAGGGCGTGCGCCTGCTGACCCTGTTGAATGACTGGACGCTGCGCAGCCTCGAGCCGGCCGAGCTGGCCCGGGGCCTGGGCCTGCTGCAGAGCAAGCCCGGCGCGGCCTTCGCCCCGGTGGCGGTGACACCCGACGAGCTGGGCCAGGCCTGGAAGGGCGGGCGGGTGCACCTGAGCCTGCAGGCGCAGTGGAATGGTCGCAAGGTGGGCCAGTGCGAGACCGGGCCGGAGATGCATTTCCATTTCGGCGAGCTCATCGCCCACATCGCCAAGACCCGCGCGCTGCGCGCCGGCACCCTGGTGGGCTCGGGCGCGGTGAGCAGCCCGGAGGGCAGCCGCGGCTATGCCAGCATCGTCGAGAAGCGCGCGCTGGAGACCCTGGAACAGGGCGAGCCGCGCACCGAGTACATGAAGTTTGGCGACAGCCTGCGCCTGGAGATCAAGGGCCTGGACGGGCAGAGCCTGTTCGGCGCCATCGACCAGGATGTGGTCTCGCTGCACGAGCCCCTGCCGGAGCTCTCGCCGCAATCCCCGCCGCTGGACGACGCCGAGGCGACGCCCTGATACCTTGTGTCGGGCGCGCTTGAGCCGGGCTTCAGATCCATCGGTTATCGTGCAGCGATGGAGCGATTGATCAGCAATGCGCGCATGGTGCTGGCCGGGGAAAGCTTCCTGGGCCACCTGAGGCTGCGCGAGGGGCGCATCGCGGACCTGGGGCGCGGCCCCGCGCCCGCCGCGCTGGCGGCCGAGGACTGGGGCGGCGACTGGGCCCTGCCCGGTCTGGTGGAACTGCACACCGACAATCTGGAGCGCCACGCCATGCCGCGGCCCCAGGTGCTGTTTCCCCTGCTGCCGGCCCTGCTGGCGCATGACGCCGAAATCGCCGCGGCCGGCATCACCACGGTGTTCGACGCCATCGGTCTGGGCGACCCCTATGGCCAGGGCTTTCGCGCCGCCAATCAGGCCGCCCTGCTGCCCGCCCTGGACCGCTTGGAAGCCGCGGGTGCGCTGCGCGCCGAGCACCGCCTGCATCTGCGCTGCGAGCTGCCGGCGCCCGAGCTGCGCGAGCTCTTCGAGCCCTTTGCGCGCAGCCCGCGCCTGGGCTTGATCTCCCTGATGGACCATACGCCGGGCCAGCGCCAATGGGCCGATCTGGACCAGGCCCGCATCTACTTCACCGGCAAGAAGGGCTGGAGCCCGGCCCAGTTTGAGGCCGAGGTGGCGCAGGTGCCCGAGCGCCAGGCCCGCCATGCCCAGCCGCACCGCGCCTGGTTCGCGGCCTGGGCGCGCGAGCGCGGCCTGCCCCTGGCCAGCCATGACGATGCCTGCGCCGCCCATGTGGACGAGGCCCAGGCCCTGGGCGTGCGCCTGTGCGAATTCCCCACCACCCTGGCCGCGGCCCGCCATGCCCACGCCCTGGGTCTGGCCACGGTGGCGGGTGCGCCCAATCTGCTGCGCGGCGGTTCGCATGCGGGCAATGTGGCGGCGCAGGAGCTGGCGCGCGCGGGCGTGCTGAGCCTGCTGTCTTCCGACTACCTGCCCGCCAGCCTGCTGCAGGCCGCCTGGCGCCTGCGCCGCGAGCTGGACTACAGCCCCAGCCAGGCCCTGGCCCTGGTGAGCCTGAACCCGGCCCGCGCCGTGGGCCTGGACGACCGCGGCCAGCTGGCGCAGGGTCTGCGCGCCGACCTGCTGCGCGTGAGCGAGCTGGAGGATGGCCTGCTGCTGGTTCGCGAGACCTGGCGCGCCGGACGGCGCGTGATCTGACACGCCCTTTGCAAAGGAACTCTCGATGGACACGATACGACGCGAACTGATGGCCCGGGCCGCCGCCCTGGGCCTGCTGCCCCTGCTGGCCACCCGTCCCGCCTGGGCCCTGAGCGAGGGCGACGCGGCCAGCGGCATCCGCACGGCGCTGGAGCGCGGCGCGGTGGCGGCCGTGAGCCTGCTGGGCCGGCCCGACGGTTTTCTGGGCAACCCCCTGGTGCGCATCGAGCTGCCCGGCTATCTGAAGGACGGCGCCCGCCTGCTCAAGGCCACGGGCCAGGGCAAGCGTGTGGACGAGCTGCTCACCGCCATGAACCGCGCGGCCGAGGCCGCCGTGCCCGAGGCCAAGAGCCTGCTGGTGGCCGCGGTCAAGAACATGAGCGTGGAAGACGGCGTGCAGATCCTGCGTGGCGGCGACGATGCTGCCACCCGCTTCTTCGAGACCAAGACCCGCACGCCGCTGTCGGGCAAGTTCCTGCCCATCGTGACCCGTGCCACCGAGCGCGTGGCCCTGGCCGACAAGTACAACGCCGTGGCCGGCAAGGCCGCCGGCCTGGGCCTGGTGCGCGGCGAGGACGCGAACATCCAGCAGTACGTCACCGGCAAGGCCCTGGACGGGCTCTACCTGATCATCGGCGAGGAAGAGAAGAAGATCCGCCAGGACCCAGTGGGCACCGGCAGCGCCATCCTCAAGAAGGTCTTCGGAGCACGCTGATGTGCGATGCCGCCCCCTGGCTGGACCGTCGCCACGACCTGGACAGCCTCGAGAAGCTGCGCGCCGTCTACCCGGCGCCCGAGGCCCCGGCCACGCTGGACAAGGAGTGCGACCATGTGCACCCCCTGTACCGGCCCTTCATCGAAGCCGCGCCCTTCTGCGTGCTGGCCACGCGCAGCCCGCGCGGCCTGGACACCTCACCGCGCGGCGACCCGGCCGGCCGCCTGGTGGAGGTGGCCGATGCCCACACCCTGCTGCTGCCCGACCGCCGCGGCAACAACCGCATCGACAGCCTGCGCAATGTGCTGCACGACCCCGAGCTGGCCCTGCTCTTCCTGATTCCCGGCATCGGCGAGGCCCTGCGGGTGCAGGGCCTGGGGCGCATCAGCACGGCGCCGGACCTGCTGGCCCGCTTCGAGTTCGAGGGCAAGCTGCCGCGCTCGGTGCTGGTGATCGAGGTGAAGCGGGTCTTCTTTCAGTGCGCCCGCGCCATCAAACGCTCGGGCCTGTGGGACCCGGCCAGCCGCATCGAGCGCGCCAGTCTGCCGTCCACCGGCGCCATCCTGCAGGCCCTGAGCCCGCGCGTGGACGGCGCGGCCTATGACGCCGAGCTGGAGGCGCGGCAGGCCCGCACGATGTACTGATCAGGCGCGGGTCCGGTCGCGGGTCTGGCGCAGGCGCAGGCCGATCAGGGCCAGGCCGGCCAGCAGCAGGGCATAGCTGCCGGGCTCGGGCACGGCGGCGATCTGCGGCGGCTGCACCGCGTTGAGGGCGGCCATCTGCGCGCCCACATAGTCGCCCAGGCCGCCGCAATCGGCCGGCAGGGCACCGCCGCCGCCATTGCCGCGACCGCGCCCCCGGCGGCCGCACAAGGCCTCGCCGTCGGCGCCCACCTCGCCCAGATAGCGATAGAACTCATAGCGCAGCACCAGGGCCGCGTCATTGGCGCCCAAGGCCTGATTGAGCCGCTTGTTGCCATTGGCCTCGCCGGCCTGGAAGATCTCCCACTCCACCTCGGTCTGGGCATCGCCGGGCACGTCGGCGTGGCCGTGCATCAGGTCCTCGACGCGCACATTGTGGTCCACATGCTTGGCGTAGACCTTGACCCAGTAGGCCGTGCCGAAGACCTCGTTCTCGGCCTTGTGCGCCTCGATCTCGGCCACCACGGGGCGGGCCGCGGGCAGGGGCTCACCCGCCGGCGGCGGCTGGTAGGCGAACTGCACCACGGGGATGGCAGCCTGCTGGCGCGTGAGCACGCCGGTGTTGCCCGGGTCGATCAGCCAGCTGTAGCTGGTCTTGGCCGGGGTGCCATAGGTGGCTACGCCGAAATGGTCGCAGCTCAGGGTGCCCGAGGCGTACTGCGGATTGCCCAGGGGCCAGCAGCTGTCGCCGGCAAAGGGATAGGGCCCGGTGGGCGTGCCCACGCTCCAGGCGCCATCGGCGAAGTTGGCCGCATAGCGGATGCGCAGGCCGAAGCCCGGCAGCTCGGTGATGGTGGGCGCGCCATAGCGTTCCACCGAGGTGGGCGGGATGCCGAAATTGCGGTCCAGGCCGAAGACGCTGTAGATCTTGCTGCGGTCGTAGCTCGGGTCTTCGATCTCGATCTCGAAGCCATGGGCCGTGTAGCCCGTGTCGTTGACGGCATCGAAATTGGCCAGGCTGCCGAAGACCTGGGCCTGGACCGCCGGGCTGCTCAGGGCCAGCGTGGCGGCCAGGGCCGTGGCCAGGCGGGGCAGGGAAGTCGGACGCTGGGAACGGGACATGGTGGACGCTCCGGGAGAGGTGAGGGGGTGAAGGGATGCTAGGCAGGCCCCACCCGACCGCCCATGGGCGCAGGGCGCGCAAAAGGCCCGGCCTTGGTCGCGTTTTTCATCAGACCTTGGTCCATGGCGCGGCGCGGCGGCCGGCGCTACAGTGACCGCAACCCTTCATCCCCTTATGAGCCCGGCCTTCCAGCGACTCTCGCTCGCCCAGCAGTTCCTGCTGCTGAGCCTGCCCATCCTGCTGACCGGCACCGGCCTGGCGGGCTGGTGGGTGGGGCGCCAGGTGCAGGACAGCGTGGTGCAGCGCATCGGCAGCGTGACCGCGCTCTATGTGGACAGCTTTGTGGCGCCGCATGTGCAGACCCTGCTGCGCCAGCCCGAGCTCAGCCCCCAGGACCTGGCCGCGCTGCGCTCGGACCTGCGCGACACCCCGCTGGGTCAGCGCATCGTGGATCTGCGCATCTGGGGGCCGGACGGTCTGGTGCTGTTCAGCACCGACGCTGCCAGCATGGGCCGCCGCTTCCCGGTGGGCGAGGGCTTGGCCGCGGCCCTGGCCGGCGCCATCTCGGCCGAGATCAGCGAGCGCAGCGATGCTGAGCAGGCACGCCACGGTCAGCCCCTGCCGCGCCTGATCGAAACCTACACCCCCATCCATGCGGACCGCAGCGGCGCCGTGATCGCTGCCGCCGAGTTCTATGAGCGGCCCGACGAGGTGGACCGCGCCGTGGCGCGCGCCCAGCGCCACAGCTGGCTGCTGGTGGCGGCCACCATGCTGGGCATGTATGGCCTGCTCTTTCTGGTGGTGCTGCGCGGCAGCCGCCTCATCACCAGCCAGCAGCAGGCGCTGGCCACGCAGCTGGGCGAGCTGCGCGGGCTCAACCAGCAGAACGAGGCCCTGCAGCAGCGCGTGAGCCGTGCCGCGCAGCGCGCCGCCACGCTCAACGAGCAGCTGCTGCAGCGCATCTCGGCCGATCTGCATGACGGACCCGGGCAGGACCTGGGATTCGCCCTGATGCAGCTGAAGAATATGGGTGATGCTCTGCAGGCCCAGGGCAGCACGCCGGCCTGGAGCGCGGGCCTGGAGCCCGCTCGCCTGGCCGTGCAGTCGGCCCTGGGTGATCTGCGCGCCATCTCGGCCGATCTGGAGCTGCCCGAGCTGGGCCCGCTGGGCCTGGCCGAGCTGGCGGCGCGCGTGCTGCGCGACTTCGCGGCCAAGACCGGCGCGGCGGTCACGCTGGACGCGCCCCTGCCCGAAGGCCTGGACGCGCCGTTTCGCGTCAAGGTGGCGCTGTACCGCCTGCTGCAGGAGTCACTGGCCAATGCCCATCGCCATGCCCAGGGCCAGGCCTGCAGCGTGCACCTGCGCAGCGAGGGCGAATGGCTGCAGATGCAGGTGCGCGACCGCGGGCCCGGCTTCGACCCGCAGCAGGCGGCCCGTGGCGGTCGCCTGGGACTGCACGGCATGCGCCAGCGGGCCGAGGTGCTGGGCGGGCGCTTTGAACTCGACAGCGTGGCAGGCCAGGGCACCACGGTGCGGGTGACCCTGCCGCTGCGCCCCGTGGGATCGGATGATGAATGACATGATCGACATCCTGGTGGTGGATGACCACCCGCTCTTCCGCCAGGGCGTGGTGCACTCCCTGCAGATGGAGCCCAGCTTCCGCGTGGTGGGCGAGACGGCCTCGGGCGAGGAAGCGCTGGCCCTGGCGCGCAGCCTCCTGCCCGAGGTGGTGCTGCTGGATGTGAGCATGCCGGGCTGGAACGGCATCATCACGGCCGAGAAGATCGCCATGGCCTGCCCGGCCACGGCCATCGTGATGCTCACCGGCTCCGACGACAAGGACAAGCTGCTGGCCGCCTTCAAGGCCGGGGCCCGGGGCTATGTGCTCAAGGGGGTGTCGGCACGCGAGCTGGCCGATGTGGTGCGCGCCGCGGTGGCGGGTGAGGTCTATGTCTCGCCCTCGCTGGCGGCTGAAATGCTGGTGTCCCTGACCCAGGGCCCGGCGCCCGATCCGCTGCAGGAGCTGACCGAGCGCGAGCGCCAGATCCTGGCCCTGATCGGCACCGGCCAGACCAACCGCGAGATCGGCGAGCGCCTGTGCCTGTCCGAAAAGACCATCAAGCACTACGTGACCAATATCCTGCAGAAGCTGCAGGTGCGCAGCCGCGTGGAGGCGGCGCTGCTGGCCAACCGGCATCGGGCCTGAAGCTCGGCGCGCGCTGTGGCACAGTGCGCCCCCATGAGCAGCAAGCGTGCGCCCACCATCATCGACGTTGCCCGCGAGGCGGGCGTGTCGATCAAGACCGTCTCCCGGGTGCTGAATCAGGAGCCCGGCGTGCACAGCGAGACGCGCGAGCAGGTGCTCAAGGTGGTGGCGGCGCTGAACTACCGGCCCAAGCTCTCGGCTCGCGCGCTGGCCGGGGCGCGCTCCTACCTGATCGGCCTGCTGTACTACGACCCCAGCGCCGCTTTCGTGGCCTGGGTGCAGCAGGGAGCCACCCTGCGCTGCCGCGAGGCGGGCTACCACCTGGTGGTGGAGTCGCTGGATAACGACGCGCCCGACATCGAGACCCAGGTGGAGCGCATGCTGGCGGCCCTGCAGCCCGACGGCATGATCCTGACCCCGCCCATCTGCGACAACCCCAAGGTGATCCAGGCTCTACGGGCCGCGGGTACGCCTTTCGTGCAGATGTCGCCCGGCCAGCCTGCTGCCGATGCCGGCGTGGTCTGCATGGACGAGGTGCAGGCGGCCGAGGAGGTCACGCACCTGCTGATCTCGCTGGGGCATCGCCATATCGGCTTCATCGGCGGGCCGGCCGACCAAGCCGCCTCGGGCCTGCGCCGCCAGGGCTTCGAGCGCGCCATGGCCGCGCATGGCCTGGCCCTGGAGCCCGAGCTGCTGCAGCCGGGCGACTTCACCTTCCGCTCGGGCGTGGAGGCGGCACACCGCCTGCTCTCGCGCCGCCAGCGGCCCAGCGCGGTGTTCGCTGGCAATGACGATGTGGCCCTGGGCGTGCTGGCCGCGGCCCAGCGCCTGGGCCTGGCCGTGCCGGGCGATCTGTCCATCGCGGGCTTCGACGATTCACCGGCGGCCGGCCTGGTCTGGCCGGCCCTGACTACGGTGCGTCAGCCCGTGGCTGCGATGGCGCGCAGCGCGGTGGAGCTGCTGATCGCGCCGCCAGAGTCAGAGGGCCAAGGGCCGCCGCGGCGCGTGCTGGCGCATGAGCTGCTGGTGCGCGACTCCACCAGCGCCCTGCCCACGCCGCCCTCGCGGCGGCGCTCACCCAAGGGCTGAGCCCCAGGGTGGTGCAGCCCACCTCTTTCGACGGGCCGCTACGGGAAGACCCTTTGTTGACCCGAAATGACAGCGTTGTCAGAATCCATTCAACCAGAAAGACAACGTTGTCATTTCTGGTGTAGTCCAGCGACGAATCAGCAGAAGCCCGCGCTCAGACAGCGGGCCGTCGTGCGAGGCTGCCGGGCACCGGATACCGCGAGGGCGGGACGGCGTCAGGCGCCGAAGCGAGATCACAAACCGGACGGAGACAAGGATGATGCTGAGCAAGACTGCAGTGGCGAGCTTGCGCCTGGGCCTGGTGCCCGTGGCGGTGCTCTCGGGGGCCGGCGTGCTGGCCCAGACCGGCGGCGATGCCGCCCCTACGGCGCTGGAACGCGTGTCGGTGACTGCGACCAAGCGCCAGACCTTTGTGCAGGACACGCCGCTGGCGGTGAGTGCCTTCACGCAGAAAGACCTGGAGCGCGCCGGCGCCAAGGACCTTTCCACCATGCAGGCCCTGGTGCCCAATCTGAGCATCGAGCAGCATGGTGATTCCGGCGGCGTTCATGTTTTCCTGCGCGGCGTCGGCTCCACCAACCACACCGAGCTGGGCGATCCGGCCGTGGCCTTCCATGTGGACGGGGTTTACTCGCCGCGACCCCAGGGCGCCACGGTGCTGATGTACGACCTGGAGTCGGTGGAAGTAGCGCGCGGCCCGCAAGGCACCCTGTTCGGCCGCAATGCCACAGCCGGCTCGGTCAATCTGAATACCGCCAAACCCAAGCTGGGTCAGTTCAGCGGCAGCGGCAGCCTGCTGCTGGGTGACCGCAACCGCAGCCAGATGCAAGGCGCACTCAATCTGCCGCTGGGTGATACCCTGGCTCTGCGCGTGGCCGCCATCCAGGAGCGCCAGGATGGCTGGGTGGACTTCCAGCCCCGCTCCAATGTGCAGCCGGGCGCGCGCAAGTACGGCGCCAGCGACCAGGCGGGCGTGCGGGCGACCCTGCTGTGGGAGCCCAGCAGCAGCCTCAGCGCCACGCTGGCCACCGAGTACTACCGCGACCAGGGCACGGGCCAGGTCTCCTTGATGCAGCAGCCGCGCGCCGGCCAGAAGCTGCGCTCGGCGCTGATCGACACCCCGGGTCATCTGGACCAGGACATCATCAGCTACCGCGGCCGCGTGGACTGGCGGCCCAGCGATGCCATCGAGGTGAGCTATATCGGCAGCTGGAGTCGGCTGGAACGTCAGAACGCGAGCGACAACGATGCCGGCACAGGTCCGGGCTTCAAGCAGGAGCACCGCACCGAGTGGTCGCGCTTCGTGAACTACACACACGAGCTGAATGTGAAGAGCACGGATCCCGGGCCCTTCCAGTGGATCGCCGGCGCCTTCATGATCAAGGAGGACAACAAGATCCGCTTTGACATCGACATCTCAAAGACTGCCGTGCCGGCGGGCAACGGACCCATCGTCGTCCACCCGGTGCTGCCCAGCGACACGGCCTGGGCCATGTCCTTCATCCAACCCAATCGGACCCTGGACTCCAAGGCCGTCTTCGGTCAGGGCAGCTATGCCTTCAGCAAGGACTTCAAGTTCACGGCCGGCGCCCGCTACACCGAGGACAAGAAACAGGATATCGGCGGTCGCAACTGGGTCTGTCCCGACTTCGGCGCCACCATTGGCACCGGCGGCCACTTGATCGGCCCAGGCGGCCCGGTGGATGCCGCCAGCTGTGGCAGCGTCTATGCCCCCGGCACCTGGTCCGGCGGCGGCGCCAATGACGGCAAGATCAAGGACGATGCGTCCACCTATCTGCTGCGTCTGGAATACAAGCCCCACTCCGATCTGCTGACCTATGCCACGGTGTCCACCGGCTTCAAGTCAGGCGGACTCTCCGACGGTGGCCGCCGCCACCTGCCCGAGAAGCTCAGCAACTACGAGCTGGGTGCCAAGGCCGAGTTCTTCCAGCGCAGCCTGGCCCTGAACCTGGCGGCCTTCCTGATGAAGTACAAGGACATGCAGGTCTCGGCCATCGAGTACCAGCCCAACGGGCAGCAGCAGCTGGTAACCAGCAATGCGGCGCGCGCCACCATCAAGGGCCTGGAGGCCGAGCTGAGCTGGCGCATCACCCGGCACGACCGGCTCAGCGGCAACGCCTCCATCCTGGACGCGCAGTACGACGACTTCCTCACCTGCGACTCGGCCCTGCTGGACTGCAACAACACGGCCAATGTCGTGAACCTCAAGGGCTCCAAGCTGCCGCATGCGCCGCGCTTCAGTGCCACCCTGGCCTATGAGCACGACTTCGTGCTGGGTGGCGGCGGCCGGCTGACGCCGCGCATCGGCCTGCACTACCAGGCCAAGAGCTATCTGAGCAATTTCAACAGCGCGCCCACGGCCGCGGTCAAGCCCGGTTCCTTCGCCGAGGCCCGCACCCAGGGCGCCTACAGCAAGCTGGACCTGAGCCTGCGCTATGAGGAGCCCAAGGGCCGCTGGGAGGTGGAGGCCTTCGTCAACAACGCCACCGACAAGATGGTCAAGACCGATGCCTCCTGGATCGGCGACACCAGCACCTGGGTGAGCTTCTACAACCCGCCGCGCACCTTCGGCGTCAAGGCGGCCTACCGCTTCTGAGCGGGCCGGGCAGACGGGACAGGACGAGGACTCGGCGATGGCGGTCAATCTGGATAGCCCGGAGGCGGAGCAGCCCTTAGGCTGAGCCCACAAGAACAAGCCTCACGGAGACAAGCCAGACCATGAACCCTCATCGCAAGCTCAGGCGAGCCCTGGTCCTGACCCCGCTGCTCGGTGCCGGGCTGGGGGCCGGCCTCTCGCGGCCCGGCCCGGCCCGCGCCGGTACGGGCAACGCCACCCTGCAGGTGGCCAGCTTCCCCGATCTGGACCGGGCAGCGCGCGCCGCCGGCGCGCGCTGGCGCGAGCGCCATCCGCAGATCGAGCTCAAGATCGTCTCGCGCCAGTACGCCGACCACCACCTCGCCATGACCACCGCCCTGGCCACCGGGTCCGGCCTGCCCGATGTGATGGCCATCGACCTGCGCTTCATCGGCAAGTTCGTGGCTTCGGGCGGCTTCGTGGATCTCAACGAAGCACCTTATGAGGCCGGCCGCCTGCGCGACCAGTTCGTGCGCTACGCCATGCGCCAGGGCGAGGGTCCGCGCGGCACCCAGCTGGCCCTGCCGGCCGACATCGGTCCCGGCACCCTGCTGTATCGCCAGGACCTGCTGGCCCGCGCCGGCCTGGTGGAGGCAGACCTGACTCGCGACTGGGCGGCCTATCTGGAGGCCGGTCGTCGGCTCAAGGCCAGCACCGGCACCTATCTGATGGCCGATGCCGCCGACCTGCGCGACATCGCCCTGCGCCAGGGCCTGCAGGACGGGGAGGGCCTCTATTTCGACGCCGCCGGCCGTGTGCTGGTGGAGAGCGAGCGCTTTGCCCGCGCCTTCGAGCTGGGCCGCAGCGCCCGCCAGGCCGGCCTGGACGCGCGCGCCGTGGCCTGGAGCAATGACTGGGCGGCCGGCTTCAAGCAGGGGCGCATCGCCACCCAGATGATGGGTGCCTGGCTGGTGGGCCATCTGAAGAACTGGCTGGCGCCCGACACTGCGGGTCTGTGGCGCAGCGCGCCCCTGCCTGGTGGGGTGCAGGCGGCCTATGGGGGCTCCTTCTACGCCATCCCCAAGAAGGCCCAGCACAAGGCCGCGGCCTGGGATTTCATCCGCCTGATGAGCGCCGACCGCGAGGTGCAGCTCGACTCCCTGCGCGTGCTGGACAGCTTTCCGGCCCTGCTGTCCGCGCAGCAGGACGCGCTGATGGAGGAACCGCTGGCCTTTCTGGGCGGGCAGCGTGCCCGCCTGATGTGGCGCGAGACCGCGGCGCGCGTGCCCGCCATTCCGGTGAGCCGCTTCGACGCCCTGGCCACCGACATCGTGCGCGACGAGTTCGAGAAGGTGCTCACCCGGGCCAAGCCCATTCCCCAAGCCCTGCGCGATGCGCGCAGCCTGATCGAGCGCCGTGCGCGCCGCCGCCCCGGGAGCCCGGCATGAAGCCCCGCCGCCCGGACCGGCGTGCGCTCGCGCCCTATCTCTTCATCGCGCCCTTCTTCCTGCTGTTCGCGGTGTTCGGCCTGTTCCCGCTGCTGTTCTCCATCTACCTCTCGCTGCACCAGTGGAATCCGGCCGAGGGCCTGCACACCATGCAGTGGGTGGGCGTGGAGAACTACCTCTTCGCGCTGAGCGACCCCTGGTTCCATGACTCGCTCTACAACACCTTGTGGTTCGCCCTGGTGGCCGGCGTGCCCCAGCACCTGGTGGCCCTGCCGCTGGCCTTCTTCATCCACCAGCGCGTGCGGCGCGGGCGCAATCTGCTGGTGGGGGCCTATTTCGTGCCCTACATCACCTCCAGCGTGGCCATCGCCCTGATCTTCAGCACCCTGTACTCGCGCGACTACGGCCTGATCAACGCCGCCCTGGCCGAGGCCACGCGCATCCCCTTTCTGGGCAGCCCGCTGGCGGCGCTGCAGGCCGCCGGCCTGCCCGACTGGCTGGGCGACGCCGAGTTCACCAAGCCCGCCGTGGCCTTCGTGATCTTCTGGCGCTTCCTGGGCTGGAACCTGGTGCTCTACCTCTCGGCCCTGCAGGTGATCGACAAGGATCTCTACGAGGCCGCCACCCTGGACGGGGCCGGGTCCTGGCAGCAGTTCCGCCACATCACCCTGCCCCTGCTCAAGCCCATGATGTTCTTCGCGGTGACGCTGACCATCATCGGCAGCCTGCAGCTCTTCGAGGAGCCCTTCATCCTGGTGGATCTGGAGAAGGGCGTGAGCCAGTCGGTCATGACCAGCGCCATCTTCATGTACCGCCTGGCCTTCTCGGACGGCGACTTCGGCACTGCCTCGGCCCTGTCCTGGATCCTGTTCTTCATCATCGCGGCCCTGACCTGGCTGAATGCCCGGCTGTTCGGCCGCGAGGCCCAGGGGAATCAGCATGCTGCGCGCTGAGAAGGTGCCCACCCTGCGCCGCGCCCGGCTCAAGCCCGGCCTGTTCCAGGGCCGGCCCTGGCTGGCCTGGGGGCTGGTGAGCCTGGGTGCGCTGCTGCTGGTGGCGCCGCTGTACTTCACCTTCGTCTTCGCCAGCCATGCGCGTAGCGAGATCTTCAACTCGCCGCCGCCGCTGTGGTTTGGCCTGAACGCCTGGCAAAACCTGGCCCTGCTGCAGGAGCGCCTGCCCTTCTGGCGCAATCTGGGCATGAGTCTTTATGTGGCCGGCATGAGCACGGCCCTGAACCTGATGCTCTGCGCCATGGCGGGCTACGGCTTTGCGGTCTACGAGTTCCGCGGCAAGCGCACCCTGTTCGCTATCGTGCTGGGGTCCATGATGCTGCCCAGCTTCCTCAACATGATTCCCAGCTTCATGGTGATGGACGCCCTGGGCTGGATCGACGAGCCGCGCGCCCTCTATGTGCCGGCGGCGGCCAGCGCCCTGGGCATCTTCATGATGCGCCAGTACATCGGCTCGGCCATCCCGCGCGATCTGCTGGATGCCGCACGCATGGACGGCTGCGGCGAGTTCCGCATCTTCTGGAGCGTGGTCCTGCCCCTGCTCAAGCCGGCGCTGGGCACCCTGGGCCTGATCACCTTCATCGCTTCCTGGAACAACTTCGTCGCGCCCCTGGTGGTGATGCGCTCGGTGGAGAACTACACCCTGCCGCTGGCCCTGCGCTCCATGCAGGCCCCCAACAACACCGAATGGGGCGCGCTGATGATGGGCAGTGCCATCGCCATGCTGCCCCTCTTGATCGTCTATTTCTTCAGCGCCCGGCGCCTGGTGGCCGGGTTGACCTCGGGCGCCGTGCGCGGCTGAGCGCTCATCCCCTTTTCTCCCACGTCCTGCTGTCACCATGAACGCCATCGACTCCAAACCCGCCGCCCTCACCGAGCTGGGCCGCGCCTTCCGTGCCGACTTCCAGTGGGGATCGGCCACCAGCGCCGCCCAGATCGAGGGAGCGGCGTTGGACGAGGGCAAGGGGCCTTCGATCTGGGACCGCTTCTGCGCCGAGCCCGGCCGCATCAATGACGGCTCCCACATCGACACGGCCTGCGACCACTACCACCGCTACCGCGAGGACGTGGCCCTGATGAAATGGCTGGGGCTCAAGGCCTACCGCTTCTCCATCGCCTGGCCGCGGGTGCAGCCCCTGGGGCAGGGCGCCTGGAACGAGGCCGGCTTTGATTTCTACGACCGCCTGATCGACGAGCTGCTGGCCGCCGGCATCAAGCCCCATGCCACGCTCTACCACTGGGACCTGCCGGCCGCCCTGCACGACTCGATCGGCGGCTGGACCTCGCGCCGCATCGTGCCGCTGTTTGCCGACTATGCGGCCGAGGTGGCGCGGCGCTTTGGCGATAGGCTGGAAAGCATCGCCACGCTCAACGAACCCTGGTGCGTGGCCACCCTGGGCTACGAGACGGCCCAGTTCGCGCCCGGCCAGACCAGCCGGGCCACCGCGGCTCAGGTCTCGCATCACCTGCTGCTGGCGCATGGCGCAGCCATCCAGGCCATGCGGGCGATCACGCCCTGCAAGCTGGGCATCGTGCTCAACCACACGCCGGCCTTCCCGGCCGACAATCTGCGCGAGCAAGACCGTCGCGCCGCCCGCATCGACGACGGGCTCAATGTGCGCTGGTACATGGACCCGGTGTTCCGCGGCCAGTACCCGGCCGACATCATCGAGCACCTGGGCGCCGATGCGCCGCGCGTGGAGGAGGGCGATCTGGCCCGCATCCAGCAGCCGCTGGACTTCCTGGGCGTGAACTTCTACACCCGCAGCTTCATCTCCACCCAAGACCCGGCCCTGCCCGCGCCGGGCCAGCAGGGCTTCACCGACATGGGCTGGGAGATCTACCCCAAGGCCCTGACCCAGCATCTGGTGCGCATCACCCGCGAGTACGCGCCGCCGCCCATCTTCATCACCGAGAACGGCATGGCCAATGCCGACCAGGTGGTGGACGGTCAGGTGCATGACATCGAGCGCATCGCCTATCTGCGCGACCATCTGCAGGCCCTGGCACGCGCGGTGGAGCTGGGCGTGGATGTGCGCGGCTATTTCTACTGGAGCCTGCTTGACAACTTCGAGTGGAACTCGGGCTATACCAAGCGCTTCGGTCTCTTCCATGTGGACTACGCCAGCCAGCAGCGCCTGGCCAAGGACAGCGCCCACTGGTATCGCGATTTCATCGCCGCCTTCGACACTGGCCGGGGCGGGCGCTGAGATGGCCGGCCTGCTCTTCCGCGGCGTGGCCAAGTCCTATGGCGAGGGGCGCGCGCCGGTGGTGCGAGCCCTGGATCTGGAGGTGCGCGACGGCGAGTTCATGGTGCTGGTGGGCCCCTCGGGCTGTGGCAAGAGCACCTCGCTGCGCATGCTGGCCGGCCTGGAGCCGGTGAGCGCGGGCCAGATCTTCATCGGTGGCCGCGAGGTCACCACGCTGCCGCCGGCCGAGCGCGGCGTGGCCATGGTGTTCCAGAGCTATGCGCTCTACCCGCATATGAGCGTGGCCGAGAACATGGGTTTTGCGCTGCGCACGGCCGGCCGGCCGCGCGCTGAGATCGAGGCCGCGGTGCACAAGGCCGCGCGCAGCCTGCAGCTGGAGAGCCTGCTGACGCGCAAGCCGCGCGAGCTCTCGGGCGGCCAGCGCCAGCGCGTGGCCATAGGCCGGGCCATCGTGCGCCAGCCCCAGGTCTTTCTCTTCGACGAACCCCTGTCCAATCTGGACGCCGCCCTGCGCCACGAGACCCGGCTGGAGCTGGCGCGCCTGCACGAGGAGCTGGGCGCCACCATCGTCTATGTGACCCACGACCAGGTGGAGGCCATGACCTTGGGCGACCGCATCGCCGTCTTCAACGAGGGTCGCATCGAGCAGGTGGGTGCGCCGCTGGAGGTCTATGAAAGGCCCATCAACCGTTTCGTGGCCGGCTTCCTGGGCTCGCCCCGCATCAATATGCTGCCGCTCCAGGGCCTGCCGGGCGCCCAGGTGCCCGCCGGTGCAGAAACCCTGGGGCTGCGGCCCGAGCATCTGCGGCTGCTGCCCCCCGAGGCGGGGCGTCCGCAGGGCGAGATCGTGCTGATCGAGTATCTTGGCGATGCCTGCATTGCCCATATCAAGATCGCCGATGTGGCCCAGCCCCTGGCGGTCAAGCTGGAGGCAGGCGCGCCCTGGCAGCGCCATCAACGCGCGGGCCTGGGCTGGGATCCGCAGCGCCTGCTTGCCTTTGATGGCCTGGGGCGTCGTCTCTGAACTCTTTTGCACAAGGAGTGCGACCGACGATGAGCGCCGAGTTTCCCCGCCTGGTGGCCGATGTCGGCGGCACCCATGTGCGCTTTGCCAGCCAGCTGCTCGCGGACGGGCCGCTGCAGGCGCGGGCCTCCTATCCCAGCGCCGACTTTCCCGGCCTCTGGGAGGCCATGAAGCATCATCTCCAGGCCCAGGGGCTTGAGCGACCACGGGCCTGCGCTGTCGGCATCGCCACGGCCATCACCGGCGACCGGGTGCAGATGACCAATCACCACTGGGCCTTCTCCATCGCCGCCCTGCAGCGCAGCCTGGGGGTCGAGCGCCTGCTGCTCATCAATGACTTCACCGCGCTGGCCTTGGCCTTGCCGGTCCTGGCACCGCAGGACCGGCGCCAGGTTGGTGGCGGCCCGGCGGTGGCGGGGGCTCCGATGGGCCTGCTGGGGCCGGGCACGGGCCTGGGCGTCTCGGGCCTGCTGCCAGGAATCGGCGGGGGCGCTCCGGTGCCTCTGGCCGGAGAGGGCGGGCACGTGACGCTGGCCGGGTCCGAGCCGGAGGAGGACGCGGTCCTTGGCTGTTTGCGGCGGCGCTTCGGCCATGTTTCGGCCGAGCGGGCGCTCTCCGGCCCGGGCCTGCAGAACCTGCATCAGGCCCTGGCCGAGGTGCGTGGCCTGAGCCCCGATGGCCGGGAGGCTGCCGAGATCACCGCGGGCGAGGATGCGCTGGCACGCGACACGGTGCAGCTGTTCTGCGCCCTGCTGGGCAGCGTGGCTGGCAATCTGGTCCTGACCCTGGGCGCGCGCGGCGGGCTCTATATCGGTGGCGGCATCGTGCCGCGGCTGGGGGAGCGCTTCGACGGCTCCCGATTTCGCGAACGCTTCGAGGCCAAGGGGCGTTTCCGCGACTACCTGGCGGCCATCCCGGCCTTCGTGGTGAATGGCAGCGACCAGGCCGCGCTGCTGGGGGCCTGCCGGGCGCTGGACGCTGCGCCGCCCTGAGTGCGCTGCGCGGCCGGGGCGCCTCTGCTCCAATACGGGCTACCATGAGTCTGCCCCCGCTGTTCAGCACCCCCATCACCGACCGCGCCGGCGCCCTGCGCCTGCGCCGCGAGCTGCAGGCCCTGGCCGCCCAGCGCGGCGTGGCGCTCAGCGAGCCACCCGAGGAGCCCGATAACTGCTGCGACAGCGGCTGCGAGGCCGCTTGCGTGTGGGAGACCTTCTACGCGGAGATGGGCTACTGGCGGGATGAGGGGCTGCTGCGGCTGGAGGGGTGAGTTTTGGGGCGCTTGCCTGCTCGGGACCCTCTGGCCTGGCGCGATGGTGCAGGCAGATCAGCCTTGTGCGCCGCGATCTGAGTCAGCTGGCGCTCCATCGGGCTGCAGGGCCTGGATGGATTGCAGGAATATCCTCAAATGCGGAGCACCCCGGAAGCAGTGGCTTCGGATACCGAGTTGGATGGCCGCTTCCACATTGCCGATCGAATCATCAATGAAAGCGGCTTCGCTCGCCTCTACCCGGGCCAGCCGCAATGCGGCCCGGTAGATGGCGGGATCCGGCTTGACCACGCCCAGCGCGCTGGAATTGATCACCTGATCGAAGAGCGTGGCAATGCCCAGATGGCGGAGATCAGCGTCCAGCCTTGAGGTGGCGTTGCTCAGCAGGATGAGCCGCAAGCCTGGCGCGCGAGCCTGAAGCAGGCTCACCACCTCCAGGTCTACCTTGCCGGCCGGTTCGCTCCATTGGCGGGTCACCTCCCCCGCATCAAGGCCGTGATGCGCTTCACCCAGCCGCGCTGCGATGTTGGCGCGCCACGCTTCGTCGCTGATCTGCCCGGTGATGGCCGGCAGCAGCAGCTCCGGGGCGAAGGCGATACGGCGCAAAGTGCCCGCGGGCAGGCCATGCGTCTGCTCGAGGGCCTCGTCCGAATCCGGCCAGCGCCGGAGCACGCCGTCGAGGTCGATGAACAGGACCCGGATACTCACTTGCTGCGGCCCCTTGCGCGATTGCGCTGCACGAAGGGCGTGCCGGCGCCTGCTGTGTACTGCGGCAGCTGGCCGTTCCAATTCTTGATCCAGGACAGCGCAGAGGTGTTCATAGGTTCCTCAACAAAGAGAAGCCCACGCTAGCAGCTCCGGTCCGGACCGCCTATGGCACCAAGGTGTGATTGCCGCGACGGCGCCCGCCCTACATCTGCTCCCACGGCAGCCCATCGAAACGCCAGCCATTGCGGGTGTTGCGATGGAAGTGCTCGTCGGGGTCGCCCTCGAAGCCGTGCACGATATTGATCACCTCGCTAAAGCCCGCGGCCTCCAGGGCCTGGCCGGCGGGCAGGGTGCGGGTGCCGGAGCGGCATAGCAGCAGCAGGGGGCGGTCCAGGGCCCCGCCCACCTCGCGCCGCACCTGGCTGACGAAGCGCTCGGGGTCGGGGTGCATCTCGGGGTACTCGTACCAGGCCACGTGGATGGCGCCGGGGGGGTGGCCCACATAGAGGTATTCCAGCTCCATGCGGATGTCGATGAGCAGGGCCTCGGGACGGGCTTGCAGATAGGCGTGGGCCTCTTTGGGGAGCAGGTGCTTCATGGAAGGGGGTATTGACGCCTTGCCTAGAATGGCGGCATGAGTTCTGCCTCCACCCCGGCCGCCTACACGCGCGGCGCCCAGTTGCCCGCCATTCTGCAACAACGCATCGCCATCCTCGACGGCGCCATGGGCACCATGATCCAGCGCTACAAGCTGGGGGAGGCCGACTACCGCGGCGAGCGCTTCGCCGCGCACCACAAGGACCTCAAGGGCAATAACGATCTGCTGGTGCTGACCCGTCCCGAGGTCATCACCGAGATCCACGAGCAGTACCTGGCCGCCGGGGCCGACATCATCGAGACCAATACCTTCGGCACCACCTCGGTGGCGCAGGAGGACTATGAGCTGGGCGAGTTCGCCTACGAGATGAATGTGGCCGCCGCCCGTCTGGCCCGCGCCGCCTGCGACAAGTACAGCACGCCCGACAAGCCGCGCTTTGCCGCCGGTGCCCTGGGCCCCACGCCCCGCACCGCCAGCATCAGCCCCGACGTGAACGACCCGGGCGCCCGCAATATCGATTTCGACACCTTGCGCGCCGCCTACTACGAGCAGGCCAAGGGCCTGCTGGAGGGCGGGGTGGACCTGTTCCTGGTCGAGACCATCTTCGACACGCTCAATGCCAAGGCCGCGATCTTCGCCCTGGACGAGCTGATGGACGACACCGGCGAGCGCCTGCCGGTGATCATCTCCGGCACCGTGACCGATGCCTCGGGTCGCATCCTCTCGGGCCAGACCGTGACGGCCTTCTGGCACTCGGTGCGCCATGCCAAGCCCCTGGCCATCGGCCTGAACTGTGCCCTGGGCGCCACCCTGATGCGGCCCTATATCGAGGAGCTGGCCAAGGCAGCGGGCGAGGTGGCCGTGAGCTGCTACCCCAATGCCGGCCTGCCCAATCCCATGAGCGATACCGGCTTCGACGAGACGCCGGACGTGACCGGCCGTCTGGTGGGCGAATTTGCCGCCGCCGGCTTCCTGAACATCGCGGGCGGCTGCTGCGGCACCACGCCGGCACACATCGCCGCCATCGCCCAGAGCGTCTCGGCCTACAAGCCGCGCAGCTGCGGGCAGCGCTTCTTCAGCGCCCTGGTCGAGGGCTGAGTTCAGGGGCCGAGGCCGCCCGCGCGGCGGCCAGCACGGCCAGGGTCTCGCGCCGAACCAGGGCGGGCTGCTCCTTCTGCACATAGTGGCCGCTGCCCTCGGCCAGCACCAGGCGCGCACGCGGCAGCTCTTGTGCCATCAGGCGCTGCTGCTCCAGCCAGACGCGCTGGAAGCTGGCGTCCGCCAGCGGCGGGGCGGTGGTGGCCGCGATCACCACGGCGGGTACCGCGGGCAGACTGGCCAGATCGCCGATCTGGGCATAGGTGGCGGGCAGGCCGCGCATCTCGGCGCGCACCCAGGGCTCGCTCAGGGCCAGAGCCCAGCCGGGCACATCACAGAGTCGTGAACCCGCGGCCGTGCAGGCCGCGGTGAAGCCCGGCGGGCGGGCATCCACCAGCACCAGGCCGGCCACGTCCTGCGGATAGCGGCGCGCAAAACTCAGCACAAAGGGGCCGCCGAGCGAATGCCCGGCCAGCACATAGGGTGGCGGCAGGCCTCGGTCGCGCAGGGCCTGATGCAGCTGGGCGGCCAGCTCGGCGCCGTTGCGGCTGTCCTGCTGGGGCGCCAGCCGGCGGCTGCGCTGGTAGCGCACCACGGTGGTGTGGGCCGACAGCTCCTCGGCCAGACGGGTCCAGGCCTCGGGTCCATCGCCCGCGCCGGCTTCGAGCACCAGCACCGGGCCGCCGCGGCCTTGCACCAGCAGCTGGGGACCGGCCGCCTCCTCGGGGCCGGCGGCGCAGGCCGCCAAGGCGACTGTCAGGGCGAGAGCGGTCAGCCGCAGCGGGGCAAGAGACAGCATGGCGGGCATTCGGGCGTGGCAGGCGATGCGCCGCAGCCTAGGCCCGGCCGCTGAAGACTTGATGAAATGCGCGCGGGCTCAGTAGAGCTTGAGCAGCTTCTCGGTGTTGAGCCGCAGCTTGAGCTCGTGCGGGGCCAGGCTGGCCACGATGGCCTGGCTGGCCAGGCGGGTGTCGCGCGGCACCGGCTCGCTCAGGGGATTGCCGCTGCGCCCCATCAGGGCGGCCACCAGGGGCTCGTTGGCGCTGTGGCCGCGGCGTGCGACCACGCCCAGCTCGCCGCTGGCCAAGCGCACCAGGCTGCCGGGCGGGTACAGGCCCACGGCCTTGATCAGCATGGCGCCGGTGGGGTCGGGCTGCTGCAGCTCGTCCAGATAGGCGGCGCGCGCGGCCTGGGCGCCGGAGAGGGCGCGGCGGTTGCGCCGCGGCGCCAGGCGGGCGCCGTAGATGTCCACCCGGCGCAGCACCCGCGCCATCTGCTCGGGCAGGCTGCGGCCCTCCAGCGGGCCGGGGCCGGCCTCGTGGTGCAGGCGCACCACCTGCAGCCAGAGCGAGTCCTGCACGCCCAGCTCGCGCAGCAGCTCGGCGCTGCGGTCGCCATGGCCGTCCAACTCTTGGCGCTGGGTCTCGTCGGGGCGCTCCATCTGCACGGCCAGGCGGTCCTGCAGGGCGCTGATGGCGATGTTCATGCTCAGGGCGGCGCGGGCCAGCACCTCGCGCACATCCTCGGCCCAGCCCAGCTGGCGGGCGCAGAGCTCGCCCAGGGCCAGGCTCAGCAGGCCGTGGCGGGCGCTGTAGTGCTGGTGCTCCTGGCTGCTTTCCAGGATCAGCAGCATCAGGGCGGCATCGGTCTGCTGGCGCACCCGGGCCAGCATCTCCTGCAGCAGGGCCTCGAAGCGGGGCAGGAAGTCGGTGCCGGCGCCGCGCGGCTCGCGCAGCAGGCTGTGGCTGCGCAGCAGCAGATCGGCCCAGGCCGCCTGGTCATTGGGCGGGGCCAGGGCGGCGGCCCGCTCGGGGCGGCCGCTGTAGTCGCTGCGCACCCGCGAGATCTCGCCCAGGGTGGCGCCCTGCAGCATCAGGGTGTCCATCTTGTGGGCGGCGGCGCGCTGGTAGGCGCGCGTCTCGTCGGCCAGCACATAGGCGCCGCGCTCGATCACCGCCTGCACCAGGGGGCTGTCATGCAGGGGCTGGCCGCGGGCAATGAGCAGCTTGCCGCTGGCGTCGCGGATGGAGAAGTCCAGCACCTGGCCGAGGCGCAGGCTGTTGGGTGGCAGGGGGATCAGGTCCAAGATGTCTTGCTTTCGTTCTTCACGGATTGTCGTCCCGCGGGGGCCGGGCTTGAGCGCGCCACCCGGGCTTGAGCGTAAAATCGCACGCGGTCCGAGGAGCGTTGCGACGGTTGAACCGCCAGGCTCGGAACAGGACCGGCCCGGGGCCGGTTCCCGCAACGACGCTCACCGTTCCACGCACCGTCCGTGGCCGCGGTGAGCTCGCGGCCCCCTCTCCTTCGTGATACCGAGGCCGCCATGACCGCCAGCACCACCGTCCAGACCCCGCCCCCGATGAAGCTTTCCGGGCTGGAACCGGTGCTCATCGGCGCCGGCTCGCTCTTCGTCAACATCGGCGAGCGCACCAATGTGACCGGCTCCAAGGCCTTTGCCCGCATGATCCTGGCGGGTCAGTTCGAGGAGGCCCTGGCCGTGGCGCGCCAGCAGGTGGAGAACGGCGCCCAGGTCATCGACATCAATA
>Ga0233424_10000233_pt1 | contig 75985 bp, 70 predicted proteins | sample Watercolumn_Towu_FD_181011 | JGI IMG/M metagenome (GOLD analysis project Ga0233424, IMG submission 181011) | Freshwater microbial communities from Lake Towuti, South Sulawesi, Indonesia - Watercolumn_Towuti2014_125_MG | ecosystem: Environmental > Aquatic > Freshwater > Lake | place: Indonesia... | reverse complement strand
TCGAGCAGCTTCAGGATCGTGCCTGCCGTGAACGCGCCCGTCTACCACCCCGACAACCACCAGCTCAGCATGACGGTGCTGATGACGCCCGACATGGCCAACTTCGCCGGCAACGTGCACGGCGGCACGATCCTGAAGCTGCTCGACCAGGTGGCGTATGCCTGTGCCAGCCGCTATGCCGCGCGCTACGTGGTGACCTTGTCGGTGGACCAGGTGCTGTTCCTGCAGCCGGTGCACGTGGGCGAGCTGGTCACCTTCCTGGCCAGCGTGAACCACACCGGCACCTCGTCGATGGAGGTGGGCGTGAAGGTCATCGCCGAGAACATCCGCACGCAGGAGCAGCGCCACGTCAACAGCTGCTTCTTCACGATGGTGGCGGTCGACGACGACCGCAAGCCGGTGCCGGTGCCGCCGCTGCAGCCGACGACGCCCGAGCAGCAGCGCCGCTTCGCCGACGCCCGGCTGCGCAAGCAGCTGCGCCAGGAACTGCGCCAGCGTTACCAGCAGATGCGCCAACCGGCCGCGGGCTGAGCCCGCGCGGCGTGGCACGGCCTTTGCGAACCGCACCGGCCATATGTCAGCCGTCCCGCCCACCCCTGCCACGCCGTTCGACGGCGCAGCCCTCCGCGAGGCCCAGGTGGTCCTTGCCGGCACCGTCCCGTCGATCGTGCGCGTCCTCCTCTGCGACGACCGCATGGTCGTGCGCGAGGCGCTCAAGCAGGCGCTGTCCGAAGCGGCCGACGTGACGGTGATCGACGAGGCGGACAACGGCACCGATTGCGTGCGGCTGGCGCAGCGCCTGCGCCCGGACGTGGTGCTGCTCGATGTCGCGTTGATCGGCCGCGACGGCCTGGAGACGCTGGCCGAGCTGAAGCAGCTGATGCCGCAACTGCCGGTGCTGATGTTGTCGACCTACCCCGAGCGCCAGTATGCCGCGCAATGCATGAAGCTCGGGGCGGCCGGCTGCCTGCACAAGAGTGTCGAGGCCCAGGAGCTGGCGCGGGCGTTGCGCACCGCGGCGGCCGGCCGGCTGCACATCACCCCGGCAGTGGCGGCGGCGATGTCCGCCGCGTCGATGTGAAGACCCCGATCCGCCCGCACAGGAGACCGCGATGAACCGCCACGACGTCACCGAGATGATCATCGAGACCAAGGTCAGGAAGGGCCTCAAGTGGGAGCAGGTGGCCCAGACCCTCGGCCTCAGCAAGGAATGGGTGACTGCCGGCTGCCTCGGCCAGATGACCTTCACCGCCGAGCAGGCCGGCCGGCTCGGCGAGCTGTTCGAACTGCCCGACGAGGCGGTGCGCTGGCTGCAGGTGGTGCCCTACAAAGGCAGCCTGCCCACCAGCGTGCCCACCGATCCGCTGATCTACCGCTTCCATGAACTGGTCAGCGTCTACGGCACCACTTTCAAGGAGCTGATCCACGAAGCGTTTGGCGACGGCATCATGAGCGCCATCGACTTCCGCATGGACCTGCAGCGCGAGCCCGATCCCAACGGCGACCGGGTCAGCATCACGATGTCGGGCAAGTTCCTGCCCTACAAGACCTACTGAGCGGGTCTACCATCGGCCGGTCATTCACCCGAGGCCTGCCATGGAATCCCGCCCACCGCTGCCCCCGTTCACCGACGCCACCGCGGTCCAGAAGGTCCGCATGGCCGAGGACGCCTGGAACTCGCGTGACCCCGACCGCGTCGTCGGCGTCTACACCGACGACACCGTGTGGCGCAACCGCGCCGAGTTCCCGGTGGGCCGCGAGCAGGTGCGTGCGTTCCTGCAGCGCAAGTGGGCCCGCGAGCTCGACTACCGCCTGATCAAGGAACTGTGGGCCTTCACCGGGCATCGCATCGCGGTGCGCTTCGCGTACGAGTGGCACGACGACTCGGGCCAGTGGTTCCGCAGCTACGGCAACGAGAACTGGGAGTTCAACGAACACGGCCTGATGCAGCGGCGCTTCGCCAGCATCAACGACCTGCCCATCCGCGCCGACGACCGGCTGTTCCACTGGCCGCTCGGCCGGCGCCCGGACGAGCACCCGGGGCTGTCGGCACTGGGCCTGTGAACTGAGCGTCAGCCGCCGGTCACGCGCAGCAGCAGCGTGACCAGGTCGTTCGGCCGCAGCGGCTTGGCGCAGTGCGCATCGAAGCCGGCGGCCAGCGCCTGCGCGCGGTCCTGCGGGCGCGCGAAGGCGGTGAGGGCGACGGCCGGCAACGGCGGGTCGCCGGTCGCCTTCTCGCGCCGCCGCACCTCGCGGATCAGTGCATGGCCGTCCTCGCCCGGCATGCCGACGTCGCTGACCAGCACGTCGGGCCGCTGCTGTTCGAGCGCCTGCAGCCCGGTGGTGTAGCTGCTGGCGGTGCGCACCGTGGCACCGCGGTCATGCAGGATGATCGTGAGCATCTCGCGCGCCTCGTCGTCGTCCTCGACCACCAGGACGGTCAACTGCGACAGCATGTCCGGCGCCTGCGGTTCATCGCCGAAGGCGGCGAAGCCGGAGGCCTCGTGTTCCACCGGCCGCGCGGGGGTCGGGTTCACCGGCAGCATCACGACAAACGCCGCGCCGCGGCCCACGCCCTCGCTGCGCGCGTCGATGTGGCCGCCGTGCAGCTCCACCAGGTGCTTGACGATCGACAGTCCGAGCCCGAGCCCGCCGTGGAAGCGGTTGCTCGCCGAGTCGCTCTGGGCGAAACGGTCGAACAGGTGCGGCAGGAACTCCGGCTTGATGCCCTGGCCCTGGTCCTGCACCGTCAGCGTGAGCCAGGTGTCGTCCTGGTGCAGGCGCACGTCGATGCGGCCGCCCGGCTGCGAGAACTTGATCGCGTTGGTCAGCAGGTTCCAGACGATCTGCTGCAGCCGCGCCGGGTCGACCACCACCGCCGTGCGGGCGCCGTGCGCTTCGAGTGCCAGCTGCAGCGACTTGTCCGCCGCTGCGCTGGCCAGCGCCTGCGCGGCGGCGTGCACCAGCTCGTGCACGTCCACCGGCTCGGTCTCGAGGCGCAGCTTGCCCAGGTCCATGCGCGAGACATCGAGGATGTCGGAGATCAGCCGCGTCTGGATCTTGGCATTGCGTTCGATCGCCTCCAGGCCGCGCGGCAGCGCATCGTTCGTCTTGGCGTGCTTGAGCACGTGCACCCAGCCGAGGATGGCGTTCAGCGGCGTGCGCAGTTCGTGCGACAGCACCGCGATGAACTCGTCCTTCGAGCGGCTGACCCGCTCGGCCGCGGCGCGGGCGGCCTGCTCGCGGTCGAGCAGCTGCTCGCGCTCGCGCGAGATCTGGATGCGCTCGCTGATGTCGGTGGCCAGCGCCAGGATCACGCCCGGCTCGACGTGGGCCGACCAGCTCCATTCCAGCTGCACCAGCCGTTCGTCCGGCGTGCACAGGGGCAGCTCGCCGCGCCACAGCCCTTCGCGGCTGCGCGACAGCGCATCGTCGAGCGTCGCGTGGGCGCTCGTCGGCACGAAGCGGCGCAGGGGCTGGCCGACCACCGCGCCGGTGTCGCGCTCGAGCAGCCGCAGCATCGCCGGGTTGGCGTCGACCACCCGGCCGTCGGTGTCGATCAGGCAGATGCCGCCCGGCGCGAGGTCGTAGATCGCGCGGAAGCGTGCCTCGCTGCGGCGCCTGCCGTCTTCGGCGGTGCGCGCGCGGATCAGCGCCTGCAGCGTGGCCACCAGCAGCGCCGGCTCGGCCGGGTGCGTCATGTAGGCGTCGCCACCGGCGTCCAGGCCGCGCACCTTGTCGTCGTCGCGCAGGTAGGCGGCCGACAGGTGCACCACCGGCAGCCGCGCACCATGCGGCCGCTGGCGCAGCTGGCGGCACACCTCGAAGCCGTCGATGTCGGGCAGGTGCACGTCGAGCACCACCGCGTCGACACCGGCGTCGGCCAGCGACAGGGCCTCCTGCCCGGTCGCCGCCTCGCGGGTGTGGAAGCCGGCCGCCTTCAGCACGCGCGAGGTGGAGTACCGCGTGGCCGGGTTGTCGTCGACCACCAGCACCTCGTGCGCGTGCGGCGTTGCCGTCATCGCGAGGCCGTCTCGTCCGCGGCCGCCCCGGCCAGGCGCAGCGGCAGCGTCACCGAGAACGTCGAGCCGACGCCGAGCGCGCTCTCGAGGTGCACCCCGCCTCCCAGCAGCTCGGCCAGCCGCTTGCTCAGCGACAGCCCCAGGCCGGTGCCGCGCAGGCGCTTCTGGATCGGCGAGTCGATCTGCGAGAAGTCCTGGAAGATCGCGTGGTGGAACGCCGGGTCGATGCCCACCCCGGTGTCCGCCACCGCGAAGGTCACGCTGCCGTCGCCGTTGCCGCGCGCGGACACCCGCACCTCGCCGTGCAGCGTGAACTTCAGCGCATTGGAGATGAAGTTGCGCAGGATCTGGGCGAGCTTGCGGTCGTCGTTGTAGAGCGGCGGCACGTCCTGCGGCGCATCGAAGATCAGCTGCACGCTGGGGTTGGTCAGCACCGGCTTGAACATGCCGCGCAGCGCCGAGAACAGGTCGACCAGCTCGAACCAGCCCGGCGAGATGTCCACCCGGCCGGCCTCGACCTTGGCGAGGTCCAGCAGGTCGTTGACCATCTCGGAGAACTCGCCGGCGGTCTCCTGGATGAAGCGCACCTGGCGCTCCTGCTCGTCGGTGAGCGGGCCGTCGAGGCGGTCGATCAGCAGCCGCGAGATGCTCAGGATCGAGCCGATCGGCGTGCGGAACTCGTGGCTCATGTAGGCCAGGAAGCGGCTCTTCAGCTCGGTGGCCTGGCGCAGCGCCTGCGCCTGCGTGTCCAGCTCGGCATAGAGCGCGAGCACGCCGCTGTTGGTCTCCTCCAGTTCGGTACGCAGCGCGGCCAGCTCCGCCGCCTGGGCGGCGCAGGTGGCCTGCAGGGCGGCGAGATCGTCGGTCGGGGCGTTCATCGTTCGAGGTTCCGCTTCATCACGACGACGGTGACGTCGTCGCGTCCGCGCGCATGATCGCGCAGCAACCACGCCGCGACCAGCGTAGGGTGACGCTGCAGCAGCCCGCGCGCATCGTCGAGGTGCCAGCGGCTGTGCAGGCCATCGCTGTGCAGCACCAGCAGCGCATGCGGCGGCCAGGCGTGCTGCACCGCCTGCGGCTTGCGGATCTGCAGGCCGGCGGTGCCGTGCTGCGACAGCAGCGTGCGATCGCCGGTGCCGCTGATCAACCGGCCGGCGACGTTGCCGGCGCCGCAGAACGACAGGCCGCTGCGGTCGAGCAGCGTCACCGCCACCGCGGCGCCGCGGGTGCCGCGCAGCCGCTGGTGCACCTGGTCCAACGTCAGCGCCGGGTCCTGCCATGGCGCCCGTTCGAAGGCCTGCGTCGCCGCCACGGCCGCTTCGTGGGCGTGCGGCCCGTGGCCGAGCCCGTCGGCCACGATCAGCGCGGCGCGCTCGCCGCTCTGCGCCACCGCCCAGCCGTCGCCGCAGACGGTCTCGCCCGGGGCGCACAGCGCCAGCGCGCCGACGTCGAACGCGTCGATCGTGCCCGTGGCGGCCGGCCCGACGCGGGCCAGGATCACGGTGCCGCCGGGCACCGTGCTGTAGAGGTCGAAGGTGTCGGCCAGCCGGCGCACCGCGCCCAGGCCGGTGCCGGGGGTGCCGCCGGTGGAATAGCCGTCGCGCAGGCAGGCGGCCACGTCGGCCATGCCGGGGCCATGGTCCAGCGACAGCAGCTCCACCTGCCCGCCCACGCTGCCCAGCAGCAGCCGGCCCTGCTGTGCATGGCGCACCAGGTTGCCGCCCAGCTCGGTGGCGATCAACGCGACGCGGCCGGCGGCGACCTCGTCGAAGCCCAGCTGCGCGGCCAGCCGCACCGCGGCGCGGCGGGCCTCGCCGACCTGGCTTTGCTCGTGCATCTCGAAGGCGACATGCGGCAGGCTCATCGGGTGAGCCTCCCAAGCAAATGTGGCTTTGCCACTTTGCTTGACCCCCGCGGGGGGCGGGCTGGGCGCAGCCCGGACCTGGGGGCGCTCGTCATCGCCAGCGCGTGATGGTGACGGTGGTGCCCATGCCGACCGTGCTCTGGACGTCGAATTCGTGCACCAGCCGCTTGCTGCCGGACAGGCCCATGCCGAGGCCGCCGCCGGACGTCCAGCCGTCGGTGAGCGCGAGGGCCAGGTCGGGGATGCCGGGTCCCTGGTCCGCGAACGCCAGCCGCAGGCCCTGTCGAGTGCCTTGCTCGAGCAGTTGCCAGCGCATCTCTCCGCCGCCGCCGTAGACCACGGTGTTGCGCGCCAGCTCGCTGGCGGCCGTCACCATCTTGGTCTGGTCGACCAGCGAGAACTTCAGCGCCTGCGTGAGCTTGCGCACCTGCTGGCGGGCCAGCACGATGTCGGCCTCGGTGCGCAGCGGCTGGGCGCCCTGCGGTTCAGTGCTGGTCGTCATCGGAGGGCGTTTCGTCCTGTGCCAGCAGCGGCGCCAGCAGCTTCATGCCGCGTTCGACGTTCAGCGCGGTGCGCACGCCCGGCAGCGACAGGCCCAGCTCCACCAGCGTGATCGCCACCGCCGGTTGCATGCCCACCACCACCGTGGCGGCGTCGAGCGTGCGGGCGATGCCGGAGATCGTGGCCAGCATGCGGCCGATGAACGAGTCGACCACGTCGATCGCCGAGATGTCGATCAGCACGCCCTGCGCACCGGTGCGTTCGATCGTCGCGGCCAGGTCGTCCTGCAGGTCCATCGCCGTGCGGTCCTGCAGGTCGGTCTGGATCGTCACCAGCAGCAGCCGGCCCATCCGGAGGATCGGGATGCGCTCCATCAGGCGGTCGCGCTCTTCTTGACCGTGTGCCCGGTGCTGCGCAGCGCCAGCGCCAGCGCGTCGGCCAGCGAGGCCTTCGTGGTGATGCCCTGCAGGTCGATGCCCAGGTGCACGATGGTCTGCGCGATCTGCGGCCGGATGCCGCTGATGATGCCCTCCGCGCCCATCAGCCGGATCGCCGTGACCGTCTTCAGCAGGTGCTGCGCGACCAGCGTGTCGACCGTGGGCACGCCGGTGATGTCGATGATGGCGATCTCGGCACCGGTGTCGACGATGCGTTGCAGCAGCGTCTCCATCACCATCTGCGTGCGGGCGCTGTCGAGCGTGCCGATCATCGGCGCGGCGAGCACGCCGTCCCACAGCTTGACCACCGGGGTGGACAGCTCGAGCAGCTCTTCCTGCTGGCGCTGGATGATCTCCTCGCGGGTGCGCTGGTAGGTGGCCACGGTGAACGCGGCCATGTTGTCCACCAGCTCGGTGACCCACCACAGCGCGCTGCCCAGCGCGGCCGGGTCGTTCGAGAAGGTGCCCTGCAGCCGCTTGAACAGCGGCTTCTTCAGCGACAGCACGAAGCGGCTGGTTTCTTCGGCGGTGGCGCCCTGGGCCGCCCGCGAGGCCGACAACGACGCCAGCGCGTCGCGCAGCGGACCCCAGCCCGGCGCGCCGAGCGCCCCGAGGTCGGCGCCGTCTCGCGTGCCCTGCGCCAGGGCCGTGATCAGCGTGCGCGCCTCTTCTTGTTGACGGCGCTGGAGGGCCGAATCCTCCACGCCATCGGTAAAACTTACAGCAACCCATTCCGCCGGCAGGCTGGCACTCGCTTCGTCCAGCAATGCCCGCAGCGTTTCATGTTCTCTCGTCACCACGCCCCTCCTGAAGGTGCCGGAAGGGGGCCGTCCCTTCCGTTGAGAAAAAGGTGGTGTGCAAATTGCGCGCCAGCGGTCGTGAAGGGGCTTACCGCGGCCAGAGCACCCACATGCGCAGCGGCTGTTTCATCCGGCCGGCCCGGTCCTCGGCGCCGTCGCCCCAGCCCCAGAAGTAGTCGGCCCGGACGGCGCCGGTGATGGCGCTGCCCGTGTCCTGCGCCATCACCAGCCGTTGCAGCGGCCGCGGCGGCGGGGGCGTGGGCGACCAGGGCTGCGGCTCGGTGGTGGCGATCCAGACCGGCGTGCCGTACGGGATGCTTTCCTTGTCGACCGCGATCGAGCGGCCTGGCGTCAGCGGCACGCCCTGCGCGCCGACCGGGCCGACGCCGGGGTCGGGCAGCGCCTCCTCGCGGAAGAACACGAAGCGTGGGTTGGCCTGCAGCATCTCGCGCACGCGCTGCGGGTTGTTGCGGGCCCAGTTGCGGATCGCCGGCCAGTTGGCCTGCTCCAGCGTGAAGGCGCCCTGGTCGACCAGCCAGCGGCCGATCGACTGGTAGGGCTGGTCGTTGTGGCCGGCATAGGCCAGCCGCACGGTGCGGCGGGCGCCGCCGGCATCGCTGACGAGCATGCGGCCCGAGCCCTGGATCTGCAGCAGCAGCGCGTCCAGCGGGTCGGCCACCCAGGCGATCTCGCGGCCCTTCAGCGCGGCCTGCGCCTCGGGCAGCGTGTCGATCTGCGCGCGGGTGTACCAGGGCTTGCGCTGCTGCAGGTCGGCCGGCGGGGCGTACAGCGGCACGTTGAAGCGCGCGGTCTGCGTGCGGCTGGCCTCGACCAGCGGCTCGAAGTAGCCGGTGATCAGGCCGTCGGCGAGGCCGTCGTTGTTTTCGACCCGCCACGGCTGCAGGTACTGCTGCAGGAAGGCGCGCACCCGCGGCTCGTCGGCCGAGGGGCCGAGCACGCGCGCCGCGGCGCACGGCGGCGCCCACAGCGGCGTGGGCTTCTGGCAGCTCTTCAGCAGCGCCGGCCACGCGGCCAGCACGGTGTCGTCCTGCCAGCCGGGCAGCGCCGACCAGTTGCTGGCGACCCAGCGGCCGCGGCCGGTGGGGCGGGTCGGGCCTTCCGGCGTGGCGACCGTCGGGGCCGGCGTCGTCGGGGGCGCCGACACCACCGGCGGCAGCACCGGCGGCGCCGTCGGCCGTGGCGCCGGGCCGCTGGCGCAGCCGGCGAGCCAGGCGGCCAGCAGCAGCGCGCTGCTGCCTAGAATCGCCGCGCGGCGCGGGGCGCCATGGAACGGGAAGGGCATGGGACTCATTGTTCTGGAAGCGCTGGTCGCGCTGGTGATCGTGGTGCTGTTCGTGTGGTGGACGATGTTCTCGGGGCGGCGCGGCGGCCGCGGCGAGCGCGATGGCGAGGATGCGCGCGAGGACGACCGTCGCTCATGACGCCGCCGCCCCGCGCGGCGGCCACAGGAAGCCCAGCGGCGCCCGCCGCAGCCGGCGCCGCAGCGCGGTGTAGATGCGGCCGCGGTCGCGCACCGTGACGCCGCGCGAGCGCAGTGCGACCCGGAACGCCAGCGCGAAGCTGACCAGCAGGTTCAGCGCGCCGGTCAGCGGGATGGCGGCGACGCCCCACCAGAACAGCGGTTCGTGCAGCAGCGAAGGCCCGAAGGTGCCCAGCGCCGCGGCCAGCTGGCCGGTGGACAGCGTGACGTGGCGCACCTCGATCGGCAGGCCGAAGAAGGCGGCCAGCGTGGGCACCAGGCCGAGCATCAGGCCGAGCGAGACGTTGGCCGTGAGGCCGGAGATGTTGGCGCGCCACCAGGCCGCCCAGCGCCTGGCGCGGGCCGCGCCCAGCACGGCGACGAACTTCGGGTTCCAGGCGATCGCGCTGTCCAGCCGGTGCCAGACGAAGCTGTTCTCGACCCAACCGGCGATCAGGCTGGAGGCGAACAGCAGCACGCCGGTGAACGCGGCGTACAGCGGCGTCGGCCCCAGCAGGCTCAGCGTGTCCAGCGCATGTTGCGCGCTGTGTTCGCCCACCAGCGGCCGGTCGAGCAGCCACCACGCCAGGCCCTGCAAGGCCAGCACCACCGGCGCCACCGCCAGCAGGTTGCCGGCGATGCCGGCGATCTGCGAGCGCAGCAGGTGCGCCACCTCGTCGACGAAGCCTTCCACCGCGGCATCGTCGTGGTCGACGCCCTGCAGCCGCGCGGCCATCGCCGGCGCCGTCATCGCCGGCTGCTTGGTGGCGACGGTCCAGTGCGCCAGGTGGATGGCGACGAAGCTCGCCGCGTAGTTGACGCCGGCCCAGAAGCCGCCCCAGAACGCGCTGAAGCCCAGCGCGACGATGCCGAACTTGAGCAGCGTCGTCACGCCGATCACCGCGCCGCCGCCGAGCGCGCGGCCGAACATCAGCCGCCATTCGGCACGGGTGCGGGTGATGTAGTGCTCGCCGGTCTCGGCATTGCGCTCGGTGACCTTGCGCGCCAGTAGCGAATACTGGCGGGCGAACAGCTGGCGCCAGCTGCGCCGCTCGTGGCCGGCGCGCGCCAGCTCGGCGATCAGCCAGCGCCAGTCCGCCGCCGGCGACGGCGAGACCAGGCTGGTGCAGAGCGCCTCGATGCGCTCGCAGCGCGCCAGCACCTGGCCGATCTGGAACACCACGTCCACCGAGACGCCGTAGGCCTCCAGATGGGTGTGCACGCTGTCGGCCGCGGCGCGGCAGCGCGCCAGCATCGCGCGCAGCACCTGCACCTCCTGCAGCACCGCGGTGGCGTGCCCGGCCTCGACCTGCTCGGCCAGCCGCTGCGCCGCATGCGCCAGGCCGTGGAACGGCCGTTCGGCGAGGACGGCCTCGTCCATGCGCAGGCGCAGCTGCGGCGCGAGGCCGGTGGCGCGCACCTGCGCGGCCAGCAGGTCGATCGAGTCGACGGCGGCCTGCTGCCAGCGCTGCTGCAGCGCCGGCGTCAGCACCAGCGCGGCCCAGCCCTCCAGCAGCGGCGGGTCGATCTCGCGGATCCAGGCGGCGTCGCCGGCATCGTGCAACACCAGCGCGAACAACTCGCCGAGCGACTGCGTGTCCGGCGTGGCCGGCACCAGCGACAGGCGCAGGCGGTCGAGCACCTCGCTGCCGAAGCCCAGCCGCGGCGCGAAGCCGTGTTCGGCCAGCAGCGTGGAGAGCTGCGTGTCGCCCAGCGCGGTGCGCAGCACGCCGACCACCCGCCCGGCTTCGGCCGGGTGGCGCTGCAGCACCTGCAGCAGGTGGCGCAGGCGCCGCACCGGCCAGGGCGTCGCGCCCTCGGCCGGTTCGGCCTCGGCGACCGGGCCCGGCTGGCGCAGCCACTGCGCCAGCCGCACCAGCCACAGGTGCTGCTCGGGCCGCGGCGCGCCGGGGTCGGCACTGTTGAGCAGGGCGGATAGGTCCCACGCGGCGCGGCGGGCCTGCAGCGCGCGCCACCAGCGCGGCGCCCGGAGGGACCAGCGGGAAGGCGCGGCCCGGCGGCTCAATGCAGGACCCGCGGCGTCTCGTCGTCGCTGCCGCGGTCGTGTTCCCAGCTCAGGACGAACTCGGGGATCGTCACGTGGAACGGTTCGCCTTCGTCGGTCACGCACAGGTAGCTGCCGCGCATCGTGCCGCTGGCGGTCGGCAGGTGGGTCCCGCTGGCGTAGGTGTAGACCTCGCCGGGCTGCAGCAGCGGCTGCTGGCCCACCACGCCGAGGCCCTTGACCTCGCTGCGCGCGCCATCGGCATCGTTGATGATCCAGTGCCGCGCGATCACCTGCGCCGGCACGCTGCCGGTGTTGCGGATGGTCACGTTGTAGGCAAAGGCGTAGACCCCTTCGGCCGGCTTCGACTGGCCGGGCAGGTACTGGGCCACGACCTGGCAGGTGAGGTGAGCGTTCGACATGGCCGACATGATAGTGAGCCGGCGTTGCACCCGGCTGCCAGACATATCCGCTTGCTATAGCAGATAGAGGTCCTATCGCGTTGCTGCGATGAGGCGTCATTCCGATACTGGTTGCGCCACGTCAAGGACCGCGTGGTCAACACAGCATCCGAGGCCCGCGCGGACGGGCCCTCGACAGGAGACAAGCATCATGGAATCGACCGTTCGGGCCGTCGGGCGCCGCCGTGCCCTGCTGGGACTGGTGGCCGCGCTGGCGGGTGTCGGGCCGCTGCAGGCAGCGCGGGCCGAAGAGATCAAGGTGGGGCTGCTGAGCCAGTTCTCGGGCGTCTACTCGTGGTGGGGCGTCGAGTACCAGCGCGGGGTCGACCTATGGCTGGCGCAGAACGGCGGCGGCAAGGTCGGCGCGCACACGCTCAAGGTCGTGAACCGCGACGAAGGCGGCGCCAACCCGCAGCGCGCGCGCCAGCTGGCGCAGGAGCTGGTGGTCAGCGAACGCGTGCAGTACCTGATCGGCGGCGCGTTCACGCCCACCGTGCTGGGCGCGGCCGACGTGATCAACCAGGCCAAGGTGCCATACGTGATCTGCAACTCGGGCACGTCCAGCGTCACCAACAAGTCGCCGTACTACGTGCGGGTGGGCTTCACGCAGTGGAGCGTCAGCGTGCCGCTGGTGAAGTACGCGGTCGAGCAGGGCTCGAAGAACGCCGCGGTGGTGGTGGCCGACTACGCGCCGGGCGCCGACGCGCTGGAAGCCTTCGGCAAGACCTACAAGTCGCTCGGCGGCACGGTGGTGGGCGAGGTGCGCGTGCCGATGGGCACCACCGACTTCTCCACCTACCTGCAGCGGGTGCGCGACCTGAAGGCCGACACCGTCTTCATGTTCATGCCGCTGGGCCCGATGTCGGTGGGCTTCATCAAGGCCTTCAAGGACCGGGAGCTCGACAAGGCCGGCCTGCAGCTGATGGCCACCAACGAGGCCGCCGAGTCGGACCTGCCGGCCGTCGGGGACGCCGCGCTGGGCCTGGTGACCGCGCTGCACTACTCGCCGTTCCTCGACAACCCGACGAACAAGGCCTTCGTCGCCGCGTACAAGGCCAAGTTCGGCGCCGACGCGCTGCCCAGCATCGCCTCGCTGGCCGCCTACGACGGCATGCGGGTGGTGGCCGAGATGGTCAAGGCCACCGACGGCAAGGCCGATGGCGACAAGGCCATGGCCGCCGCCAAGCAGATGAAGTGGGACAGCCCGCGCGGCCCGGTGTCGATCGACCCGAAGACGCGCGAGATCGTGCAGAACGTCTACATCCGCAAGGTGCAGAAGTTCGGCAACCAGCTGGGCAACAAGGAGTTCAAGACCTTCACCGCGGTCAAGGATCCCTGGCACGAGCAGAACCCGTGAGCACGCTCGTCTCGCTGCTGATCGACGGCGTCTCCTACGGGATGACGCTGTTCCTGATCGCCGTCGGCCTGACGGTGACGCTGGGCGTGATGCGGGTGGTGAACCTCACCCACTCCGCGTTCGCGATGGTGGGCGGCTACCTCGCGCTGTGGCTGGTGCGCAGCGCGGGGTTCAGCTTCTACCTGGCGGTGCCGATGGCCGCGCTGCTGACCATGCTGCTCGGCCTGGCGATGGAGCGCACGCTGTACCGCTGGGTCTACCGCAGCGATGCGCTCGGCCAGCTGCTGATGACCATCGGCATCACCTTCGTGATCACCGCGCTGGCCAAGGGCATCGCCGGCCCCAGCATCCAGAACATCCCGCTGCCGGTGTCGCTGCAGGGCAATTGGGTGTGGGGTGGGGAGGTCGGTGCGGTCAGCGTCTCCGTGTACCGGGTGTTCCTCGTCGCGGTGAGTGCCGCGCTGGCGCTGGCGCTGTGGCTCGGGCTGGAACGCACCGCGTTCGGCGCCCGGCTGCGCGCCGCGGTGGACAACCCGTCGATGGCGCGCTGCGTCGGCATCGACGTGCCGCGGGTGTTCTCCATCACATTCACGCTGGGCTGCGGCCTGGCGGCCATCGGCGGTGCCCTGGGCACGCAGATGCTGCCGCTGGAGCCGTACTACGGCCTCAAGTACCTGGTGCTGGTGCTGATCGTCGTCGCGGTGGGCGGACTGGGCAGCCTGCGCGGCTCGTTCCAGGCCGCGCTGCTGCTGGGGCTGATCGACACGCTGGGCCGCTACTACCTGCCGGCGCTCGGCGCCTTCATCATCTACCTGTGCGTGCTCGGCCTGCTGCTGGTGCGACCGCGCGGGCTCGTCGCTTCCACGTCATGACGTCCGTCGTTTCGCCTGTCTCGACCGCCGCGCCCGCCGCGGCGGCGGTGCCCGGTCCCGGGTCCGCCGACCGCGGCGTTGTCGCCGCGTCGTTCCTGCTGCAGCGCTGGCGCTGGGCCGATCTCGCGCTGCTGGTGCTGCTGCTGTGCGGCTACCTGTTCGCCGAGCGGCACCTGGCGCTGGCCACCAGCGTGCTCGTGGCCATCGTCTTCGCGCTGTCGCTCGACCTCGCGCAGGGCTACGGCGGCATCGAGACGCTCGGCCACGCGGCGTTCTTCGGCGTCGGTGCCTATGCCGCGGCGCTGTACGCCACGCATGTGTCGCCCGAGCCGCTCAGTGGCCTGGCGGTGGCCGGTGCCTGCGCCGCGGTGGTCGGTGCATTGACCGCGTTCGCGGTGGTGCGCGCGCACGGCCTCACGCAGATCATGCTGACGCTCGCGGTGGCCACGGTGCTGTACGAGCTGGCCAACGTGTTCAAGGGCATCACCGGTGGCGACGATGGCCTTGGTGGCTTCGACGTGGCGCCGCTGTTCGGCCGCTTCGCGTTCGACCTGTTCGGCCACACCGGCTACTGGTACGCGGCCGGCGTGCTGCTCGTGGTCTATGCGCTGTGCAAGGCGCTGGTCAACACGCCGTTCGGCCTGGTGGTGCAGGGCATCCGCGAGAACCCCGTGCGCATGCGCATGCTGGGCGTGCCGGTGGTGCCGCGGCTGGTCACGCTGTACGCGGTGGCGGCCGGCGTGGCCGGCATCGCCGGCGGGTTGGCGGCGCAGGTCAACCGCGTGGTCGGCATGGACGCGCTGTCGTTCACCGCGTCGGCCAACGTGCTGGTGATGCTGGCGCTCGGCGGCACCGGCCGGCTGTACGGCGCGTTCTTCGGCGCGATCGTGTTCGTGCTGCTGTCCGACCGCGCCGCGGTGATCAACCCGACCTACTGGCTGGCCGCGCTCGGCGTGCTGCTGATCCTGGTGGTGCGCTTCGCGCCGCGGGGGCTGAGCGGCGGTTTGAAAGGTCTCCGATGAACGCGCCGGTCCTCGAACTGCAGGGGCTGTCGAAGCGCTACGGCGCGCTGCAGGTCACGCGCGACGTGAACCTGCAACTGGCCGCCGGCGCCCGCCATGCGCTGATCGGCCCCAACGGCGCCGGCAAGAGCACGCTGGTGCACCAGATCACCGGCCTCGTGCGCCCCAACGCCGGCCGCGTGCTGCTGGCCGGCAGCGACGTGACGACACTGGCGCCGCAGGCGCGCGTGCGGCGCGGCCTCGCGCGCACCTTCCAGATCAACTCGCTGTTCGACCGCCTGACGGTGGGCGAGAACGTCGCGCTGGCGCTGGCCGCCCGGCATGGGCTGGACGGCCGCTTCGGCCGCCCGCTGGCCCGCCGCCCCGCGCTGCTCGACGAAGCCGCGGCGCTGCTGGAGAGCGTGGGCCTGCTCACGCTGGCGCAGCGGCCGGTGCAGGCGCTGGCCTATGGCCAGCGGCGCCTGGTCGAGATCGCGCTGGCGCTGGCGCTGCAGCCGCAGGTGCTGCTGCTCGACGAGCCGGTGGCCGGCGTGCCGTCCACCGAAGGGCACCGGCTGTTCGAGCTGCTCGAGCGGCTGCCGGCCGAGGTGGCGGTGCTGGTGATCGAACACGACATGGCGCTGGTGTTCCGCTTCGCCCGCCGCATCACGGTGCTGGTGGAAGGCGCGGTGCTGCTGGAAGGCCCCACCGACGAGGTGCGGCGCGATGCGCGCGTGCGCGACGTTTATCTCGGAACCCGTGGCCATGCTTGAAATGAAGCCCCCAACCTCGCGGGTGCTCGGTACCCCCCGAGGGGGCTCTTGCGACGGACCGGCAGAGCCGGATCCGTGCAAGGGCTGGGCGCGTGATGCGGAATGGAGCCATTGACATGTCCCTGCTGCAGATCGACCGGCTGACCGCCGGCTATGGCGAGACCGTGATCCTCGAAGACGTGTCGCTGGCGCTGGCCGCGGGCGACACGGTGGCGCTGCTCGGGCGCAACGGCGTGGGCAAGACCACGCTGCTGCGCACGCTGCTGGGCCTGACCACGGTGCACGGCGGCACGATCACGTTCGCCGGCGACGACGCGCTGCCGTGGCCCAGCCACCAGCGCGCCCGCCGCGGCTTCGGGCTGGTGCCGCAGGAGCGCGAGATCTTCCCCTCGCTCACGGTGCACGAGAACCTCGCCGTCGCGGTGCGGCCGGTGCCGAACGGGCGCTGGTCGATCGACGCGGTCTACGCGCTGTTCCCGCGCCTGGCCGAGCGGCGCCGCAACATGGGCCATCAGCTGTCGGGCGGCGAGCAGCAGATGCTGGCGATCGGCCGCGCGCTGGTGGGCCACCCGAAGCTGCTGCTGCTCGACGAGCCGTTCGAAGGCCTCGCGCCCATCATCGTCGACCAGCTGGTGCTGGCCTTCGAACGCCTGCGCGACAGCGAGGGCATGGGCATCGTGCTGGTCGAGCAGCATGCCGAACTGGCGCTCGAGCTGACCCGCCGCGCCGTGGTGCTCGACCGCGGCCGCATCGCCTGGAGCGGCAGCAGCGACGAGCTGCGCGCGCAGCCGGCACTGCTGCACCGGCTGATCGGGCTCGACGCCGCGGCCTGAGGCCGCTTCTGTCCCTGTTTGCTTGTAGGAGCGGCTTCAGCCGCGATTCGCTGCCTGCCAACGATCGCGGCTGAAGCCGCTCCTACAGAGAAATGCAGAAGAAGTGCTTCAACCCGGCAGCAACGCCGGCACCAGCTCGCGCACCAGCTCCATCGTCTGCTTGGCCAGCGGCGTCAGCGGCCGCTGCGCCGACCAGGCCAGCGTCAGGATGCTCGGCAGCTCCGGCTCCACCACGCGCGACACCACCACGCTGCCCGGCTCGGTGTACGCCCGCGTGCTGGCCGCCGGCATCATCCCGTAGCCCAGCCCACGCTTGACCAACTGCAGGATGGTCGGGAACGGGTCGACCTCCCACGCCAGGTTCGGCTTCAGCCCGACGTTGGCCATCTGCGTGTCGATCGCCAGCCGCACCGAGTGCGGCCGGTTCGGCAGGATCAGCGGGTAGCGCGGCACCTCGCGCAGCGGCACCGGCTGGCCGCGCAGCGCGGTGGGCCGCGTGTCGCCCAGCGGCCCCACCAGGTGCATCACGTGTTCGATCAGCGGCTCGGTCTCGACCTGCGGCGAGGGGATCGGGCTGTAGTTGATCGCCACGTCCACATGGCCCGAGGCCAGCCATTCGTTGACCTGCGCCGACATGCCTTCGACGATGGCCAGCTCGGCCGACGGGAAGCGGTCGCGGAACGCCGCGATCAGGTCCATCGCGATGATCGGGCCGATGCTGGGCGCGATGCTCAGCCGCAGCCGGCCCACCGGCGCGCCGCGCACTTCGTCGAGCTCGAGTTTCGCGCGCTCCACCTGCGCCAGGATGCCCTGGCTGTGCGCCAGCAGCCGCTTGCCGGCCTCGGTGGGCAGCGCGCCGCGGCCGGTGCGGTGCAGCAGCACCTGGCCCAGTTCCACCTCCAGCAGCCGGATCTGCCGACTCAGCGCGGGCTGCGCGATCGACAGCACCGTCGAGGCCTTGGTGAAGCTGCCCAGCTGGGCGACGTGGGTGAAGTACTGCAACTGCCGGAGGTCCATGGGTCGCATTCTTATAGCAGCTCGTGATAACAGCTAGCAGGGGGATCCCGTTGCCGCACGACAGGCGCCTTTCGATACTGACGACCTGTCGAGGAGACCGCCATGAGCAACACCACCACCGCCGCCTACGCCGATGCGCACACGCCGCTGATCCGCAACTGCTGGTACGTCGCCGGCCTCGCCGAGGACTTCACCCGCGAGCTGAAGGAGCGCTACCTGCTGGGCGATGCCGTCGTGCTCTACCGCACCGGCGACGGCACCCCGGTGGTGATGCAGAACCGCTGTGCGCACCGCTCGTTCCCGCTGTCGCACGGCCGGCTCGAAGGCGACGATGTCGTCTGCCTGTACCACGGCCTGCGCTATGACGCGCAGGGCCGCTGCGTCGAGGCACCCATGATCAAGCGCGCCGCCGCGCACGCCAAGCTGCGCCGCTACCCCACCGCCCAGCGCGGCCCGCTGGTGTGGGCATGGATGGGCGACGCGGCGCTGGCCGACGAATCGACGATCCCCGACACCGGCTGGCTCGCGGACCCGCGCTGGGCCAGCCGCAACGGCTACGTCTATGTCGAGGCGAACTACATCGGCCTGCAGGAGAACCTGCTCGACCTGACGCACTTCAGCTACCTGCACGCCGGCAACATCGGCACACCGGAGTGGGTGGACTGTCCGTTCGAGGTCACCGTCGAAGGCGAGAGGGTGCACTCGGTGCGCCGGCTGGACAACGCCGCCCCGCCGATGATCTATGCCGTGCCGATGGGCCTGACCCACCGCGAGCGCGTCAACCGCATCTCAGACTCCTGGTACGTCTCGCCGGCGATGCACGTGGCCTACGCGACCATCGAGGACCTCGACGCCGCCCCCGGCGAACAGCGCGACTACCACGTCAACATCCTGCACCTGGTCACGCCCGAGACCCAGCACACGATGCACTACTGGGCCTTCATCGGCCACGACTTCCGCACCGACGACCCGTCGATCGCCGACGCGCTGCGCAGCGCCGCGCTGAAGGCCTTCCACGAAGACCGCGAGGCGCTCGAATGGATCGACGCGATGAACCGCAAGGAAGGCTGGCCGAAGGTCGAGGAGGCCAGCTTCGCCAGCGACCGCGGCAGCCTGGCGATGCGTCGCATCATTGCCCAACTCGCGCAGGCCGAAAGGGGGTAAGGTGGGTTCCATGAACACCCGCTCCACCCTCTTGCTCATCCCCGGCCTGATGTGCGATGCCGCCGTCTGGGCCGATCAACGGACGGCCCTGGCGGCGCAGGCCGACATCGTCATCGTCGACCACGGCCTGCGCGACAGCATCGAGGCCATGGCCCGCCATGCGATCGAGACCGCGCCGGCCGGCCGCTTCGCCGTCGCCGGCCATTCGATGGGCGGCCGGGTCGCGCTGGAGGTGTTCCGCCTGGCGCCCGAACGCGTGGCCGGCCTGGCGCTGCTGGACACCGGCTGCGCGCCGCTGGCCGGCGGCGAACACGGCGAGAAGGAACGGGCCGGCCGCCTGGCGCTGCTGGCGCAGGCGCGCGCGCAAGGCATGCGCGCGATGGGCCGTGAATGGGCGCGTGGCATGGTGCACCCCGAGCGCCTCGGCACGCCGTTGTTCGACGCCATCCTCGACATGCTCGAGCGCAGCAACCCGGCGCAGTTCGAGGCGCAGATCACCGCGCTGCTGGGCCGCCCCGATGCCGGCCCGCTGCTGCCGCACATCCAGTGCCCCACGCTGCTGCTTTGCGGCCGCGAGGACGGCTGGAGCCCGCCACAGCGCCATGCCGACATGCAGCGGCAGATCGCCGGCTCGACGCTCGAGATCGTCGAGCAGAGCGGCCACATGAGCACGATGGAACAGCCCGCCGCGGTCAGCGCCGCGCTGGCACGCTGGCTGGCAGGGGTGCGCGCATGATGACGCCGATCGACCGCCTGCTGGCCGAGCAGGCCTGCCGCGACCTGGTGCAGCAGGCCGCGGCGCGCACCGATGCGCAGGATCACGACGGCTTCGTCGCGCTGTTCACCGCCGATGCGGTGCTGGTGCGCCCTGCCGGCGCGGCGCTGAACGGCCGCGAGGCCATCCTGGCGTCGTACCGCGAACGGCCGGCGAACCGCATCACGCGGCACCTGCTGTGCGGCACGTTGTTCAGCGACTGCAGCGCCGAGAGCGCCGCAGCGGTCACGCAGGTGCTGCTGTGGAGCGGCGATGCGAACGACGCCCCGGGCCCGTTCGGCCGGCCGTCGCCGCGGCAGGTGCTGGGCACCTTCGAGGACCGCTTCGTCAAGACGCCGGACGGCTGGCGCATCGCGCACCGCGTCGCGAGCTTCGTGCTGTACAGCGAGCGGGATTGACCGCCCGCGGTGCTCTTGTAGGAGCGGCTTCAGCCGCGATTCGCGCTCCACGACGAGCCCATCGCGCCTGAAGGCGCTCCTACATGGCAAGCCGACTGCGTCGGTTTATTTGGCGGTCTTGCCCGGATCCTTGACGTCCTTGACCGTCTCGAACTCGGTGTTCCACAGCTGGCCGTTCACCTTCTCGACCTTGCGGATGTAGACGTTCTGCACGATGTCGCGGGTGGCCGGATCGATGCTGACGGGGCCGCGCGGGCTTTCGAACGACTGGCCCTTCATCGCGTTCAGCAGCGCTTCGCCGCCGGCGCCCTTGCTGGCCTTGGCGGCTTCGTAGATCACGCGCATGCCGTCGTAGGCGCCCATCGCCATGAAGTTCGGGCGCAGGCCGTTGTTGGCCTTGCCGAAGGCGTCGACGAAGGCCTTGTTGGCCGGCGAGTTGTGTGCGGCCGAGTAGTGGTGCGAGGTGACCACGCCCAGCGCGACGTCGCCCATCGAGTTGAGGATGTCGTCATCGGTGACGCTGCCTTCGGCGATCAGCTTGATGCCGCTCTTGTCGAGGCCGCGCTCGGCGAACTGCTTCATCAGCGCCGTGCCCACGCCCGAGGGCACGAAGGCGAACAGCGCGTCCGGCTTCGCATCGCGCACCTTCTGCAGGAACGGTGCGAAGTCGGGGTTGCGCACCGGCACCCGCAGCGCCTCGATGACGGCGCCGCCGTTGGCCTGGAACTTGGTGTTGAAGTACTTCTCGGAGTCGATGCCGGGGCCGTAGTCGCTCACCAGGCTGACGACCTTCTTGATGCCGTTCTTCGAGGCCCAGTCGGCCAGCGTGGTCACCACCTGCGCGGCGGTGAAGCTGGTGCGCACCACGTAGGGCGAGGCCTCGGTGATCGACGACGTCGCCGCGGCCATCACCACCATCGGCGTCTTCGACTGCGTGGCCAGCGGTGCGGTCGCGAAGGCCAGCGGCGTCAGGCCGAAGCCGGCCAGCACCTGCACCTTGTCGTTGACGATCAGTTCCTGTGCCAGGCGCTTGGTGACGTCGGCCACGCCGGTGTCGTCCTTCACGATCAGCTCGACCTTGCGGCCGGCGACGCTGTCGCCTTGCTGGGCGATGTACAGCCGGGCGGCGGCCTCGAGCTGCTTGCCGGTGGTGGAGAACGGGCCGGTCAGCGGCGCGATCAGGCCGATGCGGAACGGTTCGCCCTGCGCCTGGGCCGGCCCGGCGGCCAGCAGCGTGGCCGCGGCGGCCAGCGAGGTGAGGACGAAATGTCGCTTGGTGAACGGGGTCATCGAGGTCATGCGGTTGTCTCCTGTGCCGCGATTATTGGAGGCCGCCGGGGCTTCGGCCATCAGGGGCATTGCGATCCCCTGCGGAGGGTTGCGTTTTGCTTATCGCCGCGCCGGTTCGCCGAGCCCGCCGCAGGCCTCGCGGACGGCCGCCAGCAGCGATGCGGCGGCCGGCGTCGGCAGCCAGTCGCGCCGTGTCGTCAGGCCGATGCGGCGCGGCGGGTGCCGCAGCGCCACCGGCAGCACCGCCAGCAGCCCGGCGTCGACCTGGCGGGTGATCTGGCGCGACGACATCATCGCCAGCCGGTCGCCGCTGCTCACCAGTGCTTCCATCAGCAGCGCGCTGTTCACCCGCGGTCCGGCGGCCGGCGGGGCAAGCCCCTCGGCGCGAAAAGCCTGTTCGAAGGCCTTGTCGGCCGGGGTGTCCGCCATCGGCAACACCCACCCATGCGATTGCAGCGCCGCCAGCGACAGCGGCGCGCGCCGCCGCGCCAGCGGATGGCCGGCGCGTGCCACCACCGCGAGCTGGTCGGCGAACAGCGCCTCCTGTGTCAGCTCGGGCCAGCGCGGCGCCGGCCGCAGCGCGCCGACCAGCAGGTCGATGCGGGCGTCGCGCAGTGCCCCGGCCAGGGTCTCGTAGACGCCGTCGATGACGGTGATCTGCAGCTCGGGGTGTTGTGCCAGCGCACGCTCCACCGCCGCCGGCAGGAACAGCGCGGTGGAGAACGGCAGCGTGCCGATCGTGACCACCCCGCGCAGCGCGCCCTCGGGCGTGGTGGCGAGCTCCTCGGCGGCCTGGCGCAGCTCGTCGAGCGCCCAGCGGGCGGCACGCCAGAGGGCTTCGCCGCGGGGGTTCAGGCGCAGGCCGCCGCGCGTGCGGTCGAACAGCGCGCCGCCGGCCAGGTGCTCCAGCTGCGCCAGCGTCTGGTGCAGCGCCGACTGGCTGATGCCCAGTGCCGCGGCGGCCTGGCGCTCGGCACCGTCCTCGGCCACGCCGAGCAGCGCCTGCAGGTGGCGGTGGCCGATGTTGGTGGCCAGGCGGCTGCCGGTCCAGCCCATCGGCACCGGCTGCAGGCCGAGCAGCGTGGCGAACGGGCTGCCGGCCATCGGCGGACCGGCGGCGGCGAGCAGGTCGAGCGCGCGCCCGGTGCGCGTGGCGAGCGCGCGGGCCGCGGCGGTCTCGGCCAGTCCGCGCGGGCTGCGTTCGAACAGCCGCAGGCCGAGCGCGGCCTCCACCTGCTGCACCGCGCGCACCACCGCCGAGGGCGACAGGTGCAGCCGGCGGGCCGCCTCGACACTGCTGCCCAGCGCCGCGACGGCGGTGACGGCACGCAGTTTTTTCAGGAGCGGGGCGAGCGGCGGCATGGGTCAGGGCGAGCCTATCGGATGCCGGCGCCGTGGCGGGTCGGCGCCCCGTTCAGCAACATCCCTCGGCCGGCGGAGGCCGCAGCCGCTCGTAGCGGCCATACAGCGGGTCGCGGTCCAGGCCGAGCAGCCGGATGGCATTCTGTTTCAGGATCAGCGGGCGCACATCGGGGCGAATCTCGAGGGTGTCGAAATCGGCGATCCAGCGCTCCGGCGTGATCACCGGGTAGTCCGAGCCGAACAGCACCTTCTTCTTCAGCAGCGTGTTGGCGTAGCGCACCAGCTGCGGCGGGAAGTACTTCGGCGACCAGCCCGACAGGTCGATGTAGACGTTGGGCTTGTGCGTGGCCACCGCCAGCGCGTTGTCCTGCCACGGGAACGACGGGTGCGCGATGACGATCGGCATGTCGGGGAAGTCGACCGCGACGTCGTCCAGGTGCATCGGGTCGGAGTACTTCAGCCGGATGCCGCCGCCGCCGCGCAGCCCGGCGCCCACGCCGGTCTGGCCGCTGTGGAAGATCGCCGGCAGGCCGGTCTCGGCGATGGCCTCGTAGACGGTGTAGGCCGCGCGGTCGTTCGGGAAGAAGCCCTGCGCCGACGGGTGGAACTTGAAGCCGCGCACACCGAAGTCGGCCACCAGCCGTCGCACCTCGCGCGCGCCCATCTTGCCGCGCAGCGGGTCGACGCTGGCGAACGGGATCAGCGCGTCGGGGTGCTGCGCGGCTTCTTCGGCCACCTCCTCGTTGGTGATGCGCGCGTCGCCCATCTCGCGCTCGGTGTCGACGCAGAAGATCACCGCGAGCATCTTGCGCTCGCGGTAGTACGCCGCGGTCTCGGCGATGGTCGGGCGCGCCAGCGGCTGCTTGAAGTAGCTGTCCATCGCCGCGTTCAGCGCCATCGCCACCTCGTCGGGCGGGTTGCGCGTCGAGACGGTGGCGTGCGTGTGCAGGTCGATCGCGACCAGGTCGTCGAGGAAGTTCTGGCCGATCATGGGGCCCTCACGTCGGTGGGATCGACTTCTGTGGGAGCGGCTTCAGCCGCGATAGGGTCGTGGGGTGGCCAGGCATCGCGGCTGAAGCCGCTCCCACATGGAAAAGAAGCGCCGCTCATCGGGTGACCACCAAGGCGTCGAGCGCCACCACGCCCTGGCCCGCGGGATATGCGACGAGCGGGTTCACGTCGACCTCGACGATGTCCGGCGCGGTCAGCATCAGCCGGCCGACCGTGGCGACGACCTCGGCCACCGCGTCCAGGTCGACCGCCGGGCTGCCGCGGAAGCCGTTGAGCAGCTTCGCGCCCTTCAGCCGCTGCAGCTTCTCGACGATGGCGTGCTTCGGCAGGTCGGCCGGCAGCAGCTGCACGTCGCCCAGCGCCTCGACCCAGATGCCGCCCAGGCCCACCATCAGGATCGGGCCCCACTGCGCGTCGCGGCTGGCACCGACCACCAGTTCGAGGCCGCGCGCGCCCATCTTCTCGACCAGCGCGCCGTCGAGCACCAGGCCCGGCGCGTGGCGCTCGATGTTGGCGTGCAGCTGCGTCCAGGCGGTGCGCAGCGCCGCTTCATCGGCGATGTTGAGCAGCACGCCGCCGGCCTCGCTCTTGTGCGCCAGCGTCGCGGCCTGCGCCTTCAGCACCACCGGCCAGCCGATGCGCGTGGCCACCTGCACCGCCTCGTCGGCGCTGCGGGCCAGCGCGCCGGCCGGCGTGGGCACGCCCAGCGCCTGCAGCAGCTGCTTGCCCACCCACTCGGCCTGCGTGCCGGGGCCGAGCACCGGCAGCTCGGTGAAGGGTGCCGCGGCGTGCGACGCCGCCTGCGTGCGGGCCGCTTCGCCGCGCGCGAAACGCGCCACGCGGCCCAGCGCGCGCAGCGCCCGCTCCGGTGAGCGCATCACGATGGCGCCGGCGGCGCGGGCGGTGTCGACGAATGCCGGCGAGAACGGCACGTCCTCGTTCTGCATCACGAAGATGCACGGCTTGGCGCTGCCGTGCGCGCCGCGCAGGTAGTGCTGCAGCCACACCACCGAGGCCTCGGGCGAGGGCATCGGCAGCGAACACAGCACGCTGCCGATGGCCGGGTCGGCCAGCACCGCCTGCAGGCCCAGCTCGATCAGCTGCGGCTTCCAGCCGATCAGCGTGCCCAGGTCGAGCGGGTTGCGCGGCGGCGTGTAGGCGGGCAGGTGCTCGCGCAGCGCGGCGGCCTGCGCCTCGGCCAGCGGCGGAATGTCCAGGCCGAGCGGTTCGACGTAGTCGGCGGTGATGCCGCACAGCGCGCCCGACGCGGTGACCAGCGCGAGGCCGCCGTGGGCCTGGGTCGCGGCCTGCGGGTAGCGCAGCAGCAACTGGCCGACGTCGATCAGCTCCTCGAGGCTGTCGACCACGACGACCCCGGCGTGGTCCAGCATCAGCTGCATCGCCGCGTGGTTGCCGGCCAGCGCGCCGGTGTGCGATTGCGCGGCGGCCTTCGAGCGTTCGCTGCGGCCCGGGTGCAGCAGCACCAGGCCCTTGCCGGCAGCGCGGGCGCGGCGCGCGGCGGCGAGGAAATCCGGCGCCGAGCGCACCTGCTCGGCGTAGATCGCCACCGCGGCGGTCTGCTCGTCGTCGATGAAGAAGTCGATCAGCTCGGCGATGCCCTGCGAGGCCTCGTTGCCGGTGGTCATCATGTAGGTGAGCGGCACGCCGCGGGCGCGCAGCGACTCGGCCACGTGCGCACCGATGCCGCCGCTCTGCGCCACCACCGCGATGCCGCGGCCCTGCGCGGCGTCGAAGCGCGGTGGCAGCACCAGCTCCACCATCATCACGTGGAAGCCGTCGACGTAGTTGAAGAAGCCCAGCGTGTTGGGCCCCAGCAGCGCCAGGCCGCCGGCCTCGGCGAGGCGGGCGATCTCGTGCTGCTGCGCCAGGCCTTCGTCGCCCATCTCGGCGAAGCCGGAGGCAAAACACAGGGCGGACTTGACGCCGCGCTGCGTCAGCGCCTGCACCGTGGCGGCCACCGCCTCGGCCGGCACCAGCAGGATCGCCAGGTCGACGCCTTCCGGCAACTGCGCCACGTCGGTCAGCACCGGGCGGCCACCGACTTGGCCGCCGCTGCGGCCGACCAGGTGCACCTCGCCGTCGAAGCCGCCGCGCAGCAGGTTGTCCAGCACCACGTGGCCGGCCGAGCCGGGCTTGCTGGACAGGCCGACCAGCGCCACCGAGCGCGGGCGGATCAGCGGACGCAGCGAGGGCTTGCCGTGGACGGTCGTGTTCATTGCTTCACCACCTTCTGCGCGCGCTTGTCGAGGAAGGCCTGCAGCCGCTCCTTGGCCTCGGGTTCGGACTGTGTCACCGTGGCCATCAGGCCCTCGGTCAGCAGGCCGTGCGCCATGGGCTGCTCGGCGATCAGCGGCAGGCTGTGCAGGATCGCGAAGTTCGACATCGGCGCGTTCTGCGCGATGCGCCGCGCCAGCGCCTTGCCCTTCTCGAGGCCGTCGCCATCGGGCACCACGTAGTGCGCCAGGCCGACGCGGAAGCCCTCGTCGGCATCGAGCACGTGGCCGGTCAGCATCATCTCGGTGACGCGCGAGAAGCCGATCAGCTTGCTGATGCGCACCGAGCCGCCACCGCCGAGGAAGATGCCGCGCTGGCCTTCGGGCAGGCCGAAGTAGGCACTCTGCTCGGCCACGCGCACATGCGCCACCGAGGCCAGCTCCAGGCCGCCGCCCACCACCGCGCCGTGCAGCACGCACACCACCGGCCGGGTGCCGAACTGGATGCGCTCGAACGCCTCGTACCAGGCGCGCGACATCATCAGGCCCTCGGAGGGCGACGACGGCTCCAGCTCCGACAGGTCCAGCCCGGCGCTGAAGTGTTCGCCGTTGCCGTTCAGCACGACGGCGCGCACGCGCTGCGGCAGGGCCTCGAAGGCGGCGCGCAGTTCGGCGATGACCCGCAGGCTCAGCGCGTTGCGCTTGGCGGGCCGGTTCAGCGTCAGGGTGGCGATGCTGTCTTCGATGTCGACGAGCACCAGCGGCGCTTCAGCGGGGGAGGGGGTGGACAAGACGGGGCCTCCAGGCAGATCAAGAAAGGGGGAATGCGGTCAGCGCGGCAGCAGCTTCCAGTCGCCGCCCTGCAGCGTGAGCATCACGCGGGCGTCGGGGCCATGGCCCCAGTGGTCGGTGGCGGTGTAGTGCAAGAGGCCCTTCGACGTGGGCACCGGGCCGCTGGTCTCCAGCGCCTCTTTCAGCGCGAGGCGGAACTCGGGCGTGCCGGGCCTGGCCTTCTTCAGCGCGATCGGCACGGCCTTCTGCAGCACCTGGCCGAAGTCGAAGATGTGCGCGGCGAACTGCGTGCGCGAGCCGGCGCCGTAGCGGCGCTCGTACTGCTCGACGAACTGCATCGCCAGCGCCTTGCCCTGGTGGCTGGCCGGCAGCTGCTCGGCCACCTGCTCGGGGCCGGAGACGACGATCACCTTCTCGGCATCGGCACCGGCGATCTTCACGAAGTCGGTCGAGATGGACGCGGGCGTATGGTAGATCTTGCCGGCGTAGCCGCGCTCCTTCAGCGACTTCTGCGGCAGCGCCGCGCCGCCGCCCACGGCCACCACCAGCACCGCGTCGGGCTTGGCCATGCTGACGCGCAGCACCTGGGCCGAGACGCTGGCATCGCCGCGGTTGAAGCGCTCCACCGGGCCCACCGTGATGCCGGCCGCCGCGGCCTGCTTCTGGAACGCCTGCAGGTACAGCTCGCCGTAGGCGTCGGACAGGCCGAGGAAGCCCAGCGTCTTCACGCCCGAGCGTTTCATGTGGTCGATCAGGCCCTCGGTGTAGAAGGCCGCGTGCATCGCCATGCGGAAGGTCCAGGCGTCCTTGCCCTCGGGCAGCTCGGCGGGGGCCGGCGTGAGCTGCGGGATCTGCACCTCCTGCGCCACCTGCGCCATCGAGATGCTCGACGGGGTGTTCGCGGTGCCGATCATCACGTCGGCCTTCTCCTCGACGAAGCGGCGGGCGTTGCGCACTGCGCTGGTCGGGTCGGCGGCGTCGTCTAGCAGCACGATGCGCAGCTTCTCGCCGGCGATCTCCTGCGGCCACAGCGCCAGCGCGTTCTTCGCCGGCACACCCAGCGAGGCGGCCGGCCCGCTGAGCGCGACGCTGACGCCGACCGTGACATCGGCCTGCGCGGTGGGGGCGAACGACACGGCCAGCACGGCGGCCATCAAGAGGAAGCGGGGACGGAACGGAAGCATGCGGAGTCTCCTGCGGCGGATTGATTATCCAGGCTAATGATTAGCCCGCCTAGAATGCCGTGGATCCGCCGCCACTGACTTAGGGCAAACCTGCATGCCTGCCGCCAAGAAGACCGCCGCGCCGCGCCGCGCGCCCCCGCCCGCCGAGGTCGGCGGCGACCCGTTCGACTTCCAGCGCGACTCGCTGGGCTACGCGCTGCGGTTGGCGCAGGTGCGCGCCTACGGGCTGTTCTACGAGATGCTGGCCGAACACGGCCTGACGCCGGCGCGGCTGACGGCGCTGTCGATGATCGCGATGGCGCCGGACCTGACCCAATCGGCCCTGGCGCAGCAGCTCGACATCAGCGGCCCGAGCGTGCTGAAGATCGTCGACGCGCTGGCCGCGGCAGGCTTCATCGAGCGCACCGATTGCGCCGACGACCGCCGCCGCTACCTGCTGGCGCTCACCGCCGAAGGCCGCCGCAAGCTGGCGGCGGTGCGTGAGGCCACCGCGGCTTACGAGGCCCGACTGGCCGAAGGGCTCGACCCGGACGAGCGCCGTCAGCTGATGGACCTGCTGGCGCGGGTCGCCCAGGGCAAGGGATAATGAATAAGAATCGTTATCGAACAGGAGTGATCCCATGTCCCGTGCCCGCCAACTCCCCTGGGTCCGTGCCGCCATGGCGGCGGTGTCGCTGCTGGCCGCGGCCGCAGTGCAGGCCCATGGCCTGGCCACCTGCGATGCCGGTCCGGAAGAGAAGTGGCAGCCCAAGGAGAAGCTGGAGCGCCAGCTCACCGACAAGGGCTGGAAAATCCGCCGCGTGAAGGTCGATGGCGGCTGCTACGAGGTCTACGCCGTCACCGCGAAGGGCGACAAGATCGAGGCCTACTTCCACCCGCTGACGCTGCAGCAGGTCGCGGCGAAGACCGAGTGAAGCCGCCGCGCGGGGCGGTGACCGTCTGGGACCCGCTGGTGCGCCTGCTCCACTGGGGGCTGGCGGCCAGCGTGATCGGGGCGTTCCTGCTGGGCGACTGGCTGCACCGGCCCGACCACGCCTGGCACGAGCGGCTCGGCTATGCCGCGCTGGCGATCGTGGCGCTGCGCGCCGCCTGGGGCGTGGTCGGTCCGCGCCATGCGCGCTTCACCGGCTTCGTGCGCGGTCCGCGCGCGACCTGGGCCTACCTGCGGCAGCTGCTGCGCCACACCGAGCCCCGCTACCTCGGCCACAACCCGCTGGGCGGCTGGATGGTGGTGGCGCTGCTGCTGAACACGCTGCTGGCCGGCGCCTCCGGCTGGTTGGGCACCACCGATGCCTACTGGGGCGAGCCCTGGGTGCAGGACCTGCACGCGTGGAGCGGCCAGGCCTTCCTGCCGCTGGTGGCGCTGCACCTGGCCGGGGTGGTGTTCACCTCGCTGCGGCACCGCGAATCGCTGGTGCGGGCGATGCTGACCGGCCGCAAGCCGGCGCCGGCGCCCGGCGACGTCGAATAGGCGGGACGGCATGTCGTCCGGTCCTGCCGACACCAGCCGCCGCACGCTGGGCCACTACGCGGCCCACGCCGAGGCCTTCTGGGCCGGCACGCACGACCATGACGTCACGCAGAACCTCGCGGCCTTGCTGCGCTGGCTGCCGGACGACCGGCCGCTGCGGCTGCTCGACTTCGGCTGCGGGCCCGGCCGCGACCTGCTGGCGCTGAAACAGCGCGGCCACCGGCCGGTGGGCCTGGACGGCGTGGCCCGCTTCTGCGAGATGGCCCGCGCGCACAGCGGCTGCGAGGTGTGGCAGCAGGACTTCCTCGCACTCGACCTGCCGCCGCAGCGCTTCGACGGCATCTTCGCCAACGCCAGCCTGTTCCACGTGCCGGCCGAACACCTGCCCGGCGTGCTGGGCCAGCTGCACGGCACGCTGGACGATGGCGGCGTGCTGTTCGCGTCGAACCCGCGCGGCGACAACCGCGGCGGCTGGTCCGGCGAACGCTACGGCCACTACTGGGACTGGGACGGTTGGCGCGCGCAGCTCGAGGCCGCCGGTTTCCTGCCGCTGGAACACTACTACCGCCCCCCCGGCCTGCCGCGCGAGCAGCAGCCGTGGCTGGCGAGCGTGTGGCGCAAGGAAGCCGGCCGGGCGGCGGCAGGGGCTCTGTAGGAGCGGCTTCAGCCGCGATGGGCTCGTGGTAGGGCACACATCGCGGCTGAAGCCGCTCCTACAACAAGGTACAGCCAGACGATCCGGATCTCAGGGCGCGTAGCCGCGCAGCTCGTAGCTCGCCCCCGGGTACTGCGCCAGCACGCCGGCCAGCCACGGCAGCGAGGCGTCGAGGTCCTCGTACAGCCCGAACGGCGGATTGAACACGAACATGTGGCTGCCCATCAGGCCGAAGCCTTCGGCATCGGCCGGCTGCACTGTCAGGCGCGCATGCAGCCAGCCCTTCGGCGCCACGGCGGCGGCGGCCTGCAGCCGCTTCGGCAGCTCGTGGGCCTCGACCCGCCGCACCTGCGGGATCCACACCAGGACCACCGCCTGCGGAAAGCGCTTCAGCGCATCGCGCACCGTGTTCAGCACCGCGGTGTAGTCCTGCACCAGCTCGTACGGCGGGTCGATCAGCACCACGCCGCGGCGCGACGGCGGCGGCAGCTCGCCCTTCAGCGACGCGAAGCCGTCGACCTGCCGCATCCGCACGTTGCGGTGCTCGGCGATGTTGGCCTCGAGCAGCTTCGCATCGGTGGGATGCAGCTCGTACAGGTGCAGCGAATCGGCGTCGCGCAGCAGCGGCTGCGCCACCAGCGGCGAGCCGGGGTACTGCTGCAGCTCCGGCCAGCGGCGGCTGCCGCCGCCGTTGAAGCGGCGCACCACGTCCAGGTAGCGCATCACCGCCGCGGGCGCATCGGCCACCCGCCACAGCCGCGCGATGCCCTGCTCGAACTCGCCCTTCTTCACGGCATAGCCTTCGGTGAGCGAGTACGCGCCGGCGCCGGCATGCGTGTCGACCACGTGGAACGGCTTGTCCTTCGTGGCCATGTGGCGCAGCACCTCGCTGTACACCAGGTGCTTGAGGACATCGGCATGGTTGCCGGCGTGGAAGGCGTGTCGGTAGGCGAGCATGGCCGGATTGTCGGCGTTCGGACGCTCAGGCGGCGCTGAGGGCCAGCATCGCTGCGCGGGCATCGCCGCGCACCAGCGTGGCGGCACACGCCAGCATCAGGTTGCGCGGCAGCCCGAAGTCCTCCACCAGCAGGCCCTGCGCGTCCACCGGCCCGCCCACCTGCGCGACCAGCGGCCGGTCGTCGTCGAGGTAGGCCCACACCGGCTTGCCCAGCGCCGCCGCGAAACCCACCTCGAACGCGGTGCCCGAGTCGGGCTCATGGCCGCGGAAGTCGTTCAGGTTGGCCAGCACCACATCGGCCCGGCGGATCAGCGCGACATTGGCCTCGTAGATCCACCGCGCGGCCGCAAGGCCCTGCAGCCCGGCCGGCAGCGCGTTGTCCAACGGGAACAGGCCTTCATGGCCGAACGCGGCGCACAGGGCCTTCAGCCGCTCGCCATGCGCGCGTGCGTCGGGGCGAAAGACGTCGAAGCCGGCCAGGTAGATGTCCATCGGCAGGACTGTACCCGGCCGTCGCGAGCGCCGGCCAGCCGTGCAGGCGATCCGGATTGGACGGACAATGGTTCCGGATTGGACGGCTTGCGAATCCGGATTGGACGACATGGCATCTTCAGTTCTTCATCCGCGTGGACTCATCGCGCTGCTGCACCAGGCGATGACGGACACGCCGGCACTGCTGGTCAACGGGCCGCGCCAGTGCGGCAAGACGACCCTGGTGAGAAGCATGGCCGATGCACAACGGCGCTACGTCACGCTCGACGACGACAACGTGCTGGCCTCGATCCGCCAGGACCCCACGGGCTTTCTGTCCCGGGACGGGTCCTGGATCCTGGACGAAGTGCAGCGTGCGCCCGACGTGCTGCGCACCATCAAGCGCCTCATCGACGAAGATCGCCGGCCCGGGCGCTTCGTGCTCACCGGTTCGGCCGACGTGCTGAGCCTGCCCACCATCGCCGACAGCCTGGCCGGTCGCATGGAGGTGCTGACCCTGCTGCCGCTGGCGGGCGCGGAGGTGCTGCACCGGCCGAGTACCTTCCTGCACCGCGTGTTCGGCGGCGAAGTGCCGCCCCCGCCGGTGCCCTTGAACGGCGCGGCGCTGATCGACGAGGTGCTGTGCGGGGGCTATCCCGAAATGCGCCGCCGCGCCCCTGCGCGCCGCGCCGCCTGGGCCCGCGATTACCTGCACGCCATCATGGCGCGCGACGTGCGCGACGTGGCCGAGATCGCACGCCTCGATCTCCTGCCCCGCTTGATGCGACTCGCCGCGGCCCAGGCGGGTCAGCTCTGCAACTATGCCGCGCTCGGCGCGCAGCTCCAGCTCGACGAGAAGACGGCTCGCCGCTACGTCGGCGTGCTGGAAACCCTGTTCCTGCTGCGCCGGCTCGAGCCGTGGTGGCGCAACGAGTCGAAGCGCCTCGTCAAGACGCCGAAGCTGCATTTCCTGGATGCCGGCTTGCTGGCGGCGTTGCGCGGACTCACCGCGGCGCAGCTGGCGCAGGACCGCACGGCCTTCGGCCCGTTGCTCGAGACCTGGGTGTTCTCCGAGCTGTCCAAGCTGGCCCGCTGGCACGAAGAGCCGGTGCGCCTGAGCTTCCTGCGCACCAAGGACCAATACGAAGTGGACGTGGTGCTCGAACGTGCCGACGGTGCGCTGGTGGGCATCGAGGTCAAGGCCGCGGCCACGGTGCAGGCCGCCGACTTCCGCGGCCTTCGCCAACTCGACGCCGAGGCGCCCGGGCGGCTTCGCATCGGCCTGGTGCTCTACGACGGCACGCAGGCCCTGCCGTTCGGCGAACGCCTCTGGGCAGTGCCGCTGGGCTGTCTGTGGGGATGAGAAGGACAAGAGGCCTCGCTGGGCGCCGAGCCGGGGGCTTCCAAAGACGAGCCTGTGCCCGGCCGCCCTGCCGTCGGCGTGGCGGTCGAGGAAGCCGCGTGGATCGGCCTGCACGGCGGCGCGGCGGTCTGGGTCCTCCAGGTTGACGTAGGGCAGGCGTCACCCCACCGCTACCGCCGCAGCACCGGCGCCAGCGCGCGGCCGGTGTGCGTGCCCTTGGCCACCACCTGCTCCGGCGTGCCGGTGGCCACCACCTTGCCGCCCCCGGAGCCGCCTTCGGGACCGAGGTCGACCACCCAGTCGGCCTCGGCGATGACGTCGAGGTCGTGTTCGATGACGACCACGCTGTGGCCGCCGTCGACCAGGCGGTGCAGCACGCGGATCAGCTTCTCGACGTCGGCCATGTGCAGGCCCACGGTCGGTTCGTCGAGCACGTACAGCGTGTGCGGCGGCTTCTGGCCGCGGCGCGTCACGTCGTCGCGCACCTTGCTGAGCTCGGTGACGAGCTTGATGCGCTGGGCCTCGCCGCCGCTGAGCGTGGGCGAGGGCTGGCCGAGCGTGAGGTAGCCCAGGCCGACATCCTTCAGCAACTGCAGCGGGTGGCTGATGTTGGGCATGCTGGCGAAGAAGTCGACCGCCTCGTCGACCTCCATCTGCAGCACGTCGCCGATGCTCTTGCCGCGCCACGTGACGGCCAGCGTCTCGGGGTTGAAGCGTGCGCCGTGGCAGAGGTCGCAGGGCACCTTCACGTCGGGCAGGAAGGCCATCTCGATCGTGCGCAGGCCCTGGCCTTCGCAGCCGGGGCAGCGGCCTTCGCCGGTGTTGAAGCTGAAGCGGCCGGCGGCGTAGCCCCGTGCCTTGGCCTCGAGCGTCTCGGCGAACAGCTTGCGGATGGTGTCCCAGAAGCCGATGTAGGTGGCCGGGCAGGAGCGCGGCGTCTTGCCGATCGGCGTCTGGTCGACCTCGAGCACGCGGTCGATCAGGCCCCAGCCTTCGAGCCCGCTGCAGCCGTGCAGCAGCGGCTTGCCCTTGCCTTTCTGCGCGACGGCCGCCTGCACGTTGGTGAGCAGCACGTCGCGCGCCAGCGTGCTCTTGCCCGAGCCCGAGACGCCGGTGACCGCGACCAGCCGGTGCAGCGGCACGTCCACCGTAATGTCGCGCAGGTTGTGCAGCGAGGCGCCCTGCAGCGTCAGCTTCGGCACCGACTTGTCGACCGCGCGGCGCTCGTGCAACGGGTGCTTCAGCGGCGCGTTCAGGAAGCGGCCGGTGATCGAGTCGGCGTGCTGCTTCAGCTCCTCGGCGGTGCCCTGGGCGATCACGGTGCCGCCGCGCTTGCCGGCGCCGGGGCCGATGTCGATGATGTGGTCGGCGCGGCGGATCGTGTCCTCGTCGTGTTCCACGACCACCAGCGTGTTGCCGGTGGAGCCCAGCTTGTGCAGCGCGTCGAGCAGGATCTGGTTGTCGCGCGGGTGCAGGCCGATGGTCGGCTCGTCGAGCACGTAGCAGACGCCTTGCAGGTTGCTGCCCAGCTGCGCCGCGAGCCGGATGCGCTGCGCCTCGCCGCCACTCAGCGTGGGCGCGGCGCGGTCCAGCGTCAGGTAGCCGAGGCCGACGTCCTCGAGGAAGCTCAGGCGGTTCCTGATCTCCGTCACCACGTCGCGTGCAATCGCGGCCTCACGGGCATCCAGCTTCTGCTTGGCGATCCACTTGGCGGCGTCCTGCACCGACAGCGCGGCGATCTCGGCGATGGAGCGGTGATTGAAGCGCACCGCCCGCGACACCGGGTTCAGCCGCGCGCCGTGGCAGGTGCCGCAGGGCGCATCGGCCACGTCGTCCACCTCGGGTTCGGCAAAGGTGCGCTCGCGGCCGCGGTTGTCGTCGTCCTGCTGGGAGTCGTCCAGGACCTTGCGCTGTTCGCGCGTCAGCGTCAGGCCGGTGCCGACGCAGTCGGGGCACCAGCCGTGTTTGCTGTTGTAGCTGAACATGCGCGGGTCCAGCTCAGGGTAGCTGGTGCCGCATTGCGGGCACGCGCGCTTGATCGAGAACACCTTGGTCTTGCCGATGCGCCCGCTCTGGCCTGCGGCCATCGCGGTCTGCAGGCCCTTCAGCGGCGTCAGCAGGTGCAGCACGCCCTTGCCGTGCTCCAGCGCCTCGGCCAGCTTGGCACGCAGCAGCGCCTCCTGCTCGGGCTCGACCACCAGGTCGACCACCGGCAGCTCGATGGTGTGTTCCTTGTAGCGGTCTATCTTCGGCCACTTGTCGGTGGGCAGGAACTCGCCGTCGACACGCAGGTGCGTGTAGCCCTTGCCCTTGGCCCACTTGGCCAGGTCGGTGTAGACGCCCTTGCGGTTGATCACCAGGGGCGCGAGCAGGCCGATGTGCTGGCCTCGGTAGTCACGCAGCATCTGCGCGGCGATCGACTCGGGCGTCTGTGGTTGTACAGCCACCCATTCGTCAGGCGGCGCGTGGAAGTCGCTGCACTTGGGGCAGTACTGCAGCCCGAGCTTCACGTACAGCAGGCGCAGGAAGTGCCACACCTCGGTGGTGGTGGCCACCGTGCTCTTGCGGCCGCCGCGGCTGAGGCGCTGTTCGATCGCCACCGTGGGCGGGATGCCGTAGACCGCGTCCACCTCGGGCCGGCCGGCCGGCTGCACGATGCTGCGCGCGTAGGCGTTCAGGCTTTCGAGGTAGCGCCGCTGGCCTTCGTTGAACAGGATGTCGAACGCCAGCGTGCTCTTGCCCGAGCCCGAGACGCCCGTGACCACGCTGAACTTGCCGCGCGGGATGTCGACCGACAGGCCCTTCAGGTTGTGCTCGCGGGCGTTGACGATCTGGATCGCGTTGACCTGCGCGGCCGCCTCGCGGCGGGCCTTGACGACCTGCTGCAGCGGCCGGCCTTCTTCCACCGCCAGGCCGCCGTGGCCGAGGCTGGCCTCGTATTCCGCGAGGGCCTTGCCGGTGTGGCTCAGCGGGTGAGCCTTCAGGTCGGCCGGCGTGCCGTGGGCGACGATCTCGCCACCCGCATCGCCGCCTTCGGGGCCGAGGTCGATCAGCCAGTCGGACGCGCGGATCACGTCGAGGTTGTGCTCGATGACGATCAGCGAGTGGCCCGCCTCCAGCAGCTTGCGGAAGGCACGCATCAGCTTCGCGATGTCGTCGAAGTGCAGGCCGGTGGTCGGCTCGTCGAACAGGAACAGCGTGCCCTTCTTCGCGAGCTTCTGCTTGCTGGCGCTGCTGTTCTTGGCCGCCTCGGCGAGGAAGCCGGCGAGCTTCAAGCGCTGCGCCTCGCCGCCGCTCAGCGTGGGCACCGGCTGGCCGAGCTTGACGTAGTCCAGGCCCACGTCGGCCAGCGGCTGCAGCGCGCGCACCACGTCGCGGTCGTCGGCGAACAGGCGCACCGCGTCGGCCACGGTGAGCTCCAGCACGTCGGCGATGCTCAGCTCGCGGCCCGCGCGCAGGATCTTGACCTCGCGGATCTCGGCGCGGTAGCGGGTGCCGTCGCAGTCGGGGCAGCGCAGGTACACGTCGCTCAGGAACTGCATCTCGACGTGTTCGAAGCCCGAGCCGCCGCAGGTGGGGCAGCGGCCGTCGCCGGCGTTGAAGCTGAACATGCCGGCGGTGTAGGCACGCTGCTGCGCCATCGGCGTGGCCGCGAAGATCTCGCGCACCGCGTCGAACGCCCCGACGTAGCTGGCCGGGTTGGAGCGCGCGGTCTTGCCGATCGGGCTCTGGTCGACGAACACCGCGTCGGCCAGCCAGTCGGCGCCGAGCAGGCGGTCGTGCGCGCCGGGGCTTTCGGTGGCCTGGCCGAAGTGGCGCGCCAGCGCGGGGAACAGCACGTCCTGGATCAGCGTGCTCTTGCCCGAGCCCGACACGCCGGTGACGGTCACCAGCCGCTGCAGCGGGAACTCGGCGGTGACGTGCTTCAGGTTGTGCTCGCGCGCGCCTTCGAGGATCAGGCGCGGCGTCGAGTCGAGCACCGGCCGGCTCATGCCGAGGTGGATGCTGCGGCGTGCGCCGAGGTAGGCGCCGGTCAGCGTGTCGGCGGCCTTGATCTGGTCGGGCGTGCCGTCGAAAACGATGCGCCCGCCCTGCGTGCCGGGACCGGGACCCATGTCGATGATGCGGTCGGCGGCGAGCATCACGGCCGGGTCGTGTTCCACCACCACCAGCGTGTTGCCGGCATCGCGCAGGCGCAGCATCGCCTCGTTGATGCGGTTCATGTCGCGCGGGTGCAGGCCGATGCTGGGCTCGTCGAGCACGAACAGCGTGTTCACCAGCGAGGTGCCGAGCGCGGTGGTCAGGTTGATGCGCTGCACCTCGCCGCCGCTGAGCGTGCGGCTCTGACGGTCCAGCGTCAGGTAGCCCAGGCCGACGTCGCAGAGGTACTTCAGCCGCGTGCGGACCTCGTCGAGCAGCAGCTCCAGCGCCTCGTCGAGCATGGAGGTGGGCAAGGTCAGGCCATCGAAGAAGCGCCGCAGCCGGTCGATCGGCATCAGCATCAGGTCGTGCAGGCTCAAGCCTGGCAAGGCTTCGAGCTGCTCGCGTGACCACTCGACACCCTGCGGCAAAAAACGTTTCGCCGGGTCCAGCGCGCGGTCGGCGTCGTCCTTCGTGCCCAGGCGCCACAGCAGCGATTCGGTCTTCAGCCGCGCACCGCCGCAGGTGCCACAGGGCGTGTAGCTGCGGTACTTCGACAAGAGCACGCGGATGTGCATCTTGTAGGCCTTGCTCTCGAGGTACTCGAAGAAGCGCCGGATGCCGTACCACTGCTTCTGCCACTGGCCCTTCCAGTCCGGCGAGCCGTCGATCACCCAGTGCTGCTGCGCCTCGGTGAGCTGGCTCCACGGCGTGTCGCGCGGAATGCCGGCGTCGGCACCGTACTTCATCAGGTCGTCCTGGCATTCCTTCCAGGCCGGCGTCTGCAGCGGCTTGATCGCGCCGCCGCGCAGCGTCTTGCGGTGGTCCGGGATCACCAGGCCGAAGTCGACGCCGATCACGCGGCCGAAACCGCGGCAGGCCTCGCAGGCGCCGTAGGCCGAGTTGAAGCTGAACATCGCCGGCTGCGGGTGGCTGTAGCGGCGGTCGCTGTCGGGGCAGTGCAGGCCTTGCGAGTAGCGCCAGAGTTCGCCACCCTCACTCCGGCCCTCTCCCGCCCCGGCGGGAGAGGGAGAACTCGCTCCCTCTCCCCCTTGGGGATAGGGTTGGGGTGAGGGGGCGGCGGTGCCGAGCGCGTAGACGTTGCACCGCCCACTCCCCCGCTTCAGGCTCATCTCCAACGCCTCGACCACCCGCGAGCGCTCGGCATTGCTGAAGCGGAAGCGATCGGCCACCACGTCCAGCAGCTTGCGCGGCCCGGCCGGCGTGGCGATCTGCCGCTCGGCCTGCACGCGGGTGTAACCGCTGGCGGAGAGCCACTGCTCGATCTCTTCCGCCGTCGTGTTGGCCGGCAGCTCGACCGGGAAGGTGACCACCAGGCGCGGATCGCCCGCCGCCTCGCTGCGGGCCTTCAGATCGGCGTAGATGCTGTCCGGGTCGTCCTCGCGCACCGGCTTGGCGGTCACCGCGTCGAACAGCGACGCCGCACGGGCGTACAGCAGCTTCAGGTGGTCGTTCAGCTCGGTCATCGTGCCGACCGTCGAGCGCGAGGTGCGCACCGGGTTGGTCTGGTCGATCGCGATGGCCGGCGGCACGCCTTCGACCGCGTCGACCGCCGGGCGGTCCATGCGGTCGAGGAACTGGCGCGCGTAGGCGCTGAACGTCTCGACGTAGCGGCGCTGGCCTTCGGCGTACAGCGTGTCGAACACCAGGCTGGACTTGCCCGAGCCCGACGGGCCCGTGACCACCGTCAGTTCGCCGGTGTGCAGGTCCAGGTCGAGGTGCTTGAGGTTGTGCTGGCGTGCGCCGCGGATGCGGATGACGCCGGTGGGAGCGCCCGCGCTGGGGGAGGCGGCGCTCGCCGCGGGACGATTCTTGACGGGGGAACCGGAGGACATCGACGGGACCTTGCAGGGCCGCGGAACGCGGGACCGGGCATTCTAGGAACGCCTCGCCCGGCCCGCTGGGGCGGCGGGCAAGCCCTGTGTTTGTGGTGGCCGGGCAATACCGCTACGCTGCCGGGCATGCAGCCGCGCCTCTCGCTCCTCACCCTCGGCGTGGCCGACCTCGCTGCCGCGGTGGCGTTCTACCGCGACGGCCTGGGCTGGCCCACCGAGGGCATCGTCGGCACCGAGTTCGCCCACGGCGCGGTGGCGTTCTTCGAGCTTGAAGGGGGCCTCGGGCTGGCGCTGTTCCCGCGTGAATCGCTGGCGCACGACGTCGGCGTGCCGGTGGGCGAACCGGGCGCGTCGGCCGTCGCCTTCGGGCACAACGTGCGCTCGCGCGAGGAGGTCGACGCGGTGATCGAGCAGGCCCGGCGCGCCGGCGGCGACGTCGTCAAGCCGCCGGTGGAGACCTTCTGGGGCGGCTACGCGGGGTATTTCCGCGACCTGGACGGCTGGCTCTGGGAAGTGGCCTGGAACCCCGCGCGCCTGCCGGCGGCCTGACCACCCGGTCGCTCAATCCATCAGCGCGGTCGGCAGCGACCAGAGCAGCTGCGCGGCGGCGCCGTCGCGCAGCTGCAGGCAGCTCAGCGAGGCCTTCTTCAGCAGCACCGCGTCGGCAGGCGCGCCGATCAGCGCGGTCAGCAATCCCGAGAGGTCCGGCTCGTGGCCGACCAGCCAGGGGTCGCCGGGCTGCGTGGCGAGCAGCGCTTGCAGGCCGGTGCGTGCGGTGTCGGTGGGCGTGTCGTTGCGCAGCCAGTCGGCGAACTGCACCGGGCCGCTGCCGGGCAGTTGGTGGACCAGCGCTTCGGCGGTCTGGCGCGCGCGCACGATCGGGCTGCTGACGACCCAGCGCGGCATCAGGTGCTGGCGCTTGCAGAACGCGGCGACCTGGCGCACCTGGCGGCGGCCCTTGGGCACCAGCGTGCGTTCGGCATCGGCGATCGGCAGCGCCTTGTCCTGGGCGGTGGCGTGGCGCAGCAGGTAGAGCAGGCGGTCGGTCATGCGGCCATGCTAAGCCAGCGCGGAGGATCCCGCCGGCCGGCTCAGATGCGCTGCACGGGGCTGTTGTCGTCCGGCAGCCGGTCGAGGCCGTGCAGCGCCTCCCGGGTGAACGGCTCGCTGCGACCGGACAGGCGCAGCGACAGGCGCGTGACCCAGTCGTGGGTCTGCGACGGCGGGGCGCCGTGCATTGCCATCAGGATGGCCGCCGGGACGCCGAGCAGCAGCGGGACCGGGACGCGCAGGGCCGGCAGGTGCCGCCAGCTCGCCAGGGCCAGCGCGCTGGCCAGCCCGCCGCAGCCGAAACCGCCGATCACCTCGGACACCGAATGCGCCTGCACGGCCACCCGGGAGACGGCCACCATCGCTGCCAGCGCGTAACCGCCGGCCACCGCCCAGCGCACGCGGGCGGCGGGCTGGTCGATCGTGAGCAGCCGCATCAGCACCGGCAGGATCGCCGCGGCGAACATCGCATGGCCCGACAGCCCGGTGAAATCCCACGCGGCGCTGCCGATGCCGTAGCCGATGAAGGCGATCTTCGTCACGGTGGTCAGCGCCGCGGCCAGCGCCACGCAGAGCAGCCAGCGGGTGGCGCAGGTACGCGACGCCGGCGCGCGCCAGACGGTCCAGGCGAACACGGCCAGCGCGGCGGGCAGCAGGATCTGCGCCTCGCCGAGGCGCGTGAAGGCCAGCCAGAACAGCACGGGGGTGTCGTCGCTCATCCCGCGATGCTAGCGGCATCGCGGGTTTCCACGGGTTTCAGCGCCGGCAGAGTGTGAACTGCCGGACGACCGCGGCGGTCACGATGCCGTGGCGGCGGCTTCTTCGCAGCGGCGGGCCAGGTGCGCGAGCGCTTCCTCGACCTGGTCGACCAGCACCAGGCACAGGTCGCCCGGCTGCAGCCGATCCAGCGCGGTGTCGATGGCGTTGAACTCGCCGTCGATCTCGGTGGTCCAGCGGGTGCGCGACGCGTTAGCCAGGCCCTGGCGCAGCAGCGCGATCACCTCGCCGTCGGCGCGGCCGCGCTGGCAGGCGTCCTGGTACAGCACGATGTCGTCGAACGCGTCGCCGAGGATGGCGGTCTGGCCGCTGATGTCCTCGTCGCGGCGGTCGCCGGCGCCGCTGATCACCACCGAGCGCTTCTTCGCCGGCATCTGCTCGACCGCGTGCACCAGCGCGCGCATCGCGTCCGGGTTGTGGCCGTAGTCGGCGATCACCGTGGCGCCGCGATAGTCCATCACGTTGAAGCGGCCGGGGGCGTTGTCGCTGTCGTTGAAGAAGGTCGACAGGCCCTGGCGGATCGCCGCCCAGTCGGCGCCGGCGCCCCAGGCCGCGCCGATCGCGGCCATCACGTTGTCGACCTGGAAGCCGATGGTGCCGTCGCGGGTGATCGGGATGTCGCGCAGCTCGAAGCGTTCCTTGTGATGCGCGCTGGCGGCGACGATGCTGTCGCCGTCGCGGTAGACCACCCGCTTGCCCTGCGCGCGGTGCGTGGCCATCACCGGGTGGTGGCGGTCGTTGGCGAAGTAGATCACCTGGCCCGGGCAGTTCTCCGACATCTTGGCGACGATCGGGTCGGCCGCGTTCAGCACCGCGTAGCCGGTCTCGGCGACGTTCTGCACGATCACGCGCTTGAGCACCGCCAGGTCCTCGACCGTGGTGATGTAGTTCAGGCCGAGGTGGTCGCCCGAGCCGATGTTGGTGACCACGGCCACCTGGCAGCGGTCGAACGCCAGGCCTTCGCGCAGCACGCCGCCGCGCGCGGTCTCGAACACAGCGGCGTCGACGTCCGGATGCATCAGCACGTTGCGCGCGCTCTTCGGGCCGGAGCAGTCGCCGCTGTCGATCTGATGGCCTTCGACGTAGACACCGTCGGTGTTGGTCATGCCCACGCGCTGGCCGTTGGCGGTCATCAGGTGCGCGATCAGGCGCACCGTGGTGGTCTTGCCGTTGGTGCCGGTGACGGCGATCACCGGGATGCGGCCGTCTTCGTCACCGGCGGGGAACATGTGGCTGATCACCGCCTCGCCCACCGCGCGGCCCTTGCCGAACGACGGCGACAGGTGCATGCGCAGCCCCGGGGCGGCGTTGACCTCGACGATGCCGCCGGACTGCTCCTCCAGCGGTTTCAGCACGCTCTCGCAGACCACGTCGACGCCGCAGATGTGCAGCCCGACCATCTGCGCCGCGGCGATCGCGCGGGCGGCGACCTCAGGGTGCACGTCGTCGGTCACGTCGGTGGCGGTGCCGCCGGTGGACAGGTTGGCGTTGTTGCGCAGGATCACGCGGCGGCCCTTCTCGGGCACCGAGGCCGGCGTCAGGTCCTGCAGCGACAGGCGGGCGATCGCGATGTCGTCGAAGCGGATCTTCGTCAGCGACGTGGCGTGGCCGTCGCCCCGACGGGGGTCGGCGTTGACCTGGTCGACCAGTTCGCGCACCGTGTGCACGCCGTCGCCCACCACCAGCGGCGGGTCGCGGCGTGCCGCGGCCACCAGCGTGCCGCCCACCACCAGCAGGCGGTAGTCGCTGCCGGGCAGGTATTTCTCGACGATCACCGGGCCGATCTCGGCGGCCGCCTTGTAGGCGATCGCGAGGTGGTCCTTCGTCGTCACGTTGACCGTGACGCCCTTGCCCTGGTTGCCGTCCTGCGGCTTCAGCACCACCGGCAGGCCCACCTCGAGCGCGGCGGCCCAGGCGTCTTCCAGGTCGGAGACCGGGCGGCCCATCGGCACCGGCACGCCGGCGGCGTGCAGCAGGCGCTTGGTCAGGTCCTTGTCCTGCGCGATCGACTCGGCCACCGCGCTGGTGCCGTCCACCTCGGCGGCCTGGATGCGGCGCTGCTTGGAGCCCCAGCCGAACTGCACCAGGCTGCCGCTGGTCAGCCGGCGGTACGGGATGCCGCGGGCGACCGCCGCCTGCACGATCGAACCGGTGCTGGGGCCCAGGCGGATGTCCTCGTCGGTCTCGCGCAGCTGGTGCAGCGCGGCGTCGAGGTCGAACGGCCGGTCGCTGCGCGCCGCGTCGATCAGCTGCATCGCCAGGTCGAGCGCCTGGCGGCCGACTTCCTCTTCGGTGTACTCGACGACGACCTGGTAGATGCCGGGCTCCATCGTCGCGGTGGTGCGGCTGAAGGTCACCGGGCAGCCGGCCTGCGCCTGCAGGCTCAGCGTCGCGGCCTCGAGCACATGCGCCAAGGTGATCGCGCCGGCGTAGCCCAGCGGCCGCAGCGAGCCGATGCCGGGAAAGCGCCGGCGCAGCGCCGGCTCCAGCCCGGGCATGTCGGTGATCGAACGTTCACCGTCCTTGCAACGCACCACGGCTTCGATCGCGGTGTGGCGGCTCCAGAGGTTCGGGCCGCGCAGGGCGCGCACACGGGAGACTTCCATGCGGGTCTCTTTCAGAGGATCTGTGGAAAGGGCAGGGGACGGCGGGCGGCTCAGCGCTCGAACGTCTTGATGCCGGCCTTGATCAGCTCGGGGGTGATGTCCAGGGCCCAGGCGGCGGCCACCGCGGCCAGCAACTCGGGCACGGTCGCGGCGCCGTCGCCGGCCTTCAGCAGCGGGAAGCAGTCGAGCTGCGCGAGCACGGTTTCCTCGGGGCCGCGCGCCAGCACGATGTCGCGGCCGCGCACGAAGACCGCGCGGCCACATTGCGACAGGTGCTCGGCCAGCACCGGGCGGTTGGCGTCCCGGCCGTAGAAGATCACCTCGCCGTCGCACAGCGAGGCCATCTCGGCGACCACCGCGTCTTCGCTGTTGAGCACCGCGACGCCGTCCGGCAGCACCACGTCGACCTGGGTGCGCAGCACCTTGTACAGCTGGTCGGCGTCGTGGATGAAGTAGTCGCCGAGCGATTGGTCGAGCTGCGCGTCGGTGACCACGCCGACCTGGCAGCGGTCGTAGGCCAGGCCTTCGCGCAGGATGGCGCGCGGGCCGTTCTCGAACACGGCGGCCTGCACCGCGCGGTTCATCAGCAGGCGCTGGGCGGGTTGCCAGTGGGCGCAGTCGCCCTTCTCGACCTGGCGGCGGTCGAGGAACAGGCCTTCGCTGCAGGCCAGGCCGACATGCTGGCCCGACAGGTGCACCAGCCATGCCACCAGGCGCGAGATCAGCGGCGTGCCCTGCGAGCCGGCCACGCCGACGATGGGAATGCGGCCGTGGTCGTCGCTGGAGAACAGGTGGTCGACGATCGCCCGGCCCACCGGGCGCGGCGAACCGACGGCCGGCTTCAGGTGCATCAGCAGCCCGGGACCGGCGTTGACCTCGACGATCGCGCCGCGCTGGGCGGCGAGCGGCTTCGAGATGTCCTCGCAGACCAGGTCGATGCCGGCGATGTCGAGGCCGACGATGCGCGCGGCCAGCGAGATCACGCGGGCGTTGTCCGGGTGCACGTCGTCGGTGCAGTCGATCGCGACGTTGCCGTTGCGCTGCACCAGCACCTTCTGGCCGGCGCGCGGGATGGCGTCGCCGGACAGGCCCTGGCGCTCCAGCAGCAGGCGCATCGCCGGCTCGCGGTCGAGCTTGATGGTCTCGAGTGGGAATTCCTCGGCCTCGCCGCGGCGCGGGTCGGTGTTCAGCTGGCTGTCGATCAGCTGCGCGACGCTGGCCGTGCCGTCGCCGGTGACCCACAGGCTCTCGCCGCGGGCGGCGGCGACCACGCGGCCCCCCACCACCAGCACGCGGTGCTCGTCGCCGCGCACGTAGCGCTCGACCAGCACGTCGCTGCCCTCGGCGTCGGCGATCGCCCAGGCGGCCTTGATGTCGGCTTCTTCGGTCAATTCCAGTGAAACGCCGCGGCCGTGGTTGGCGTCCGAGGGTTTCACGACCACCGGCAGGCCGATGTCCTGCGCCGCTTCCCAGGCCTCCTCCGGGGATGCGGCCACCTGGCCTTCGGGCACCGGCACGCCGCAGGACTGCAGCAGCTGCTTGGTCAGGTCCTTGTCGCCGGCGATGCCTTCGGCGATCGCGCTGGTGCGGTCGGTCTCGGCCGTCCAGATGCGGCGCTGCGCGGCACCGTAGCCGAGCTGGACCAGGTTGCCGTCGTTCAGGCGGATGTGGGGGATCTTGCGGCCGGTGGCGGCGTCGACGATGCAGGCGGTGGACGGGCCCAGGTACAGGTCGTCCACCATCTCGCGCAGCTTCGCCACGGTGGCGGCGACGTCGAACGGGGTGTCGTTCAGCGCGGCGCGGAAGAGGTCGCGGCCGGCGTCGAGCGCGGCACGGGCGACCTGCTCGTCGCGGGCGCGGAACACCATCTTGTAGACGCCGCGCTCCGGGGTGCCGCGGGTCTGGCCGAAGCCGGTCTGCATGCCGGCCTGGTTCTGCAGCTCGATGACGATGTGCTCGAGGATGTGGCCGGCCCAGGTGCCTTCGCGCAGGCGCTGGATGAAGCCGCCATGCTCGCCGACGCCGCAGTGGTGTTCTTCCAGCGTCGGCAGGAAGCCGATCAGCCGGTCGTTGAACCCGGGCAGCAGGTTCGACGGGAAATCTTCCAGTGCACCGATGTCGAGCCACGCTTCGAGCACCGGGCGGTACGTCCAGATGTTGGGACCGCGCAGGTAGCTGACGCGCTGAAACTCGATGTCCTTCTTCTTCATGCTCTGACCGGGCTGTGCCGAGGGCCTGTGGGAGACGAGCCGCAGGGCCGGCGCGCCATGGGGGCGTGCCAGGCGATCGGTCGGTCCCTTCGACTGCACCCCGTCAACCGGACGGGCTTCAGGACGTTCTGCGAACGGCTGCCACGAAAAAGCCGTGATTTTCCCGCTTCGGCGGGCCGTTCGAAACTCAGCTGACATCATGCGTGCATGCGGCGGGTGCCGTTCCGGTGGGTTTCAGTTTTCTTCGTGGTGCTGCCACCACAGTTCTTCATCGGGGCGGTCACAGGGGGGTTGGGCGAGAATGCCTTGCGCCCTTGGAGACGGCGCCGGCCCGAGACATCCATGACCACCGCATCCAACGTTCCTGTCACCAGCATCGCGACCTTGCCCGACCCCTTGCGGGGCGACCTGCAGCCGCCGCTGCGTGCCAACGAGAACGTGCTGGGAACGCTGGCGGTTGACCTGGACCGGTCGCTGCGCTTCGCGACGGGGTGGGCGGTGCTCACCGACCGCCGCCTGCTGCTCCAGGAAGGATCAAGTAAGGACTGGCTTACGTTTGAGCTGGCGCCGACCCTGACGCTGCGCCACAGCGACCAGGCTGGTGTGGGCCAGCTGGACGTCATCGAGCCGAAAGGCCTGCGGGCGCGCCTGCGCTTCACGCTGAAACACAACGTTGCAGCGGTTCGTTTCCTGGAGCTGTTCGAACGATGGCAGGCCAGCCGCGCCGGCGGCCCGTCGACGGCTTTGGACGACGAAACCGTCTGCCCCAGCTGCAACGCACCGCTGCCGCCGGACGCGGAGGAGTGCCCGGCCTGCCAGCGCGCCCAGCACCAGCCGCCCTCGACCTGGGTGCTGCTGCGGCTGTCGCGCTTCGCCAAACCCTACCGCTGGCAGCTGCTGCTCGGGTTTGTCCTGACGCTTGCGGCCACCGGCGCCACGCTGGTGCCGCCGTACCTCAGCATGCCGCTGATGGACGAGATCCTGATCCCGTTCCAGAACGGGCAGCCGATCGACCCCTCGCACGTCGCCCTGTACCTCGGCGGCCTGCTGGCCGCGGCGCTCGCCGCCTGGGGCTTGGGGTGGGCGCGCACTTACGTTCTGGCGCTCGTCAGTGAACGCATCGGTGCCGACCTGCGCACCACCACCTATGAGCACCTGCTGAAGCTGTCGCTCGAATATTTCGGCGGCAAGCGCACCGGCGACCTGATGGCGCGCATCGGGTCCGAGACCGACCGGATCAACGTCTTCCTGTCGCTGCACGCGCTCGATTTCGCCACCGACGTGCTGATGATCGTGATGACGTCGACCATCCTGTTCTCGATCAACCCGTGGCTGGCGCTGGTGACGCTGGTGCCGCTGCCCTTCATCGGCTGGATGATCCACGTCGTGCGCGACCGGCTGCGCACCGGCTTCGAGAAGATCGACCGCGTCTGGTCCGAGGTCACCAACGTGCTGGCCGACACCATCCCCGGCATCCGGGTGGTGAAGGCGTTCGCGCAGGAGAAACGCGAGGCGACGCGCTTCCGCGAGGCCAACCGCCACAACCTGATGGTGAACGACAAGCTCAACCGCACCTGGAGCCTGTTCTCGCCCACCGTCTCGCTGCTCACCGAGATCGGCCTGCTGGTGGTGTGGGGCTTCGGCATCTGGCTGGTCGGCCACCACCAGATCACCGTCGGCGTGCTCACCGCCTTCCTCGCCTACATCGGCCGCTTCTACGCCCGCCTCGACTCGATGAGCCGGATCGTCTCGGTGACGCAGAAGGCCGCCGCCGGCGCCAAGCGCATCTTCGACATCCTCGACCATGTCTCCAACGTGCCCGAGCCGGTGACCCCGGTGAAGGTGGAGCGGGTGCAGGGCGGCATCGAGCTGCGCGACGTCGGCTTCCGCTACGGCAGCCGCGGCATCCTGCGCGGCATGAACCTGCAGATCCGGCCGGGCGAGATGATCGGCCTGGTCGGCCACAGCGGCTCGGGCAAGAGCACGCTGGTGAACCTGATCTGCCGCTTCTACGACGTCACCGAAGGCTCGATCCGGGTCGACGGCGTCGACGTGCGGCAGTTCGCGGTGGCCGACTTCCGCCGCCACATCGGGCTCGTGCTGCAGGAGCCGTTCCTGTTCTTCGGCACCATCGCCGAGAACATCGCCTACGGCAAGCCGGACGCCTCGCGCGAGGAGATCATCGCCGCCGCGCGTGCCGCGCACGCGCACGAGTTCATCCTGCGGCTGCCGCATGGCTACGACTCGCTGGTGGGTGAACGGGGGCAGGGCCTCTCCGGCGGCGAGCGCCAGCGCATCTCCATCGCCCGGGCGCTGCTGATCGACCCGCGCATCCTGATCCTCGACGAGGCGACGTCGTCGGTGGACACCGAGACCGAGAAGGAAATCCAGAAGGCGCTCGACAACCTGGTGCAGGGCCGCACGACGATCGCGATCGCGCACCGCCTGTCGACGCTGCGCAAGGCCGACCGGCTGGTGGTGATGGACCGCGGCCAGGTGGTCGAGGTCGGCCCGCACGAGGAGCTGATGGCCCGCCAGGGCGCCTACTGGCGGCTCTACGAGGCGCAGGCCCGCAACGTCGACACCGAAGACCGCACCGAGGCCCCGCCGCCGGTGCCCGCCGAACACCTGGCCGGCACGGCCGTCTGATCCGCCCCAAGACCGCCCATGACCGCCGTCGATTTCCACCTGCAGAAAAACGCCTTCGGCCGCCTGGTGCTCACCGAGGCCGGCGGCGTCGTGCACGAGGGCGTGGTGCCGGTGCGCAACTTCCCGATCGCCTCGCCCGGGACCTGCGTGTCGCTGATCGGCCCGGACGGCCACGAACTCGCCTGGATCGAGCGCCTGGCCGACCTGCCCGAGCCGCTGCGCCGGTTGATCGAGGAAGAGCTCGCGCAGCGCGAGTTCATGCCGCAGGTGCGCCGGCTGGTGTCGGTGTCGAGCTTCTCGACGCCCAGCACCTGGACGGTGGAGACCGACCGCGGCGACACCGCGTTCGTGCTGAAGGGCGAGGAGGACATCCGCCGCCTGCCGCAGGGCCAGCTGATGATCACCGACCACCACGGCGTGCACTACCTGCTGCCGGATGCGAAGGCGCTCGACCGCGCCTCGCGCAAGCTGCTCGACCGGTTTCTCTGACCGACGGCGTCAGTCGGCGGAGCCTTCGCGCCACTCGGTCGGGGACATCCCGACGTGGCGCCGGAACACGCGGCTGAAGTGCGCGGCGTTGCCGAAGCCGCCGTCGCGGGCGATTGCCGCCACCGGCTCGTGGCGCCGCCGCGGCTCGCGCAGCGCCAGCTGCACCGCGGCCAGCCGCTGCTGCAGCACGTAGCCGGCCACGCCGCCGGCCTCGTCGCCGAGCGCGTTGTAGAGGTGGCGCACGCTGCAGTTCAGCGCCGCGGCGATCGTCGCCGGGCCGAGGGCCGGGTCGGCCAGGTGGCGCTCGATGTGGGCCTTCGCGCGGTCGCGCAGCGCCTCGCGCTGGCTCAGCATCGACGGCCGCTCGGCCCGCTCCAGCAGCGCCAGGTGCAGCAGCTGCGCGATCACGTCCCCCGCGCCGTCGGCGGCCGGCGCAGCCAGCGCCGGGCGTTCGTCGAAGGTGGTGCGCATCGTTTCCCAGGCCAGCCGGGCGACCCCGCGGCTGGCGGTGAAACGCCGCACCGTCAGCGCCGGCAGCGGCAGCCGGTCGGCCTGCAGGCGGCGCTTGGGCACCAGCACCACCAGCTGGCGGATCGGTTCGAGGTTCGAGACGCTGTAGGGCCGCGTGGTGTCGTACAGGCTCCAGTCGCCCGGTGACAGCCAGACCTGCCGGCCGTCCTGCTCGAAGCAGGCGCGGCCTTCCAGCTGCGCCACCACCTTGACCCAGCCGTGGTCGCTGGCGCGGGCCTGCGCCGGCGTGCGCACCACGCGGTGGCGCGACACCTCGAGCTGGCAGAGCGTCAGCGGCCCGGCGCCACAGGCGACGATGCGGCCGTCGAAGCGCGGGTCGCCGAAGGTGTCGCACTGCAGGCCACCGAGCAGCCGCCAGATGGCGTCGCCCCAGAGCGCGAGGCGCTCGGGCACCGCGCCGGGCGGCAGCGACGATGTCGACAATTCCTCGAGCGGGGCCGGGGTGTGCATCGCCGCATCATAGGCAGCGCCGCCGCGGGGCGGGGCGTGGGGACTATCCCGGGGTGCCGTGCAGGCGCAGGCAAGCACAAACTGCAGGCGCGGCACAGCGGCGTGCACCGGCGTGCCTAGCATCGACCGTCTGTCTGCAGGATTGGAAACGCCATGCCCCCCACCCTTTCGATGCTGATCGGCGGCGAGCGCCTCGCCGCCGCGAACGGCGCCACGTTCGAGCGCCGCAACCCGCTGTCCGGCGCCGTGGCCACCACCGCCCCGGCCGGCACCGCCGACGATGCCCGGCGCGCTGTCGAGGCGGCGGCGAAGGCCTTTCCCGCCTGGTCGGCGCTCGGCCCGGGCGAGCGCCGCGGCCTGCTGCTGAAAGCCGCCGCCGCGCTGGAGGCGCGCGCCCCGGCGTTCATCGAGGCGATGGCCGCCGAGACCGGCGCCACCGCACTGTGGGCCGGCTTCAACGTGCACCTGGCGGCCGGCATGCTGCAGGAGGCCGCGTCGCTGACCACCCAGGTGGCCGGCGAGGTGATCCCCTCCGATGTGCCGGGCAGCCTGGCGATGGGGCTGCGGGTGCCGGCCGGCGTGGTGCTCGGCATCGCGCCGTGGAACGCGCCGGTGATCCTCGGCGTGCGCGCGATCGCCACGCCGCTGGCCTGCGGCAACACCGTGGTGCTCAAGGGCTCCGAACTGTGCCCCGCCACGCACGGCCTGATCATCGAGGCGCTGCAGGAGGCCGGGCTGCCGGCCGGGGTGGTCAACTTCGTCACCAACGCCCCGGCCGACGCCGGCGCGGTGGTCGAGGCGATGGTGGCGCACCCGGCGGTGCGGCGCGTCAACTTCACCGGCTCGACGCGGGTCGGCACGCTGATCGCGCAGACCTGCGCCCGGTACCTGAAGCCCGCCGTGCTCGAGCTGGGCGGCAAGGCGCCGCTGCTGGTGCTGGACGATGCCGACCTCGACGCCGCAGTGAACGCCGCCGCGTTCGGCGCCTTCGCCAACTCGGGACAGATCTGCATGTCCACCGAGCGCATCATCGTCGACGAACGCGTGGCCGACGACTTCGTCGCCCGCCTGACCGCGAAGGCCAGGTCGCTGCCGCTGGGCGATCCGCGCGGGCCGGCGCCGGTGGTGCTGGGCTCGGTGGTCGACCTGGCCACGGTGCAGCGCTGCAACGCGCTGATCGACGACGCGCTGGCCAAGGGCGCGGTGCTGCGCTGCGGCGGCAAGGCCGACAGCACGCTGATGCCGGCCACGCTGCTCGACCACGTGACTTCCGCGATGGCGATCTACGCCGAAGAGACCTTCGCCCCGGTGAAGGCCATCGTGCGCGTGCCCGACACCGAGGCGGCGATCGCCTGCGCCAACGACAACGCCTTCGGCCTGTCGGCCGCGGTGTTCGGCCGCGACCTGGCGCGCGCCTGGCAGGTGGCCGCGCGCATCGAGTCCGGCATCTGCCACGTCAACGGCCCGACCGTGCACGACGAGGCGCAGATGCCGTTCGGCGGCGTCAAGGGCTCGGGCTACGGCCGCTTCGGCGGCAGGGCGGGCATCGACGCCTTCACCGAGTTGCGCTGGATCACGGTGCAGACGACGCCGCGTCACTACCCGTTCTGAGCCGGCGCCGCGCGCGGCGCGGTGTCATCCTGCCTGCCTAGAATCGCGCGCCATCCCATCGCATCTACCGTGAGGAGCGCCCGATGAACGAAAACGAGGACACCAGCGTCCGCGCCGGCCTGTGGGTGGTCGGCACCGTCGTCTTCCTGCTGCTGGCCAGCGTGCTGGTCTGGCAGGTCAACCGCTCGCTGCACCGCGGCGCAGCGGTCGCCGCGGCCGCGCCCGCCACGCTGCCCGCCGGCAGCAGCCCCACCGTGCAGATCGAGGCGCTGGCCGACGAACTGCTCGACGTGCCGCTCACCGGCGACCTGGTCGGCGTGCTGTACTTCGCCACCGGCGAGGCCACGCTGCCGGCCGATGCCGGCGCCGAGATCGCCAAGGTCCGTGAGGCGCTGGCCGCCGCGCCGAAGCTGAAGGTGGTGCTGTCCGGCTTCCACGACGCCTCGGGCGACCCGGCGCAGAACGCCGCGCTGGCACGCCGCCGCGCCGCGGCCGCACGCGACGCGCTGAAGGCCGCCGGCGTCGACCCGACGCACATCCTGCTGCGCAAGCCCGAGCAGACGCTCGCCGACGGCAGCCCGCAGGAAGCGCGCCGCGTCGAGATGCGCCTGGTCGAATAAGCCGGCGGGGCTCAGCCCCCGGCTTTCAACATCGCCTTGATGCCGCGCACCGCCTGGCGGATGCGGGCCTCGTTCTCGATCAGCGCGAAGCGCACGTGGTCGTCGCCATGGTCGCCGAAGCCGATGCCGGGCGACACCGACACCTTCGCCTCCTGCAGCAGCAGCTTGGCGAACTCGAGCGAGCCCATCGCCCGGTAGCGCTCCGGGATCTGCGCCCAGATGTACATCGAGGCCTTCGGGCACTCGACCGGCCAGCCGGCTTCGCGCAACCCCTTCACCAGCACATCGCGCCGCTTCTGGTACGTGGCGGCGATGTCCTTCACGCACTGCTGGTCGCCTTCGAGCGCGGCGATCGCGGCCACCTGCAGCGGCGTGAAGGTGCCGTAGTCGTGGTAGCTCTTGATGCGCGCCAGCGCGGCCACCAGGTCGCGGTTGCCGACCATGAAGCCGATGCGCCAGCCGGCCATGTTGTAGCTCTTGCTGAGCGTGAAGAACTCGACCGCGATGTCCTTCGCGCCCGGCACCTGCAGGATGCTCGGCGCCTTCCAGCCGTCGTAGACGATGTCGGCGTAGGCCAGGTCGTGCACGACGAAGATGTCGTGTTTCTTCGCCAGCGCGATCACGCGCTCGAAGAAGTCCAGCTCGACACACTGCGCGGTCGGGTTCGACGGGAAGCCGAGGATCATCATCTTCGGCTTCGGGTAGCTGCCGCGGATCGCACGCTCCAGCTCGGCGAAGAAGTCGACGCCCGGGACCAGCGGCACCGAGCGCACGTCGGCCCCGGCGATCACTGCGCCGTACAGGTGGATCGGGTAGCTCGGGTCGGGCACCAGCACGGTGTCGCCGCGGTCCAGCGTCGCCAGCATCAGGTGCGCGAGGCCTTCCTTCGAGCCGATCGTCACGATGGCCTCGCGGTCCGGGTCGACCTCGACCTGGTAGCGCTCGGCGTACCAGTGCGAGATCGCGCGGCGCAGCCGCGGGATGCCCTTGCTGGCCGAATAACCGTGCGTGTCGGGCCGCTGCGCGACCTCGGTGAGCTTGGCGACGATGTGCGGTGGGGTGGCCCCGTCGGGGTTGCCCATGCTCAGGTCGATGATGTCCTCGCCGCGGCGGCGCGCGGCGAGCTTCAGCTCGGCCGTGATGTTGAAGACGTAGGGAGGCAGCCGGTCGATGCGCGCAAAGCGGCGCTGACCGGTCGTCGAAGAGACCGACATGGAGGATGACTTTCACGTGAGCGCCCGGAACCGTCCGAGCGACGTGGACCGCACGTGGGGTGCGGCCCGCGTGCATCATAAGGGCCTCCCGCCCGGTGCGGCGCTCAGGCGAGCGGAATCGGCCGCTGCTCGGTGATCTTCAGGCCGTAGCCCGACAGCGCGACGAAGCTCAACTGGTTGTTGGTCAGCAGCACCATGTCGTGCACGCCCAGGTCGGCCAGGATCTGCGCACCCAGGCCGTAGTCGCGCAGGTCCATCATCTGCTCGTGCGGCGCGCCGGCGCGCAGCTGCTCGCGGGCCTTCACCAGGCTGCTGAAGAACGGCCCCATCGGCCGGTTGATCACGACGACGACGCCGCTGCCGGCCTCGCCGATCATGCGCATCGCCTGGCCCAGCAGCGTGCGCCGCTCGGACACCTCGCCGAACAGGTCGGCAAAGGGGCTCAGCGTGTGCATGCGCACCATCGTCGGCTTCGACGGGTCGATGCGGCCCTTCACCAGCGCCACGTGCTCGGTGCCGGCGGCCTTGTTCAGGTAGACCTTGAACGACCACTCGCCGCCCCATTCGCTGGTGAACGGCTGCTCGGCCAGCATCTGCACCAGGTGGTCGTGCTTGTGCCGGTAGGCGATCAGGTCGCGGATCGTGCCGATCTTCAGCTTGTGCTTCTCGGCGAAGGCCACCAGGTCCGGCAGCCGCGCCATCGTGCCGTCGTCGTTCATGATCTCGCAGATCACGCCGGAAGGGTTCAGCCCCGCCAGCCGCGACACGTCCACCGACGCCTCGGTGTGACCGGCGCGCACCAGCACGCCGCCGTCGCGCGCGATCAGCGGGAACACGTGGCCCGGCGTGACGATCTCGTCCGGCCCCTTCGACGCGTCGATCGCCACCGCGATGGTGCGCGAGCGATCGCCGGCCGAGATGCCGGTGGAGACGCCGTGCTTGGCCTCGATCGACACCGTGAACGCGGTCTCGTGGCGGGTGCCGTTGTTGCGGCTCATCAGCTCCAGGCCGAGCTGCTCGACGCGCTGGCGCGTCAGCGTCAGGCACACCAGCCCCCGGCCATGCGTCGCCATGAAGTTGATCGCGTCCGGCGTCGCGTACTGCGCCGGGATCACCAGGTCGCCTTCGTTCTCGCGGTCCTCGTCGTCGACGAGGATGAACATGCGGCCGTTGCGGGCCTCGTCGATGATCTCTTCGACGCTGGCGAGGGAATACTGGGACATGATGACGTGAGCGGAAGCAAGTGCCGGCAGGGGCCGTGATCGTAAAGGATCGTCAGCCGCATTGCCCGACGTGGCCGCAGCTGGTGCAGAAGTCGCAGCCGTCCTTGTGGATCAGCGTCGCGTTGCCGCACTCGGGGCAGGGCCGGCCGGCCATCGGCGCGGGCTTGGCCGCGGCGTCGCGTTTGGCGCGCGGTGCGGCGAGGATGCCCATCTCCTGCAACGGGAAGCCGTCCCCGTCGAGCACGCCCAGCATCGCGTAGCGGTGGATCACCAGCCGCGCGATGTAGGCCACGGTCGAGGGCCACACCTGCTGGCGCCGTTCGCCCGGCACCGGTGCCATGAAGTGGCCGAGCGGCTCGCCGACATTGAGCAGCTTGCGCAGCTTCATGCCGATCCAGGCCGGGTCGATGACGCGCATGTCCAGCGACAGCAGCCGCGCGAGGCCGTCGAGCGCGCGCGGGTAGTTGCCCGAGAAGCCGATGGCACACGGCCGCGTGCCGGTGGGCAGCGCCACCTCCTTCAGCGTCGCGGTGAAGCGTTCGCCGGTGGCCGGGTTGTCGACGTCCACCGCCCAGGCGAGCGTGCCGGAGGTGCCGGTGCGCGGTTCCTCGCGGCTGAACATCGCGTCCAGCATCGGCGTTGGGCCGCCTTCCTGCAGCGCGCCGAGCGCCTCGCAGCGCCAGCGGATCACCGCCGCGGTGGCGGCCACGACGCCGGGGAACAGCCGCGCCTCGCCGCTGGGCGGGAACGGCATCTCGAACGAACGTTCCTCGGCCACGGTGGCCAGCGCGTCGAGCTTGAGGCGCAGCCATTGTGCGTCGTTGACGCGCATGTCCATCGACAGCGTCTTGGCCAGCGCGCCCAGGCCGCGCGGCTGCTCGGCGCCGTTGACCCAGACCTCGAACGGCAGCGTCGCGCCGAACAGGCCGTTGCCTGGCCCGGCCTCGGCCGGCAGCTCGCCGACGAACAGCGAGAAGTCGCCGTGCGGGTGCTGGATCATGTAGCTCCAGGCCGGGTTGCCGCCGGGCAGCTCGGGGCGGCCGGGCCAGCGCAGCGAGGCCAGCACCGGCGCGGGCAGCTTGTCGACGCGCAGGCGCTCGTTGGCGCCCTCGGTGGCCACCAGCGCCGGCGCGGCGGCCGGGGCCGGCGTGCTCGGCGTGACGCTCAGCACCGCGCCGAGCACGTTGTTCGGCCGGTACGTGGCCAGCCCCTTCAGGCCGCTGCGCCAGGCCTGCAGGTACAGGTCCTGGAAGTCCTCGTACGGGTAGTCCTCGGGCACGTTGACCGTCTTGCTGATCGACGTGTCGATCGTCGGCGCCACTGCGGCGACCATCGCCTCGTGCGCCTCGGCGCTCATCTCGAGCGCGGTGACGAAGGCCTCCGGCAGCGCGGCCTCGGGCCCGGCCAGGTGCCGGTAGAGCCGCCACGCATGGTCCTCGACGTCGTACTGCTTGAAGCTGCCGTCCGCCTCGCGCTTCTTGCGCGTGTAGGTCCAGCTGAACGGCGGCTCGATGCCGTTGCTGGCGTTGTCGGCGAAGGCCAGGCTGATCGTGCCGGTGGGCGCGATCGACAGCAGGTGCGAGTTGCGCAGACCCTGCGTGCGGATGCGCTCCTTCAGCGCCGCCGGCAGGCGCGACGCAAAACTGCCGCGGCGCAGGTACAGGTCGGCGTTGAACAGCGGGAACGCGCCGCGCTCCTGCGCCAGGTCGGCCGAGGCCGCATACGCTGCATCGCGCATCGTCTCCGAGAGGCGCCGGGCCGCGTCGCGCGCCGGCGCCGTGTCGTAGCGCAGGTTCAGCATCGCCAGCGCGTTGCCCAGCCCGGTGAACCCCAGCCCGACGCGCCGCTTCGCCTGCGCCTCGGCCTGCTGCTGCGGCAGCGGCCAGACGGTGACGTCGAGCACGTTGTCGAGCATGCGCACCGCCACCGCGGCCACCTCGGCGAACGCCGCGTCGTCGAAGCGCGCCTGCGCGGTGAACGGCTCGCGCACGAAGTGCGTCAGGTCGATCGAGCCGAGGCAGCAGCAGCCGTAGGGCGGTAAAGGTTGTTCAGCACACGGGTTCGTCGCCGCGATCGTCTCGCAGTAGCCCAGGTTGTTGTCGGCATTGATGCGATCGAGGAACAGCACGCCGGGTTCGGCGTGGTCGTAGGTGGAGCGCATGACCTGGTCCCACAGCTGGCGGGCGGGCACGCTGCGGTAGACCCACAGGCCGTCGGCGCGCTGGTGGGCGCCGCGGGCCTTCTGGTCGGCGCCGGGTTCGGCCTTGTGGACCAGTTCCACGTGGGCGTCCTTCTCGACCGCCTGCATGAACGCGTCGGTCACCGCCACCGAGATGTTGAAGTTGCGCAGGTCGCCCTGGTCCTTGGCGTGGATGAAGGCCTCGATGTCCGGGTGGTCGCAGCGCAGCACGCCCATCTGGGCGCCGCGCCGGCTGCCGGCCGATTCGACCGTCTCGCAGCTGCGGTCGAACACCCGCATGTAGCTCACCGGACCGCTGGCGTGGCTCTGGGTCGACGCGACGCGCGCGCCCTGCGGGCGGATGCGCGAGAAGTCGTAGCCGACGCCGCCGCCGCGGCGCATCGTGTCGGCGGCCTCGGTGAGCGCGGTGTAGATGCCCGGCACGCCGTCTTCCTCGGTGGCGATCGAGTCGCCCACCGGCTGCACGAAGCAGTTGATCAGCGTGGCGCTCAGCTCGGTGCCGGCGGCCGACAGGATGCGGCCGGCCGGAATGAACCCCTGCTCCTGCGCCCAGCGGAACCGCTGCTCCCAGTGTTCGCGCTCGGCGGGGGCCTCGGCCAGCGCGAGCGCGCGGGCCACGCGGCGGCGCACGTCGTCGGCGCTGCGTTCGTCGCCCTTGGCATATTTTTCGGCCAGCACCTCGGCGCTGATCGGCTGCGCAGGCAACGCCGCGCCGTCCGGGCGGCGGGTCGTCGGGGAGGCGGGGAAGAGCGTGGGCTGCTGCGCGGGAGACGTCATGGGCACCTCGGCGGGCCGCCTCGGCGCGGGCGGCTGGCGGGCATGCTGCCACAGCGGGCGAGGGCCGGCACGGATGTCCCACCGGCGCCGTGCCCTTGCCAGGGTCAGGGCCGCCGCCGCAGGGCGGCCTGGCGAGTCCTTGACATAGCGCAAGTCCCGCCGGCCGCGGTGCGCCGATGATGCCGACATGGTCCATTCCGCTGCTTCGCCCCTCTGGATCGCCTCCGCCGACGAGGCACCGAGCGCCTGCGCCGCCTGCCTGCGGCCCGCGCCACGCGCCGGGGCGGCTGCGGCCGAGCCGGTGCAGCTGCTGGGCGACCGGGTCGCGGCCGCCCGCCTGCTCGAGGCGCTGCGCGCGGTGCACGACCCCGACAGCGGGCTCGACCTGGTGGAGGCCGGCTGGGTCCACCGGCTGCGCATCGAGGACGACGAAGCCGAGCTGACGCTGCAGCGCCGCGCCGCCGGTTGCTCGGTGGCGCGGGTGCTGGCCGAGGAGGCCTTCGGCGTGCTGCGCCGCGAGCTGCCGGACACCGACCTGTACATCCGCCACCTGCGCGCCGCCGGGGGCGCCGCGGCCGGACGTGAGTGCCTGCACCCCGTGCCGGCGCTGCAGGGACACTGAGCGACCCCAGCTCCACGGCGGGCGGCCCTTCGGGGCCGGTTTGCTTTGGCAGGGCGCTTTGCCAGATTTGCGCGCGCCGATTGCAATCGGTTACAGGCTACCCCTGGAGCGCGTGGGGTCTTGCGCGTGATCGCGGGAGCGACAGCGCCGGTTCGCTCTGGGACCATGGCGGGCAGAGGCGAGCCGGAAAGGCCGGACCGCCCGCCGACGTTCGTCCGCTGCGGTCCCGCCGCTGTTCCCCCGCTGTTACCCAATGCGCATCCTGCACCTCTATCCCGCCGACCCGGACGATCCGTTCGGGCCGGAGGCTGCGGTGCGCCTGCACGAGATCGCCCGCCGGCTGGCGCAGCACCACGCGGTGAGCGTGGTCGCCCCGGCCAGTGCCGGCCCGGCCAGCGAGACCGTGCGCGACGGCGTGCGTTATCACCGGCTGCCCCTCGGCCGCTGGGGCCGCCTCGGCCACGCCGTGGCGCTGGCGCGCTGGCTGCGCCGCCAACCGGCGGACCTGTGGATCGACGAACTGGTGCCCGGCCACGCGGTGCCATGGGGCCGCTGGCTGTGGCCGGCCGGCCGGCGGGTCATCGCATCGTTGCACGGCGTCACGCCGGCCGTGGAGCGGCCGCGGCCCTGGGCAACGCTGCGCGGCTGCCGCGACGTGATCGTGCCGTCGGCATCGATCCGGGAGCGGGTCGAGGCGCTGCCCGGCACGCGCCGCATCGAGATCGTGCCGAACGGCGTCGACGACGCGCTGTTCCGCCTGCCCGCGCAGCGCGGCAGCGGGCTGCTGCACCTCGGCCGCGTCGACCTGCGCGCCAGCGGTGTCGACCTGCTGCTGCAGGCCTACGCCCGCGTGCCGAAGGCGCAGCGCGAGCCGCTGACACTGGCCGGCCCGGTGCACGATCCGGAGGGCCTGCAGTCGCTGCTGCAGCAGGCCGGCCTCGCGGGCCAGGTGCAGGTGCTCGGCGCCTGCGACGCGCGCAAGCGGCTGCAGCTGCTGGCCGAGTGCCGGGCGGTGGTGGTGCCGGCCCGTCGCGACGGCTCACTGCTCGCCGTCGCGCAGGCCAATGCAGCCGGCCGCCCGGTGGTGGTGTGGGACCAGGCGCCGCTCGCCGAGGCCGCCTCGCGCGCCTGCCTGCGGGTGCCGCCGTTCGACGTCCCGGCCTTCGCGCAGGCGCTGTCCGACGTGTTGCAGGCCAGCCGCGACGAACTGCAGCTGCGCGGCCTGCACGCCCGCGCCCACGCCCGCCGCTACGACTGGGACAGCGCCGCCGACACGCAGGAGCGCTTCTACCTGCGCTGTCTCGACGACCCGGCCGCCGATGGCCTGCTGTCCGTTCCGGAGTCCTTCGATGCGACCGGCTGAACGTTCTTCCCCTTCCTCGCGCCGCCGCCGCTGCGCCCGCCAGCGCCCGTCGCGCCGCCGCCTGCCGCAGCGCGGGCCGCGCGACCGCTGGCTGCTGGTCGGCCTCGGCCTGCTGCTCGGCGGGCTGACGTTGCTGAGCTTCGGCGGCGCCGACGCACCGGCGTCGCCGCCCCCCTCACTGCACGCCACCCGATGACCCGGCCCGCTTCCGACCTCCGCCCGCGCATCGGCGTCGACCTGACCCGGGCGGGTGCCGACACGGCCTGGCCGGCGCTGGTGCGCGAGGCCGCCGCGCTGGCCCCCGAACTGGCGTTGCAGGCCTTCGTCGCCCCCGCGCAGCGGCGCCTGCTCGACACCGGCGCGGCCGGGCCGGCGGTGCCTGCCGTGGTGGTGCCGCCGGGCTTGCCCGCGGCGTGGCGCTGGCCGCGCCTGCAGCGCCAGTGGCGGCTCGACCTGCTGCACCTCGATGGCGTGGCGCCGTGGTGGGCCGGCGGTGCCTGGTCGACCTCGCTGCACCAGCTCCCGCAGGGCCGGTCGCTGCGGCGCGTGGCCGGCGCGCGTTTCATCGGCGTGCCGAGCCGCTGGGCCGGCGAGCGGCTGGTGCACGACCACGGCGTCGACCCGGCGCGCGTCGCGGTGGTGCCGCCCGGCGTGGACGCGGTGCGCTTCCGTCCCGGCAGCGATGGGCGCGCACTGGTGCATGCGCTCGGGCTCGAGCCGAACGGCTACCTCTGCTGCGTGGCGCGGCGCGATGCGCGCAAGCTGCCGCTGACGCTGCTGGAGGCGCTGGCCCACATGCCGCGGCCGCGGCCGACGCTGGTGCTGATCGGCCGCGAGGAAGACCCGGCGCACCGCCTGGCGCTCGAGATCGCGGTGCAGCGCCTCGGCCTGGCGGCCGACGTGCGGCTGCTCGACCACATCACCGACACCCAGCTGCCCGCGCTGCTGCGCCATGCGCGCCTGTTCGTGCAGCCGTCGCTCGAGGCGCACCGGGGCACCGCGGTGCTCGAGGCGATGGCCAGCGGTGTCGCGGTGGTCACCGCCGACGTGCCGGTGCTGGCCGAGCGGGTCGGCCGCGCCGGCCTGACGGTGCATCCCCACGACAGCCACGAGCTGGCGGCCGCGATGCTGTGCCTGCTGGCCGACCCGCGGCGCCGCGAGGCGCTGGTGCAGCGCGGCCTCGCACGGGCGCAGGCGCACCACTGGCGCGGCGTCGCCGAGCGGCTGGTGGAGGGCTGGCGCGATGCCGTGGCGCGGCCGGCCCCGCTGCGCTCGCCGGCCTGGGCCTGAACGGCCCGTCCTGCTCAGCGGTGCGGCTCGTCCAGCCGCGTCTCGGGGATGCGCAACGCCACCGGCAGCGACAGCAGCGCCACGAACAGGCAGCCCCAGAGCACCGCGCGGAACGGCCCTTCGAGCGCGCGTGTGTCCGGTGCGCCGCTGCCTGCAGGCCCCGCCTGCGCGTGCAGCTGCATCACCAGCGCTTCCAGCCCGCCGGTGTGGCCGGCGGGCAGCTGGGCCTGCAGCAGCGCCAGCAGCAGCGCACTGAGCACCGCCACGCCGATCGCGCCGCCGAGCTGGCGCGACAGCCCCGACAGCGCCGTCACCGTGCCGATCAGCTGCGGCCCGACGACGTGCTGCGACACCACCAGCGCGGTGGGCAACTGCAGCCCGAGGCCCATGCCGAGCAGGAACAGGCAGGGCAGCTCCACCCACGCCGCCGCGCCCGCCGGCCACAGCACCAGCGTCAGCAGCGCCAGTGGCGCGAGCACCGTGCCGCCCACCAGCAGCGCCCGGGTGCGCTCGCGCCGGTGCATGTAGCGCCCGGCCATCCAGGCCGCGAACGGGATGCCCATGCTCATGCACATCAGCCGCCAGGCCGAATCGTTCACCGACAGCTGCTGCACCCACTGCGCGCGCAACGGCACCATCACGGTCAGCGTGATCATCACGACATAGACCAGGAAGCCGAGCGCCGAACAGCCGGCCACCGCCGGGATGCGCAGCAGCCGCAGCGGCAGGATCGGCGCATCGGTGCGCGACTCGTGCCAGACGAACAACGCCAGCACCGGCACCGACAGCAGCAGCGCGCCGCTGTTGAGCGGGTCGTGCCACGCCACGCCCTGGCCGATGCGCGTGATCGGCACCAGCAGCGCGGCCAGGCCCAGCACCAGCAGCACCGCGCCCGCGCTGTCGAAGCGCGCCTTCGCGCCGCGCCGGTTCAGCGAGCCCAGCACGCTGTGGATCCACCACAGCGCCAGCGCACACAGCGGCAGGTTGATCCAGAACACCCAGTGCCACGACAGCTGGTGCGTCAGCACGCCGCCCAGCACCGGGCCGGCGACGTTGGCGAACGCCCAGACGCCGGCGATCCAGCCCTGGAAGCGGCCACGGTCGCGCAGCGGCACCACGTCGGCGATCAGCGCCTGCGCGCCGGCGATCAGCCCGCCGCCGCCGATGCCCTGCGCCACCCGCGCCCACAGCAGCTGCGGCATCGTCTGCGCCATCGCACAGGCCACCGAGGCCAGCGTGAACACCACCACCGCCAGCAGCAGCGCACGGCGCCGGCCGTGCTGGTCGCCGAAGCGGCCGTACAGCGGCGTCACCACCGTCGCGGCCACCAGGTAGCTGGACACCACCCAGGCCATCCAGGCGACGTCGCCGAGCTCGCGCGCCATCGTCGGCACCGCGATGGTGACGATGGTCTGGTCCAGCGCGCCGAGCAGGATGACCAGCAGCGCGGTCGCGATCGCGCGGGATTTCAGGTGCGCCGGAAACGCCGGCACGGAGGGGAGGGCGGAAGGGGGGGAAGTCGAGGCCATGAACTGCAAAGGCGGGAACGCGCCGGCGGGCGCCGGCGGCAGCGGCGGATCATTCCACAGTCCGCAGCGATTCAGGGCTCGACTCAGGCGGTGATGCAATACCGCGCAAATTGCGCATACCCAGGCTGAGGGGCCTTCATGGAGCTGTAAACGGACGGCCGTTGTTCATAATCCCTCGATCAATCAGGGAGATGAACATGATCCGACGCTTGTTCCTTGCGGTGGCTGCAGCCGTCCTGGTCAGCGCGTGCGCAGGTCCGGTGCCGCAAATTGCTGCGTCCAGCAGCCAGCTGCAGGGCACCAGGACTGTGGCGGTGGTACGGCCGCCAGAACCTCGCACCTACACGGTGATGAACTTTGGTCATCCTGGCATGGCATTCGGTCTTATCGGTGGCCTGGTTGCAAGCAGCGACATGGCCACCAAGCAGGATCGCCTGACAACGGCATTCAAGGCTGACCATGCAGCCGTCTGCGGGCATCTTGCGGAGGAGGTAGCGGCCAAGCTCGCGGCTGCCGGATACGAGGCACGTGTGATCGACGCCCCCTGGGCAGAGGTGGAGGGGCGCTACCAGTTGCCTTTCGACAAGATCGAAGCCGATGCAGATGCCGTGGTCGTGCTGTCTCCTACGATCATCGGTTTCATCGCCACCGGGATCACGTCCGACTACCTTCCCACGTTGACCACCGTGGTCACGATGCTCGGCAAGGATCGCAAGGCCCAGATGTACCGGGGGTTCCACGCCTATGGCTGGACACCCAAGGCGGATGGCTGGCGATCCACTGCTCCGAAGACCACGTTCGCGAACTTCGATGCCTTGATGGGTGACACGTCGGCCAGCCTGCGAGCCCTGGACGCCGGCGGCACTGCCATCGCCGAGAGCATCGCAGCCGACCTGCGGCGCTGAGCCCCTCAGCGGCTGACCAGCGTCTCGAAGCCGCCGAAGATCATCCGCTGGCCGTCGAACGGCATCGTCGCCGGGTCCATCTTCATGCGCGGGTCTTCCATCGAGGCCTTCATGCCGGTGTCGCGTACCGCCTTCGACGGCCAGGTGATCCACGAGAACACCACGGTCTCGTCCGGCTTGCACTGCACGGCCAGCGGGAACGAGGTGACCTTGCCCGGCGGCACGTCGTCGCCCCAGCACTCGACCACCTGCAGCGCGCCGTGGTCCTGGAACACGCCGGCGGCCGTCTCGGCCAGCTGGCGGTAGGCCTCGCGGTTGGCGGTGGGCACGGCGATCACGAATCCGTCGACGTAGGACATGGCAGCACTCCTTGTGCGTTGCGGTGGGAGGATGCTGCACGACGGCCGGCGCGGCGTCGAATCGACATCACCGCGGCTGCAGGGGGATCCAGATCTCGGTGTGCAGCTGCGCGGGCGGTGTGTCGGCGGGGCTGTTGAGCATCAGCTCCATCGGTGGGGCATCCTGCAGCGCCTCGCCCGAGGCGGGCAGCCAGTCGCGGTAAATGGCCTGCCAGGTGCGGTGCAGCGCGGTGTACGGCCCGCGGTGCGTGAACACCGCGTGGCGGCCGCTCGCCAGCGGCTGCCAGGCCAGCGTACCGGTGAGCGGCACGTCGGGCCGCTCGACCGTGCCGCTGCCGTCGGCCAGGCTGTGGCCAAACACCACGCCGGCAACGTAGCGGCAGTCGGGGTCGTCGGGGCCCTTCGGCGTGTCCAGCGACAGCGCGATGCGGCTGCGGATGCGCGTCGCGCAGCCGGCCGGCTGTACCGCGGCCAGCAGCTCGCCGAAGGCCTGCCGGGCGGCGGGCGCCAGGCTGTGGTCGACCATGCCGCGGGCGGTGGCGGTGAGGGCGACCAGGCCCGGCGGGAGGTCGACAAAACGGGGCTCGAGGCTCGATGGGTTCACGGCAACTCCTTCGCGGTGGGCGGCAGGTGGCGCCGCCATTCTGCGGCCCGGCCGGGCGGATCGCCGCGCCGGCGTGGTGCCTGCATGCAGGGCTGGCACTACACTCGCTCGCGCTGTCGAAGCCCCCCTGCCAGGAGACCCCCGTCCATGCCCGCGTTCCGCTGTTCCGCCGCCCTGACGATGCTGTTGTCCGCCGCTGCGGCCCTGCCCGCCAGTGCTGCCGATGCCGTCAAGGTCGGCCTGCTCTCCACGCTCTCCGGCCCCGGCGCCGGCCTGGGCGTGGACATCCGCGACGGCTTCCAGCTCGCCGTCAAGCTGAACGGCGGCAAGCTCGGCGGCCTGCCGGCCGAGGTCATCGTCGCCGACGACCAAGCCAACCCGGAGACCGGCCGCCAGACCGCCGACCGGCTGGTCAAGCGCGACAAGGTCGACTTCCTCACCGGCATCGTGTTCTCCAACGTGATGCTGGCGGTGGGTGCGCCCACCTTCGCCGCCAAGACCTTCTACATCAGCGCCAACGCCGGCCCGTCGCAGTACGCCGGCGAGGGCTGCAACCCGTACTTCTTCAGTGCCTCGTACCAGAACGACAACATGCACGAGACGGTGGGCAAGGTGGTCACCGACAAGGGCTTCAGGAAGGTCGCGCTGATCGCGCCGAACTATCCCGCCGGCAAGGACGCGCTGACCGGCTTCAAGCGCTTCTACCAGGGCGAGGTGGCAATGGAGACCTACACGCCGCTGAACCAGCTCGACTTCGGCGCCGAGCTCGCCAAGCTGCGCTCGGCCAAGCCCGACGCGGTCTACATCTTCCTGCCCGGCGGCATGGGCATCAACTTCATCAAGCAGTTCGTCGGCGCCGGCCTGTCGAAGGACATCACGCTGTTCGGCCCGGGTTTCTCGGCCGACGAGGACGTGATCAAGGCCGTCGGCGAGCCGATGCTGGGCATGTTCAACAGTTCGCAGTGGGGCCACGACGTGCCGAACGCGGCCAACAAGAAGTTCGTCGCCGAGTTCGAGAAGGCCTACGGCCGCCTGCCCACGCTGTACGCGCTGCAGGGCTACGACGCCGCGCAGCTGGTCGACGCCGCGGTGCGCGACAGCAAGGGCAAGCTCGACGACAAGGCCGCGGTGCGCAAAGCGCTGGAGGCGGCGAAGATCGACTCGCCGCGCGGTGCGTTCAAGTTCAACGTCAACCACTACCCGGTGCAGGACTACGTGCTGCGTGTCATCACGAAGGACCCGAAGGGCCGCGTCACGAACCGCACGCTGAGCACGGTGTTCAAGGGCCACGCGGACGCCTACGCCAGCGCCTGCAAGATGCCCAGTCTGTGAGCCCCCAAGCTCACTGGCGTTCGCTACCCCCCGCGGGGGCTCTTGCAGCGGACCGGCAGAGCCGGATCCGCGCAAGGGCTGGGTGGGGGCGGCGGTCTGCAACGGGAGAAGCCGCTTGGATGTGATCCTGCTGGCCGAGCAGGCGTTGAACGGCCTGCAGTTCGGCCTGATGCTGTTCCTGCTGGCCGCCGGCCTGACCCTGGTCTTCGGCATCATGGACATGATCAACCTGGCCCACGGCTCGCTGTACATGGTGGGGGCGTACCTGGTGGCCAGCGCCACGGCGGCCAGCGGCTCGTTCGGCATCGGGCTGGCCGCGGGCGTGGCCGGGGCGGCGCTGTTCGGCGTGCTGCTCGAGCTCACGGTGCTGCGCCGGCTCTACGAGCGCGACCACCTCGCGCAGGTGCTCGGCACCTTCGCGATCCTGCTGATGTGCAACGAAGGGGTGCGCTGGCTGTGGGGCTCGCAGCCGGTGCCGCTGGGCGCGCCCGCGGCGCTGGCCGGCCCGGTGGAGCTGGCGCCGGGGTTCTTCTACCCGGCCTACCGGCTGCTGATCATCGGCGTTGGCCTGGCGGTGGCGCTGCTGCTGTGGGCCCTGGTCACACGCACGCGGCTGGGCATGCAGGTGCGCGCCGGCGCGTCGAACCGCGAGATGGCGCTGGCGATGGGCGTGCCGGTGCGGCGGCTGTTCACCGCGCTGTTCGGCCTCGGCGCCGCGCTGTGCGCCGTCGCCGGCGGACTGCTCGGCCCGCTGCTGGCGGTGCAGGTGGGCATGGGCGAGAGCATCCTGATCCTGGCCTTCGTCGTCATCGTGATCGGCGGCATCGGCTCGATCCGCGGCGCGCTGGTCGGGGCGCTGCTGGTCGGCGTGGTCGACACCGCCGGCCGTTCGCTGATCCCGCTGCTGTTCGAACGCCTGATGCCCGCCGACCTCGCGTCCAACGCCGGCCCGGCGGTGGCGTCGATCCTGATCTACGTGCTGATGGCCGCCGTGCTGTACTTCAAGCCCAAGGGGCTGTTCCCCGCCCATGGATGAGACGATGCCGTCGCGCGGATTGTTGTGGGAGCGGCTTCAGCCGCGATAAGCCTTGGCCAAGACCCCATCGCGGCTGAAGCCGCTCCCACAGAAGACCGCCTCCTCGAGCCGGCTCGACCATCCGCTGCGCTGGTGGATTGCGCTGCCGGTGCTGGCCGCGCTGTTGGCCTGGCCACTGGTCGCGCCGCTGATCGGCGCGGAGTTCTACGTCACGCTGGCCAGCCGCATCCTGATCTTCGCGCTGGCGGCCACCAGCCTGAACCTCATCCTCGGCTTCGGCGGGCTGGTGAGCTTCGGCCACGCGGCCTTTGTCGGGCTGGGCGCGTACACGGTGGGCGCGCTGATGCAGGCCGGCATCACCGCGGCGTGGATCGCCTGGCCGGCGGCGATGCTCGTCGCCGCGCTGGCGGCCGCCGTGATCGGCGCCATCAGCCTGCGCACGCAGGGCGTCTACTTCATCATGATCACGCTGGCCTTCGCGCAGATGCTGTACTACACGGTGGTGTCGCTGAAGACCTACGGCGGCGACGACGGCCTGTCGCTGCCCGGCCGCTCGACGCTGGGTGCGCTCGACCTGTCGGCCGACACCACCTTCTACTACGTGGTGCTGGCGCTCGCCGTCGCGAGCTTCGTGTTCGTCGCTCGGCTGGTCAACGCCCGCTTCGGCCACGCGCTGCAGGGCACGCGCGAGAACGCCACGCGCATGGAAGCGGTCGGCCAGCCGGTGCTGCGCATCCGCCTGGTGGCGTTCACGCTGGCCGGGGCCCTGGCCGGGCTGGCCGGCGCGCTGCTGGCCAACCATGGCGGCTTCGTCAGCCCGTCGCTGCTGCAGTGGCAGCAGTCCGGCACGCTGATGATCATGGTGATCCTCGGCGGCGTCGGTCACCTGTGGGGCGGCGTGGTCGGCGCGGTGGTGTTCCTGGTCGCCGAGGAGTGGCTCGGGCACCTCACCGAACACTGGGTGTTCTTCCTCGGCGCGGTGCTGCTCACGGTGGTGCTGATCGCACCGAATGGCGTGATGAGCCTGGCCCGGCGCCGGAGGCTCGAACCATGAGCCACCTGCTGCAGCTGCGCGGCCTGGTCAAGCGCTTCGGCGGCCTGACCGCCACCGACCGCGCCACGCTCGACGTGCGCGCCGGCGAGGTGCACGCGCTGATCGGCCCCAACGGTGCCGGGAAGACCACGCTGATCCACCAGCTCTCCGGCGCGCTGGCACCCGATGCCGGCCAGATCGTGTTCGCCGGCCAGGACATCACGCGCCGCCCGATGCACGCCCGCGTGCACGCCGGGCTGGTGCGCTCGTACCAGATCACCAGCATCTTCCAGCGCCTGACGGTGCTGGACAACATCGCCCTGGCGCTGCAAGCGAAGCTGCCGCGCCCCTTGGCCTTCTGGCGCGCCGCACGGGCCGACCGCCGCCGCTACGACGAGGCCGCCGCGATCGCCGCCCGCGTCGGCCTGGCCGACACCCTCGACCGCGCCGCCGGCAGCCTGTCGCACGGCCAGCAGCGCCAGCTCGAGGTCGGCATCGCGCTGGCCACCGCGCCGAAGCTGCTGCTGCTGGACGAACCGATGGCCGGCATGGGCCCGGACGAATCGGCGCGCATGGTGGCGCTGCTGCAGTCGCTGCAGGCCGAGCGCATCACGATGCTGCTGGTCGAACACGACATGGACGCGGTGTTCCGCCTCGCCGACCGCATCTCGACGCTGGTGTCCGGCCGCATCGTCGCCACCGGCACGCCGGACGAGATCCGCGCCCACCCCGAGGTGCGCCGCGCCTACCTGGGGGACGAGCTGGAGCCGGTGGCATGAACAACTGGCTGTGCATGCTCTGTGGGAGCGGCTTCAGCCGCGATGGGCTCGTGGCCGGGCGCGAATCGCGGCTGAAGCCGCTCCCACAAGAGACCGGGCCCCGGCCCCGGGAGGCACCATGACCGCCTTGCTCGAAGTGGCCGGCCTCGAAGCCGCCTACGGCGCCAGCCAGGTGCTGTTCGGCATCGACCTCGCCATCGGCGCCGGCGAAACCACCACGCTGCTCGGCCGCAACGGCATGGGCAAGACCACCACGGTGCGCTGCCTGCTTGGCCTCACGCCGCCCAAGGCCGGCACGGTGCGCTTCCTCGGCGAGCGGGTCGACGGCCGCGCGCCCGACCGCATCGCCCGCATGGGCCTGGCGGTGGTGCCCGAAGGGCGGCAGATCTTCCCGAACCTGTCGGTGCACGAGAACCTGAAGGCCTTCGCCGCGCGCCGCAACGGCAGCGCCGACCCGTGGACGCTCGACCGCGTCTACGCGCTGTTCCCGCGCCTGGCCGAGCGCCGGGCCCACCTGGGCAACCAGCTCTCCGGCGGCGAGCAGCAGATGCTCGCGATCGGCCGCGCGCTGATGACCAACCCGCACCTGCTGGTGCTCGACGAGGCCACCGAGGGCCTCGCGCCGCTGGTCCGCGAGGACATCTGGGCCTGCCTGCGCACGCTGCGCGCGCAGGGCCAGGCCCTCCTGGTGATCGACAAGTACGTGCAGCGCCTGGTGCAGCTGGCCGAGCACCACACCGTGATCGAACGCGGCCGCGTGGTCTGGCAGGGCGACAGCACCACGCTGGCCGCGCAGCCCGACGTGTGGCACCGCTACATAGGAGTTTGACGATGGACGTGACCTTCCCGCCGATCACCGACTGGTCGGCCGCCTACAACAACCGCGCCGCGGTGCCCGAGGTCGGCGCCTGGGCGACCGCGCTGACCGACGCCTCGCAGGCCTGGCGCGCCGCGTTCGGCGGCCGGGTCGAGACCGACATCGCCTACGGCGAGCACCCGCGCGAACGCTACGACCTGTGGTACCCCGAAGGCCCTGTGCGCGGCACCGTCGTCTTCGTGCACGGCGGCTACTGGCGCTCCGGCGACAAGGCCTGGTACTGGGCGCTCGGCCGCCCGCTGCTGCAGGCCGGCTGGCGCGTGGCCTTCATCGGCTATCCGCTGTGCCCCGAGGTCACGATCGGCCGCATCACGCAGAGCGCCGCGGCGGCGCTGGCCCACGTGGCGGCCCGCGTGCCCGACGGCCCGCTGGTGCTCACCGGCCACTCGGCCGGCGGCCACCTGGTCACCTGGCTGGCCAGCACCGCCAGCCCGCTCGATGCCGCGCTGCGGCGGCGCATCCCGCGCGTCGTCTCGCTCAGCGGCGTGCACGACCTGCGCCCGGTGTGCCGCTCGGAAGAGCTCAACGTCGACCTGCGCCTGTCGGCCGCCGAGGCCGCCACGCTCAGCCCGGTGCTGCGCACCCCGGCCCACGCCTTCACGCTGGTGTGCCTGTGCGGCAGCGCCGAACTGCCCGAGTTCCGGCGCCAGAACGCGCTGCTGGCCAACCTCTGGAGCGGCCTGGGCGTGGTCTCGTCGCATGCCGGCGAGATCGACGGGGCGAACCACTTCACGCTGCTGGACGGGCTGGTGCACGAGGCCGACGGCGGGGCCATCGGGCGCTGGCTGCTGGGGTGATGCCCGCCACCCGGGCCGTCGAGCGCGACGACCCGGTGGCCTGGCGCCGCGGCCGGACGCGCTATGGCGTCTGGGTGCTCGAGGCCGACACGGCACCGGTGCGAGAGCGCCTTGCGCTCGTGCGCGCCCATTGCGGCGATTGGCTGTGGCCCACGCAGCGGCTCCCGCACGTCACGGTCTGGGTCGGCGGATTCCTGTGCGACCGGCCTGCGCTCGACGACGACCTGCCGCCCACCGCGCTGGCCGCTCGGCAGGCGGCGCTGCGCGAGGCCCTGCTGCCGCCTTTCAGGCTGGAGGTCGGCGGCCCGGCCACGTTCGAGGCGGCGGCCTACCTGCGGGTCGCCGATCCCGGCGGCGCACTCGACCGCCTGCGCGCCTTGCTGCAGGACGGCCGTGGCGAGTTCCGCGACACGCCCTACGTGCCGCATGTCACCGTCGGGCTGTACCGGCGCTCGGTGCCGATGGCCGACGTCGTGCGGCGGCTGTCGGCGTGCCGGGTCATGCCGCTGGACCTGGCGGTGACGGCGGTGCACTTCGTCAGCTACGACGCCGCGGTGATCGACGGGCCGTTGCGAACGGAGTGCTCGATCCCGCTGGGCTAGGCGCGGAGCTGCCCCAGCGCCGCCGCCAGCAGCCGCTGCAGCACCGGCTGCACCGCCGCCGCGAGGTCCTCGCGCCAGCCGAACGGCGCGGTCTCGTCCATGTAGAGGCTCTGGCACATCTCGAGCTGGATGGCGTGCACACCCTTCCCCGGATTGCCGAAGTGCCGGGTGATGTAGCCCCCCTTGAAGCGGCCGTTGACCACGTGGGTGACGCGGGCCTCGCCGGCCAGCGGGGCGAGCACGGCCTGCAGCAGGTCGTCGCCGCAGGCCGCGCCGCTGTTCGTGCCGAAGTTCAGGTCGGGCAGCTTGCCGTCGAACAGGCGTGGCAGCCTGCTCGCGATCGAGTGGGCTTCCCACAGCAGCACCTGGCCGTGCGCGGCGAGCAGGCGGTCGAGTTCGTCGCGCAGCGCCTGGTGGTAGGGCTGCCAGTAGGCCTGCACGCGGCGCTGCGTCTCGGCGGCATCGGGTTCGCGGCCGGGCCGGTACAGCGGCACGCCCTTGAAGGTTTCGGTGGGGCAGAGGCCCGTGGTGGTCTGGCCGGGGTAGAGGCTTTCGCCGGTGGACGGGCGGTTCAGGTCGATGACGTAGCGCGAGACCTTGGCGCCGAGCACGCTGGCGCCGAGCGATGTCGCGAAACCGTAGAGGCGGTCGAGGTGCCAGTCGGTGTCGGCCACCTGCAGCGCCTCGTCGGTGTAGCCGTCGCGCAGGTCGGGCGGCAGTGCGGTGCCCAGGTGCGGGATCGAGACCAGCAGCGGCGCGCTGCCGCGGTGCAGCGAGTAGATCGGGGTGTCGAGGTGTTGAGGGATCTCGGTGTTCATCGGTCGGGCTCCAGCACAAGGAGGTCGTCGGGCAGCGCCGGCATGCGCTTCTTCAGCGCCGGCAGCAGGTCGTGGGCCAGCACCTGGCGCGTGACGCGGGCGATCTCGTCGTCGAGGCCGTCGCGCTCGCCGGCGTGGCTGAGCAGGAAGAAGTCGCGCCGGCCGAGCCGGGTCGCGGGCAGCGGCAGCACCTCCACCTGGTCGAGCCAGGCGCGCGACTGCCACAGGCACAGCGGCGTGCTGATGGCCCAGCCGAGGCCGGCGGCCACCAGGCTGAGCAGTGCGTCGGTGGCATCGAACTCGAAGCGCCGCGGCGCCTCCAGCCCGACGTGGCGCAGGAAGCGGTCGACCTGCTGGCCGATCACCGAGCGGGCGGTGTAGCGCACCAGCGGCACGGCGTCGCCCAGCAGCGCCGGCAGCGTCTTCAGCGTGGCCAGCGTGCGCGGCACCTGGCCGCGCGGCAGCGCCTTGCGCGGCAGCACCAGCACCCACGGTTCGGCGAACAGCGGTCGCTGTGTGAGCCGGCGGTCGTCCACCGCCGTCTCGGTGCAGATCACCAGGTCGAGCTCACGGCCACGCAGCTGCTCGGCCAGCGTCGGCGTCAGGCCCGACCACAGCTGCAGCTGGCGCACCGAACCCGACAGCGCCTGCACCAGCGCCGGACCCACGGTGGCAGCGAACGAGTCGACGCAGCCGAGGCGGATCTGCGCGTGCTCCTGCCGCGCCGCGCCGCGCAGGTGCTCGGCGACGCTGCGCGCATGGGCGAGCAGGTCGCCGGCCTGGTCGAACAGCGCGCGGCCGGCGCGGGTGGGCTGGGCCGGGCGCACGTCGCGGTCGAACAGCGCGATGCCGCAGCCGCGTTCCAGCTGCTGGATGCTTTGGCTCACCGCGCTCTGGCTCACGCCCAGGCGCTTGGCCGCCAGCGCCATCGAACCGGCCTCGCACACGGTGACGAAGGCTTCGAGGGCGCGCAGGTCGGGCAGCGTGGCCTGGGGGATCTGGGTGATCCGGGGGGAGGCGGACTTGGGCATGGGAACTCCGATCGCATCTTGAGGCGCCCGCGCCGGTGCGGCGGCAGGGCCACGATTTCTTCAGGATAACTTCAGTTTCACTGATGTTGAGGCCGCCCGGCCCGGGGCTGCCTACGCTGCGAGGCATCGAATCCACTTCCTCCGCGAGACCCTGATGGAAAGCTATGACGCGATCGTGATCGGTGCCGGCGTGATCGGCTGCTCGGTGGCCTACCACCTGGCCCACTTCGGCGCCCAGCGCGTGCTGGTGCTCGACCGCACGCAGATCGGCGCGGGCACCACGTCGCAATCCAGCGGCATCCTGCGCACGCACTACTCGGTGGCCGAGAACGTCGAGCTGGCGCTGCGCTCGTGGGCCGTGTTCAACGACTTCGCCAATTACCTGGGCGACGAAGAAGCGTCGGCCGGCCTGGTCAAGTGCGGCTACCTGATCGCCTCGCCCGAAGGTGCCAAGCTCGAGCCGCTGCGCGCCGCGCTGCAGGGCCAGCGCGACAAGGGCATCGAGGTGCGCCTGATCGACCCAGCCGAGGCCCGCGAACGGTTGCCGATCGCCCGCTTCGACGACGCCGCGCTGATCGGCTACGAGCCCGAGGCCGGCTTCGCCGACGCGTACCTCGTGGCCACCAGCTTCGCCCGCGCCGCCCGCAAGCGCGGCGTGAAGATCATGGAAGGCGTCGAGGTCGAGGCACTGCTGCGCGAAGGCGGCAAGGTGGTGGGCGTGAAGACGTCGAAGGGCACGTTTGCTTCCAACACCGTGGTCAGCACGCAGAACATCTGGGCCACCGACATCGAGCGCTGGACCGGCATCCCCACGCCGGTGGCCGCCGAGCGCCACGCGGTGCTGGCGCTGGAGACGCCCGAGGCGCCGTACACCTTCCAGATGCCGGTCTACAAGGACCTCGGCTCGCCCGGCATGCTGTACTGCCGCAGCTACGGCGGCAACCAGATGCTGGTGAGCGAAGGCACCGTCGGCGAGACGCTGGCCGTGCCGGACAACGAGCAGGGCGACATCTCGATGGACTACGTGGTCGAGGTCGGCGCGCAGGTGGCCGAGCGCTTCCCGGCCTACGAGACCGCCGGCCTGGCCTCGTCGTGGACCGGCGTCTACGACGTCACGCCCGACTGGAACCCGGTGCTCGGCCGCCTGCCCGACGTGCCCGGCCTGGTGGTCGGCTACGGCTTCTCGGGCCACGGCTTCAAGCTCTCGCCGGGGGTGGGCCGCCTGCTCGCGCAAGCGGCGCTGGGCCTGCCCACCGACGTGCCGCTGACGCCGTATGCCCACGAGCGCTTCCGCACCGGCAGCCTGCTCACGGGCAAGTACGGCCTCGGCGCGGTGTCCTGAGCGTTCGCGTCTTTGACTTCTGTGGGAGCGGCTTCAGCCGCGATTCGCTGCCTGCCACCCATCGCGGCTGAAGCCGCTCCCACAGGCACACACACACCTCGCTTTCCTGCTTCCCATGCACATCCTCGTCCCCGTCCAGCGCGTCGTCGACCACAACGTCAAGGTGCGCGTGAAGTCCGATGGCAGCGGTGTCGACACCGCTGGCGTCAAGATGTCGATCAACCCGTTCGACGAAGTCGCCGTCGAGCAGGCGGTGCGCCTGCGCGAGCAGAAGGTGGCCATGAAGGTCACCGTGGTGGCCTGCGGCGCCGCCATCGCGCAGGACGTGCTGCGCACGGGCCTCGCGATGGGCGCCGATGCGGCGATCCTGGTCGACACCGCCGGTGTCACGCCCGATGCGCTCGGCCTGGCCACGCTGCTGAAGGCGGTGGCCGAGCGCGAGCAGGCGCAGCTGGTGCTGTGCGGCAAGCAGGCCATCGACGACGACCTCGGCGCGCTCGGCCCGATGCTGGCCGCGCTGCTCGACTGGCCGCAGGCCGTCTCGGTGAACCGGCTCGCGGTCGAGGGCGGCCAGGTGCAGCTGGGCTGCGATGCCGACAGCGGCCTCGAACAGTGGCAGCTGCCGCTGCCCGCGGTGCTCAGCGTCGACCTGCGGCTGTGCGACCCGCGCAGCATCACGTTGCCGAACATGATGAAGGCCAAGAAGGCGCCGGTCACCACGCTGGCCGCAGCCGACCTCGCGGCGCTGCCGGCCGCGACGACCACCGTGCTGTCGGTGGTGGAGCCGCCTGCGCGCAGCGGCGGCGTCAAGGTCGCCGACGTGGCCGCGCTGATCGACCACCTGCAACGCCTGCCGGCCCTCCAGGCCTGATTTGGAACCGACGATGACCACGACCTCTCCCACGCTGATCCTCGCCGGCCACGACGCCGGCCAGCTCGACCCGTCGACCGCGCGCCTGGTCGGCGCCGCCCGTTCGCTGGGCCGTGCGGTGCACGTGCTGGTGCTGGGCCCGGCCGGCGTGGCCGCGCAGGCCGCGGCGCTCGACGGGGTGGCCCAGGTGCTGCACGCCGAGGCCGCCGCGCTGCCGAACGCCGAGACCGTCGCCCGCGTGCTGGCCGGCCTGCTGCCGCAGCACGGCGCGGTGCTGGCCGCGCACACCCTGTTGCCGCGCGCCGCGTTGCCGCGGGCGGCCGCGCTGGCCGGGGCCGCGTTCCTGGCCGACGTGACCGCACTGCTGCCCGAGGGCCGCGTGGTGCGGCCGATGTACGCCGGCGGCGTGCTGGCCACGGTGCAGGTGCACGGGCCGGTGCTGATGACGCTGCGGGCCTCGGCGTTCGACGCCGTGGGCGATGCCGCCGCGGCGCCGGTCGTCGCGCTGCCCGCGATCACCGCGGACGAGCGCAGCCGCCTGGTCGGCCGTGAGGTGGCCACCTCGGCCCGCCCGGACCTGACCCGTGCGCGTGTCGTCATCGCCGGCGGCCGCGGTGTCGGCGCGGCCGAGCACATGCAGCTGGTCGAGGCGCTGGCCGACCGGCTCGGCGGCGCGGTCGGTGCGTCGCGTGCCGCGGTCGACGCCGGCTTCGCGCCGAACGCCATCCAGGTCGGCCAGACCGGCAAGGCCGTCGCGCCCGAGCTGTACCTGGCCGCCGGCATCTCCGGCGCCATCCAGCACGTCGCCGGCATCAAGGATGCGAAGGTCATCGTCGCGGTCAACAAGGACCCGGACGCGCCGATCTTCTCGGTGGCCGACATCGGCCTGGTCGGCGACCTGTTCGAGGTGCTGCCGGCGCTGACCGCCGCACTGCCCGCGCGATGAACATCCGCTCGCTGCCCGCCGGCGTGCAACGCTTCGCGCTGGCCGACCTGCCGCCCGAGCCATGGCGCAACGGCGGCGGCTGGACCCGCACCGTCGCGGCGTCGGCGGCCGGTGCCCCGGGGCACTGGCGTGTCTCGGCCGCCGACATCACGCAGCCCGGCCCGTTCTCGGTGTTCGACGGCATCGACCGCACCGCCGTGCTGCTGCGCGGCCCGGGGCTGGTGCTGCAGGGGCCGCAGGAACGCGTGGTGTTCGAGGGCCTCGGCGCGGTGGCGCGGTTCCCGGGCGAGTGGCCGCTGCAGGCCACGCTCGGCGAAGGCGCCGCGCGGCTGTGGAACGTGATGGTCGACCGCGAGGCACTGCGCGCCGACGTGCAGGTGCACCGCGGCGAGGGCGCCGTGCTGGACGTGCCATCGACCGCCGTGCTGATGGTGGTCGACGGCGCGCTCGACGTGCTGGACGGCCTTGCTGCGCTGATGACGCTGGTCGCCGGCGAGGGCCTCGTGCTCACCGATCTGGCCCGGCCGCTGGCCCTGCGCAGTGCGCAGGGGCCGGCGCACTGGATCCTCACCACCTTTCTGCCGCGATGACCGTGTCCACTGCCTCCCTGCTCGAACAACACGGTCCCCGCGACACCATGGACGTCGACGTCGTCGTGGTCGGCGCCGGCCCGGGCGGGCTGGCCACCGCGATCCGGCTGAAGCAGCTCAACCCCGATGTCTCGGTGGTGGTGCTGGAGAAGGGCTCGGAGCCTGGCGCGCACATCCTGTCGGGCGCGGTGATGGACCCGGTCGCGATCACCGAGCTGTTGCCGGACTGGAAAGCACGCGGTGCGCCGCTGCACCAGCCCGTCACCGGCGACGAGGTGCTGTTCCTGTCGAAGGACGGTGCGAAG
>Ga0233424_10000232_pt1 | contig 76410 bp, 55 predicted proteins | sample Watercolumn_Towu_FD_181011 | JGI IMG/M metagenome (GOLD analysis project Ga0233424, IMG submission 181011) | Freshwater microbial communities from Lake Towuti, South Sulawesi, Indonesia - Watercolumn_Towuti2014_125_MG | ecosystem: Environmental > Aquatic > Freshwater > Lake | place: Indonesia... | reverse complement strand
CGCGCGTCCGATGCCCGCCTGACGGGTCCATGCGCCGGGCGAGCTTCGTCAGAATCGGCAGCGTGAACGCCGCTGTCTTGCCCGTTCCCGTCTGTGCGATTCCGATCACGTCCTGACCTGCGAGCACGAGAGGGATGGCGGCGGATTGGATCGGCGTCGGCTCGGTGTAACCGGCTTCCTGTATGGCTTGGAGAATGCGGGGGTCGAGCCCGAGTGCGCGAAACGGCATGGCGCGCGCACTCTGCCGCCCGGCTCCGACGCGCGCCACTCCAATCGCACTGGCTCGACAGCGGCGGTCCGGACTGTTGCGCCAAGAGCCCGTGAACCCACCGGCGGGCGCACAGTCAGGGCTCCGCGCCGCGTTGACCTCCGCTCCCGGCCTGCTCTGGCTTGCCCTGTTCTTTGCCGCGCCGCTCGCACTCATCGCGGTCACAAGCCTGCTCACCCGCGGCGAAGCGGGCGAACTCGTCGCCACATTCACCACCGGGAACTACCGGCGGCTGGCGGGATTCGGCCTGCTCGGGTTCGACCCGCTCTATCCGCAAATCGTTCTGCGCAGCGTCGCGCCCGGCAAGGAACGAACAACACGGCCTTCCCGCGTGACCCGCGTCACGCCTCCGTTGAAGCGCGGCGAAGCCGGTCCGCGATTCCCTCCCACTCCACGCCCGCCGGCGGCGCTTCCACCACGATGCACTCCGCCCCTGCCGCATCGCACGCGTGCAATTCCGCATACAGCGCCCGGGCGAACGCCTCCGCGTCGTGCGGCACGACCGCGACGCGCGCGAAACCGCCGGACATCGGCACACGCGAGTGCGCGAGGATGCACACGCCGCGTGCCGCCAGTCCGCGCTTCTCGAGTTGCGCGCCGAGATCCGCGGCGTCCGTCCACGATAGAACGAGCAGCTTCGCGCGCGGCGCGTAGTGGCGGGGGAACTGGCCGGGACTGCGGAGCGCCGAGTCCATGCCAGTGGATTCGCCAGCGTCGAACTCCACCCCACCTAGGACCGCTTCGAGTGATTCCGAGTGGACGATCCCCGGTCGCAGAATCCGCACCGGCGACGCCGTCACGTCCACCACCGTGGATTCGATGCCGACCTGCGATTGCCCGCCATCCACGATGAGCGCGAGGCGCGGCCCGAGCGCGCTTGCCACGTGCCCCGCGCTCGTTGGCGAGAGCGCGTTGGACGGATTCGCACTCGGCGCGGCCAGCGGGAAGCCGCACTCGCGAATCACCGCCTGCATCAGAGGATGCGACGGCCACCGAACGCCGACCGTATCGCCGCCAGCCGTGACGATGGGCGGAATGTCCAAAGCCTTCGGCGCAACAATCGTCAGCGGCCCCGGCCAGAACGCCGCGGCAAGACGTTGCGCCGCTTCCGGCCACTCGCGCGCGCAGCGCCGCGCCATCTCATGCGACGCCACATGCACGATGACGGGGTTGTTCGCCGGACGACCCTTGATCTCGAAAATGCGCGCGACCGCGCGCGGGTCGAGCGCGTTGGCCGCGAGTCCATAAACCGTCTCCGTCGGCAAGGCCACGGCGTCGCCCGCGCGCAGTCGTTCCACCGCGCGGCGGACCGCTTCACGGAAGAGCTCCGGCGTGTGCGTTGGCAGGGTTTCCGGGCGTGACTCCATGCTCATCAACGCCGCGAAGCGTGGGCGAAACCCGTCGCGACGGCAACTCCGCCGCAGCCGGATGCTGACAGCCCGCAACCCAACACCTACTCTCGCCGCGTGCTCGCTTCACTGACGCAACAACTCGCTGACGAAGGTCACTTGTCGGACACGCAAGTGCTGCTCGCCGTGGATGAACTCGTGAAGGAATCCGTTTCCGCCGAGGCGAAGGCGGACTTCCTCATCGCGCTCGCGGCCAAGGGCGAAACGCCTGAGGAACTCGCTGCGTTCGCTCGCGAGCTGCGTTCACGCTCCGTGCCGGTGCCGATCGCCGATGCGTGGCGCGCGTCGCGCGAGGTGCTCGACGTCTGCGGAACAGGTGGCGACCGGCTCAACACGTTCAACATCTCCACCTCGGTCGCGCTTGTGGCCGCCGCCGCGGGCGTGGCTGTGGCGAAGCACGGCAATCGCGCCGTCACATCGCAAAGTGGCAGCGCCGACGTCCTCGAAGCGCTCGGCGTGCCGGTGGACCTGTCCCCGGACGACGCCGCGCGTTCGTTGCGCGAGCACGGCTTCGCGTTCTTCTTCGCGCCCCGCTATCACCCCGCGTTCAAGCACATCGCGCCCGCGCGCAAGCTCTGCGCCGAACGCGGCCAGCGCACGCTGTTCAACATCCTCGGCCCGCTGCTCAACCCGGCGCGGCCGTCGGCGCAGTTGCTCGGCGTCCCGCGTCCCGAACTGTGCGAGCCGATTGCACGCGTATTGCAATCGGTCGGCGTGCGGCGCGCGATGGTCGTTTCGGGACGCGCCGGCCCAGGGGGCGCGTCGCTCGACGAACTCTCCACGCTCGGCGAGAACACGATCGCCGAATTCCACCACGAACGCGGCTTCAGCGTGTCCGTGCTGCCGCCGTCGAGCTTCCCTGTTCAACCTGCCACGCTCGCGAACCTCGTGGGCGGCGACAAACAAGCCAACGCGGAAATCATCCGCCGCATTCTCGCGGGCGCCGAGCGCGGCCCGCGTCGCGACGCCGTGCTGCTCAACAGCGCGGCGGCGTTGTTCGTGGCCGGACGTGCGCGTTCGATGAACGAAGGCTGGGAGATTGCGGCCGGGGCGCTCGACTCCGGCAAGGCGGGCGCGAAGCTCGAGGAACTGCGGCGCCATTAGAGCAAGACCAACATGACTGTAGCCGCAAAAGAACGCAACGATCGCAATTCCGATTTGTGTTCTTTGCGTTCTCTTGCGGCTTTGGTTCAACCGAACTTGCTCCGGGCGGCGTCACTCGCGGGCGGGCTCGACGCTTCGGAACAGCCCGTTGAACACGAGCTTGAACGTCCCGTGCGGCTGCGCGCGAAAGAGCACCTCCGGCCCATAGAGCACGAGCCGGCCCCTGCCCACCTGCGCCTCGGCCACGGCCACGCCGTCCTTCAAGTGCTGCTGGCCCCACGCCCACCCGCTGCGCAGCGGCGCGGCGCTGTCGAACCACGCCACGCGGCGCAGCGAGTCCGCGGATGCGCTCGCGTCGAGCTTCATCACCGGGCTTTGCACGAACATCATGTCCACGCGCTGCTCCATGCCCCACGTGAGCGGGTGTGACAAGTCGAGCCGCGCCTCGAGCACCGAGCCGGGCACGTAAAACTTCTCGCGCGTGAACGCCACTTCGCGACCATCGTCGCGCTCCTCGACGAGGTGATTGCGCACGGGCAGGCCGAGGTCGCGCGCCAGCCGCGTCGAGCTGCCGATGGCGAGGATGGTCCCGCCGTCTTCGAGGAACTTCTTCAACTGCGGCACGGTCCGCGCGGTGGTGATGCTCCCGCGCCGCGCGGCGAATTCAGGGGGGATGTTCAGCGCGACGCCGGTGTCCGGTGGCGGCGTGTCACCGGCAGGCGCGGCCGGCTGCTGTGGCGTGACAGGTGTCCCGCCCGCCCTGTTCGTCGAGCCACCACCGCCAGCTCCGCCGAGTCCGCTCATCGCGCCATCCACCAGCACAATCACGTCGAACTTCCCGCGCAGTCCGCCCGCGTCGAGTTCGGGTGGGAACACGACGTTGAACGGGAACTCGAACTGCTCGAGAATCCACCGCGTCCACCCGCTCGCCATCGAGCCGCCGTAGCGGTCCCACAGCGCGATGCGCGGCGCGCGCAGCGGGACAGCCTCGCGGCCGGGCGCTTCCTTGCTGCCGATGAAGCGCGTGCCGAGTTCGCGCGCGGTCTTCTGCAACAGCGGCAGCGTCGTGTCGCGGCGCGTGATGAAATACATGCCCGGGTCGTGGCGGAACCCCTCGGCCACGAACGGCTCGCGCAGCCGCCGGACTTCCTCGCCCGCGGCGAGCAGCCGGTTCACCGCGCGGAACGAGTCGTTCGCGCGCATGTGCAGGAAGAAGCCCACCGCGCCCGCCTCGTCGAGCACCGGCGCGGGCGGCGGCGGCACCACGTCGTCGAGCGGCTCGAACAACCCGTCGAAGTCCGCGAACACGCGCTCGAACTTCACGCCCATCTGGAACGCGAGCGTCCAGCCCGCGCTGTCGTAGGGTGGCGTCGGCGGCGCGCCGGGATACGCGAAGTCGTTCGGATGATCCTGCGGCTCGAACATGTCGAGCACGTGCGCCCGGAACGCCTGCGCGCAGCTCACAACGAAGCTGCCCGCGGGATGCGACTTGCCCGCCGCCTCGAACGGCCGCACCGCGCGCTGCACCTTCACGCCGGTCTCGATGAGGCAGTTGATGAACTTCGTCGCCGTGGGGAAGTCGCGCTGGTTTGCGGGCACGATGTAGGCGCGCGGATTGCGCTGCGCCGGGTCGCGGAACAACTTCTCGAACCGCGCCGCGCCGGCGGCCGGAGCCGCGGCGGATTTTGCGGACTTCGCGGCCTCGACGACTTTCGGCGTGGTCGTCCACGAGTCGCCCTTGCCGAGCGCGATGTTGTCGCGGCCCATCTTGTAGAAGTTCCACAGCAACTCGGAGCGATGGCGCGAGGCGTAGTCGAGGATGGCCTTGTTCGCGGTGACCGAGTAGTCCACCGACTGCCGGAAGTGCCACGTCTGCGGCGCGACGGGCGCGAGGTAGTCGGCGCGCGGAAGCTGGAGCGACGGGTTGAACGGAATCTGCATCGGAGTCGGGCTGCCGATGGTCTCGGTGAGGATGCCGATCATGTTGTGGAAGCAGGCGGTGGTGCGCAGTCCGCCGTTCCACCACATCGAGTAGCGCGCGCCCGAGCGCGTGGTCGCGCCGGGTTTGTTCTCGGCGAGGAACCGGTTCATCATCGCCGCGCCCACGCCGTCAATGCCGCTGACGACGAGCGGCTGGAAGTTGTAGTTGAACGGGTCGCGGAACGGCGGGCAGAACAGCACCGTGCCCGCCGGGCCGGGCTGGTGGTGGTTATAGACGAGCTGCGGGAACCACTCGCGATACATCACGCGGTTCATCGCCTTGGTCTCCGCCTGCGTGCTGGCGTAGAAGTCGCGGTTGTTGTCGTGGCCGATGTATTTCTGGTAAAGGCGCGGCAGGCCGGCGAGCGAGCGCTTCGCGGGGTCCTTCTCGCGCATATACCAGTCGGCGCAGAGGTCCATGCCGTCGGGATTCGCGTGCACGAGCAGCACCACGCAATCGTCGAGGAACCGCTGCGTCTCCGCGTCGCGCCCGCTCACGAGCTGCCACGTCGTCTCGATGAGCACCTGCGCGCAGAGGATTTCGCTCGCGTGCAGCCCGCCATCAATCCACACCACCGCGCGGCCGTCGTCGGCGAGCTTGCGCGCCTCCTTCTCGGGAATCTCCGCGTGCGCGAGCTTCGCCGAGGTCTCGCGCAGCTTCGCCAGCTTCCGATGGTTCGCCAGCGAGGTCACGATGCCCATGAACATCGGCCGGCCTTCCGCCGAGGTGCCGATGCGCACGACCTTGAGCCGGTCGGACTCGCGGTCGAGCCGCGCCCAGTAATTGGTGAGCTGCGTGTAGTTGGCGAGGAAGTAATCGTCGCCGATGGCGTGGCCGAGGAAGTCCTTCGGCGAGGTGAGCTTCTGCGCGAGCGCGGGCGCGACGGCGCAAAGCAGCAGCAGGACCGCGGCGGGCGCGAGCAGCCGGGAGGGGAGACGGGGCGTCATGGAAAGCCCCCGCATCTAACCAGTTTGCGACGGCGGAGTGAAATGATTTCCCGAGAGGAAGCCCAGCAGATGCGCCGCCCTGCCGCACGGCACCACGACCACAATCTCCGCCGCCCTCATTCAGCCTTGAACGCCCAACCCCCGCCTCAAGATTCCCACTCACTGCGGATAACCTCTCGATGATCAACAGTTAGGCTCATTCGACATACTTGACGACAACCAGTTTCGTAATCCGTCGATAGCTCACGTTCCCTTGATTGCTGACTCCGGCGAACTCGCGGTCACGACTCACGAGAATCACGGCATCTCCGCCTCGTTCACGTGCAAGCTTGGCAATTGGTCCGTCCTTACCCGGAGTGAAAAGGCTGTCCCCTCGAGAATCGTCGATAACCCCAGTATCCGATACTTGCGGTCTGGCTCTCCATTCTCCCAGAAGTCGATGCCACCTACTTTCCGAACCGTCCCACCTTTGCCTTCGAGAACTCCCTGACCTCGAAACTCGGTGAATGTGGTGGTCGAGCATCCGGCGGCGAAGATGCAAACAGTCGAAAGTGCGATGATGATTTGGAGTTTCATGGTGCAGTGTGTGTGTGCTGTGAGCCTAACGTTCAAGGTGAGCGACAGTCGGGCTGGCCCCTTTGTCGCCTGATTCGTGTGTCGGCATTGGAGCGAGTCGGCGCGGCGCTGTCCAGCCCCGACTCGGAGTCGGGGCCTCCCCGTAGGAGACGAGGTGACGAGTCTCCAACTTTCTCCCGCGGAAGTCAGAGACTCCTCACGTCGTCTCCCACCTCGGAAGAAAGAGAGGGAGTCACGCGCCCAGCAATTCACTCGACACTTCCGGCTGCGGTTTGAATCATCGCGCCCCATGTTGCACCGGGAAATCCAAGCGGAACTCCGGCGGGCCGTCGCCGCCGTGGTGCCGGACGCCGACACCGGCTCGGTGCTGGTGCGGCCGTGCCCGGACGCGAAGTTCGGCGATTACCAGTGCAACGCGCTCATCGGCCTGGCGAAGCAGCGCAAGCTCAACCCGCGCCAGCTCGCGACGGACGTGCTGGCACAGCTCGACGTTTCGCCGTGGTGCGAGCCGGTGGATGTGGCCGGTGCCGGATTCCTGAACTTCCGGCTCAAGCCCGCGGCAGTCGGCAAGTCGCTCGCGGCGGCGGCGCGCGGCGAGCATCTGTTCTTCACGCCCGCCTCTGAGCCGCGCACGGTGGTGATTGATTTCAGCTCGCCCAACGTCGCCAAGCCGATGCACGTCGGGCACATCCGCTCGACCATCCTCGGCGACAGCCTCGCGCGTGTGTTGCGGCTGCTCGGCCACCGCGTGGTGACGGACAACCACATCGGCGACTGGGGCACGCAGTTCGGCATGCTGCTCCACGGCTGGAAGACGGGGCTCGACCGCGCGGCACTCGACGCCGACCCCATCGCGGAGTTGGAGCGGCTTTACAAAACCATCAACACGGCGTGCGATGCGGACGCGTCGGTCCGCGAGCTTGCGAAGGCAGAGCTGGTGAAGTTGCAGTCCGGCGACGAGACGAACCTCGGCATCTGGCGCGAAATGCAGCGGCTCTCGCAGGCGCAGTTCGACGCCATCTATGCGCGGCTCGGTGTGAAGTTCGACCACACGCACGGCGAGAGCTTTTACAACCCGCGGCTCAAGGCGGTCGTCGAAGACTTGAAGTCCCGCGGGCTGGCGCGGGAAAGCGAGGGCGCGTTGTGCATCTTCTCGGACGGCACGCTGCCACCGAAGGACGATCCGTTTCAAATCCAGCGCGACGGCCAGTGGCAGGCGAACCCGTGGCTCGTGCAGAAGAGCGACGGCGGCTTCAACTACGCCACGACGGACCTCGCGACGGTCGCATTCCGGCTCGAGACGTGGCAGCCGGACGAGGTCATCTACGTCACGGACGGCCGCCAGCAACTGCATTTCAGGCAGCTCTTCAACGCATTCCGGCGCTGGCATCCCGGGGCGAAGGTGAGGCTCGCGCACGTGTGGTTCGGTTCCGTGCTCGGCGAGGATGGCAAGCCCTTCAAGGCGCGCAGCGGCGAATCGGTGAAGCTTGCCGACCTGCTCGACGAGGCCGAGGAGCGCGCGCTCAAAGTCGTGAGCGAGAAGAATCCCGAGCTGCCGGACGCGAGACGGCGCGAAATCGCGCGTGTCGTCGGCATCGGCGCGGTCAAATACGCCGACCTGCTGCCGAACCGGCAGACGGACTACGTGTTCAGTTGGGACCGGATGCTCTCGCTCAACGGCAGCACCGCGCCGTATTTGCAATACGCGGCCACGCGCATCCGCAGCATTTTCCGCAAGTGCAGGGAGAATTCGGAATGCGGAATTCGGAATGCGGAATGCAGTGTCACGGAGCCTGCCGAACTCGCGCTGGCGAAGCGGTTGTTGAACTTCGGCCTCGCGCTCGAGGCGGTTGCGGAGGAACACCGGCCGAACTTCCTGTGCAACTACCTCTACGAGCTGGCGGGCGACTTCACGCGCTTTTACGAGGTGTGCCCGGTGCTGAAGGCTGAGGGAGCGGTGCGCGAATCGCGGCTCGCGCTCTGCGGGCTGACCGGGCGCGTGCTCGAGCAGGGCCTCGGCGTGCTCGGCATCGAGGCGCCGGAGCAGATGTGACGCGGCTTGCGTCGCTCAAAGGGAGTTGAGGATGCGTTGCACGTCCACGTGCTTGGCGATGAGGTCGCGGATGAGCGCGATCTTCTCCGTGTCGCCGGGGCGGGTCTTCACAATCATGTCGTGCACCTTGGACGCGACGTCGTAGCTGTCATCGCTCGACAAGAGGACCGGGCACGGCATCTCGGGGAGGGCCTTCACCGCGCTGTCGCCCGGGCGGAGGTTGCCGGTGAGCACCACGCCCGCGACGGCTTGGTCAGGTCTTGCCCGCGCATCCGCCGCGGCGGCAAGCAGGATGTCCTCGCGGTCGCCCGGTGTGATGAGCAGCACGCCGCGCTTGAAGAACTGCGCCGCGTTTTGCGCGGCCATCGCGCCGACGATGACGTCGTCCACGATGTTGTGGCGGTGCGCGCCGCCGGCGAGAAGTTCGGCGCCGAGCTCGTCCTTGATGCTCGCGAGCGTGGGGTTGCTGAGCATCGGCAGGTGCGGCAGCACGCCGAGCAGCTCGAGCCCCTTGCGCCGTAGCCCGCGCCGCGTGAAGTCCGCGACGTAGTCGAGCTTGTCGGGCAGCACCTTGTTGATGATGACGCCGATGATCTCGACGCCTTCCTTCTCGAAGAGCGCCTGGTTGAGCGCGACCTCGTCCACGGGCTTGCCGATGCCGCCGCGCGAAACGATGACGACCTTCGCGCCGAGCAGCTTGGCGACGCGCGCGTTGGACAGGTCGAACACCGCGCCCACGCCCGCGTGCCCGGAGCCCTCGCAAAGGACGAAGTCCTTCTCCCACGCGACGCGGTCGAAGGCGTCGTGGATTCGGCGGACCAGCGCGTCGTAGTTGGAGCTCTGCAGGTATTTCCGCGTGAAGTCCGGCTCGATGGCAATCGGGCTCATGTCCAGCAGCGGACAGTTGAGCTTGTAAACGCTGTCCATCAGCACGGTGTCCTCGTCAATTTTGTGCTCCGCGACTTCCACGAACCGCTGACCGACGGGCTTGATGTAGCCGATGCGGCGGTGGTGTTTCTGGAGCGCGGCGAGCAGCCCAAGCGACGCCGTCGTCTTGCCGTCGTTCTGCCGCGTCGCGGCGATGAACACGCGCGGCGTGATGGTGTTGCGCAAGGGCATCGCGTGGGTTCCGGGTTCCGGGTCTGCGTTTCGAGTCGTGAAATTGCTCAGGCTGGCGGAAGCACTCGGGACATCCGAAGCCGAATCCGGTTACTACTCTCCCGGCAACCGCGTGCCGGCCGCGGGATAAAGCAACCGGTAGGCGATGGCCTGCAATCCCACAATCGCCGCCACTCCGAGGATGTCGTGCGCGCTCGCGCCGCGCGAGACCTCCGCCGCGGGCCGGTCCATCCCGAGAAGAATCTGGCCGTAGGCATTCGCGCGCGCGATGTGCTGGATGAGCTTGCTCGCGATGTTGCCCGCGTTGAGGTCGGGGAAGATGAGCACGTTCGCGTGGCCCGCCACGGCGCTCTCGGGAACCTTGCGCGAGGCGATGTCGGGGACGATTGCCGCGTCCACCTGCAGCTCGCCGTCGAAGTCCGCCTCCAATCCGCGCTCGTGCGCGTGCTGTTTCACGAGCGCCGTCGCCGCCTGAACCTTGGCGACGGCCGGATGGTTCGCGCTGCCCTTGGTCGAGAAGCTCAGCATTGCCGCGCGTGGCCTCACGCCGAGCAAATGCCTCGCGAGTTGCGCGGTCGAGAAGGCGATGTCCGCGAGCTGCTCGACCGTCGGGTCGGGAATCACTCCGCAGTCCGCGAAGAGCATCGAGCCTTCATGGCCGAAGCGCGTGTCCTCGACCTCGAGCAGCATGCAACTCGACGCCGTGGTGATGTTGGGCGCGACGCGGATGATCTGGAACAGCGGCCGCAGCACACTGCCGCCCGTCTCGCTCGCGCCGGACACGAGACCGTCGGCCTGGTGCATGGCGACCATCATCGCCGCGAAATAGTTTGGCTTGAGCATCGCCTCGACCGCCTCGCGCTCCTGGATGCCCTTGGACCGGCGCACCGCCTCGAAGCGCCGCGCGAAGTTGTCCAGCTCCTCGCTCTCGGCCGGATTGATGATACGGACGCCCTCGAGCGACACGTTGAGCCGCTCGGCGGCGTCCTTGATGCGCGTGCGGTCGCCGAGCAGGATGGGCGCGCCCAGCCGGAGCGAATAGAACTGCCGCGCCGCCTGCAGCACGCGCGGCTCCGTGCCCTCCGGGAACACAATCCGCTTCGGATGCCGCTGGAGCTTCTCGATGACGCCGCCGATGAACCGCATGCGGCGTGTGTAGCCGACGGCGCGGAGAAATCCAAATTCCAAATTCCATCCTCGGCCCGGTCCGCATCAACGTGGTTGACTTCGCCGTTGCCGGCGGTGTGCACTCGGCGCGTTGAAACCGGAACTCAAGTTCGGCCTGCTCTCGGGCGCGGCGGTGAGCGTGTGGCTGCTCGCCACCTCGCTCGCCGGGTTTCACTTCCAACGGCTGGAGGTGGTCAAATACAGCGGCACGTTGAGCCTCGTCGTGCTCGCGGGCTTCATCCGGTTCGCGCTCAAGTCGGCGCGAGATCGCGCCCCGGACGGCGCGCTCACGCTCGAACAAGGCTGGCGCACGGGCACGCTCATCGCGCTCGTGTCGGCGTCCGTCTCGGCGTTGTTCAAGGTCGCCCACAACCATGTGCTCAATCCCGGCTGGGTCGAGAAAGCCATCGCGTGGGAGCGCGCGCGCATGGAAGCGCAACAGGCCGCGCCGCGGAAGATTGAGCGCATGGAGACGTTTCTCCGCACGACCAACGGAGACCTGTTCCTCGTGACGTTTGGCATCCTCGACACGGTCGTGCTCGGCACGTTCATCGCGCTCGGCCTCGCGGCGTCGATGAAACGGCCGCCGAGGGGGCAGGAGGACGGCGCGGCGTCGCCGCCTGCTTGACACGCGTGCTCGCGCCGTCATGCTGTCGGCACAGCCTGTGCAACCGCGCCGCCACACCTTCCCGCACCGTTCCGCCGCGGCAGCGGTTGCGGCGCTGTCCCTCGCGCCCCTCGCGCGAGCAGCAGACCGCGTGGACTACGCGAAGGAGGTCAAACCCATCCTCCGCAACCACTGCTGGTCCTGTCACGGCGCGTTGCAACAGCGCTCGGGACTGCGACTCGACACCGCCGCGTCCATTCGCAAGGGCGGCGACCACGGACCGGCCATCATCGCTCGAAAACCAAACCAAAGTCTGCTCATCGCAAAGGTCACCGATTCCGATGCCGCGTCCCGGATGCCGCGCGATGCCGAGGCGCTGAAGCCCGCGCAAATCGCCATTCTCCGCGCGTGGATCGAGCAGGGCGCGTCTGCGCCCGCCGACGAAATACCGGAGCCGAGCCCGCGCGACCACTGGGCGTTCAAGCGAGTCGAGCGGCCACCGGTTCCCGAACTTCGGAGTTCAGAGTTCAGAGTTCAAAGTTCGAAGTTGCCCGCGCCGGGAGCGATTGATGCGTTCATCCTCGCCTCGCTGGCGAAAGCAAACCTCCCACCCGTGGGCGAGGCCGCGCCGGAGGTTTTGTTGCGCCGCGTTTACCTCGACCTCCTCGGCCTGCCGCCCACGCGCGAGGAGTTGCACGCCTTCCTCGCCGACACTTCGCCCGAGGCCTACGAGCGCGTCGTGGATCGGCTCTTAAGCGACCCGCGCCACGGCGAACGCTGGGCGCGCCACTGGATGGACGTGTGGCGTTACAGCGACTGGTTTGGCCGCCGTCAGGTGCCCGACGTGTGGAACTCCGCGCCGCAAATCTGGCGCTGGCGCGACTGGATAGTCCGCTCGCTCAACGCCGACCACGGCTACGACCGCATGGTGAAGGCGATGCTCGCCGCCGACGAAATCGCGCCGCTCGACGACGAGGCCGCTGTCGCCACCGGCTACCTCGTCCGCAACTGGTATGCACTCAACCCCAACGAGTGGATGCGCGCCAACGTCGAGCACACGGGCAAGGCGTTCCTCGGCCTCACTTTCAACTGCGCGCACTGCCACGACCACAAATACGACCCCATCACGCAGGCCGACTACTTCGGCTTCCGCGCCTTCTTCGAGCCGCTCTACGTGCGCCAGGACCGCTGGCCCGGCGAGGCCGACCCCGGCCCGTTCCAGGACTACGACTACAGCAAGAACCGCAAGGTCCAGCGCCTCGGCACTGTGCGCGTCTTCGACAAGGACGCGGCGGCGAAGACGTGGTTCTACACCGGCGGCGACGAACGCAACCGCCTGACGAACCGCCCACCCGTCCTGCCCGCGATGCCGGAATTTCTCGGCGGCAAGTCGCTGCGAGTCGCGTCCGTGTCGCTGCCACCCACCGTGTCGTATCCCGGCGCAAAGCCCTTCATCCGCGAAGCCGAAGTGAAGCGCGTGGACGACGCGCTTGCCGCCGCGAAGCAAACTGCCTCAACGAACAAGACCGCGCTCACCGAGGCGCGCCTCGCCACCGCCGAAGCCGAGCGCGCCTCCGTCCTCGCCCGCCTCGCCGCTGACGAAGCCAAACAGGGAGCGCCGAGCATTGCTCCGCAGGAAGCGTCCGACACCAACACGGTCGCCCGCGCGGCCAGCAAAGCCGAGCGGACGTGGAAACTCGCCGCCGCCAAGGAAGCCTTGCTGAAAGCCGAGGCCGACGCGGCGAACGCGAAGACCGCCGCCGCCGACGCCAAGGACGACAACGCCAAAGCCGACACCAAGACCGCGCTCACCAAGGCCGAGACCGCCTTGACCGCCGCGAAGAAAGCCGTCCCTGACGCCGAGGCCGCGCTCGCGAAGGACAGCGCGGATTACACCGCCTTCAGCCCCGTCTATCCGCGCGAGAGCACCGGCCGGCGCAAGGCGCTCGCCGAGTGGATGACTTCGCGCGACAACCCGCTCACCGCGCGCGTGGCGGCAAACCACATCTGGACGCGGCACTTTCACTCGCCGCTCGTGCCGACGGTGGACAACTTTGGTCGCAGCGGCGCGGCCCCGTCGCATCCCGAGTTGCTCGACTGGCTTGCGGCGGAGTTGATGGACTCGGGCTGGAGCATGAAGCACCTCCACCGGCTCATCGTGACCAGCGCGGCGTATCGGCGTGAGAGCGCGGTCGTGCCGGGAGGGCGGAGTTCCACCTCCGCCCAAACCGTTTCCAGTCGAGGAAGTCACGGCGCGGGTGGAACCGCGCCCTCCCAAGCCTTCGGCGACACGGAGAACAAGCTCTTGTGGCGCATGAATGCGGGCCGGATGGAAACCGAAGTGCTGCGCGACAGCGTGCTCCACCTGGCGGGCGATCTCGATTTGAAGATGGGCGGGCAGGAGTTGGAAAACCCGGACATGCCCAACTCGCCGCGGCGCAGCCTCTACTTTGCGTGCTTCCCCGAGAGCGGCGGCAGCGGTGAATTCACCGCCATGTTCGACCCTCCGAATCCGAACGAATGCTACCGCCGCACGAAGAGCGTCGTGCCGCAGCAGGCGCTCGCGCTAACCAACAGCAAACTCATCCACGAGCAAAGCGCCGCGCTCGCGAAGCGCCTCGGGGCGTCAGCCGCGGCGTCCGGCGGCACGGACGAATCCGGGTTCATCACCGCGGCATTCGAGCACTTGCTCGCGCGCAGTCCTCGCGCCGGGGAAGTCGAGGCGTGCTCTGCTTTATTGGAGAAACAGTCGCGCTCGGTGGAGCACGAAGGCGCGAACGTCGCGCGCGAAAGCCTCATCCGCGCGCTGCTGAACCACTCGGATTTCGTGACGGTGAGGTGAGTGGAGGAAGACCTACTGCCCGAGCTTGGCGAGCAGTTCGTCGTTGGTCTTGTGTTTCTTGAGCGCGGCGGTGAGCGTTTCCATGGCCTCGACGGGGTTGAGGTCCACGAGCATGCGCCGGAGCTTGCGGATGGGCTCGAGGTGGTTCTTGGCGAAGAGCTTCTCCTCCTTGCGCGTGCCGGACTTGGGGATATCAATGGCCGGGAAGAGGCGGCGGTCGGCAAGCTTGCGGTCGAGGATGAGCTCCATGTTGCCGGTGCCCTTGAACTCCTGGAAAATCAACTCGTCCATGCGGCTGCCGGTGTCAATGAGCGCCGTCGCCACGATGGTCATGGAGCCGCCGCCCTCGATCTTGCGCGCGGCGGCGAACATCTTGCGCGGGATTTCCAGCGCGCGCGCGTCCACGCCGCCGGTCATGGTGCGGCCGGAGCCGCCGTGGACGGAGTTGTAGGCGCGGGCGACGCGCGTGAGCGAGTCGAGCAGCACGAAGACGTCCTTGCCGCACTCGACCATGCGGCGGCAGCGCTCGATCATGAAGCGCGAGAGCCGCACGTGGGTTTCAAGGTCCATGTCGTTCGAGCTGGCGACGACCTCGGCCTTCACGGAGCGCTGGAAGTCGGTGACTTCCTCGGGCCGTTCGTCAATGAGCAGCACGAGCACGTAAACCTCGGGGTGATTCGTCGTCACCGCGTTGGCGATTTGCTTGAGGATGGTCGTCTTGCCCGTGCGCGGCGGGGCGACGATGATGCCGCGGGTGCCGCGGCCGACGGGCGTGACGAGGTCTATCACGCGCGTTTCGATGAGGTCGGGCGTGGTCTCGAGGCTGAACTTCTCGATCGGGTCAATGCTGGTGAGGTTCTCGAAGCGCACCGACTTGGTGTAGTCGGTGAAGGGCATGCCGTTGACGGCGAAGACCTCGCGCAACTGCGGGCTCACGCCGCGGTGGGGCGGCTGGAGCGCTCCTTCCACCTGGCAGCCTTCGCGGAGGAAGTTCCGCTTGATGGTGTCGGGCGTGACGAAGATGTCGGTGGGTTTGGGTTGGAAGCGGTTTTCGGGCGACCGGAGGAATCCGAAGCCCTTCTCCGCGATTTCAAGGAAGCCGGAGCCCCGCTCCGGCGTGTTGCTGTTTCTGCTCATAACGGCTGTGCTTGTGAGGACCCCGCCCGCGGGTAACCTGTGGGGCGGCCAAGAATGTTGAATCTAGGGAGACCGCCGTCTCGAACTGCGAGAAACCGAATTGGCGTTGCGGCGGTTGGACCTGCAACGGCGCGCATAGTGGGGGCTGCCGGGGCCGATTGCAACTGGTATTTTGGGCGAAAATGGCTTGCGCGTCCCGTCGGCCCTGCGCGACCTTAGCCCCGCCGGAAGGGTGGTAGAGTGGTTTAATGCACCTGACTCGAAATCAGGAGATGGGGCAACTCATCCGTGGGTTCGAATCCCACCCCTTCCGCCACTTCCCAATGGTGGACTGCAACGACCAGCGTCCATCTCCTCAGTAATCCCTCACCGACCCGTCGGGATAGGTCGGCACGGGCCACTTGAATTTGCGCTTCGGGTCGGCGTTCACTTTCTCAAACTGCGTCTCGTCCACTTCCACACCGAGGCCGGGACCATGCGGAAGCGAGGCGTAGCCGTCCTTGTCCACCTCGAAGCTCTTGCGCGCGACGCCGGGCGGCATGAGGTGGCCGTCGAGGTAGCCTTCATGAATGAGGAACAGCGGCGTGGCGGCGATGGCGTGCAGGCTCGCGCTCAGACCGAGTTCCGAGCACGTGCAATGCGGCGCGAGCGGCACGTGATACGTCTCGGCGAGCGCGGCAATCTTGCGCATCTGCGAGATGCCGCCGGTGTGCGCGCAGTCGGGTTGCAGCACGTCAATGCAGCGTTCCTGCAAATACGGGATCATCCCCCAGATGGTGCGGTCGCGCTCGCCGGTCGCGAGCGGAACTTTGATGGCGGCCTTGAGGCGCTTGAAGACCTCGATGTTGCCGGGCACGGCCGGCTCCTCGATGAAGAGCACGTCGTAAGGCTGGATGGCGTTGGCGAACTGGATAAGCAGCGGCGGCGGCACGGCGCAGTGCGCGTCGAACATCACCGCGCCATCCGGCCCGACCATGCGCCGGCTGTCGGCGATGCGCTTGACGAGTTCCTGCACGTCGAGCGGTCCGCCGCTGAAGGGGTGCGGTCCGCCGGTGCCGGTCTTGTGCGACTTGGGCGTGTTGTAGAGGCGAATCTTGTCGCGCACCGGTCCGCCGAGGAGGCGATACACGGGCACGCCGTAAAGCTTGCCGGCGATGTCCCACAAGGCGACGTCAATGGCTGAGAGCGTGTGCGTAAGGAACGAACCGCCGCGGATGTTGCGGTGCGAGCGGTAGATTTTCTGCCAGAGGAATTCGATGCGCGTGGGATTCTCGCCGTCGAGCAACTCGAAGAGTGAGCGCGCGAGCTGGCAGGAGATGTCGGGCTCGAGCCCGGTCACTTCGCCCCAGCCGAAGATGCCGGCGCTCGTCTCGACCTTGATGTAGGCCTTGGTGCCGACGCGCGACGCCTTGAGCCCGGTGATTTTGATCGAGGACCCGCGGTCGGCCACGTTCGCAGCCGGATTGTCCGCGGCCACAGCGTCGTCGAGCATGGCGAGCCCGGTGGCGACGAACGCGGAGGAGGTGAAGGCGTCGCGTCGCGAGAAACCGGGTTCGTTTCGCCGGGAGGTCATCGCGTGGAGAACTGACGCGTGACGGTGAACGGCTGTTCAGCACCCGGACGATCGAGTATTTTCATTCCCCATCGCGCGCCGCTGCGCTAGAACGCGGCCATGCTCCGCTCGCTCGCACTCTGCGTTTGCCCGCTTCTTGTCGCCGACGTTCTTCGTTCCGCCGAGGCCGACCTCATCCTGCACCACGGCAAGGTCGTGTCCGTGGACCGTGCATTCGCGATCCACGAGGCCATTGCAGTCAAGGACGGCAAGGTGCTCGCGGCTGGCCGCAACGCGGACTTGCTGAAGCTCGCCGGTCCGAAGACTGAGTCCATTGACCTGAAAGGCCGCACGCTGATCCCCGGCCTCATGGACTCGCACACGCACCCGAGCAACGCGAGCCTGTATGAGTTCGACCACGCGATGCCGGAGATGGAGTCCATCGCGGACGTGCTGGCCTACATCAAGTCCCGCGCCGCCGTCGCGCCGGAGGGGCAGTGGATCACGACCTCGCAAATTTTTATCACGCGGCTCAAGGAGCAGCGTTACCCCACGCGCGCCGAGCTGGATGCCGTCGCGCCGAAGCACCCCGTCGCCTTCCAAACCGGCCCCGACGCCTCGGTCAACACGCTCGCACTCCAGCTCAACAAGATTGACCGCAATTTCCAGATTCCCGCCGGCGTGCCCGGCAAAGTGGAAAGGGACGCGAACGGCGAGCCCACGGGCATCCTTCGCACATCGGGCAACTACTTCAAAACCGGCAACACCGGCGCGAGCGCCCCCACCGAGGCGCAGCGCAAAGAGCGGCTCGTCGCGCTCTTCAAGGACTACAACTCCGTCGGCATCACAACCATCTCCGACCGCAGCGCCAGCCTCTCCGCCATCGAGAGCTACGCGAAGCTCCGCGACGCCGGCCAGCTCACCGTGCGCGTGAGCGCGTCGCAAGGCGTCGGCTCGCTCGGCGAGTTGGCGAAAATCCAGGAAAGCATCCGCGCGGTCGCGATGCACAAGCTCCACACGGAGCGCGATGACTGGGTCCGCATCGTCGGCATCAAGATGTTCCTCGACGGCGGCATGCTCACGGGCAGCGCCTACATGCGGGAGCCGTGGGGCTTGAGCGAGATTTACTCCATCACCGACCCGCAGTATCGCGGCGTGCTCTTCATCCCGAAGGACCGCCTCAAGCCGATGGTCCGCACCGCCGTCGAGAGCGGCCTGCAATTCACCGCGCACTCCGTCGGCGACGGCGCGGTGCACGCGCTGCTGGACGTTTACGACGAGCTGGCCAAGGAAGGCCTGCCCATCCGCCAGACCCGCGCCTGCGTCACGCACAGCAACTTCATGAGCAAGGAATCCGTCGAGACCGCCGCGCGCCTCGGCGTGGTGCTCGACATCCAGCCTGCGTGGCTCTACCTCGACACGCGCACGCTCACCAAGCAGTTCGGCTACGACCGGCTGCGCTACTTCCAGCCGCTCAAAAGCATCTTCGCCGCGGGCGGCGTGGCGGGCGGCGGCTCGGATCACATGCAGAAGATCGGCTCGTTCCGCAGCGTGAACCCCTACAACCCGTTCCTCGGGATGGCCACCGCCATCACGCGCCGCGCGAAGTGGCACGACGGCCAGTTGCATCCCGAGGAAGCCTTGACCCGCGAACAAGCCCTGCGCTTCTACACCATCAACAACGCGAAGCTGCTCTTCAAAGAGGACCGCACCGGTTCGCTCGAACCCGGCAAGCTCGCCGATCTCGCGCTGCTCGACACCGACCTGCTCACGTGCCCCGAGGACAAGATCGCCGCAACGCGCGTGCTCCGGACTTACGTCGGAGGAAAGCTCGTGTGGAAGGACGGCGAGTTGTGAGGGCGGAAACGTCCAACGTCCAACGCTCAACGCCCAGGTGGCGGAGCAGGGCGTTGGAAGTTGGACGTTGAGCGTTGAGCGTTGGACGTTTTCCCTTTCGTCCCCAATTCTGGCGTGACCCCTCTGAACGCCCGTGCCAGCCTCGCGCATGGATCGTGAGCGGCTGGACGCGCTGTGCGAGAAGGGCATCCTCCTGCTCGTGCTCGCCGCGCTTGCCTACGCGCCGCTGGCGTTCGGCGCGGTGCGCGCGGTGGACGCCGTCGTCCTGCAGTCGCTCGCCGCGGGCATCCTGCTCGTGTGGGCGGCGCGGGCCTGGTTGCAGGACGAGTTCCGGTTCCTCTGGCCGCCCGTGTGCACGGCGGTCGTGCTGTTCCTGCTCTACGCCGCGTGGCGTTACTCCGCTGCGGACGTGGAATACGTCGCGCGGCTCGAACTGCTGCGCGTGCTCGTCTATGCGGTGTTCTTCTTCGCCGCGATCAACAACCTCAACCGCCAGGAAGCCGTGCAGGGCGTGGTGTTCGCGCTCGTGTGCATCGGGCTCGCGCTGTCGGTGTATGCGGTGTTCCAGTTCCTCACGCACTCGGAGTTCGTCCTCAAGTTCCTGAAGCCCGCGAGCTACTCCGGCCGCGGCAGCGGCACTTACGTCTGCCCGAACCACCTCGCGGGCTTCCTCGAAATGGCCCTGCCGCTCGCGCTCGCGTGGACCATCTCGGGACGCCTCGCGCACCCGGTGAAAATCCTCCTCGGCTATTCCGCGCTCGTGATGCTCGCGGGCATCGGCGTGACGCTCTCGCGCGGCGGCTGGCTCGCGACGCTCGCGGGGCTGATGCTCTTCGTCGCGCTCTCCACGCAGCGCCGGGGCATCCGGCTTCCGGCCATCGTCTTCCTCGGCATGCTCACGCTCGGCGCGGTGTGGATGGTCTTCACCGCGCAGGAATCGAAGGACCGCTTCAAGATGCTCTACCAGTCCGGCAAGTTCGAGGACACGCGCTTCCACTTGTGGAAGCCGGCCGTGCAAATGTGGAAGGACCACCCGTGGACCGGCGTCGGCCCCGCGCACTTCGACACGCGCTTCGGCCAATACCGCCCCGAGCTTGTCCAGCGCCGGCCCGAGCGCGTGCACAACGACTACCTCAACACCCTCGCCGACTGGGGCGCAGCGGGCTTCGCGCTCGTGCTGGCCGCGTGGACGCTGCTCTTCGCCGGCGCGTGGAAGGCGTGGCGCTTCGTCACCCGCTCGCAGAACGACCTCGCCGGGGGGCAGGGCAACCGCGCCGCGTTCCTCCTCGGCGCGGGCGTCGGCCTCGCCACGCTGCTCGCGCACTCGTTCGTGGATTTCAACTTCCACATCCCGGCCAACGCGCTCGTGGCCGTCACGCTCATGGCGCTCGTCGCGAGCCACGCGCGTTACGTGACCGAACGCGCGTGGCTGGCGCCCGGCCGGTTCGCGCGCATTGCGTTCACACTGCTTGCCGTCGCAGGTGCGCTCGGGTTCCTGCGCCTGTCCATCCAGCGGATGACCGAGGACGCCTTGCTCCGCCGCGGCACCCGCGTGCGCGAGGCGTCGCTCGATTACATCGCCTTTCACAAGCAGGCCCACGTCGTCGAGCCGGGGAACCCGATGACGGCGTATCGGATTGGCGAAGCCTATCGCGTGCTGAGCTTCACCGGCGGCGAGGGCTACGACCTGCTCGCGAAGGACGCGATGCAATGGTTCGAGCGCGCCGCCGCGCTGGACAAGAGGAGCGCCTATCCGCCGATGCGCACCGGCATGTGCCTCGACTGGCTCGGCCGCCACGACGAAGCCGCGGCGCACTTCGAGCTCGCCGCCAAGCTCGACCCGAACAACTACTTCATCGTCGCGCACATCGGCTGGCACTTCGCGCAGACCGGCGACTGGGCGACGGCGAAGCGGCACTTCGAACGCTCGCTCAAGCTCGAGCCCAACCAGAACCCCATCGCCACTTCGTATCTCGAGATCGCCAACGACCGCCTCAAGCGCCAGCAGGATTAGGGAAGCGCTGAACCCCGACTCCGAGTCGGGGCAATCGCGAACCCGACTCCGAGTCGGGCTTCGTGGTTCAATCAGCGTTTCCCAAGCCGGCGAGGCCGTCCCGCTCCGTTGACACTCCCGCCGCGCGCGCCCACAGTCGCGCCAAGCCATGACCATCTGGGACCTTCACGTCCACCTCTCCGGCGTCCCCGGCCGCACGCCGCACGAGCGCATGGCCGCGATGATCGAGCTGGCCGACCGCATGGGCATCGAGCGCCTCTGCGTTTACATGGGCTTCCCGTGGTCGCGCGACCCTTCGCCGCAGAAGCTCCGCGAGGAAAACGACCAGGTCCTCGAAGCCCTCAGCCACTGGCACCACCGCGCGTTCGGTTTCGTCTATCTGAACCCGCGCCACGTCGAGGCCAGCCTCGCGGAACTCGACCGCTGCGTCGCCAAGGGCCCGATGGTCGGCGTGAAGCTCTGGGTCGCGAAGGAATGTCGCGCGCCCGAACTCGACCTCATCATCCGGCGCGCGGCCGAGCTCAAGGCCGTCATCTACCAGCACACGTGGTTCAAGGCCGCCGGCAACGACCCTGGCGAATCCACGCCGCTCGACCTCGTCGAGCTCGCCGCGCGGCATCCCGGCGTGAACATCATCTGCGGCCACACCGGCGGCGATTGGGAACGCGGCATCCGCGCCATCCGTGCGAGCAAGAACCTTTACGCCGACCTCGCCGGCTCCGAGCCGGTGACGGGCTACACCGAGATGGCCGTGCGCGAACTCGGCGCCGAGCGCATCATCTACGGCACCGACGCGGGCGGACGCAGCTTCTCGTCGCAACTCGCGAAAGTGCTCGGCGCGCAGATTCCCGACGCGGCCAAGCAACTCATCCTCGCCGGCAACCTCAAGCGGCTGATGCTGCCGATACTGAAGGAGAAGGGGGTGAAGGTGTAGTCCCAGTCGCCAGATGAGTGAACCTGAGCAAATCATTTGCGACGCTTGCCGGGAGCGGCCTGCGGTTAACCACACCTGCAGCTCCGTTGCATGTCTTGAACGGCATCTTTGCTACGAGTGCTTTGAAAAGTTTGCTTCACCGGAGGAGCTGGTCTTGGCACGACATGCCCAACAGGTGATTCGCGAAGGCAAGTGCAAGTATTGCGGTGCGCCTGCAATTGGTGGCTCAATCTTCACCAGTGGCTCTGATCCGACGAATGAGGAGGCGAGTCTGTGGTGCGAACAGTGCCGCTTGGATTCCGTCGAGTTTCGCAGCAAACCCGAGAACAAACTCCCAGAGGAGTTCCCGTTCGATGACGAAGCGGCGATGGTTCAGCTCTTTCAGAAGTCAGAGGACATCAAACGACGCGAAAATGAGTTCATTCTGCAACGAGTGAAGGAGAGAAGATCGCAATGATTCAAGACTTCCGTCTCATTCCAGGTCATGTCACTGATTGACACCAACGTCTCCCTCTCGCGCTGGCCGTTCCGGCGCTGTCCGCTGGACGACACGCCCGCGCTCGTGGCCAAGCTCCGCGAGCACGGCGTCACGCAGGCGTGGGCCGGCACGTTCGACGGCCTGCTGCACAAGGACCTCGCCGCGGCCAACTCGCGCCTCGCCGACGAATGCGCGCGGCACGGCGGCGGCCTGCTGCTGCCTTTCGGCTCGGTGAACCCCAAGCTGCCCGATTGGGAGGACGACCTGCGCCGCTGCGCCGAGGTCCACAAGATGCCCGGCATCCGGCTGCACCCGAACTACCACGGCTGCAAGCTCGACGACCCCGCGTTCGCGCGGCTGCTCGCGCTCGCCGCCAGCCGCGGCTTGCTCGTGCAGCTCGCCGTGAGCATGGAGGACGAGCGCACGCAGCATCCGCTTGTGCCCGTGCCGCCGGTAGACATCGCGCCGCTTCCGGCCTTGCTCAAGTCGGTGCCAAAGCTCCGGCTGCAACTGCTGAACGTCTTCCGCACGGTGCGGGGCGAGCCGTTGCTGCGGCTGGCGGCGGCAGGTGCGCACTTCGAGCTGGCGACGCTCGAAGGTGTAGGTGGCGTGGCGGCCGTGCTTGGGCAGTTGCCGCCGGACCGCCTCAGCTTCGGCTCGCACGCGCCGTTCTTCTACTTCGACGCCGCGCAGTTGAAGCTCAAGGAATCCGCGCTCTCCGACGCGCAGTTGAATGCCATCCGCGAGGACAACGCGAGCGCCTTGCTGGGCGGGAGATAGAGACCACGGAAGGGACGGAGTCGGACTCAAACGCAAAGTCGCGGAGGACGCAGAGGAAAACAGAGTTGGGAAGGCAGGCATTGTGCCTGTGCGTCATCTTCCATCGGATTCCCCTCCGCGCCTCTTTGCGCCCTTTGCGCCTTTGCGATGAATTCAGCGACGGGCAGGCCCTTCGTCCGGCGGGAGGAACACGACCTTGACGCCGCCCTTTCCGTGCTCGGGCTTGTTGAAGGCGTCCATCAAGCTCGGCGGAGGCGCGGTTTCCTGGCGTGTCGAAGTGGGCGGAGCGGACGGCGACGGCGCCGCCGGAGCGAGCGCCTCGCGCAGCGCGCCTTCGACCAGCGCCGTGCAATGCACCTTGGTCGGCGGCAGCGGGCCGAGGTCCTTGCCGAAATCCGCGCCGCGCATCGCGAGCGCTTCCTCGGGCGTCTTGCCGCGGATGAGTTCCATCGCGAGGCTCGCGGCGGCGATGGCCGTCTCGCAGCCGAAGGACTGGAAGCTCGCGCGGTCAATCACCTTGCGGCCACGTTCCTCCTTGAACTTCACCCACACGCGCAGCATGTCGCCACAATCGGCGTTGCCCACGGTGCCGATGGCGTCGGCGTTGGGCAGTTCGCCCATGTGCTGTGGGTTCGCCATCGCGTCGGCCACGCGCTGCTGGAAGTCGTCACTCATGCTGGGAGGACCTTAGCGCAGAGGCGGAAGGACGCGAAGCCTAACGCACTCTGCTCGCGGAATCTTCCGTGGAAGTTCGCCTCGGCTTGCACAACAATCCGATGAACAATGCAAAGGCCACCAACGCCGTAAGACCTCCTAGAAACATCAGACCAATTCCGACCAACTCGATCCACGAGTTGCCAAAAATCAAAAGCGGAGTCCCCAAGCCACTCAAAGCACATGTCGCCCAGAAGAAGTGCCACGGGGTTCTGTCTGGCTTGTTCAAATCTTCGCTCTTGTGTTCGGCGATGCTCAAGTCAGGTATTCTCCAGTTTGTATCGTGGCACCTTCGCATCCACTTCCTCCGCCCACGCGTCTATACCGCCGCGCAGATACTTCGCGTTCGTGAAGCCGTGGCCGGCGAAGTAGGCGGCGGCGTCAAGGCTCGCCGTGCCGTCGTGGTCGTAGAAGACCAGCAGCGCGTCGCGCGGCGCGTCGCCCATGAGCGATTGCACGAGTTCCTGGTTCACAAACTCCGCGCCGTCGAGGCGGACGGCGTCCCATTCCTCGCGGGTGCGGATGTCCAGCAGGCGCACCGCCTCGCCTCGCGCGCGGCGGTCGGCGGCCTCGCGCGGCGTGATTTCGAGTTGCCGGTCCTGCTCGTGGCTGGCGGTGATGTGCGCGAGCACCTCGTCCACGTTCAAGCCGCCGTTGCGCTCGCAGACTTGCGCCAGCGTCTCGGCAGGCTGGAAGCCGCAGCTCGAACACCCGCCGATGTGATACTTGCGAAAGAGGGCGCGCCTGGCCCCGGGGAACGCAGCGAGCACATCGCGCATGGCGCTCGCGGAGCCGATGGGCCAGCTGTCGGTCATCGCGCGGAGCATGGACTCGTCCGGTCGTTCGCGCAACCGGTTCGCCGCGCCGCTGGAATCGAACTTGTTCCGCCACCGGTCTATTGCCAGCCTTTGCGCGGATGAATTGGTTCTCCAACATCCGGCCTCCCAGTCCGCTCGCCATCCGAATCCTCACATGAAAACCCATCGCTCGACCGCTGTCCACGTCCTGACCTTCGCCGCGCTGCTGGCGGGGTTCACCGCCGCGCCGGCCTTTGCACAGCAACTCACCGGCTGGAACCGGCAGGTCGTGGCGCGCACGAACCAGAACCTCGAGTCCATTGACGCGGTGCGGAAGGGCTTCGAAACGTTCGGCCGGCGCTGGGGCGACTTGCCGCCGCAAGCTGAACCCGTGCCCGCGCCGACGCCGATTCCGCAGGTGCCGGTGATCGTCGGCGGACGCAACGCGATGGAAATCCGCACCGGCCTCGTGAACCTCTCGAAGGTCGTGCCCGCGCAGGTCGGCCTCGGCGAGACTTACGAGTGTGTGCTGACGGCCATCGCCATCGAGGAGGCGGCGTTCATTGACATCACGGACACGGTTCCCGACGGCGCGTCGCTTGTGCGCACGGAGCCATCGGCGGCGCGCGAGGGGCTTCGCGAGACGAGCACGACGTCCACGACGTGGCGGGGGTGTCGGCGATGTTGCTCGATCAGTGGGACGACCGCGACCCGGTGCAAATCGGCGAGACGACGACTTACACTGTGCGCGTGACCAACCAGGGCACGGGCGACTCGATGCATGTCGCGGTGCTGGTGGCGTTCCCGAAGGAACTGCTGCCCCTCGCGGCCGAGGGAGGACAGATTGACGGACAATCGGTCGTCTTCCCGGTCACGGCGCGGCTCGCGCCCAAGGCGAACATCACCTACACCATCAAGGCGCGCGGCGTCGCCGCGGGCGATGTGCGGGTGAAATTCTCGGTGACGGCGGACGGCCTGCGCTCGCCGGTCAACGCCGACCAATCCACGCTGGTTCACTGAGGAAGCGCTGAACAATTCCGGCAACCACGAACCCCGACTCGGAGTCAGGGGAATGGACACAATGCACACCAATCAGCAAATGACGAATGACGAAGCTCGAATGACGACTCCGAGCCCCGACTCGGAGTCGTCATTCGAGCTTCGTGCTTCGTCATTCCTTCGTCATGGGCGCATCTCAGTTTCTTGCACGCCGGTTCTACCTTTGGGGTCGTTCTCCCTCACCCCGACCCTCTCCCGCTGGGAGAGGGAGGCACTTCGGACGGTGCTCGCGATTCGGGACGGTGTGCCTGCTCTCACCGCGTTCGATTCCACCGAGTGACGGGCGACGATTCCCCCTCTCCCTCGGCGGGAGAGGGCCGGGGTGAGGGTGAGACCATGCGAAGTTCGCTGGGCTGCGAATCCACCTTCTCCCGTTGTCCGGCAAGGAAGTGAGATGCGCCCCTTCGTCATTCGTCATTCGTCATTGCCGCGACTCGGAGTCGGGGTTCGTGGTTAAATCAGCGTTTCCCTAAGGGGTCCTGGCATGGGGTGGAGCCGGCCGGGCCTTGTATTTCTCGAACAGCCTCGTGTGACGGGAGTCGAGGCTCACTTCTCGGCCGGAAATCCACATCCGCCTCACCTGCGTGCGCGCGTCGAGGATGTCCCCGGTCGCGCCAAAGAAGGTTGCGTCCTTGCCCGCCTCGATGCTGCCGAGCCGGTCCGCCACGCCGAGTGCCTGCGCGGGATTCAGCGTGATGGCACGCAACGCCTCCGCGCGGGGCAGGCCGAACGCCACCGCCTGCGCGGCTTGATACGGCAGGTTGCGCGTCGTGCTCGCGGCGTCGCCGCCGAGGCTCTCGTTGAAGATGATCTTCACGCCCGCCGCGTGAAGCTTCGCGGGCGCGGTGAAGTGCGTGTCGTAAGCCAGCGTGTCGCGCGGGGTCGAGGCCGAGAGCGCGCCGCCCATGTTGAACGTGCGCTCGTAGATGACGGGCACCTTGTTCGTCGCGAGCAGGTCGGCGTGCATCCAAGCATCGCGCCCGCCGGCGAGGATGAGCTTGAGCTTGTTCGTCACGGCCCAGTTCACGGCGGCCTTGATCTGTCGCACGTCTTCAGCGTGCACGACCAGCGGCAGCTCGCCGCTGACGAACGGCAGCATCGCCTCCCACGCGGGAACAACCTTGTGCTGGCCCGCGGCGGCGCCCGCCTTTGCCTTCGCGTAGGCGCGGGCTTCGGCGAAGAACTCGTCAAGCTCGCGGAACTTCTTCGCGCGGTCCTTCGCCTGGTCGTCGAGCGACTTCCACTGCGCCGGGTTGGCGAAGCGCTCGCGCGGCGTGGTGTCGAGGTCCACGCGCGGCCACGTGACGTGCAGCGCAACGGGCGACTTGACCACGGGCTCCTCGATGCCCCAGCCGTCGAGCGCGAGCAGGCCGGACTGGCCGCTCACCACGCCACCTTGCGGAGTCACGACGAAATGCGTGATGCCGTTCGCGCGCGCGACGGCCAGCAGTTCAGAGTCGGGATTCACCGAGAGCCACGAGCGAACCTCGGGATGGAAATCGCCCGTCTCGACCATGTCGCGGCTCGCGCGGATGGCATCAATCTCGATGAGCCCGAGCGACGTGCTCGATGCGATGAGGCCGGGGAACACGTGAAGCCCCTTCAAATCCACGACCTTCGCGCCCGCGACGCGGAGTTGTTTGCCGGCCGCGACGATCTTCCCATCGCGCACATGGACAGCGCCCGGTGAGAGCGTGTCCCCCGAAACAGTATGGACCGACGCAGCAGTGAAAACGGTGTCGGCAGCGAACGTCGGCACGAGCGCCGACAGCAGCGCCCCGGTGGCAGCGATCAACGCCCGAACAAGTCCGCGCGTTCCCAATTTCGCATTCATCCGTGTGAATCCGTGCAATTCGTGTCCTCTGTCACTTCGACTTTGGCCTGCTGTTGTAACGCTGCCAGAGGTGCGTGTGCTTGCTGTCGAGCGGTTGCTCGATGCCCGCGAGCCAGAGGCGCTTCACCTGCGCGCGCGTGTCCAGCACGTCGCCGTCCATCGCGAAGAAGCTCGCCTCGCGTCCCTCCGTGATGCTGCCGAGCCGGTCCGCGACTCCGAGCGCCTCGGCGGCGTAAAGCGTCATGCCCTTCACCGCCGCGTCCGCGGGCAGTCCGAACGCCACCGACTGCGCGGCGCGATACGGCAGGTTGCGCTGCTGCGACGCGGCGCGTCCGCCGAGTCCCTCGCTGAAAACCACCCGCACGCCCGCGCGATGCAGCACGGCGGGAGCGGCGAAGTTCACGTCGTAGCCCTCGCTGTCGCGCGACGGCAGGTCGAACGTGGACTCGTAAACCACGGCGACCTTGTTGCTCGCGAGCAGCGACGCCTCGCGCCACGCGTCGCGTCCGCCGGCGAGCAGCATCGTGAACTTGTTCGTGCCCGCCCACGCGACTGCGGCGCGAATCTGCCGGAAGTCGTCCGCGTGAATCATCAGCGGGCGCTCGCCGCGAATGAACGGCAGCATCGCCTCCCACGACGGATTCAGCGCGGGCGCGGGCGAAGTCCCGGCCGCGGCCTTCTTCGCCTTGTCGTAGGCGCGGGCTTCGTCGAAGAAGCCCTGCAACTCGGCGAGCCTTCGCGCGCGAGTGTTGCCGGCTTCCTCGGCCGGAGGCGGTCCCGCTCCGCGCCGCGCGAAGCCCCCACCGCCTGCGCTCGGCCAGAAGATGTGCAGCGCGACCGGCGAGGCGACGGTCATTTCCTCCATGCCCCATCCGTTGATGCGCATGAGTCCGGATTGCCCGCTCACAGTGCCGCCCTGCGGTGTGGCGAGGAAGTGCGTGATGCCGTTCGCGCGCGCGACGGCGAGCAGCTCGGAATCGGGGCTCACGCTGAGCCACGAACGCACGTCGGGGTTGAAGGAGCCGACTTCCGCCATGTCAAGCGTGGCGCGCACCGAGCTGATTTCCACGAGCCCAAGTGAACTCGGCACGGCGATGAGGCCGGGGTAAAGGTGCAGCCCCTTGAGGTCCACGACGCGGTCGGTCTTGGCGGCGACGTTGACGGAGACGGACACAATCTTCCCATCGCGGACGAGCACGTTGCCGGGCTTGAGCGTCTCGCCGGAGACGGTGTGAACGGTCGCGCCGGTGAAGAGCGTGGTGGCGGCGAAGACGGCGGGTGATGCGAGCACTGTCATCGCGCAGATTGCGAGGAGCGCGTGGAGCAATCTGCGAGTCTGGTGACGGACGTGGCCGTTCTCCCTCACCCCGGCCCTCTCCCGCTGGGAGAGGGAGGCACTTCGGCTGTCGCTGGTGACTTCGAGCCGTAAGAGTCCACTCCACGCGTTGGGTCTTGCCGAAAGACTGCCGACCACTCCCCCTCTCCCAGCGGGAGAGGGCCGGGGTGAGGGAGAGGACGATGGGGGGATGGAGACGACTGAATTGTGCACCTCGAAGCTGCAGGTGCTCCGATTGGCAATTCGAAATTGGAGTTTGGCAATCCTCATCAGTGCTTCCCTCCGTGCGCGCAGTCGAGGCAGTCGTGGAGGTGGGGTTGAAACATCTCCAGCGCGGGGATGAAGAAGAGCGCTTGATCGGCTTCGCTCGCCTCGGCGCTAGCGCCGCCGCCGCCGCCGAGTTGCGCGGCTTTCTTCGCCTTGGCGACGAGGTCGGCGCGTTCCTTCGCGAGCGCCTCAGTGCGCGCGGGCACGAGCGATCGGTCGAAGTATTTCTTCCCGTCAATCCACGTCTGCAAACAGACTGTCGTCGAGTCGAGCGGCGACTTGCTCCAAATGGCGAAGTCGGCGTCCTTGCCCGGCTCGAGCGAGCCGACGCGCGAATCAATGCGGAGCTGCTTCGCCGGGTTGAGGGTGACGAACTTGAGCGCCTCGGTCTCGCTGGTGCCGCCGTATTTCACGGCCTTCGCGGCCTCGATGTTGAGCCGGCGCGCGAGGTCCGACGAGTCGGAGTTGAAGGACACCACCACGCCGCGGTTGTGCATGAGGGAGCCGGCGTAGGGAATGGCGTCCCAGACCTCGAATTTGTAGGCCCACCAGTCGCTGAAGCACGAGCCGCCCGCGCCGTGCCGCGCGATTTCGTCGGCGACCTTGTAGCCCTCGAGCACGTGCTGGAGCGTCGCCACGCGCACGCCGAAGCCCTCCATCGTGCGGAGGAACGCGACGATTTCGTCCTGCCGGTAACTGTGGCAGTGGATGAGGCGCTGGCCGCGGAGAATCTCGCCGATGGCCTCGAGCTCGAGGTCGCGGCGTGGCGCGGGCGTGCCGTTGCGCGCGGCGTCATCCTGCGCCTTCAAGTATTGCTGCGCGGCGATGAAGCGGTTCTGCATGAACGTCGGCACGCCCATGCGGGTCTGCGGGAAGCGCGTGGTGTTGCGGTCGCCCCAGTTGGATTGCTTCACGTTTTCGCCGAGCGCGAACTTGATGCCCGGCGGCGCGCCCTCGAACTTCAAGCCCTCTGGACTTGCGCCGTCGCGCAGCTTGATGACCGCGTTCTGTCCGCCGATGGGATTCGCGGAGCCGTGCAGGTTGTTCGCGGCCGTGACGCCGCCGCCGAGCTGCATGTGGATGTTCGCCGTCTCGGAGTTCATCACGTCGCCGATGCGGACCATCGCGGAGCTCGGGATGGTGCTCTCGTTGACGCCGCCGAGAATCATGCTGTGGCTGTGGCAATCCACGATGCCGGGCGTGATGTGCCAGCCGTCGCCGGCGAGGATGATGGTGTCGGGCCCGACGCGGATGCGCGCGCCGATGTTGGGGCCGACGGCTTGAATCTTGCCGTCCGCGACGTAGAGGTCGGCCTTCTCGATGCGGCCCGCGGCGGCGGAAGTCCACACGGTCGCGCCGCTGATGAGCACGCCGCGCGGGGTGGCGAGCGGGCCGCGATTTTTCTGCGGCGAATTCGCCTCGCGCTCCTTGAGCAGCTCGCGAAGCTCGGCGGACTTCGGCGCGGACTTGCCCTTCGCCGCGTCGTCCGCGGGCGGCGCTTCGGCGGCTTTCGCCTTGCCCGCGCCCGCTCCCTTCGCGCCGGGAGGACGACGTCCCGCACCGGCTGCGCCGCTGCCGCCGGGGACGTTCGGCAGGTGGCGTCCATCAATCCACACCTCGCGCACGCGGGCTTCGGGGTTGAAGTAGCTGCCCTCGACGACGGTGAGGTTCGCGATTTTGCCGGGCTCGATGGTGCCGAGTTGCGCGTCCACGGCGCAGAGCTTCGCGGGAATCGTGGTGATGGCGGCGAGCGCGTCCGTCTCGGTGAGGCCGCGGTCCACGGCTTGTTGGAGGTTGCGACGGAAGCTGCGCTTGTCGGTCAGCCCGTGCGTGGTGAGCGCGAGTTCCTTGCCGAGGGAGCGCAGCAGCGCGGGATTCTCCGGAGCCCAATCCCACGCGCGGAGCGTGTCGAGCGAGACGGCGTGCCAGTCGTCCTCGTCTGGCATGCGCGGCGCGGCGGGAAGATTCAGCGGCACGATGAAGGACGCGTTGATAGCCTGCATCATGTCGGGGCGACGCCATTCCTGTCCGCTCGCGACGACGTGGAAGTTCACGCCGAGCTCGGCGGCGACGCGCGCGGCGCGGTCCACCATCAGCACGCTGCCGGGCTCGAAGACGACGGCGGTTTTCTTCGTGACCGCGCGTTCGAGGGCTTCGAGGGCGGGATTGAAGTCGGGACGCCTGCGGCCTGCGGGCTTCTTCTCATAGTCGGCGTGGTCGAGGAAGTAATGCTGCGCGTCGAAGAAACTCTGCCGCACCGCCGCGATGACACCCATGAGCGAGCCGGGAAAAGGCGTCTGCACGTTCGGGTCCGCGGAACGCCCGCCGCCGGACTCGAAGGCGACATGCTGAAAGACGTCGGGCTTGAGGATGGCGTGGTTGGGGTTCACGTCGCTCAGGAGGATGAACGCGCTCGTGCCACGCAGGATGCCGCGCGTGGGCGTGAGGCTGCCTGCGGTGAAGCCGATTTCGCGGAGCGATTCGAGCGAGCGCGCATTCGGCGAATAGTCGGACGCGGCGCGCTTCTCGGGCGTGATGCGGGCGAGCGCGTAGCCGGGACCGGGATTGCCGGGATCGCGTTCCTGTCCGGGCACGCCGAAGAAGTTGATGCCGCTGGTGAGTTCGCCGATGGGCTCGGTCATCGTGGTCGCGACGGCGGAGACGTTCGTGCCCATCGTGAGGTAGGCGTCAATGAAGCCCGCGTAAACGGTCGCGCCCTTCAAGTCCCAAACGCGCGCATCGGCCGGAACGGGTGCATTGACGCCGACGGCGGTGATGAGCCCGTCGCGGATGATGATGTTCGCCTCGCCCAGAGTCTGGCCGGGCTTGACGACAACCTTGCCGCCGAGAAGCGCGTGCGCGCCAAGCGGCACGGGACGATGGCCGGGCGGAAGAAGTTCGGCGGCGCGCGTCGCGGGCGCGGCGAGCAGCAGCGCAGCGCAGACGGTGCGCAGGCGGGAGAGCGGGCGAGCGGGGAAGTGGGAGCGGAACGAGAGACGCGTGGTCTTCATGATGCGAGGTCGTGATCCACCGGGTTACGGTGCGGAAAGTAGGGCGGAGGATTGCAGGAGGCAAGCTGGAAGGAGTTCGCGAAATGCCCGCCTTATCCGGAACGATGCAGTTGAAACACGGGAGCGCGACCGTCCCGGTCGCTCCCGTCGGCGTCCCGCCGACGGGTCCGCTCAAACGAACGCCCCCCAATGGTGAGGCTTGGCCCTCGCCGGAAGTTCCCGGCCGGAGGCCGGGAACAGCGGGCGAGACGCCCGCGCTCCCCGAACGAACTGCATCGTTCCACCTTATCAAGCACGAAAGCGAACCGTCCCGATTCGCGAAGGTCACCAAAGAGTCGCTCGCAGACCCCTTGCTATTCGCTGCGAGCCCTGCAATCGCCTGGAAATTGCTTTTGCACTCGGCGGCGCGCTTCGCTAGCTTTCGCGAGCTTGGTTTCCGGCAGGTGGACCCGTTCCCGGTCTCCGTCGCTTCTGGACTCATCCCCCGCCGGCTTCCTCGCAGAGCAATCGCAGCAGCACAACGATGAACGAGACGAGCACGCAGGCCCGATGGCACGGGCTGCCGCCCAAGCAGGGCCTTTATGATCCGCGGTTCGAGCACGACGCGTGCGGCGTCGGCTTCGTGGTGAACATGAAGGGGAAGAAGTCGCACGACATCCTGCGCCACGGCATCCAGATTCTCCTGAACCTCGACCATCGCGGCGCGTGCGGTTGCGAGCCCAACACCGGCGACGGCGCGGGCGTGCTGTTCCAGATTCCGCACAGGTTTTTCCAGAAGGTCGCCAAGGAACACGACTTCGAGTTGCCCGCGCCCGGCCGCTACGGCGTGGCGATGATCTACATGACGAAGAAGACGGACGACCGGCATCATTGCGAGCGCATCTTCGAGCGCGTGGTGCGCGAGGAAGGCCAGAGTGTCCTCGGCTGGCGCACGGTGCCGACGGACAACTCGATGCTCGGCGCAACGGCGCGCTCGGCGGAGCCGTTCATCCGCCAGTGCTTCATCGGCCGCAACGCCCGCAAGGCCCGCGACGAGCAGGCGTTCGAGCGCAAGCTCTTCATCATCCGCAAGCGCGCCCTAACCGAAATCCGCAACTCCGGCGAGCGCGGCACGCAGTGGTGGTATGTGCCGAGCATTTCATGCCGCACCATCGCTTACAAGGGCATGCTCATGCCGGGGCAGGTGGACCATTACTATTCCGACCTGCGCGACCCGGACATGGAGACCGCGCTGGCGCTGGTGCACTCGCGCTTCTCGACGAACACGTTCCCGAGCTGGGAGCGCTCGCACCCGTATCGCTACATCGCGCACAACGGCGAGATCAACACGCTCCGCGGCAACATCAACTGGATGCACGCGCGGCAGGCCATGTTCGAGTCGGACGTCTTCGGCAAGGACATCAAGAAGATCTTCCCCATCATCAACCCGAACGGCTCGGACTCCTCGATGTTCGACAACTGCCTCGAACTGCTCGTGCTCGCCGGCCGCTCGCTGCCGCACGCGATGATGATGATGATCCCCGAGCCGTGGACCAACCACGAGTCCATGGGCGACGCGCGCAAGGCCTTCTACGAATACCACTCGTGCCTGATGGAGCCGTGGGACGGCCCCGCGTCCATTGCGTTCACCGACGGCGTGCAAATCGGCGCGTGCCTCGACCGCAACGGGCTGCGGCCTTCGCGCTATTACGTGACAAAGGACGACCTCGTCGTGATGGCGAGCGAAGTCGGCGTGCTCGACATCGCGCCCGAGCGCATCTTGCAGAAGGGCCGATTGCAGCCGGGCCGCATGTTCCTTGTGGACACCGCGCAGGGGCGCATCATTTCCGACGAGGAGATCAAGGATTCCATCGCGACCGCGCAGCCGTATCGCCAGTGGATCAACGAGCACATGGTCGAACTCGACAAGCTGCCCGATCCGCCGCACGTTCCCGAGCCCGACCACAACACCGTCCTGCACCGGCAGATGGCCTTCGGCTACACCTTCGAGGATTTGAGGTTGCTGATGGTCCCGATGGCGCGCGACGGCGTCGAGGCGGTCGGCTCGATGGGCACCGACACGCCGCTCGCCGTGCTCTCGCGCAAGCCGCAGTTGCTCTACACCTATTTCAAGCAGCTCTTCGCGCAGGTCACCAACCCGCCGATTGACTGCATCCGCGAGGAGATCGTCACCTCGACCGAGACGACGATCGGCTCCGAGCGCAGCGTGCTCAAGCCCGAGCCCGAGAGCTGCCGCCTCATCGAGCTCAAGCAGCCCATCCTCAGCAACGAGGAGTTCGCCAAGCTCAAGCACCTCGACCATCCGCACTTCAAGTCGGCCACGCTGCCCATCCTCTTCAAGGCCGCCGAGGGCGCGGCTGGTTTGGAAACGGCGATGGACGACTTGTGCGAGGCCGCAACCAAGGCCATCAAGTCCGGCGCGAACATCCTCATCCTTTCCGACCGCGGCGTGGACAAGGACAACGCGCCCATTCCCGCGCTGCTCGCCGTCGCGGGCGTGCATCATCATCTCATCCGCGAAGGCACGCGCACGCGCACGGGACTCGTGCTCGAATCCGGCGAGCCGCGCGAGGTGCACCACTACTCGCTGCTCATCGGCTACGGTTGCGGTGCCATCAACCCCTACCTCGCCTACGAGACGCTCGACGACTTGATCCAGCAGGGCTTGCTCACCGGCATCAACCACAAGACGGCGGTGAAGCACTACACGAAGGCCGCCGTGAAGGGCGTCGTGAAGGTCATCTCGAAGATGGGCATCAGCACGATCCAGAGCTATCGCGGCGCGCAAATCTTCGAGGCTATCGGCCTCAACGACGCGGTCATTGACAAGTATTTCACCTGGACGCCCTCGCGCGTCGGCGGCATCGGCATCGAGGAAATCGGCCGTGAAGTCCTCGCGCGCCACGAGCACGCTTTCCCCGACCGCTCCGCGAATGGCCACGCGCTCGACGTCGGCGGCCAGTATCAGTGGCGCGCGGAAGGCGAGTTGCACCTCTTCAACCCGCAGACCGTCCACAAGCTGCAAAAGGCCGTCCGCACCGGCGACTTCAAGACGTTCAAGGAATACTCCGCGCTCGTGAACACGCAGATGCGCGAGCTTTACACGCTGCGCGGGTTGCTCGAGTTCAAGCCGTCCAAGTCCATCCCCATCGAGCAGGTCGAGTCCGTCGAGAGCATCATGCGGCGCTTCAAGTCCGGCGCGATGAGCTACGGCTCCATCTCCAGCGAAGCGCACGAGACGCTCGCCATCGCGATGAACCGCATCGGCGGCAAGTCCAACACCGGCGAAGGCGGCGAGGACCCCGAGCGCTACGCGTGGACCAACGACCGCGGCGACTCGAAGAACTCGGCGATCAAGCAGGTCGCCAGCGGCCGCTTCGGCGTGACGAGCCTTTACCTCACGCACGCGAAGGAACTCCAAATCAAGATGGCGCAGGGCGCGAAGCCCGGCGAAGGCGGACAGCTTCCGGGTGGCAAGGTTTATCCGTGGATTGCGCGCGTCCGTCACTCGACGCCCGGCGTCGGGCTCATCTCGCCGCCGCCGCATCACGACATCTATTCCATCGAGGACCTCGCCGAGCTCATCCACGACCTCAAGAATTCGAACCGCGCCGCGCGCATCAGCGTGAAGCTCGTCGCCGAGGTCGGCGTGGGCACGGTCGCAGCCGGCGTTGCAAAGGCGCACGCCGACGTGGTGCTCATCAGCGGCTACGACGGTGGCACGGGCGCTTCGCCGCAGACGTCCATCAAGCACGCGGGCATCCCGTGGGAACTCGGCCTCGCCGAGACGCACCAGACGCTCGTGTTGAACAACCTTCGCTCGCGCATCGCCGTCGAGGCCGACGGCCAGCTCAAGACCGGCCGCGATGTTGTCATCGCCACGCTGCTCGGTGCGGAGGAATTTGGCTTCGCCACCGGCCCGCTTGTGGCGATGGGCTGCATCATGATGCGCGTCTGCCACCTGAACACCTGCCCCGTCGGCGTCGCCACGCAGGACCCGCGGTTGCGCGGGCTTTTCCCCGGCAAGCCCGAGGACGTGGTGAACTTCATGACCTTCATCGCGAGGGAGGTCCGCGAGTTGATGGCGCAGCTCGGGTTCCGCACCGTGAACGAGATGGTCGGCCGCGTGGGCGCGCTCGAACCGCGCAAGGCGATTGACCACTGGAAGGCGCGCGGGCTGGACTTCAGCAACATTCTTTACGCGCCCGAGGTGCACGAGAGTGTCGGCCGCTACTGCCAGGTCCCGCAGGAACACGGCCTCGAGAAGTCGCTCGACATGACCATCCTGCTCGACCTGTGCAAGCCCGCGGTCGAGAAGCAGGAGAAGGTCGTGGTGCAGTTGCCCATCCGGAACACGAACCGCGTCGTGGGCACCATCCTCGGCAACGAAATCACAAAGCGCCACGGTGCGGCCGGGCTTCCGGACGACACGATCCAGCTTCACTTCAAGGGCTCCGCGGGCCAGAGCCTCGGCGCGTTCGTGCCGCGCGGCGTGACCATCCGCCTCGAAGGCGACGCGAACGATTACTGCGGCAAGGGACTCAGCGGCGGCCGGCTCATCATCTATCCGCCCGGCGGCTCCACGTTCCGCGCGGAGCAGAACATCATCGTCGGCAACGTGGCGCTCTACGGCGCGACCGGCGGCGAGGCTTACATCCGCGGCATGGCGGGCGAGCGCTTCGCGGTGCGCAACTCCGGCGTGCGCGCGGTCGTCGAGGCCGTCGGCGACCACGGCTGCGAATACATGACCGGCGGCACGGTGGTCGTGCTCGGACGCACAGGACGCAACTTCGCCGCAGGCATGAGCGGCGGCGTGGCCTACGTGCTCGACGAGGACGGCGACTTCGCGCGCCACTGCAACCAGCAGATGGTCGGCCTCGAGCGCATCGAGGGCCGCGACGAGGCGAACGGCGTGCGCGACATGATCGAGCGGCACGTCATCCACACCGGCAGCGAGCGCGCGCGCAACGTGCTCGCGATGTGGGAGGCCGTGGTGCCGAAGTTCGTGAAGGTGATGCCCAAGGACTACAAGCGCGTGCTCGCCTCGTTGAAGAAAGCCGAGGCCGCCGGCCTCACCGGCGATGACGCGCTCACCGCCGCGTTCGAGGAAAACTCCAAGGACGCCGCGCGCGTGGGCGGTGGTTGATGCGACCGCTGCCAGGCACCGAACCCGACACCGAAGCTAATCTCATTCACTGATTCATGGGCAAACCCACCGGATTCCTCGACTTCACACGGCAGCTTCCCGCCGACCGCTCGCCGCTCGCGCGCGTCGCCGACTGGCGCGAGCTCCACGACCACATGCCGGAGCCCAAGCTCCGCGAGCAGGGCGCGCGCTGCATGGATTGCGGCGTCCCGTTCTGCCACACCGGCCAGCTCATCAGCGGCATGGCCAGCGGTTGCCCCATCAACAACCTCATCCCGGAGTGGAACGACCTCGTCTATCGCGGACTGTGGCAAGAGGCGCTGGAGCGCCTCCACAAGACCAACAACTTCCCCGAGTTCACCGGCCGCGTCTGCCCCGCGCCGTGCGAAGGCTCCTGCGTGCTCGGCATCAGCAACCCGCCCGTCACCATCAAGAACATCGAGTGCAGCATCATTGACCACGGCTGGGAGAACGGATGGGTCAAACCCGAGCCGCCCACGAAGCGCACCGGCAAGAAAGTCGCCGTCGTCGGCTCCGGCCCCGCAGGACTCAGCGCCGCGGCGCAGCTCAACCGCGTCGGCCATCGCGTGCTGGTCTTCGAGCGCGCCGACCGTCCCGGCGGCCTGCTCATGTATGGCATCCCCAACATGAAGCTCGACAAGGAGGAGGTCGTGCTGCGCCGCATCAAGCTGATGGAGGACGAGGGCATCAAGTTCGTCTGTGACTGCGAGGTCGGCCGCGACCTTACTGCCAGGCAGCTCATGGACGACTTCGACGCGGTTGTGCTCGCCACCGGCGCGACCAAGCCGCGCGACCTGCCCATCGAGGGCCGCAACCTCAAGGGCGTCCACTTCGCGATGGAGTTCCTGCACAACAACACCAAGGCGCTGCTCGACAAGAAGCACAACGGCAGCTTCATCTCCGCCGAGGGCAAGGACGTCATCGTCATCGGCGGCGGCGACACCGGCACGGACTGCGTCGGCACCGCCATGCGCCACCAGTGCCGCAGCCTCGTGCAGTTGGAGATTCTGCCAAAGCCGCCGCTCGAACGCGCGAAAGACAACCCGTGGCCCGAGTGGCCCAAGACCTACAAGCTCGACTACGGACAGGAGGAAGCCGCTGCAAAGTTCGGCGCCGACCCGCGCATCTACCTCACCACCGCGACGAAGTTCGAGGCTGACGCCGATCGCGCGGTCAAGGCCGTGCACCTCGTGAACGTCGAGTGGACCCGCAACGAGAAGGGGCAGTTCATCCCGAACAACGTGCCGGGCACCGAGCGCGTGCTGCCTGCGCAACTCGTGCTGCTGGCGATGGGTTTCCTCGGACCCGAGCAACCGCTGCTCGACGCCCTCGGCGTGGAGCGCGACGCGCGCACCAACATCAAGGCCGAGCACGGCAAATTCCAAACGAGCCTGCCGAACGTCTTCGCCGCCGGCGACTGCCGCCGTGGACAGAGCCTCGTGGTGTGGGCCTTCAACGAAGGCCGCGGCGCCGCGCGCGAGTGCGACCGCTTTCTGATGGGCTCGACGGACCTGCCGTGAACCCGAATTCCGAAGTTGGCCGCAAGAGAACGCAAAGAACACAAAGCCAGACGTTCCAATGCCTCCACAGCAGGTATAAGCCCGAACTCCGAAGCAGGGGGAGCACACGCGCCCCGCGTGTGGCTGGACGCGCCCTCGCGTCCTGCCCCGAACGCAGGTGCGCCCAACGAACCTTCGGGACCCTTCCATGCGCGCCGATTGTTCCGCGCGGGCGCGGAACAATGCGCCCGGGGCGGGCGCGCTCCCCAGTCGGATTCGGAGTTCGGGGTAAGAAAACTCTCCAGCTTCAAGCACGAGCTTGATTCTTCCCTTTGCGAGCTTTGCGTTCTTTCGCGGCCATGCCGCTTCGGAGTTCGGGTTGAACGGCGGAAGCTTGACCAGAACTGCACGCCCGACGTTCTGCAGGAGCCCGCACTGGCCTCAGACCGTCATGACTTCCTTCTCCTTGTGGGCGAGGTGGTCGTCAATCTTCTTGATGTATTGATCGGTGAGCTTCTGCACTTCCTCTTCGCCGCCCTTGATGTCGTCCTCGGAGACGTGGCCGTCTTTCTTGAGTTTCTTGAGTGCCTCGAGTGCCTGGCGGCGCTCGTTGCGGATGGAGACGCGGTTGTCCTCTGCCATTTTCTTCGCGACCTTGACGATTTCCTGCCGGCGCTCGGTGCTGAGTTCGGGCAGGAAGATGCGGATGACGCGGCCCTGCACGGACGGGTTGAGCCCGATGTTCGCGGCCTGGATGGCCTTCTCGATGGCCTTGGTGTTGCCCGCATCGAATGGCTGCACCAGCAGCGCGCGAGGCTCGGGCGTGCTGATGGAGGCGACCTCGCGCAAGCGCATCGTCGAGCCGTAGGCTTCCACGTGGATGTTCTCGATGAGCGCGGGCGAGGCCTTGCTCGTGCGCAGCGCGGCGAACTCGGTCACCACGTGCTGCTCGGTCTTGATCATCTTGTCCTCGGTCTCCAGAAGGATGTCGTCAACAGTCATAAGCCTCTTCGCAGTTTCGGGTTTCGGGTTTGGAGTTTCGGGTTCGGCGGCAGGAACATCAACTCGGAACTCGGGACGCAGGACGCTCGACTCAGTGCACGAGCGTGCCGACCTTCTCGCCGAGGATAACGCTGCGGATGTTGTGCGGCTTGAACAGGTCGAACACGATGATCGGCGTCTTGTTGTCCATGCAGAGCGAGAAGGCCGTCGAGTCCATCACCTTCAACTGACGCTGCAGCGCGTCGAGGTAGCTGATCTCGTCGAACTTCTTCGCCTTCGGATTCTGCTTGGGGTCGCTGTCGTAGATGCCGTCCACCTTGGTCGCCTTGAGGATGACTTCGGCGCCGATTTCGTTGGCGCGAAGGGCGGCGGCCGTGTCGGTGCTGAAAAACGGGTTGCCCGTGCCGCCGGCGAAGATGACGACGCGGCCCTTTTCGAGGTGCCGCACCGCGCGGCGGCGGATGAACGTCTCGGCAATCTGCGCCATGGCAATGGCGCTTTGCACACGCGTGGCGACGCCGGCCTTTTCCAGCGCGTCCTGCAATGCGAGCGCGTTGATGACGGTGGCGAGCATGCCCATGTAATCGCCGGTGGCGCGGTCAATGCCGCGTTCCTCGCCCTGCACTCCGCGATAGATGTTGCCGCCGCCGACGACGATGACGAGTTGCACTCCGAGCGCGCGAATTTCAGAAATCTGGCGGGCCATGTCGCGGACGACCTCGGGGCAAATGCCCGCGCCCGAATCGCCCCCGATGGCTTCGCCGCTGAGCTTGAGGAGGACGCGCTTGAACTTGGGTTGGGTCTTCCGTGGCATGGGCGCGGCGAGTGTGCGTCACGAGAATGGACGCGTCAACGCCCGCATTGGGAACCGACCGCAAAGGGGCGCACCTCACTTTCTTGCAGGACAACGGGAGCAGGTGGATTCGCAGCCCAATGAACTTCGCACGTTCTCACCCTCACCCCGGCCCTCTCCCTCCGAGGCAGAGGGGGAATCGTCGCCCGTCACTCGGTGGAATCGAACGCGGTGAGCGCACGCACACCGTCCCGAATCGCCAGCACCGTCCGAAGTGCCTCCCTCTCCCAGGGGGAGAGGGCTGGGGTGAGGGAGAACGACCCCAAAGGTAGAACCGGCGTGCAAGAAACTGAGATGCGCCCGGCGACTTCCCGCCGATGCAATACACCGCGCGGTCCGAGCGGAGAAACATCTGCCCGTCAGAAATCGCGGGGCTGCCCGAGAATGCCGTCGTGTCGAGCGGTGGATTGTGCGCGAGCAGCTTGAACTCCGGCCGCGCCTCGATGACGAACACGCCGCGGTTGCGCGTGGTGAAGGAGATGCGCTCGCCGCTCAGCACGGGCGAGGCGCCGGAGCCCCAATCGTGGTGGTTCGCGCCGGTGTTTGCGCGCCATAGTTCCTTGCCCTCATGCGTGAAGGCGAACGTGCCGGACTTGCCAGGAAGAAGAACACGTTGGTGCTGTCGCTCACCGGCGAGTGCGAAGCGTAACCGCCTTGCGGCAGATACGGGCCGGTGTAAGGCGTGTCGGGCGCGGCGGGAACGGGATGGCTCCAGAGAATCTTCCCGTCGCGGCGGTCGAGGCAGAGCGCGTGTCGCTGAAGTTTGGACATGTCGCCGGGGTTCACCGGGTCGAGCATGCCGTAACCGCTCCAGCAGGTGATGAACACGCGGCCCTTGCTGACGATGGGGCTCGACGAACCGGGACCGGGCAGGTCGGTCTTCCACACGAGGCTTTCGTTCGTGCTCCAGCGGAGTGGAACTTGCTTCTCGGTCGAGATGCCATCGCCGGTCGGTCCACGGAAGCGCGGCCAGTCGGAGGCGGGCGAGTGAAGATTGAAGGTCGAAAAGACAGCATGAACGCAAGCGCGAGAAAGAACTCCGCAGGAGCGGCAGGCCGGTAGCCACGGGTGTAGCGAAGCGAAACCCGTGGTCGAGAGCAACCCAATGCAAAGACCCGTGAGGGGCGATGGACGCAGCTAGTCGAGCGAGCCGCCGCCCCGCCGGGGCGGTTCGTATTTCCGCGCCGCTCCACGGGTTCCGCTTCGCTCCACCCGTGGCCACAGGCCATCGTCCCTTCGGGACGCAAACACGCGTTTTCTCCGCGCACGACCATGATGATCATCTTGCCCGCTTCATTCCGTATCTCCGGTTCACGGCTTCTTGATCTTGTTGATCTCGCCGCCTTCCGCGCCTTCCTTCGCACGCTTCTGCTTCGCCCCGGTGGCCATCTCGATGAGGCGGCGTCCGGTGCGGTCGGCTTCCTGCATGAGCTGCTTCTCGGTGAGCGAGGGCGCGAGGCTCGCAAGGAGCGAGAGGCGCGCGTCCACGAGTTGCAGGTCGCGGTCGGTGAGTCGCTCGCGATTCTCGAAGCCTCCCTGTGCAAGCGACCTCAAGCCTTCCTCGCGCAGCTTGTGCGGGAGCGTCGCGTCGGTCATCATCGCGCTGAAGGCGCTGTTGGCCACGGCATTCGCGCCCGTGTAGCCGGCTGCGATTTGCAGAAGCGGTTCCTTCTGGCGCGCGTCGGCAAGGCGCGGGTCCTTGAGCGCGGCGTGCAGGATGGGCACGGACTGTTCGCCGAGCCCGTCGCGGAGGTAGCGCAACGCGGTGTAGTCCACCTTGCCGTCCGCGCCGATGAGCTGCTGCTGCGCAAGCGAGACGAGCGACGTGTCCTTGTATTGGCCGAGCAGCGCGAAGAGCCAGTTGCGGTCGAAGCGGTCGAGCCGGCTGCCCTGCGCATTGACGAGCGGGTTTTGCAGGAGGTCGCGCGCGGACGCGATTGCGCCGTCGCGATACTTGCCGGGCGCCATTTCCTCAAGCAGGCGCGCGACGTAGGCCAGTTCCACGCCGCGACCTGTGGTGCTGAGGACTTCGTTCAACATCGCCTCCGCCTGCGCGCCACCGATGCGCCGCGTCACGCCGAGCAACCCGAGCCGCAGCGACGGCGCGAGGATGTAGTCCATCGTGATGCGGCCGTCGCGCCAGCCGCTGCGGATTTCGTCGGTGTCCTCCTCGTAGTCGAACTCGAGGTTCTTGGCGAGGAACGCGCGGATGACGGGCAGCGATTCTTCGCCGGCGTCCACGAGTGACTCGAAATGCTGGATGACCTGCTTGATGAGGTCGGCCTGCCGCGGGCCGGGGCGGAGCTTGAGATTGACGAGTTCGTCGAGCGTTTCCTGCGGGCTCGGGCGCTGGAAAATGGTCTTGGTCGCGCTGGTCGCGGCAGCAGGAGACGCGGCGGGTTCGGAAGGCTGTGCGGCCTCGCGGACCGAGGCTTTCTTTTGCGCGGCCTTGAGCGCGGCATCGAGGCGGGATTTCTCCGAGTCGAAGTTCTTCTGCTGGTCGGCAAGTTGCGCCTGAAAGCGCGCCGCCGTGCGGCTCGTCGAAACCAGCCACGCCGCGGCGAATGCCACGACGGCGGCGAGGACAATGGCGAGCAGAGTTTTCACGAACAGTTTGCTTCAGCCCGCGGGAACGCCGGGTCCCCTCACTTCCTCTCGTGCGAGAGGAACCACTCGTAGAGTTTCGGGTTGATGTAAGTGGCGGTCCACGAGTCGTGCGATGCGTCGGGATAGACAGTTAGCTCGACGTTCCTGTGCCCGGCCCGCTTCAGGGCGGTGATCATTTTCTCCGACTCGTCGAGCGGCACAACGGTGTCCTTCGCACCGTGGAAGGCCCACACGGGATTCTTGAGCACGGCATTCCGGCGGGCGGGCGAGGCGAGCAACATCGCCACGCGGTCGCCACCGCCGCAGATGGGAGCGATGGCGGCGAAACGATCCGGGTGCGACAGCCCGAGGTTCCACGTGCCGTAGCCGCCCATCGAGAGGCCGGTGAGATAAATGCGGTTCGTGTCCACGTTGTGCTTCGCGATGACGTCGTCGAGCAGCGCGAGCAACGGCTCGTTCTCCCACGTGCGGCCGGACGGGCACTGCGGCGAGATGACGATGAAGCCGAAGTCCGGCTGCGACTTCACGACCTTGGGCGGACCGTGAATGGAAACTTTCCAAACATTCGTGCCGCGCTCGCCCGCGCCGTGCAGGAAGAGGATGGTCGGCCACTTCTTCGCGGCCCTGGCATCGTAGTCCTTGGGCAGGAAGAGCAGGTAGTCGAGCGACACCTTGCGGCTGATCGTCTTCTCGAAGGAGCGCGGCATTTGCACGGTGTCGGGTTCCTGCGCGGTGGCGGTCAAACCCGCCACGACGAGCGTGGCAACCAGAAGGCGGATGATAGGTCGCATGGGATTGGGAACATGTTGGACGCGCCGAGTGTGGCGGACTTGCCCCAGCGTGGCAACAGCGCGCCACGGCGTCGAGAGGCTTGCATCCGCGACGGCACTTCCATTCAATCCGCGCAACTCAGCCAGCGACCCAATCCCCAACCAAAGGCACTTCCATGCAAATGGCCCAACCGACCGAAGCCCATCGCAAACTCGAATGCCTCGCCGGCAACTGGCACGGAACCGAAAAGATCCATCCCGCCCCGTGGGATCCTGTCGGCGGTCCCGCGAAGGGCACGTGCGAGAACCGCGTCGCCCTCGATGGCTTCGCCGTGATTCAAGATTACACGCAGGAACGCAATGGCGCGGTGAACTTCCGCGGACACGGCGTGTTTTACTACGACAGCGAAAGACAGACCTACGTGCTCGACTGGCTCGACTCGACGGGCAGCCCGCGCTCCGAAATGCGCGGGCATTTGGACGGCGACACGCTTCGCGTTTCGTGTCAGGGGCCGATGGGCTGGGTGCGGTGCTCCTTCGGCATGGGCACACCGGGCGCGTATTCCTTCCTGATGGAGGTCTCCCCCGACGGCAACCAATGGTTCCCCGCGATGGAGGGGAATTACACGAAAGACTGAAAGCGGTCGCGGGTGCGCCACGCCCCGAGTCGGAGTAGTAGGACAGGCATCTTGCCCGTCTGGTGGGACTGGCGATTTGCATGTCGCACGAGACAGGCTGGAAGCCTGTCCCACTACAAATGCGGCACGGCCGGTCGGACCAAAGCTCGGAAAGCCGGGCGAAGCGCTCGTTCTGCGGGCCTTCGTTCGGCATGGGTCGGCCTTTTTCCCGCGCGGTTCTACGGGCATTCCCCGAGGCAAAAACTTTGACCTCACAGGGAACTTTTCCTATTGTGCGACGTTTTCAATTCATGGACCGCAACGGGTCCGCGCATGGGTTTCACTTCCATCAAGCATGTGTTCGCCCGCGCGTCGCTGGCCACGGAAAGCCAGTTCGACGCGTGGAGCAGGGCGTGGCGGTCCGCGGCCGAGGGCGGCTCGGCGGAGACGCTGCTGGCCTTCATGTGCCGTGAGGCGGGGCTGACGGAGGACGTCTTCCTTCAAAAGCTCGGCGGCGCGCTCAACCTCCCCACGTGCGACCTCGCGCACGCGGCCATCGAGCCCGAGGCGCGCGGCAAGATCGCCACCAAGGTCGCGTTCCAGCACGCGGTGATGCCCGTGAAGTTCGAGAACGGCGTGCTCACGGTCGCGACGCACAACCCCTTCGACACCGCGATGCTCAACGCGGTGCAGTTCGACGCGCGCGGACCGGTGCAGCTCGCGCTCGCGCCGCGCGCGGAGATCGAGAAGGCGCTCAAGAAGCACTACGGCGTCGGCGCGGAAACCCTCGATGAAATCGAGGGCGACGAGCCCGTCGAGATCATCGTCGGCGACAGCAAGGAGATTACCGGCGACGACCAGGAGGCGAGCGTCATCAAGTTCGTCAACCAGGTCATCTGGGAAGCCTTCAAGGACCGCGCGACGGACATCCACTTTGAGCCTGCGGAGGACGAGTTGCGCATCCGCTACCGCATTGACGGCATCCTGCACCAGACGCCGATGCCGCCGCAGTTGAAGAAGTATCAGGCCGCGCTCATCTCGCGCGTGAAGGTGATGAGCGGCATGAATATCGCCGAGAAGCGCCTGCCGCAGGACGGCCGCATCAATGTCCGCATCAAGGGCGAGGAGCTCGACATCCGGGTCTCCACGGTGCCGACGGTTTATGGCGAGAGCCTCTCGCTGCGCTTGCTCACGCGCGGCAAGATTTTCTTCGGCCTCGACAGGCTCGGCTTCCCGTCCGAGGAGGAGTCCATCATCCGCGACCTCATCCTCAAGCCGCACGGCATCCTGCTCGTCACCGGGCCGACGGGCTCGGGCAAGTCCACCTCGCTCTACGCGTTCCTCAGTTCGATCAACTCCGTCACCAAGCGCATCATCACCATCGAGGAGCCCGTCGAGTATGAGCTCAAGGGCATCAACCAGATCGCCGTGCGCTCGGACATCGGCCTCACGTTCGCCGTCGGGCTGCGGCACATTTTGCGCCAGGATCCGAACGTGATCATGGTCGGCGAAATCCGCGACTTGGAGACGGCGGAGATCGCCATTCGCGCGGCGCTCACGGGCCACCTCGTGTTCAGCACGCTGCACACGAACGACGCGCCGAGCGCGTTCACGCGGCTCATCGACATGGGCATCGAGCCGTTTCTCGTTGCGTCGTCGCTCGAAGCGGTGATGGCGCAGCGGCTCGTGCGGACCATTTGTCCGGCCTGCAAGTCGCCGCAAAAGGTCGAGCGCAGTTACCTCGAACGCATCGGCTTTCCCAAGTTGGAGATTGACTCGACGAACTTCCTCAAAGGCGCGGGCTGCGAAGAGTGCCGGCAACTCGGCTATCAGGGGCGCACGGGCATCCACGAACTGCTGCTCGTCACGGAGGCGTTGCGGCCGCTCGTGATGAACCGCGCACCCGCCTCGACCATCGCGCAGGAGGCCATCAAGGGCGGCATGCGCACGTTGCGCGTGGACGGCTGGCGCAAGGTCAAGGCCGGCACCACGACCATCGAGGAGGTCATCCGCGTCACGCAGACCGAGGAGCACCTCAAGTCGCTGATGGACGACGGGCGGACGGAGTTTTGGGTGAAGAGAGAGTGACGATGAACAGCCAGCCATTTCGGAATTCGGAGTGCGCAGTGCGGAATGGCCGCACAGGCCCGGCAGCTCCGCGGTTCCGCATTCCACATTCCGCATTCCACATTCCCCGTCCCGCGCCGTGAAGCCCACGCCTCCCAGCTCGTGCAACGTGCTGCACCTCGGTGCGGACCGCCGGACGCTGTGGCGTTTCTCGACGTCCGGCGGCAAGGCATCGCCCGCGGGCGAGAACCACGCCGCGCCGGATCAGCCGTTGCCCGCGCGTTGGGTCAACAAGGGCTGGCAGGAATTCCTCAACCCGCGCCTCAACATCGCGTGGCTGCCGCAGGACCAGGTCTTCCTGCGCGTCCTGCAGCTCCCGAAGGGCGACGCCTCCGAGCTGCCCGCGATGGTCGAGTTCCAGCTTGAGAAACTCTCGCCACTGCCCGTCACGCACATCGAGTGGAGCTTCGAGCCGGTGCCGTATCACGGCTCGGTGCCGACGGAGATGCAGACGCTCGTCGTGTGCATCGCGGCGCGCGACGCGGTGCAGAAGTTCCTCGGCCGCCTCGAATCGCTCGGCTACCGGCCCGACCGCCTCGAAGTGCCGGTGCTTCACCAGGTGCTCGCCACCAAGCCCGACGGCGACGGCGCGTGGATTCATCCGTTCGGCGACGCCACGAGCAGCGGCTGCCTCGTCGCGTGGTGGTATGGCGGCGCATTGCAAAACCTGAGCCTTGCGACCTTCTCCTCTCCCGAGCATCGCGCGCGCGAACTCGCCGCGCACCTCGAAGCCACGATGTGGGCGGGCGAGCTTGAAGGCTGGCTCACGTCGCCGCCGCAGTTTCATGTCGTGTGTGACAAGTCCGCCGCCGCCGAGTGGGAGGCGCTGCTCCCCGCGGACGCTTCGCGCGAGGTCGCCGTCGAAGAGCCGCTTCCCGATGCCGCGCTCGCCGCGACGAGCGCCCGCCGGGCCGCCAGCGCCGAGTCCCTCGCCAACCTCCTCCCTCTGGACGTCGCGTCGCGCTACCGCTCGCAGTGGCAGGACCGCGTGATGATGCGTGGCCTGCTCGGCATGTTCTGCATCTACGTGCTCGGCGTGGTGGCTTATCTCGTCGCGTTGAACCTGCTCACCTTGCAGAAGAACGATGTGGAGACGCGCGCCGCGGCCGCGAGCCTTGTTTACACCAACGCGCTCGTCACGAAGGACCGCCTCAGCGTCATGCAGGAGCAAATCACGCTCAAGTATGCCGCGCTCGAGGGCCTCAAGGCCGCCGCCGCCAAGCTGCCCGAGGGGCTCGTGCTGACGGACTTCGCGTTCTCGCAGGGCGCGCGCATCACGCTGCGCGGCACGGCCCCCGCCTCCGATGTCCACAAGATCACCGACTTCGTCGTCGCGCTCAAAACGGTCGAGGTCAACGGCCATCCGCTGTTCAGCTCGGTCAATGCGCCCTCCATCGGCTCCGCGCCGGGCGCGGCGATGATGAGCTGGAACACGACATGCGAATTGCGAGGCCCCGACACGCGATGAAGGAACAGCTCGACAAGTTGACCGCGTGGCTCGGGCTCGCGCCCGACCAGCAGCCGCTCGTGTTCATCGGGCTGGGCGTCGTCGCCGCGGTCGTGCTCGCGCTCGTGTTCTGGATTGCGACGCGGGCGTCGTCCCCATCGGGCGCGCGGCAGGGCGTGTTCGACAGGCTTGGCCTCTCGGCCTTCGAGCGGCGGCTCGTGGTGGCCATCCTCGTCGTGCTGTTCGGCGTGTTGCAGTGGTGGTTCGTGTTCCCCGAGTTCGCCAAGTGGCGCCAGATGCAGGCCGCCATCGGCAAGGGCGGGGATGCGCTCCGCAGGTTCCAACTGGAGATGGACCGCCTGCCGTCCTACTCCAACGAGGTCGCGCGCCTCGAAAGCGAAGGCCACCGGCTCGCCAGCGAGGAAGTCGCCGTGACGCTTCTCCGCACCGTGCAAAACCACGTCGCCCGCACCGGCGTGCAGGTGCAGAACTACAACCCGACTCCGCCCCGTCCCGCCCGCGGCAACGAGTTCTTCGAGGAGCAGGCGCTCGGCATCAATTTCCACACCACCGGCGACAAGGAGCTGCTCGACTTCCTCGTGGCCATCAGCGCCGACAATTCCTTCCTGCGCGTCCGCGACCTCACCGTGAAGCCCGACCCGACTGGGCAAAAGTTGATGGGCTCGGTCAGCATCGTCGCCAGCTACCAGAAGGCCGTCGCCGCCAAGGCGCCGGCTGCTAACCCACGAAAACTATGAGAACATCCAACGCCTTGCTGCTGTCCCTCGCAATGGTCGCGAGCCTCGTCGCGCAGGAAAAGTCCGCGCCACAGCCCGCGCCCGTCCTCACGCCCGCGGGCCAGCCCGTGCCCCGAGCAGTGCCCATCCAGCTCGGCACCAATGCGCCCGCGCCCGCCAAGGCCGCCGCCGTGCCGATCCCCGTCTCGCCTGCCGGTGTGGTGGCGACTCCATTCCCAGCGCCCGCGACGGCTGCGCCGCAACCGCCCGCGACCGCGCCCAAGGCTGCCGCGCCGGCAACCGTTGTCGCCATTCCCGCCACCACTGCGCCGGCCACCACCACGCCATCGCCCGCGCCCGCCTCGATTGCAACCGGCACAGCGGGCGAGCAGGCTGCGAAGGTCGGCCCTCGCATTCCGCCGCGCGCGGACAAGACGATTCCGCCGGGCATGCTCAAGTTCAACAACACGCCGCTCGAACAGGTGCTGGAAGTTTACGCGGAACTGACGGGCCGCACCGTGTTGCGCTCGCCGACGGCCGCGCTGCCGTCCATCACCATCAAGTCGCAGACCGAGCTCACCGTCGAGGAGGCCATCCAGGCGCTGGACAGCTTGTTCGCGTTGCACGGGCTGGCGACCGTGCCCATCGGCGACAAGTTCATCACCATCACCTCCGCCGCGGGCTCGTTGCAGGAAGCCGCCACGTTCAACACCCTCACCAACTCGACCGAATTGCCCGAGGCCAGCCAATACGTCACCAAGGTTATCCAGCTCAAGGAGGTGAAGCCGTCCGAAATCGTGACCGCGCTCCAGCCGTTCGCGCGCATCCAGGGCGGCATCCTGCCGATTGACACCACGCAAGTGCTCATCATCCGCGACTTCGCCATCAACGTGAAACGCATGATGGAACTCATCGAGAAAATCGACCAGGCCGTGCCGCTCGAGGAGAACATGCGCGTGTTCCCCATCCGCTACGCGCTCGCCTCGGAGGTCGCGTCCGTGCTCGGCACGCTCACCACCGCGGGCGCGACCACCGGCGGCGGCGCGCCGACCTCGTCCACGTCTCGCGGCGGCATCCGCAGGCCCAGCACGGGACAGGGCGTGACCGGCGGCTTTCAGGGCTTCAATCCTGCGGGCCAGTTGCAGCCGGGCCAACCCGGCCAGATTCAGCCGCAGGTCGGCATCCAGCAACAGCCGGGGCAGGCGGCGGCGGGCTTCCAGCAGCGGCTCCAGCAAATCGTCAACCAGGCCTCGCGCGGCACCGCGGGCGGCGCGGCCCTGCTCGGCGCGGCCAAGATCATCACCTACGAGCGCAACAACTCCATCCTCGCCATCGGCACCAAGCAGGAACTCGAGATGGTCGAGAAGCTCATCCAGGAACTTGACAAGGTGCAGAAGCAGGTGCTCATCGAGGCCATCATCCTCGAGGTCACGCTCGACGACTCCAAGAAGCTCGGCGTCTCCACCGCGCAGAACCAGAAGAAGTTCGGCGAGAACTTCACCGGCCGCGGCGGCGTCCGCACCGACGCCATCTTCGGCTCCGGCCTCACCAACGCGGCCAACCAGAGCCTGCCGCAGGGCTTGAGCTACTTCGCCAACCTCGGCAAGGCGTGGGAACTCGCGGTGCAGGCCATCGCCACCGACAGCACCGTCAACGTCCTCTCGCGCCCGCGCATCCAGACCTCGCACGCGGAGACCGCCACTCTCTTCGTCGGCGACACCGTGCCCTACATCAACGCCACCTACGCGAACCTCGGCGGCACGCCCACGTCGAGCTACCAGCAAAAGGACATCGGCATCCAGTTGCAGGTCCAGCCGCTCATCAACGAGGACGGCCTCGTGGTGATGGACATCGCGCAAAACATCGAGCAACTCGGCCCGACGCAGACGATTGACAATAACCAGGTGCCCACCACCACCAAGCGGCAGGCCACCGCCAAGGTCGCCGTGAAGGACGGCGACACCATCATCCTCGGCGGCTACATCACCACGCAGAAGTCCCGCAGCAAGACCGGCGTCCCCGGCCTCAAGGACATCCCCGGCCTCGGCGTGCTGTTCCGCTCCACGAGCGACACCGTCAAGCGCACCGAACTCATCGTGCTCATCCGCCCCACCGTGCTGCCCACGCCCGAGATGGCGTCAGTCACGGCGCAGAAGGAGCGCGAGAAGATGTTCGGCGTGGTCCGCGCGGAAAAGGAGATCCTCGACGACGAAAAGAAGCGCGCCGAGCGCAACAAGCTGGAGGTCGAGAAGCTCGAGCGCGAACAGCGCGAGCGCGACGCCCGCAAGCCTCCGGGCCGGTAGCCGGGCCATCGCGGACGCTTTTCGCTCCGCACACGCGCAGCCCGGGCCTATTCTTCCCGCCGTGCCTCGCGCGCCCCTCGTCCGCCTCCACAACGCCTCCGTCTCCCTCGGCGGCGTGCGCGTGCTGCACGGGCTCACGTGGTCGCTGCGGCGCGGACAACATTGGGCCGTGCTCGGAGCGAATGGTTCCGGCAAGAGCACGTTCCTCCGGCTCGTTCGCGGCGAGCTTTGGCCCGATGCCGTGGACGGCGGCTCGCGTGTGTATGCGTTCGACGGACGCCAGCAAGCCAGTCCCGTCGGCCTGCGCGAACGCATCGCGCTCATCTCGCCCGAGCTTCAGGAACGCTATCTTCAGCAGGACTGGTCGCTCACGGTCGAGCAGGTCGTGGCGTCGGGCTTCGCGCTCACGGACTACATGCATCACAAGCTCGACTCGACTCAGCGCGACTTCGTGGACGAACTGCTGAACCGCTTCGGCATCGCCGGACTGCGCCGGCGCGACGTGCGGCAACTCTCGCAAGGCGAATTGCGCCGTGCGCTCATTGCCCGCGCGCTCGCGAACCAGCCGCGCGTGCTCGTGCTCGACGAATTCTGCGACGGCCTCGACGCCGTCTCGCGCCGCGGCTTGCTCGAACGGCTCAACAGCTTCGCGAAGCTTGGCGTGCAGTTCCTCTACACCACGCACCGCCCCGGTGAACTGCTCCGCTGCATCACGCACGTGCTGGTGCTGGAGAACGGCCGCATCGCGTGGCAGGGCCCGCGCGAGGAGCTTCCGGTGCGCGAAGGCCGCTCTACGACCGGCCGCGGTTTCCGCGTCGCGAACTCACGCAACTCGTCCCTCTCCAAGAACCGGAGCGCCGGTCTCCGCACCCGGCGCGTTTCTGGAGGCGAACCAGGACGCGCCGGATCGGAGACCGGCGCTCCTGTCCCCTGCTTCATGGCCCCGATGCGCGTCCATGCATGGATGTCGAAATTACCCACGAACATGGGCTCGGACGTCCACCCCTCACCCGCCCTGCGGGCACCCTCTCCCCTCCTCGGAGGAGGGGAGAGGGATGGGGTGAGGGGTGGTCGAGCAGCGAAACGGAGCGGCGATGTCGAGAACAGCGCCGCGTCATCGCCCAGCCCCTTCCTCTTCCGCCTCCGCAATGTGTCCGTCTTCCTCGACCGCAAGCCCGTCCTGCGCGACCTGCACTGGCAGATGAACGCCGACGAAAACTGGGTCGTGCTCGGACGCAACGGCGCGGGCAAGTCCACCTTCCTGAAACTGCTCGCGGGCGAGGTGCATCCCGCGCTCGGCGGCAACGTGCAGCGCTTCGGCGCGGAGTCACGCCACACGCTCTGGCAGGTCCGCCGCCGCATCGGGCAGGTCTCGTCGGATTTTCAGGCGGCGTATCGCGACGACATCACCGGCGAACTCGCCATCGCGTCCGGTTTCTTCGGCAGCATCGGCCTGCTGCGCCGGCGTCCGACGGCGGAGCAGATGCAGGTTGTGCGTGCGCTCGTAAAGCGGTTCGACCTCGGCGGGTTCGCGTCGCAAAGCGTGCAGCGCATGTCCTACGGACAACTCCGGCGCATCCTGCTCGCCCGCGCGCTCGTGCACGACCCGGCGGTGTTGCTGCTCGATGAACCCTTCGACGGACTCGATCTCGACTCGAAGCTCGCGCTGCAATCCGCGCTCGACGACCTCAGCCGCAACGGCACGCGCCTGCTCATCGTCACGCACCACCTCGAAGACCTGCCCCGCTGCATCACGCACGCCGCGGTGCTGGACGCCGGCCAACTCACCGCGCACGGCCCGTTGAACGACTCTCAATTCCACCGGTGGGCTGCGCTGGCGCTTTGACGAAACCAACGCCGCTACATCCGCGAATCCACCTGATACGTCAGGCTGGTGATGGTCAGCAACGGCAGGACGGACGCGAATCCGGCGTCGTTATGCACGATCACGTAAGTCCGCCTGGCCGAGGCTTTGGGCGGGAGGAAAATGTAATCCGCATGGGGCACGCGAAACTCGTCCCCGTCGGCGACCTTGAGCCGGAAGGGCACCCCGCGATGAACCGCCGCCTCGATTTGGTCGATGTTCACGGGCTGAAAGTGGCCTTGGCCCGCAGTGATGTCAACGTCCGCACGCGCACAAGCGGCGGTTCGGCAGTTGAGCTTTCGCGGTTCCGCGTTACTGTGTGCGCGCTTTGAACATGAGCACCAATCCTTCGCCCGAGGAGATGCAGCGCCGCCTCGAGGCGTTTATGCGCGAGCAGTTGCGCGCCTTCCCGCCGCAGTCGCAGTCCGCCAGCGAGTTCGACAAGTCCGCCGAGTCCGTGGACGCCGACGCCGTCACCGAGCCGTTCCACTTCGACAAGAAGCCGCGCGACGTGAAGGCTTACCTCGACCGTTTCGTGATCAAGCAGGACGAGGCGAAGAAGGTCATCAGCGTCGCGTTGTGCGACCATTATCATCACGTGCGGCTCGCGATGGAGGGCAGGTCGCATCCGAACTACACCAAGCAGAACATCATCCTCGTCGGGCCGACCGGCGTGGGGAAGACCTACCTCATCCGCAGCGCGGCGGACCTCATCGGCGTGCCGTTCGTGAAGGCCGACGCGACCAAGTTCTCCGAGACCGGCTACGTGGGCGGCGACGTGGAGGACATCGTGCGCGAGCTGGTGCGCCGCGCCGATGGCGACGTGCGCCGCGCCGAATACGGCATCATCTACATTGACGAGATCGACAAGATCGCCGCACTGCCGAACGCGACGGGGCGCGACGTGAGCGGGCGCGGCGTGCAGACGAACCTGCTCAAGCTCATGGAGGAAACCGAGGTGCCCACGCGCTCGCCGCAGGACATCGCGGGCCAAATCCAGGCGATGATGGAGATGCAGCAGCGCGGCGGGAAGCGCCAGCCGCCGACCATCAACACCAAGCACATCCTGTTCATCGTCAGCGGCGCGTTCGACGGGCTGGAGAAGAACATCCGCCGCCGGTTGCGCGAGGGGAACATTGGCTTCGGCGCGCGGGGCGCGTCGGATGTGGAGTCCGCCGACGCCGTGCTCGGGCACGTGCAGACGCGGGACTTCATCGAGTTCGGCTTCGAGCCGGAGTTCATCGGGCGGCTGCCGGTGCGCGTCGTCTGCCATTCGCTCGACGTGGAGGACTTGTTCAACGTGCTGCGCACGAGCGAGGGCAGCATCATCCGGCAATACGAGCAGGACTTCGCGGCTTACGGCATCGAGGCGCTGTTCCGCGACGACGCGCTGCGGCGCATCGCCGAGCGCGCGGGCGAGGAGAAGACCGGCGCGCGCGGGCTCATGACGGTGAGCGAGCGCGTGCTGCGGGACTTCAAGTTCGAGCTGCCGAGCACGCACGTGAAGCGCTTCGTGGTGACGCGCGAACTCGTGGACGCGCCGAAGGGCGAGCTCACCAAGCTGCTCGCCGAGCACGTGGACGAGGAGCGCGCGGTGATGCGACAGCTTGCGCATGACTGGGCGGCGCGCTTCGAGAAGGAGCACGGGCTCGCGCTGAAGTTCACCGACGCCGCGGCGGACTGGCTCGTGGCCGAGGCGCTGGAGCACAACCAGCCCGTGCGCGACCTGTGCGCGGCAAAGTTCAAGGACTTCCAGTTCGGCCTCAAACTCATCGCCGGCAACACCGGCCGCGCGGAGTTCACGCTCGACGTGGACGCGGTGGAAGCGCCCGAGAAGTGGCTGAGCGAGTGCGTGGTGGCGAGCTATCGGAAGTAAGGAAACTTGGCCCCGCCAACCGGCGGACAAGGCCCCGAGCGAGCGGCGGGAGGGGCCGGAGCCGGATTGCCCGGAGGGCACTTCCACTGAACATTTTTTGCTTGTGGGCCGTCGAAGCGCTGTTAGTTTCCGAGCCGTCAACCTTAACCAACCAACAACTACAACCATGATCCGCATCCTCAAGTATGCCTTCGTGGCTGTCGCGGCGCTGGCCCTCCTGGCGAGCCCGAGCAGCGCGCAGGACAAGCCCAAAATCGAAACCACCACCATCGCCCTTGAAGTCAAGGGCATGACCTGAGGGGTCAACTGCGTCAAGAAGGTGCAGTCTGCACTTTCCAAGGTCGCTGGAGTCACCAAGGCTGATGTGAAGATGCCGAACTCGGCATCGGTGACGGTTGACAAGTCGAAGGACGTGACCGCCGAGAAGCTCATCGCGGCGGTGAAGGCGGCCGGTTATTCCGCCTCCGTCCCGGTCAAGAAGTAACTCCTGTCCACCTTTCACAGGCCCGCGGTTCGCCGCGGGCCTTTTTCTTTTCACGCGCGGTTGAGTTGCTTGCGAAGCCAGCCAGGCCGGTCGGTCGTGATTCCGTCCACTCCCGCGGCGAGGAGGCGGCTCCCCGTGTCTGCGTCGTTCACTGTCCAGACGAACAGCCCGAGACCGGCTTCGCGAAGTGCATTCGCGAAGGCCGCGTCAATTGGGCCGGTCGCGTCCACGTCCAAGCCGTCGAACCCCGCGTGGCGCGCGAGCTGGATGACTTCGTCCACCGGCCTTGGCCAGACCAGCTTCCCTCGTGGCCTGCGAACCGCCTCCAGCCCCCAGTAAACGGGGACGCGTGGCATCGTGCGCTTCGCAAACGCCATCGCGCCGAAGTCGAAGCCGATGATGGCGACGCCGGCCTCGCCAACTCTCGAAGCGCGAATCACCTGCCGGACGGGCTCGACCGTCCCGGGGCCGGACTTGATTTCGACGAAGAACCGCTTGCCACGAGGCACGGTGTCAAGCACCTCGGCCAGCAATGGAATTCGTTCGCCGCGCCAGCGGGAACCCTTCCATGAGCCGGCGTCGAGCTGTTGGAGGGTCGCAGCGGTCTGCCTGGCAACCGCGGCGCGTTTGCACGCGGTTCGCGTGGTCGTGGCGTCGTGGATGACCATCACCCACCCGTCGCGGCTCAAGTGCACGTCGCACTCGGCGGCATCGGCCCCCTGAGCCCAGCCGAGGTGAAACGCCGCGAGCGTGTTCTCGGGCGCGTCGTGCGATGCGCCGCGATGGGCGATGATTTCGACGCGGTTCATCACCATGGTTGCAGTTCAAGCGAGGCCGCGCCGCGCAAGCTCGCCCAGTGTCCAAGCGTATTCACCGGCCAATTGCTCCTCCACGTCGCGCTTCTTGAGTTCAGCGGGCATGACTTCCCATGTGTAAGTCTCCATCTCCAAGTGCGAGCAGGCGCCGGGATGCGCCGCCAGCCAGTCGAGCGTATCGAGCACGTGGCCCGAAGTGGTGCCGAACTGTGCGGTGGGTGGCGAATGAAGCGGGATGTGAAAGTGGATGCGCCACTCGTGATTCGCCGCGTCGCCGCCGGACGGAGTCCGCGCGAGCGCCACGTCGAGGTCGCGATGCCGAGTCAGTCGGCCCGCCGCGTCGCGTTCGACGACTTGATGCAAATACACATCGTCGGCGAACGACCGCAACAATTCGCGGACGGCGGACGTGGGTTGCACCGCGAGGGCGTTGCTGAGGTGCAGCTTGCTGATGCGAATGCCCGCCGAGCGCAGCCGTTCGAGCGCGTCGCGCGCCTCCTCGAACTCGACGGCGAGATGGCAGCAGTCGTAGTTGACGCCGAGAAACTCGCGCATGCGTTCATCGCCCGGACGGCAGGCTCGGAGCTGATCGAAAAACGCAATCGCCTCGGCGGAAGTTTCGAGCACGCAGAGCGGCTCCGGCTCGAGCCCGAGGTGCAGAGCGCACCCGGTGCGCCGGGACACGCGCTCGATGTGTTCCACGCAGCGCCACAAGTTCGAGCGCGCCGCCGCGAGTTCCCCTTCGGAGCGCCGGAATTCCTTGAAGGACACCGGCACCGTGCTGACGCTGCCCTCGACTCCCTCGGGCACGAGCTCGCCCAGCAGGTCGAACAGCAGATTCGTGTAGTCGAGCCGCTCGCGCGTCGTCCAGTCCGGCGCGTAAACCTGCTCCTTCACGCGCCCGCCGTGAAACCGGCCGTAGGGAAATCCATTGACCGTGAACACGTAGCACTGCTCCGCATCCAGCCAGCGGCGGAACGCGCCCAGCGTCGTTCGGTCGGAAAGTTCACGCGCCGCATCCGCGCCCAACCGCAACCCAATGGCATACGGACGCCCCGGCGCCACGCGGTCGCGAACCGCGAGTGTGTGGCGCACGAGTGATTGAAACGTCTGCTCCCAGCTTCCGCCGCGGTGGATGTTCGTGCAGTAGGCCAGATGCAGCCCGTGCTTCAATTTCATCGCCCGAAGGTGTAACACCGCTCGGTTGCCGCCGCCAGCGCGCGCACTCGACCCGACGCCATGCCACATCCTGCCACTTGGGAGACGCTCGACTGGCCCGCGCTCGACGCGATGCGCGAGGGCTTCCTCGCGGGCGGCGCGCGGCCTGACTACTGGACCTCGCCCGGCGCGGTGGCGAGCTTCGACTTCACACACGCGCAGCGCATCGCGTGGAAATGGAACGCCGTGCTCGCCGAGTTGGAAGCGCGTGGCTGGACGCCTCCCTGCACGTGGTTGCTCGATTGGGGCTGCGGTTCCGGTGCTGCCGGACGCTGCGTTCTCGGATGGGCCGGCGCCGGGCGCTTCAATCGCGCGGCCTTTCACGACCGCTCGCCCCTTGCGCTGGACTTCGCGCTGGGCCGGGCGAAGGCGCTTTTTCCCGGGGCGCAGGTCGAGGCCGCAAGCCGCGAGTTGCTCGCCCAACCCGCGCCCGGCATGCTGCTCGTGCTGAGCCACGTGCTCAACGAACTCGAACCCGCCGCGCGCGACGACTTGCTCGCGCTCGCGCGCCGCGCCGATGCCGTCCTCTGGGTCGAACCTGGCACACGCGCCGACAGCCGCGCGCTCTGCGAAGTTCGCGACGAACTGCGCGATGCGTTCACCCTCATCGCACCGTGCCCGCACCAGTCGCCTTGCGGAATCCTCGCCGAGGGCAACGAGCGCCAATGGTGCCATCACCACGGCGAGCCGCCCCGTGGCGTGAAGGGCGACCCGGATTGGATCCGGTTCGCGAAGCGCGCGGGTATTGACCTGCGCAGCCTTCCTTACAGTTTTCTCGCGATGGAGCGCACGGCGCTGCGGGCTGCGCCGCCGACTGTGCCGCCCGGCATCGCGCGGTTTCTCGCAGGCGCGCGGTTCTACAAGGGCTTCGCCAAGCTCGTCGTCTGCCGGGAGGAAGGCGTGCGCGAAATCGAACTGCAGAAACGCGACGGGCGCGAACTGTTCAAGGCGTTGCGCGACGGCGAAGCGCCCCCGCTCTGGCGGCTCGACGTGGTCGGAAACCGCATCAAGAGTTACGAGCCGTTTCCCATCTCGTGCGACGCGCAAGCCGGCGTCACGCCGCCGCCCGGCGATTCGCCCGGCGAAAGTCCTGAGGCGATTGCCCCGTGAACCGCCGGAACACCGTGCTGAAATACTGGCTCGAGGCGTAGCCCGTGCCGAACGCGATGGCGGTGATGGACTGCTCCGTGGCCGTGAGCAGGTGGCGGGCACGCTCGACGCGCACCCGCTGCAGGTAGTCGTTGGGCGTGAGGCCTGTCGCACGCTTGAACACGCCGAACAACCGCGACCGGCTCAGCCCCGCGCGCGCCGCCACCTCGTCCATGTGCAGCGGCTCGGCGTGATGTTCGTGCAGGTGCCGCTCCACGAACGCCACCGCGGCGTCAACGGCCGACGTGCGCTCGCTTGAAATTTGAAGCACGGTTTCCACGAGCACCTGGCCCGCGCGCTCGCGCAGGCGCGGGTCGCGCCATCGTTCATGCTGGCCCGTGCGCTCCGCTTCGACCGCTTCGGCCAGCGCCGTCACCGCGCGCGCGAGGTCCGGGCCGACGCGCAGCGGCGCGAGCGTCGTTCGGGCGAACAGGCGCAGCACTTCCTTCCACTCCCGCGACGTGAACGGAGAGTGCAGCGCGGCGGCGCGCGCCGACGAATCGAGCACGAGGAAGAGCAGTTCGCAAGGCGGGCACGCGTCCTGCACCCCGCGATGCCGAATGCCGGGCGCGAGCACGAGAAAATGTCCGCCCGGCACCTCGACCGGCCGCGGCGGCGTGGTCTGCAGCTCATACGCAGCGGCCCCGTTGAGTGCGAAGAACAGTTGGAAGCCGCGGTGCGCGTGCCATGGCACGCGATGCGCCTCGAACTCGCGCACCAACCCGACCTCCTCGATCGTCGGCACCGCGAATGCGCGCCCGGCGATGGCCTTGGACTTGGGGGTAAAGACGGGCACGCGCGGAAGTGTCTACACCATGTTCAAAATCGTCCAGCCGAATCTTTGGAAGCCAGCAGGACGGCACCGTGCTATCAGAGGCGGCAACAGCACGCGGAATCCAACCCACTCCGCGCGCCGTGCACCGCCAGCCGGGAGCGTGGCCCGCACCCGGCGGGCGGTGCGCAGTAGAGCGATTGACGACAGCGAATTGAAATGACAAGACCATGAAGCCGACGACCTCCCTTCCCGCGTCCCGACGCGCCGCGTTCACCCTCATCGAACTGCTCGTCGTCATCGCCATCATCGCCATCCTGGCCGGCATGCTCCTGCCGGCGCTGTCCAAGGCGAAGGCCAAAGCCCAAGGCGCGTCGTGCATGGCGAACATGAAGCAACTGCAACTGGCGTGGGAACTCTACAAGGATGACAACGACGACCGGATTGTTCGGAACATCAACTACCCGGACTTGAACACGCTCGGCTCAAACGGGGCGCTTGGCACCAATGACACGTGGTGCACTGGATGGATGCGACCCGCTGCCACCTACGTAGTCGCCAGCGTCACGAATGTGAACTACTTCATGCTCGCGCTCATGGGCCGCTACTCGGGCGCGCCCGGCATCTACAAGTGCCCGTCTGACAAGTTCGACTTTCCGGACCCGACAGTGCCGCGAGGCAGGGTTCGCAGCGTGGCGGCCAACAACTTCATGAATGGTGATCGCTGGACCGCGCAGCCCGCCAATTACCACGGCACGGCTAACCTGCCGCCGTATCGCCGCGGCAGCGAAATCCTCGTCCCCACCGAGCGGTTGGTATTCCTTCACGAGGATCCGAACACGCTGGATGACGCAGTGACGTTGAACACGATTGACACACCGGGTGGGGTGAATAACACGCGGTTCAACAATGTCCCTGCTGCCTTGCACAATGGTGCAACGAGCTTGAGCTTTTCAGACGGCCACGCTGAACATCGGAAGTGGGACCAACTGACATTGAATCGCGGCGTGCCGGTTCCGATAACAACCAGCGCAACGGACGCGATGTGGTATAAGCAGCGTCAACACCACGCCTACGTGCCGTAGGGGAGTCCCCAAACTGTAGTGAAGCCCGAAGGTTCGACGCATCCGCCACAATTGATCGCCCAACACAGACCGAATGAAAGGGTGCTGGTCGGATCGTGTGCGGCGCGTGTGCTTCCCGGATCAATCCTCCACCTCGCCGCAACTGCGAGTGTGCGTCACCACTTTCCATCGAGCCGCTTGAACTCCGCCTGCACGTCATCGCCCTCGTAGAATGACAGCCAGCCGCGCACTCGCTGCGTCTGGCCCGGCTCGCAGTCGGGGAACTTCGGGTCTGAATGCAGGCACGGGCACGGCGGGTTCGCCCACGGGCGGTGGCACGGTTCCCATGCCGTGATGACCCAGCGCTTCTTCGTCTCGTCATGCACGGCGACGTAGGGCTTCGCGAACACCTTGTTCGTGTTCGACTGCGCGGTGAAGCCCGCCGCGCCCTTGAGCATCACGCAATTCTGCACACGCAAGTCGCTGAGCCTTTCCTTCGTGCCGTTGAAGAGCGTGAGTTCCATCCGCACGCCGTCGCGGGCCGGCTGCACCTTCGCGGCGAAGTTGATGCCGTTCGGCAGCGTGCGCTCGAGGTCGAGCGTGCCGCCGTCGCGGCGGTGCCATTCGAGGCGCGGCAGTTCGACGTTCTGCTTCGTCCACACGGTCGGCACGTGTGTGTGCGCGAGGTAGGTCAGGCCGAGGTTGGACCAGATGGCCTCGGGCACGTCCACGACCACGTAGCGCGCGGGGTCCCACGGCGTGAAGACGCTCACCTTGGTCTCGCGCTGCGGGTTGACCGCGCCGTCGAGGAAGCCGATGCGCGGGTGGCGTCCGCCCGGATACGGAACGACGAGCAGCGGCGCGCCGGCGGGTCGTTGCGGTCGCTTCGCCGGATCGAGGTGGAACCGTTTTTGCGCCGCGGCGATTTCTTCTGCGCCCAAGCCGGTGCCGGCGGTGACTTCGTCCGCCGTGAAGCGGTGGAAGACGAGCATATTCTCCAGCCAGAAGCGAAGCTCGGCGTCGTTCGCCGGACGGCGTGCCTCGAACTTCGGCGGCTCGGCGGAGAAGGCGGCGATTGTCAGCAGCGTGAAGGTCGCGACGAGGAGTCCGGGTGTCACCCGCCTCCGGCGGGTTGCTGCGGGCGTTTCGCCCGAAGCCCGGCTCGGACACGGTGGCCGACCGTCGAAGCCCGATGGTTTCGGCGGGACGCCGAAACCGACCCGCCAGAGGCGGGTGCTACCCGGAACTGGATGGACACTCGCTGTGATTCGAGTGCGCATGGCCGGTGCCTGCGTCACGGCTTGAAATCCGGCGTCACGCGTGCCTCGGTGGAGAGCTTCCACGTGTGGCCGGTGGGGGAAACGAGTTCCACCTCGGCAAGGTAGGCGCGGAAACCCATTTCAGGCGCGCTCACTTCCACGGAGGCGTTCGCGCTGCCGGGTTTGACTTCGAGGTCGCGGCTCGACCATTGGTCGTCGCGAAAGTCGCGGTCGGCGCTCGTGGCAGTCCAGAGGCGGATGGCCTTTGCGTTTTGCGAACACTTCACGGTCACGGTCACCTTGCCGTCGCCGGCGAACTTCCAATCGAGCGTGGGCAGCGGCTGCTTGTCGGCGATGTGCTGGTAGAACGCCGCGAGCGATTGCGCGGCGTCGGCGCCGCCGTTGAGGTTGTGGCCGGCGTTCGGGGTCTGGTAGATGAGCTTGGGGCCGGGCAGGTCGTGGAAGTAGTGGCGCAGCGCGTCCACGGTCCAGTAACGGTCGTTGGTGCCGAGGAGGATGAGCTTGGGCATCGTGTAACGGGCGCGGTAGCTGTAAGGGTCCACCCAGCCGCGGATTTGCCTCATGCGCTCGTCGTCGAGCCGGTCAATGAGGCCGAGGTCGGTGTAGTCGCGGATTTGCTCGGACTGCCTGCCGTAACACTTCTTCGTCCAGTCGGTTTGGACCTTCATGTTGAGCATATCAATCACCATCGGGGCGATGGCCTTGACGCGGGCGTCCACGGCTGCGGTGAGCCACGTGGTCCAGCCGCGCTTGCTCGCGCCGCTCACGACGAAGGAATCCACGGTCTGCTTGTGCTCCTGCTTCGCCCAAGCGGCGACGGTGTCCATCGCGCGCACGGCGGATTTGGCCATGGGGAACAGCAGCGGCCACGTGTCGTCGCCGTCCTTGAGGTAGTTGTCGAAGGTGAAGGCGATGAGGGCGTCCTCCTTGCGGCCGTCGTAAAGCGGCTGGTTGGGCACGCGCGTGACGCACGCAGCGATGGCGCCGGCGCGCTCCGCCCAAAGCTGGAGCATCGCGATGTTGCGCTTGCCATCGCCGTCGCCAGTGACGAACACGAGCGCGATGTGTGGGTTGCGGATGTCCTTCGCGCGGACGATCTGCATGTGGTGAGTCCACACGTGCCCGCGCCAGGATTGCGAAGTCATCTCGACGTGCGCGACGGTGGAGCCGTTGTCGAGCGTGCGCGCTTCGAGCACAGACCACTTGAAGGTGGCATCGGGAGCGGCAACGTATTTCTCGAGCGCGCCGGGCGCGGCCCCGGCCGCACATGCGAGAGTGACGGAAAGAAGCAGGGCTGCGCAAGGTGAGTGCAATCGAGAACGGGCGTGGAATCGAAGCGTGGGCATGGGCGAATAGCACTGGTTCGGCGCGGAGGCGTCAAGCGGGATTCCCGCGTCCGCCAATCGCCGGGCGGACAGTTGACTTTCGCACGGAAGTGGACTTGAATGCAGCCACGAACCCAATCGCCGACCTGCTGACCCGTTGTCGCTCGTCGGCGCTCAGACCCAACCGAGTCAGCGCATGAAAGCGACACGCCGTTCCGCGTTCACCTTGATTGAACTTCTCGTCGTCATCGCAATCATCGCGATTCTGGCCGCGATGCTTCTGCCGGCCCTGGCGAAGGCCAAGAACAAGGCGCATCAAGCGGGATGCGTGAACAACCTGAAGCAAATCCTGACCGCTGTGCACCTCTATGCGACGGACTACGACGACACGATCGTGTTTCCGAACTGGGGGCCGGTGATCAACGTTGGCACGCCCGCGGTGAACGTTGCCGGCTGGCTCTACACGAACAATTCGCCTACTGACGTTTACGTGACCGCGCCTCCCAGCACGAACATCTTCCGGCTGACCGGCAGCCTGCTTTGGTCCACGTTGGTCAACTCGAACGTGTATCGCTGCCCGTTTGACTTCAAGTTCCCGCCCAGGGCGGGCGAGGCGGCGTGGTGGTCACGGCCGAATCAAGTCTCCAGTTACGGGATGAACGGTGCAGTCTGCTCCTTCGGCAACGCGGGTTTCATGCCTCCCAACCGGTCGCAACGGTTCTTTGCATTCCAGGGGAGCGATGTCCTGTTCTGGGAAACCGGCGACCAGAATGCGTTCTGGTTCAATGACGGCTCGAACTTTCCGAGCGAAGGCATCAGCGCGCGCCACATCTCGGGTGCTGTGCTCGGCCTCATGGACGGCAGCGTCAGCTTCATCAAGCTGACCGACTACAACGCCATGCAAGCCAACCCACTCAAAAACCCGCTGTGGTGCAATCCGCGCTCCGCAAACGGCCGGTGATTCGGAAGCCAGCGCGCATCAGTTTGCGGCGCTGCGCGGGTTTCTGATTGCCTTCCCCGGCAGTTCTCCGGTGCGCTTCCCGCGTTCCAGCACCACGCGGCCATTGCAGGTTCATGGAGGGTGCCCGGGTTACAGGCCAATCGGATGCCACGCGGTCTTGAACTCGACGGTGTCGAGAATCCACCGCGGGTCCTCGGCTTTCGCGGTGAACCAGTCGTCCTCGCCGAGCGGGCGGTGGACGTAGCGCTTCAAGTTCACCGCCACGCCCGCGCGCAGCGCCGCGCTGTGCCCGGGCACGCCCGCGCCGTCCACGACGGCGTTCACGTCCATGTGGCCCGCGATGTGCGGGACGAGTTCCTTGCGCGGGCCGGCGAGGATATTGACCACGCCGCCGGGCAGGTCGCTCGTGGCGAGGATTTCGGCGAACGTCAGCGCGGGCAGCGGCGCGCGTTCGGACGCGAGCACGACGGCCGTGTTGCCGCTGAGAATCACCGGCGCGAGCAGCGACACGAGCGGCAGCATCACCGGAATGTCCGGCGCGAGCACGACGACGACGCCCATCGGCTCGGGCGTGGTGAAGTTGAAGTGCGACGAGGCGACAGGGTTCACGCTGCCGAAGACCTGCTGATATTTGTCGGTCCAGCCCGCGTGATGCACGAGGCGGTCAATGACCGTGGCGACGCCGCTGCGGGCCTTGTCCATCGTGACGCCGTGCGAGCGGGAGACTTCGCGGGCGAGGTCCTCGCGGCGGCCCTCGAGCATCTCGGCGGCGCGGTAGAGAATCTGCCCGCGGTTGTAGGCCGTGGCCTTCGCCCAGCCGTCGGAGGCCGACCGCGCTGCGGTCACGGCGTCGCGGAAGTCCTTGCGCGAGGCCCAACAATAGTTGTCGAGGTGCGCGCCGGCGGGGCCGAGCGCTTCGAGCGACTTGCCGCTCTCGCTGCGGACGAATTTGCCGCCGATGTAGAGTTTGTAGGTCTTGCGGACGTCGAGGCGCGTGGACATGCGGGCGAGTTGAGTGGCGCGACGGTAGCAACGCAGGCAGCGCCGCGCAATGCCGCGGGCACGCGGTGGGAGCGGCGGAGCGCAACTTACTTTCCTGCACGCCGGTTCTACCTTTGGGGTCGTTCTCCCTCACCCCAACCCTCTCCCGCTGGGAGAGGGAGCCCCGACTCCGAGTCGGGGTTCGGGACGGTGTGCGTGCACTCACCGCGTTCGATTCCACCGAGTGACGGACGACGATGCCCCCTCTCCCTCGGAGGGAGAGGGCCGGGGTGAGGGTGAGACCAGGCGAAGTTCATTGGGCTGCGAATCCACCTTCTCCCGTTGTCCTGCAAGGAACCGAGGTGCGCCCGCAGCGTCGCGAGTCGCGCGCCGCTTACTGATACTCGTAGCCGATGTGGAACGCGACGCGGCCGTCGGGAAGCTGGCGGATGTTGGTGATGTGCACGGGCGCGCCGCCGCCGAGCTGCGAGCGGCTCGAGGGCGTGGTGTAAGGCGTGAACGCGTCGTTGGCCTTGCTCGGGAAAGGGACGGACGTGGGGAACACGCGCGGGCCGCTCGGGCCCTCGATGCCGTGGGATTCCTCGAGGATGACGCGCGAGCCGACGATGCGCCAGATGAGCAGGCCCTCGCCCGGCAACGCCTTGTCGAACCCAGCCTTGCGGCGGTTCTCGAGCAGCAGGTATTCGCTCGCGTCGGGGCGCACGAGGACCTTGAAGCACTGGTTCGTCGTTCCCTCGATGGGTGAGAGGATGAGTTTCTGCTTTACCGACGGGTCAATCGTCGTCGGCGTGAGCCAGCCGAGGCGTTCCTTGCACCACGCGCTCATGTGCTGCGGCCGGCCGGCGCCGGTCTGGTTGGACATGGCGCACCAGTTGCCGAGTCCCTCGGAGCCGGGATTCTCGGGGCGCGCATACAGGTCCGGCAGGCCGAGCATGTGGCCGAACTCGTGGCAGAAGACCGAGATGTTCTGCATCGTGCGGGCCGTCTCGCGATTGGTGCTCGAGCCGGAGCGCTCTCCGCCTCCAAAGCGTCCGCCCCCGAATCCACCGCCGCCTCCGCCGCCCCCGCCCGGCGCGCCCTCGCCCTCGGGGCAGATGAAGTAAGGCCACGACTTGCCCTTGTAGGTGACGCTCGCGCGATGCGGCCAGTAGAGGCTGCCGCGGTTGGCGGTCGAAAAGCGCGAGCCCGCGTAGATGAACATCGTGCCGTCGAAGTCCTTGAGGCAGTCCGCGCCGTCGCGTTTGGTGAGCGCGTCCATCGCCTCGGTGAGGAACTGCGTCTTGGCCGGCTGGCTCGCGGTCTGGCCGTAGTCGGCGCGCTTTTTCGAGACTTCGATCCAGTCGAACACCTTGCCCTCGACGTGCAGCTTGCCGCACGAGAGCTCGAGGTAATAGTCGTTGAGGCTGCCGTAAGTCGTCTGCCCGGTCGCGTTGGTCTTGTTGTAGGTGCCGGTGGTGAAGAACGAATCGGCCCATGCTCTCGTGGAAATCTTCTCGTTGTGCTTCACGTCGGGATACTCGACGAGGATCACGGCAAGACGATAGGTGTCCTTGCGCCACGTAGTGCGCGTGAAGTCGAATCCGCCCGAGCGCGGGTCGTTGTTGGCAGTGTCGGCGGCAAGCTCGACCTGCACGCTGTGCTCCGTGCCGTCGCGCCGATATTGCAGGGTGACCTTGTCGCCCGGGTTCTTGTCCGCGAAGTTGTCCGTCAGGTTCGACGCCCCGCTGAGCGAGATGCCGTTCACTTTCAGGATGACATCGCCGGTCTTGAGCCCGGCCTTTTCGGCGGGCGAATCGGTGCTGACGCGCGAGACGGGGATGCCCTCCTCGTCGCCGCCCGTTCCCATGGTGATGCCGATGATGGGCCGCTGCGCGCCGACTTTCATCGGCCTGCTGGTCGCGCCGAGCGTGGCGACGAGCTCGACGGTCTTGTTGCGGCGCTTGACGGTGACGAGCAACGGCTCGCCCGGCGGCTTGGCCTGCAGGTAATCGCGCACGTGGTCCGTGTCCTTGACGAGGGTCGCGCCGAGCTTCACGAGATGGTCGCCGGGCTGGAGGCCGGCCTTCTCGGCGGGCGAGTCGGGGCTGACCCCGAGCACGATGACTTTGCCCGACTTGTCGCTCTCGGCCGTCACACCGAGGTAGCCGGTGTATTGCGGTGCGGCGTTGGTGCTGGACCGCTTGATTTCCGCGGTGATGGCGGTCGCGGTGGTGCGGTAGTCGGCGAGGTCGGCGGGTTTGGGCGCATCGGACTTGGGTGGCGAATCGGCCGCGGACGCCGCGAAGACAGTGAGCGCAAAACAGCAGAGGTGAGGCAGGCGGAGTCGGCGTGAGTTCATGGCAGTGGCGCGGAGGCTAACATGGGCTGACGCCGATGCAAACGTCCGTGCGGCGGGAAAGTTGCGCGGAGCAGTCCGAAGTTACTCGCCATCCAGGCTCGAGATGGCCGCGCGGAGTTTCGCCTCGATCGCGTGCTGGCGCTCGACGAAGGTGATTTTCCGGCCGTCCACCTCGGTGACGTAGAATGTGTCCACGGCCGCGCCCTTCTCGGTGTTGATCTTGGCGAGCGAGATGTCGAGTCCCAGTTCGCTGAGCGCTTGCGAGACCGCGTGCAGCAAGCCGACGCGATCCTCGGCCTCGATGTCGAGCACGGTCCGCGAATCGGAGATGTCGTTGTCGAATCGCACCGTCGTCGGGATGCGCTCGCCTTCCCACGGGTGCAGCGACGGCGCGGCGGCGCGTTGCCGCGCGATGAGAGGGCGCAAGTCCACCGGCTCCGTGAGCGCGCGTCCGAGTGTGGCCTCGAATTTCTCGCGGCTGTCGCGCGCGACGAGCGAGCCGGCGCGCGCGTCCGTCACGTGGAACGTGTCGAGCACGACGCCATCGGCGCGGGTGAAGACCTGCGCGCTCAGAATGTTCAACCCCGCGGCCGTGAGCGAGCCGGCGACCTTGCTGAAGAGCCCGGCGCGGTCGAAGGTGCAGACCTTCACCGTGGAGCACGCGCGGTCCGGCTCATCACGCCAATGGACGACCGGCTCGAGCGCCTTCTCCTCCACCTCGAGCTGGCGTGCCATGAACCGGTGCGCGAGGCCGAGGTCGGCGGCGATGTCCGCCGCCGTGTGGATGAGGAAGTAGCGCGGCGGCAGGTTGTCGAAGTGGGCCGCGAATTCCTCGTCGTTGATCCGGCCGTCCACGAGTTCGCGGACTTCCTCGGCGAGCCGCTTGCGCTGGCGCGCCTCGGCGCGGAGGAATTCCGAACCGCCGGCGAGCGCCTCGCGCGCACGGTGGTGCAGGGTGAGCAGCAGCGTGTCCTTGAAGCCATTCCACAGCTTGTCGCTCGTGCCGAGCGAGTCGGCGATGGTGTGCAGCGTGAGCATGGACAACGTCTCGCGCGATTGCACCAGCCCGGCAAAGTGGCTCACCACGGAGGCGTCGTCGAGGTCGCGCCGCTGCGAGAGCTGCGCCATCGCGAGGTGATGCTCGACGAGGAAGGCGAGCGTGTGCGAGGTGATGCCATCCAGGCCGAGCCTGCGGGCGACGCGTTGGGCGAGGCGCGCGCCCGCGCTGGCGTGGTCGCCATTGTCCGCGGCCTTGCCGGCGTCGTGGAGCAGCAGCGCGAGGTAGAGCACCTCGGGATGCTCGATTTCGCGGAAGATTTCCGCGTAGGAGCCGAGCGGCGGCTTCGCGGCGTGCCAGAGCTGGTCGAGCTTCTCGACGCACATGAGCGTGTGCTCGTCGGCGGTGTATTGATGGTAGAACTCGTGCTGGACCAGGCACGTGAGCCGCCCAAACTCCGGCAGGTAGCGGCCGAGGAATCCGGTCTCGTGCATCACGCGCAGGATGGGCGCGACGTTGCCGCGCTGCCGCAACAATTCGAGGAAGGTCGTCCGCACGTGCTCGTCGCGGAGGAACGCGGCGTCCACGAGCACGTTGAGGTCGTGCCGGATGCGGGCCGCGAGGTCCGGGTGCAGGCGCAAGTTGCGGTGCTGGCAGTGGAAGAACACGCGCATCAGCCGCGCGCGGTCGTCCTTGAAGATGCGCGGCGTGTCGGCGTAAAGCACGCCGTCAACGAATCGGAAACCGTCCGCAACCTGTTCGCGCACGCGCCGGCGGCCGGTCAGGAGCAGGTCGCGGATGCTCGGCAGCCGGCGCGGCTCGGGCAGGAGGGCGAGCCGCTGCTCGACGGTGCGCGTGATGAGGTCAATGTTCCGCGCGTGGGCGTAGTAGTCGCGCATGAACCGCTCGAGCCGGCGGCTCTGCGAGCGGTCGTGGTAGCCGAGCCCGTGCGCCACCTGGGGCTGCACGCTCTTGGTCAGCACGTCAGCAGCGCGGTTGGAGAGGTAGTGCAGCTCGGTGCGCGCGCGCAGGAGGAAGTCATACGCCGTGGTGAGCTGCTTCGACTCGGTGGCGCTGATGAGTTCGCGCTCGCGCAAGTCATCGAGCGAGCGCGTCCGGTATTTGACGAACGCCATCCAGAGGAGGTTTTGGTAATCGCGCAGCCCGCCGCAGCCGTTCTTGATGTTGGGCTCCTGCAGAAGCGGGGAGTTGCCGAGTTTCGTGCGCCGCGACGCCTGGTCCGCCACGCGCGCGGCGATGTAATCGTCCTCGAATCCCCGGATGCAGCGCGTGAGCACGACCGCCTGCATGCGCTTGAACAGCTCGGCGTCGCCGGTGATGAGCCGCGCCTCGATGAGCGCGGTCTTCGATTGGATGTCCTCACCCGCGGCCTTCACGCAGTCCTCCACCGTGCGGACCGAGGAGCCGACCTTCAGTCCGATGTCGTAAAGCGTGTAGATGAGCCCGCCGGGACCGGTGAGCGCGGCGAGCAGCGGCGGGAGGCGTCCGCGCGCCGCCGCGAAGCCCTCCACGTCGTGCAGCAGCAGGATGTCTATGTCGCTGATGGGATTGAGTTCGCCGCGGCCGTAACCCCCGGTGGCGACGAGTGCGATGCGCGGGGGCGCGGCGCCCTGCACGGCAGGCGTGCGCGCGCGAACGGCTTCAAAGCAATGTCGCAGCACCGCATCGAGGACGGCTGCGCGGCCTTGGGCAATTCGTAGTCCGCCCGCGCCTGCGCGATGGAGGAGCTTGAGCCGGTGCGTCTCGACTTTCAGAAACGTCTTGTAAGCCCGCTGCAAGTCCGCCGCCGGGACGGTCTCGGCGGCGGCAGGCAGGCGCTTCGCGGCGTTGGCTTCGATTCGTTCGCGCAGGTCCGGCATCGTGACGGCGGACGATAGGCGGCGGCCACCGGAGTGGCAAGCAGACCCGAGTCCCCTCGGGAAAAGCCCGCACTTGTCCGCGATGGGAGGGCTGCTAAAGTCCCGCCGCATGCCCGCCGAGTTCCAAGATCCGGATGCCGCGCTCATGTTGCGCGTCAAGCGTGGTGACCGCCGGGCTTTCGAGGCTCTCGTCGAGAAATACAAGCAGCCGGTGATGAACCTGGTTTACCGCACGCTGCCCGACGCGACGGAGGCGGAGGACCTCGCACAAAGCGTGTTCGTGCAGGTTTACAAGTCGCGCGAGCGCTACGAAGTCTCGGCGCGCTTCAGCACGTGGCTCTTCACCATCGCGCGCAACCTCTGCCTGAACGAAATCCGACGCCGCACGCGGCACCCGGCCGAGTCGCTCGATATCCCGCACCCGGAGAACAGCGACCAGCCGATGCGGCAGTTCGAGGACACGCGCAACTTTGCCGCGCCCGACTCAGCGCTGCACGCCGAGCTCGAGCAGAAGATTCACGAGGCGCTCTCCGCCCTGCCCGAGAACCAGCGCACCGCCATCCTGCTGTTCCGTGAAGACTTGTCCTACGACGAGATTGCACGCATCCTTGATTGTTCGCTGTCGGCGACCAAGTCGCTCATCCATCGGGGACGCGAAACGCTCAAGGCGCGGCTCAAGCCCTATCTGCGCACCGGCGCGTGGCGGGACAAAGATTGAGCGGAACTTTGTGGACTAAACGGTGATGACCTGAAAGGCAACGATGCAACACGACGGACTCAACGACCTGCTCGACAACGCGGCGCGCCGGCCCCTCACGCAAGACGAGGAAGCGCGCGTGCGCACGCACCTCATGCTCCATCCCGCGGACGCCTCGCAGTGGGAGGATGCCCTCGCCGTGCAACAGGCGCTGCGGCAGCTTCCTGATGCGCCGCTCTCGTCCAACTTCACCGCCCGCGTGCTCGCCGCCGCCGACCGCGCCGACCGCGAAACCTCGCACGACACGCCGGCACCCGCGTGGCTTGAGTGGCTTGCCCAACTCCGATGGGCCCGCGCCGCGGCCATGGCGGGCATCGTGCTCTGCGTCGGCGCCTTGAGCCTCCAGCATGACTCGCAGCAGTCCCGCTCCGAGCTCGTCAGCGACCTGCAGGAAGTGTCGTCCGTCGCGAAGCTCCCGAGCATGGACATGCTCAAGGACTTCGACTTCATCAACAGCCTCAGCCAGACGCCCACCGCCGACGTGGACCTTCTCGACGCGCTCGGCCGCGACCCGATTTGACGCGATGCGACGGAGCTTCACAGTCCTGACGGTGGCGGCGCTCGCGGCCGGATCGCTTTCGGTTTCGGCGCTTGATTGCAACTCAGCGCGCGCGCGCGGCGGCCAGTCCAAGGGTTCCGCCGGCCAGCGTGCACAGGGCGGGTCGCCACTCGACAGCTTCCGGCAGATGCTCGCCATGTCGCCCGAGGAACGGAAGATGGCCCTCGAATCCAAGCCGGAGAGCCAGCGGGAATTCCTCGAGGGCAAGCTCCGCGAATACGACGCATTCGCGCCCGATGAGCGCGAGTTGCGACTGCGTGTCACGCAATTGCGCTTCTACCTCACCCCGCTGCTTTACAAACGCCCCGACGAGCGGGCTTCAAAGCTTGACGCCATCCCGTCGGAGGACCGCGCGCTGGTCCAGGAGCGGCTCGCGCAATGGGACAAGCTCCCGCGCGAGGTGCAGCGCGAGGTGCGCGACAACGAGTGGCTCGTGCAGACCGTCGTGCGATTCCAGTCCGCCACGCCCGCGCAGCAGAAGGCGCAGCTCGAATCCATGTCCGCGAGCCGGCGCGAGCGGCTCGAGCGCGACCTCGCCAAGTGGAACGGGTTCGCGGCCGACAAGCGCCAACGCATGCTCGCGAACTTCAACCAGTTCTTCGAACTCAACGAGAAGGAGAAGGCGCGCATCCTCAAGTCCGTCCCCGGCATCGAGCGCGCGCAAATCGAGCGAACCATCGCCGCGTTCCAGAAGCTCCCGCCTGAGCAGCGCACGATGTGCATGGACGCGCTCAAGAAGTTCTCGAGCATGACGACCGAGCAACAGCTTCAGTTTCTTTCCAACGCCGACCGCTGGGCGAAGCTCTCAGACGCCGAGAAGGACCTCATCCGCAAGATGGTCACGCAGATGCCTCCCTTGCCGCCGGGCTTCGGCGAATCCATCGTCGTCCCGCCCTCCATCGCGGGACCGAAAAAGGAGTAGGTCGCCACAGAGCACAGGGAGGACACGGACGGGACGGAGCTTCCGCCGGTTGTCGCGTCACTTCCAACCACAGCCGTTTTCCACCTTCCTTCCGTGTCGTCCGTGTCTTCCGTGGTCCCTCCTCCGCCGCGGCTTGCGTTCGCTGTGAGTGCCGCGTAAAAACCGCCGCACTCCGCGCATGAATCTCCTGACCGTCCGATCGCTCTTCTTCGGTGCCGTCGGCCTCGTGCTGGCTGGCTGCACGTCGCCCGCGCCCATCACGCGCGCTCCCGCGCCATCGCGCGCGCCGTCAGTTTCCTGGCCGCCGAAGGCGTTCAGCGACGACAAGCTCGCCGAGATGGACCGCGCCATCGAGGACGCCATCGCCGCGAAGCGCCTGCCCGGTGGCGTCATCTGGCTAGAACACAACGGGCAGGTTTATCACAAGTCTTACGGCCGCCGCGCCGTCGAACCCGCCGACGAGCCGATGACGAAGGAAACGATCTTCGATGCGGCGTCGCTGACGAAGGTGATGGCCGCGACGCCCGCCGTGATGCTGCTCGTCGAGCGTGGCAAGGTGCAGGTGGACGCGCCCGTCGCGCGCTATATCCCGGAGTTCGGCACGGGCGGCAAGGACGGCGTAACCATCCGGCACTTGATGACGCACACGTCCGGCTTGCGACCGGGCATCGGCGGCGGCGAGTGGGTCGGCTACGACACCGCCATCGAGAAGGCGTGCGCCGAGACGTTGCGCTCGCCGCCGGGCACGCGGTTCACCTACAGCGACATCAATTTTATCCTGCTCGGCGAAGTGGTGCGCCGCGTCGCGGGCGTGCCGCTGAACGAGTTTTGCGAGCGCGAAATCTACAAGCCGCTCGGGCTGCAGGACACGGGTTTCCTCCCTCCGGCGGCGAAGGTCGCGCGCGTTGCGCCAACCACCAAGGAAAACGGCGTCGTGCTGCGCGGCGTCGTGCACGACCCGACCTCGCGCAAGATGTTCGGCGTCGCCGGCCACGCCGGGCTGTTTACGACCGCGGCGGACACGGCGCGTTACGCGCGGATGCTGCTCAACGGCGGCGAACTCGACGGCGTGCGCATCTTCAAGACCGCGACGGTGAAGCTGATGACGAGCGTGCAGACGCCCGAGGGTGTGCCGTCGCGGCGCGGGCTGGGCTGGGACATTGATTCGAGCTACAGCGGGCCGCGCGGGAAGGTGTTTCCGCTGGGCTCCTACGGTCACACGGGCTGGACGGGCACGTTGCTGTGGGTGGACCCGTTCTCGAACACCATTCTCGTCTTCCACTCGAACCGCAATCACCCGACCGAGGCGGGCAGCGTGCTCGCGTTGCGCGCGAAGCTCGGCACGCTCGCGGCGGAGGCGATCAAGGACTTCAACTTCCACCACGTGCCGGGCGCGCTCGCGCCGCGCGCGGGCTACGGCGAGCGGCCTTTGCAGGCGGAGGTGCTCAACGGGATTGATGTGCTCAAGCGGCAGAACTTCGCGCCGCTGCGCGGGCTGCGCGTCGGGCTCATCACAAACCACACTGGGCACGACCGCGAGCGCAACGCGACGATTGATCTGCTCAAGGCCGCGCCCGAGGTGCGGCTGCTCGCGCTCTTCAGCCCCGAGCACGGCATCCGCGGCGCGCTCGATGAGAAGGTCGCCGACAGCGTGGACGAGAAGACGGGCCTGCCCGTGCACAGCCTTTACGGCGAGCGCCGCACGCCGACTGCGGCGCAACTCGCGTCGCTCGATGCGCTCGTGTTCGACATCCAGGACATCGGCTGCCGCTTCTACACTTATGTCGCCACGATGGCCAACTGCATGGAGGCCGCGGCGAAGGCGGGCAAGAAGTTCTTCGTGCTCGAACGCGTGAACCCGATCAACGGCACCGCGGTCGAGGGGCCGATTCACTCGCGCGCGCCGTCATTTGTCCCGTGGCATCGCGTGCCGGTGCGGCACGGGATGACCGTGGGCGAGCTGGCGCGGATGATCAACACGGAGCGCGGCTTCAAGGCGGACGTGACCGTCGTGCAGGTCGAGGGCTGGTGGCGCGACTTGTGGCTGGACCAGACGGCGCTGCCGTGGACGAACCCCTCTCCCAACATGCGCAGCCTCGCGGAGGCGACGCTGTATCCGGGCGTCGGCCTCGTGGAAACGGCCGTGAGCGTCGGGCGCGGGACGGACACGCCGTTCGAGCTGGTCGGCGCGCCGTTTGTGGACGACTTGAAGTTCGCTGCCGAGCTGAATCGCGCCGCACTGCCCGGCGTGCGCTTCGTGCCCGTGCGCTTCACCCCGAAGGCGAGCGTGTTCAAGGACAAGCCGTGCGGCGGCGTGAACATCCTCGTCACGGATCGCGACCGCTTCAACGCGGTGGACACGGGCATCACGCTCGCACTCACGCTGCAACGGCTGCATCCGGCCGATTTCGCGTTGGAGAAAGTGCAGACGCTACTTCAGCACCGCGAAACGCTCGACACCATCAAGGCGGGCGGGGCACTGGCAGACATCAAGGCGGCGTGGGCGGGAGGGGTGGACGAGTTCAAGCAGCGTCGCGAGGCGTTCTTGCTCTACCGGTGACCGGTGAAGTAGTGAGCTGCGAAAGGGCGTGCTTCGTGTTCCGTGGACTCTGCTCGTGAGCCGGACCGGCGCAAGAGCGGTCCCGATTGAGATCACGGAACCCGCACCACAGAACGCAGCACTCGCACCCGCCTCTACTGGCTCTGCTGGGTCCCGCTGACGATGTCGCCGAGCTTGAAGATCGGCAGGAACATGCAGATGACGATGCCGCCGACGACGACGCCGAGGAACACGATGAGCAGCGGTTCGATGAGCGAAGTCAGGCCGCTGAGCGTGGTGTCAATCTCCTCGTCGAGGGAGTCCGCCACGCGCTCGAGCATCAGGTCAATCTTGCCCGTCTGCTCGCCGGCCGTGAGCATGCGGATGATCATCGTCGGGAAGATGGGGTGCTTGCCGAGCGCGGCGGAGATGCCCTCGCCCTTCTGGATGTCGCCCGCGGCCACGCGCGTCGCCTTCTCCATCACCGTGTTGCCGCAGGTGTTGGCCACGATGTTGAGCACCTCGAGGATGGGCACGCCGGAGCGCACGAGCGAGGCGAGCGTGCGCGTGAAGCGCGCGAGGCAGATTTTGTGCGCGATGGCGCCGAAGATGGGAATCTGGATGCGCACGCGGTCCCAGATCTCAAGCCCCTGCTTGGTCTTGATGAAGGCAAAGAATCCGTAAACCAATCCGCCGATGAGGAGAACCATCAGGAGATACCACTGCTTCATCCAGTTGCTCGCCTGGATGAGCGCCTCCGTCGGTGGCGGCAGTTTCGCGCCGAATCCTTCGAATACTTCCTTGAACACCGGCACCACGCGCACGAGCAGGAAAATCGTGATGGAGATGGCGACCAGCGTGACGACGGTCGGATACATCATCGCCGACTTGACCTTTTTGCGGAGGCGCTGAGTGTTTTCCAGGTAGGTCGCGAGGCGCGCGAGGATTTCCGAGAGCAAGCCGCCCTTCTCGCCCGCGTCCACCATGCACACGTAAAGCCGGTTGAACACCTTCGGGTGCCGCTGCAACGCGGCTGAGAAGTTGTCGCCACCCTCGACGCGAGTGGTCACGTCACGGATGACGTCCTTCATCACCTTGTTGGTGGTTTGCTCGCCCAGCGCCTGTAGCGATTGAACGATGGCCAGGCCGGCGTCAATCATCGTCGCGAGCTGCCGCGTGAACACCACCAAGTCCTGCAAGCCCACGCTGCCCCCGGCGATTTTGCCGCGCTTGCTGACCTTTTCCTGGATGCTGACGACAAGGAGGTTCCGGCCCAGCAGCGTCTGCACCGCGACCTGCTCCGATGCCGCGTCGAGTGAAGCCTGGATTTCCCGCCCCGTGCCTGCGTCGCGCGCGACGTAGCTGAAAGTTGGCATAACCTGCGACTGTTTTACCGACCGCCCGCGGGAATTCAAGGTGGAAGCGGCGCGCCCCATGCGCCGGGGCGCATCTCAGTTTCTTGCAGCACAGAGGGAAGGACGGACGAACTGACAGAACGAAGCGGGCAATAAGAAGGACTGGCACACGGCGCAGCACGGACGGCAGGTGAACGAAGGAAGGCGCATCCACTCCTTTGGCCGCGCATTCGTTTGTCCCCATTCGTTTGCCAACCTCATGAGTCCTGACATGGGCTCGG